>JAABUV010000943.1_pt1 | contig 43577 bp, 69 predicted proteins | sample 5559971 | NCBI WGS metagenome assembly JAABUV01 (sample SAMN10711881, study PRJNA513362) | rock metagenome | isolation source: Antarctica rocks | place: Antarctica: Victoria Land, Knobhead nord | collected 2015-12-19 | reverse complement strand
GTACCCTACCCGATTTTGAGGGGGCTGCCGTCACAGGGTGGGCTGGCAGGAGGGCACAGGAGCAGCCGTGAAAGCGCGGGGCTCTCGGGCGGGCCTCGTGCAGACACGCCCACCGGGGGCACGCCGCGGCGGCGCGCGGCGGCAGCACAGCTGCCACGGTCACGGCCGACGACAGCCCGTCCCCCGACCCCGCGCCCCCGCCCCGAAAGGCGCATGCACAGCTACGCTCACATGGTGAACCCGAACATCGCTCGCATCACATGGAGCCTGCCTGAGAATTGGTCGCAGGACTCGCCACGCGACACAGCGCAGGGTGCGGGCGGACGCGCCTCGGGGCAGATGCGCGCAGCGAGCACCAGCGTGGGCATCAGCATGATCCTCCCCAGGCCGGTCAAGAGCACCGAGTCGACGAGCACAAAGAGCTCGTCGCTCAGGCCCAGCGTCCTGTTCAAGCCTGCGAAGCGCGCCACGTCGGCCCGCGCGCGCGGTCGCCGCCGCATGCCGGATCGCCCGGCAGGGCGCGCGCACCGGTCACGAGCACGAGCTGCGTGCACCCCGCCAGCACGCCCACGAGCGTGAGCCAGAAGAACACCGCGCGCAGCTGGATGTTCCGCAGGAAGGTGTTGTACAGGCACACGCCTGCGCGCGCGCGCGCGTCAGCGCCGCGCCGCGCGTTTGTGTTCTCTGGCAGTGCCGGCGCCGGCCAGGGCCGCACCGAGCAGCTGCGCAAGGGCTTGGGCCTAACGCTAACCTTACCCGTACCCTATGCGGGCCGCACCGAGCAGCTGCGCAAGGCCGTCCAGCAGGGAAATCATGCCGATGAACTCGGCCGTGAACTTCAGCGCGTTTGTGTAAAAGTAAAACCTGCCCCCGCGCGGCACCACGCCTGAGCACCGCGCGCTCGGCACAGCAGACGCCGACCGGAGGCAGCGAGCGACAGGCGCGGGCCGGCGCACATGGTCCCTCCGGACGACGGCGTCGCCTGCGCAGCGACCCGGGGCGTCATACGGCAACGCCGAGGGCGCCCACACCGGTGGGGCTGGCAGCCGCGCGGGAGCGAGCGGCCGGGCGCCGGGCGCGGCGCACCGTCCAGGCAAAGAGGAAGAGCGCGGGCAGGTAGATGCTCGGCGTGGCCAGCGCGGCGCCAAGCGCGCGCAGCTGCACCGCCAGGTGCGGCCCCGTGCTGCGCGCCGCTGCCTTGGGCGCGCGCGCCGCCTTGCCCGCCAGCAGCGCGGCGCCCTCGCCGTTCTCTGCAGCGGCCTCGGGAGCCGGGCGGCGCGGCGCGGCGGACACGTCCGGGGTGGACGGCCGCGCCGCGCGCGGCTGCTCTCGGATGAGGCCCGCGGTGAAGCAGATGAGCAGCGGGAACGCCGCCATCAGGCCCAGCGCGACGCGCGGCCCCGCGCGCTGGATGATCCAGCCGCTGGTCAGCGCGCTGGACAGCCGCCCGAACGCCTGCGCCGGCCGGGCGCTGTGTCGCCGTGCTCTTGGACCGGGCGCCGTGTCGCCGTCCTTGGGCGCAAAGCGCGCGGCGGCGGCGCCAGGCGGCGGGGGCGGCGCGCCTGGGAGCCCCAGCAGATGCTCTGCAGCGAGCCGGCCGCGGCCTGCGACTCGACGCGCGAGCGCTCGACCACCACGCCGTCTATGACCACGTCGCTGAAGGCGATCGCCAGCTCTCCCAGCTGGCGCCCGCGGCGCGCAGTCAGCGCCGGTCGGCCGGCACCGACTCCGGCTGACCACAGAGGGGAGGTGCGGGGTGGTCCCAGGCCCGAGCGGCGCACCGCCATCAGTACGAGCGCACCGCCCGCGGTCGGCGGCAGAATTCCCAGCAGCGCAAACGCCGCCGTGCCTGCGCATGCGCTTGGGTCTCCGTACGCAGATGCTGAACCAGGCCGGTCTCGCTGCAAGCAGTTGCGCCCAGCCCTATGTCGGAGCACTGGGCGGCAAGGGCGCACCGACCAGGCCGCACCCCACGAGGTATGGTCGCCGACGCATGCCGAACACGGGCACGGTGTCTGTAATGAAGCCGTAGATGGGTTTTATCACCCACGGCAAGCCCGCTATCACCCTCCAAGTCTCCGCCTGCGGCGCGCAAGGTCCTCGGGTGCACAGTGCAGCGCTCGCAGCGCACCCAAGCCCCTGTGCGCCTCTGCGGAACGCCGCGTGAGCACCACAGCGCGGCCGCACCTTTGCTGGGTCGAAGAACAGCAGGTCCTTCAGGTAGTATTGCTCCGCGAGCGAGGCCAGCTGCGCCTTCAGGCCCTGCACAAGGTACGCTGCGCAGCACAGCCGCACAGCACCGTTCCGTGACCAGCGCTCGTGCAGTGCCAGGCCCGCAGCTCAGACAGTGTAGCTTTTCAATGAACTCGCACCGACAGCCACCGCAAGCAGCTCTGGTGAAGGCTGCAGGCCAAGCGAGTCCCACAGCTGTTCCCACAGCTGCTCGCCTCGCTTCTTGCAGCCCTCCATTTCAGGCAATAAAAAGCGCTCGCGTACTACCGCAGCGCTGGCCCTTGCACGCTATGCTTCGCGCCCCAGCGGCTCCGCACTGTGCCACATTGTCCTCTTGAGATCGTGCGGCTCAGCTGAGGCTCTGCAGGCGAAACCTTGTACCGCACTGGATTCCGGGAATCCCGAGTCACGTGGGACCTGGTCCGGGGGAATTCTGTCGTTAGTAGTACTCTGTATCATGTAGCTGCATGGCATGTGGGACAGGGGTGTGCGCGGCAATGCATGCAGGCAGGGCACAACAGCGGTACAAGCGCAGCACAGACAACATGCACTATATTGAACGTGTTGTGGCGCAACCTTGCACCCGCAAACAGCAGGCCTAACAACACTGCAAACATGTCAGAGGCCTGCGCCACGACCAGGCACTTGCATTACTAGCGTCTTACCGCAAACACGCACAGCAGCTCGTGTAATGTCTGGCGCAAGGGTCCGGTGATAAGCACACGTACCCCGAGTCCATGTAAAAGTCACAGGACAGCCAACGCAGAGGGGAATGATATGAAGCGCAACCATACAGCGAGGAGACAGCCAGAGAAGGCTCGAACACTGAAAAAGACATCTCATTCGCAAGGCCCTGCAGGGCGCATGCGGTGGGGCAGTGGCCATGCCATACAGAGGGATGAAGGGGCCAAGCAAAAGCAACGTTGCATGGAGCACGGGGCAGAAACAGCCCGTGGAAGCAGGTTACCCACTGGACTGGCCTGCCCTGGATCGCACGCTTATTTATACAGACGCCAGGCGTGCGACGGCCTCACTGCGCTTTGATGACCGGCTGCACAGCCCCGGTTATTGCACCCCAAGTACAGCCGGTGCCCGCCGGCGCGGCCGGGAGCCGCAACGCCCCCGACACGCTGCTCAGCACTGCCTGGCCTACAGAAAAAAAATACCAACGCCACGCCTGCCGCATAGGGCGCGCGGCTATCAAGGGTAGGATTCTTTGCTAGACCGTGGGGAGCACCGCGCCCCTGGCGCCCCCGCCCGCGCACTATCTGCCAAAGCCGGCGACGACGGTGGGCTGCGTGGCCGACCCGGAGCCGACGACCTTGGAGCTCACGCTCGCGCTGTCGCCAAAGCCACCGATGATCCGGCCCCTCGTGTCCTTGCCCTGGGCGCCCTGGCTGGCGTCGCCCTGGCTGGCATCGCCCTGGCTGGCGTCCCCGCTGCCTACGTCCGAGCTGCTGCCAAAGTCGGCCACTATGCTTTCATCCGTGCCGGGTCCGGAGCCTCTACTGCCCTGCGCGGCTGCCAGGGAGCCCGCGCTCCCCTGAGCGGCTGCCACAGAGCCCGCGCTGCCGCTCTCCGGCGTGCCCGAGCCAGCCTGCCCAGTGGCAGCCTTCTGCCCGGTATTCGCCAGGCCTGCCGCTCGGTCCACAGCGACGATCCCTACGGCCGGGGGCGGAGTGGCAGCGGCAGGCATGTCAAAGTGCTGCGCAGTCCCCGCCACCGTGCTCGCCCTCAACGGGGTGGCGGGGCCCGAAGCCGCAGTGCCGATCGGCAGCCAGTCCACCTGCGCAAGGCGCACCCGCATCGTGATGGTTGAGCTGCCTGCGAGTGCATCCGCATGCGCTATCCAACTTCTGACAAGTACGGCGGGTCGGCTGCATCAGTACGGGTTGCCGTGCAACCGGCGACCTGTGATGCTTGAGTGCATATCAGGAAGCCACAGGAAGCCTTGGGTTTGCCCTCACCCCCTCGCCGTGTTGCTGGAGTGTGCGTGCATGCACGATGTGCGCCGCAACACCGGTGTCGGTGGCCGCCAGGTACCGGGCACCCGCCGCAAACAGCGGCAGGGCCAGACCGAGCAGCAGAGCAGCGCCGAGGCGGCGGGGAGCAGCGGTGGGCATGGCGATATGCAGGACGCCCGCGATGCGTCGGCCTCAAACGCTCCCTCGCCGAGGCTGTAGTATGTGGACACTGGCCGTGCACGATTCCTGTATGTAACAGGCTCCCGCAGCACGCACACGCACCCTTTCCCCGCCCTCTGACAGCCCGTTCAAACACACCCTGGCCAAATCCCACATCCGCATTTGCCCAATGTGCCCGCACGCTCAGGCATGGCATCAATTGATTGCAATGCCCCTGCCAGTCCTCCAGTATTAACTGGAAAGGTTGAAAGATTGAGGTTTGGACATTCACTGCACACCTCCACCCATGCTGATTACAATATACATACATGACGCAGCATAGCTACGGGACAGACACACTGATATTGTACAGGCGCGGGGCAGGCAGCTCCGACAGGCAGGCCCTGGCTTGACGCCCACACCTACAACCGCCCAGCGCACACAACAGACGCACAACATGCAGCGACTCAGCTCGGAGCGGCGGCCGACCAGGCGCGCGCCACGGGCGGCGGCGGGCGGTACCGCCGCAGCAGCAGCGACGAGCACACCACCGACACGGAGCTGAGCGCCATCGCGCCGCCGGCCACCTGCGGCACGCGCGGCGGGCGGTCAGGCGGGGCGCCACGCCCGGCTGCAGCGCGACGCCAGGCAGGGCGGCGGTCGCGCGCCGGGGCTGCGCTGGCGCCGCCGAGCCAGGCGGGGGCGCGCACCCAGGGCAGCAGCTGGGCAGGGCTGCACTGACGCGTTCCGAGCCAGGCGGGCGCGCGCACCCAGGGCGGCAGCTGGAAGCGCAGCGGCGGGTACAGCGCGCCCGCGGCCAGCGGCACCATGAGCAGGTTGTACCCGAACGCCCACGCGTAGTTGAGGTAGATGCGCCGGAACGTAGTCGCGCTCAGGTCCAGCGCCAGCAGCACGCCCTGCCGGCGCGCGCGCGCCGTCCGCCGTCGGGGCCCCGCCGCCGACACACACAACTCGTTGCGCGTAACAGACACGGCGGCGGTGCCGGCCGGCACTGCTGTCACTCTGATGAGCGCGGCGGCGCGCCTGCAGGTCGGGCCGCATGAGCACATAGTCGGCGGCCTCCACCGCGATGTCGGTGCCGGAGCCGATGGCGATGCCGACGTCCGCGGCCGCGAGCGCGGGCGAATCATTGACGCCGTCGCCGACCATGGCCACCGCGCCGCGCGCGCCCTGCAGCGCGCGCACCTGCGCGCCGCGCCGGCGCGGGGCTGGCGCACGCGCGCGTGCAGCGATGCATGCCATACGGCCGCGCTCAAACACGCCGGGCGTCGACTTGCTCATGCCAGCGGTGCGGTGCCTGCTCACGCGCTGCGCCAGGCACCTCCCGCTCTAAAATTGTCTGTATTGAGCCGGGCCCGAGATTGAGCGCTGGCATGCCTGGTGGTGCAATGCCTGCTCGCATGTTGCATCAAGCACTCTGGGCCAGGAGAGAAAGCATGCTGAGCTCGAGATGAGGGGGCCGCGCGCCTGGTCGGCCTTGCCAGCGGGCAGTACCTCCGCCGAGACGTGGCGGATGCCCAGGCGCGCGGCCACAATCCGGGCCGTCCTCCAGTTGTCGCCTGCCGGCTTGCGCGGACCGGGCGTTACGCACAGCCGTACCACAGACCCACGACGGCGGCGCGGCGGGGCGCGGGCGCCGCGGCGGCGCGCCTGTGAGCAGGTGCACCGCGACGCCGCGCGCGTGCAGGGCGGCCACCACTCCGGCGGCCTCCGGGCGCACGGGGTCGGCCACCGCGAACGCGGCCATCAGGCGCGGCCCGGCGGCCAGCAGGACGCACGTCGCGCCGCCGCCCTCCGCGTCGCGCACAAAGTCGGCCGCCTCCCTGCGCGGCCGTGTGCCCCGGCGCTCGGTCTGACCCCTGACCCTCCTTGGAGTACAGGCAGACCAGCCCTGGCCCTCCAATGCGCCGACGCGCCGGGGTGTGCCCTGGGCAGAGGCTGCGCCTGCGGGCGTGCGGCAAGCAGTGTGCTGGACGCGCATGCGCCCAGCGCCATGGGAGCTCGATGACGTGGCTGCGTTGATCCCCATTTGGTGCATGTGCCCCGCGCGCGCGCGCGCGCTGCTGTGAGGGGGTTAGGGTAGGTTTAGGCTAATAACCCGGGCGCGGCGCGCCTGCTGAGCGCCACGTCCTCCGCGGCCATGAGCGCGCGGTTGCCGACGAGCACGCGTACTTCGCCGCCGCGCGCCGGCGCCGGCGCCGGGCTGCCCTCGGCCGCGGCCGCGGCCGCCGCCCAGTCGCCCGGCTCGCTTGGCACCCAGGCGCGCAGGCCGCGGCCGGGCAGCGCCTCCACATCGCGCGCACGCCGCACCCAGCTCAGGTCGGCCGCGTCGCCTGCACGCGTGCGCGCCGCTCGCCCGCCGGCCGCACCGCTGCAGGCGCGCTGCGCCGCCAGCCGCACAGAGGCGCCAACTCCGAAATCAAACTCACTGTTCACGCCTTTTTTGGAAATTTTTGGTAATGCCTATCAAGCTGGCCAGAAGTTGGCAGTGGAGCGCAATGGTCGTAAGTCCAAAACACGAAAAACACAGAAACACAGAAACACGACAAACACGAAAACCACGAAAAACACGAAAAACATGATAAACACGATAAACACGAAAAACACGAAAAACACGGAAAACACGATAAACACGCAAAACACGAGCCTTGCCGGGCGCACCCTCCGCGCGCGGGCTGCCCGCGGCCTGCTCATCGGCCGCGCCGCCGCGGCCGGCGAGCGCGCCGGGCGCCAGGCGCGCGCGCGCGTACGCCAGCAGCGCGCGCGCCAGCGGGTGCTCGCTGGACGCCTCCGCAGCGGCCGCCAGCGCGAGCGCGCCGTGCAGCGCCGCGCCGCCGAACAGCGCGTGGCCGGTGACCGCGGGAGCGCCGCGCGTCAGCGTGCCCGTCTTGTCAAACACGACCGTGCGCACGCGGCTGGCGCGCTCCAGCGCATCCGCGCCCTGCGCCGCCCACGCGCGCTCACCGCCGCCCGGCTCCCGGCGCATGCCCGCTCCGCCAGGCACCGTGCCCGCGCCCGCTCGACGACGAGATGGGCATAATGAAGCAAACATGGCGGCGTGCGGGCCGCGGGCGCGCCTTGATCAGGATGCCATGCGAGGCAGCAACGCCCGAGCCGACCATGACGGCGGTGGGCGTGGCCAGGCCGAGCGCGCAGGGGCAGGCGATGACGAGCACCGCGATGCCAAACAGCAGCGCGAACAGGAAGGGGCTGCTGCCGACCGGCAGCCAGGCGGCCGGGAAGCCGCCGCGCGCGCCTGCATGGGGTAGGGTAGGGTGAGTAACCATGTAACGCAGCTCCGCCCCGCTGGCCGCCGGCGCGGCACGCTTGCCGGGCGGCGGGGCGTCGTTGCCCCGCCCCCGATGCGAAGTCAGACAGCCACTGGCGCCGGCGCGCGGCCGCCGCCTGCTGTGGTGCAGAACCGCTCCGCCGACGAGAGCAGACGACCCCAAGCAGCAGCCCCGGCGTGGCGGCGCTTCACAGAGGCACAGTGCATGCCGCGACGAGCGCTGCCTGTACCCTGCCTCAGCCCTAGCGCCGGAGCCGCCGCGCAGCGCGCGCCTGCCAGCCACCAGGCGAACACTGTGGCGAGCGCAGCGGCGACGATGACCGGCACGAACACGGCGGAGATGCGGTCGGCCACCGCCTGGATGGGCGCCTTGCTCAGCTGCGCGCCCTCCACCAGCCGCACGATCTGCGCCAGCGTGCCGTCCGGGCCCACGCGCCGCACCTGCGCGCCGGGCGCCGCGTGCTGCATGAGCCCAGGGCCGCCGACAGCGGCACTGATGCTCCGCAGGGGTGCGCGTGCAATAGCACGAGCGTGTGCGCCGGCGCGGCGGCGGCGCCAGGTCGATACCCGCAAGCGCAGCCCTACTCGTTCGCTCAGCACGGCAGCAGGCGCGCGGGCGGGCGGGGGCACGCCTTCACGACGAGCGGGGCGCCGTTGTTAACGGTGCCGCCGATGACGGCGTCGCCGGGGCGCTTGGCCACGGGCGCGCTCTCGCCCGTCACCATGCTCTCGTCCACGTGCGAGCGGCCCTCGGCCACCACGCCGTCCGCCGGCACGCGCGCGCCCGGCACCACCTGGCCGCGCCCGCGCGGGCGCGTCAGACACCACCGGTGTGGGTTACGGTAGAGTAGGGCAGGGCAACCCGTGGGCGGCCCGTGACGCACGCGCCTCAGCGCATGCGGCTATTGGTGGCGCGCCCCGGGTGGACGCCCACGCTGGTGCAGTTCCGTCACATGGCTCGCTACAATTGCCGCGCCCGCCGCTGTGCGGGGCAGGCTGCGGGCGCGGCGCGCCGCGCAGCGGGCGCGGGGCAGGCGCGGCGGGGCGCGGCGGCCGCCGTGCCGCCGGGCGCACCCGGAGGTGGTCGCCGCGCTGCACGAGCGCCGCGGGGACCTCCTGCTCGGCGACCGGCCGGCCGTCGGCGTCCAGCGTCAGCAGCACCGCCGTTGCGGGCGCCAGCTTCAGCAGCTCGGTCACCGCCTGCGCGAGGACGGGCGTCAGGGCGGGGGGCCCCCGGGTGGCGGTCTGGCCCGCGCGCAGGCACCGTTCAGGAGCGACCAATACAAGCGCCGGGAGCAGCAGGGCGCCACTGCTACAGCGTCGGAGCGCGCCCTGTGATCCGCCTGCACAGGAGCGCGCGCGGGCGCGCCTGCGACGTCTTGCCCTTGGCGTGCGACTCCAGGTACTTGCCGAGGCTGATGAACGTGATGAGCAGCGCGCTCGTCTCGAAGAAGCTCATGCTCATGATGTGGATGCCCTGCGCGAGCGCGCGGGCCCCGCGCACCCTCAGCACGACAGGCCCGCGCTCGCGCAGCAACCTGGCCCCGGCGGGGCGCCACGCGCACCCGTGCGCTGACGGCGGAAGGGCTAGGAACAGGGCTAGGGCATCGTAGGTGAGTCCAACCCTTCCCCTCGCGCGCCTGCAGGCAGAGCGAGCGCCGGTGCGCGGCAGACAGGACCGAGCACGCGTACACCGCGTTGGCGCCGAGCAATTGGGACAGTACTTGGGTACAGCGCGCCGCGCCTGCAGGCAGAGCGAGCGCCGGTGCACGGCAGAGAGGACAGAGTACGCGTACGCCGCGTTGGTGCCGAGCGAGACCAGGACGTCCATGTTGGCCGCGCCGTGCCGCAACGCGCGCACCGCGCCCGCGTGGAAGCTCCAGCCGATCACAAACTGCGCGCCCGCTGCTGGCTGCGCTGCAGGAGGAGCAAGCTGCCAGCCCAGATCTGGTGGTGCGCTGCAGCGGCACCGGCTCATGCAGCCGGGTTCGCGTCGAGCACGTCGCGCGTACGCGGTGCCCGCCATGAGCTGTGGGCACGCAGCGAATGCGCCGTTTTCCGACACGAGACGGCCGCGCACATCAAAGGGCCCTCGCGCGCGCGCAGCGCGATCACGGCGCGCGCGGGGGCTGGCGCGCCTGCACGGGCGTGCACAGCACCCACTGCACGATCTCGTTCACAGTGAAGCAGCCCACGTCGGCGCCGAGCGCCGGCTCGAGTGCCGGGATGTAGCCGAACACCATCGCCAGCAGGAAGATGGGGGCCTGCGGCCGCGCGGCCGCGCGCGTCAGCCGAGCTGCCGCGCCCGGGGCACAGCAGCCGACCTGCGCGCGCCTCCGCAGGCGCGGCGCCATGCGGCGCCAAAGTGTGGTGCCCCGCGCAGGGCGCCGGCTGCGGCGGCGGCGGGCGGCCGGGCCGCGCGCCGAGAAGACGAGCGCGGCGAGGAACTTGCGGAGCCAGAAGCGCCGCTCGCGCGCGCGGCCGGCCATGCCGCTGGTCAGGTCGTCGGCCGGCACCAGCGCGACCTCGAAGCCCAGCCCGCGCACGGCCTCCACCAGGTCGCGCGCGCCCGCCAGCGCGGGGTCGAACACCACCTGCGCGGCGCCCCCGCGCCTGTCCGACGCACGCGCACTCGCACAGCCTTGCTTGTGAGTCTGCTTTGGAGTGCTGGAGCTGGCCGCGGCAGTGCTGTGCGCGAATGCACTACACACAGCGCACTCGCACGTGCTGCGCGAGGCAGGCGTCGCAGCGGCGCGGTGGACGCGAGCGCGCCGGCCACGCCCGCGCCAGCCCAGCGCCCGCTGCCGAGCTGGCCGCCCGCGCAGCATTTCCCGTGCGAGCGCAGGACGGCCGCGCCTGCGCGCTTTCGCCCATGGGGCGCGCCTCGGCCTGGTTGCTGATGAGGCTGGCGCAGGCGCGCGACACGCCCGGCCGGCCGCGCAGGCAGGCCTCCACCGCCGCGCTGCACTGCGCACAGACCATGCCCCCGACCGCCAGCAGCAGCCGCGCCTCGCCGCCGCTGCCCAGCAGCTTGGCGTCAAAGCCCGCGCCCTCCGCCGCCGCCACCAGCGCTTCCTGCACGCGTCCCCGCCCTGTACGGTGCGCCGCACTCGCCAGGCCATTTCGAACGCCAACGCAGAGGCCAGGCGACTACGCACGCGCACTCAGTCCGGCCGCCCATACGGCGCGTGCCACGGCCAACATCATACCGGGTCGCTGCTTCTACCAAACAGTCACCTGGCGCGCGCAGGGCCCCGGCGCAGGGAACTGCAGGGGGCGGCACACCTCGGAGGCGCGCTTGGGGTCGTACTCCGCCAGCGCCTCCTGCTGCAGCAGCGACACCGCCGCGTGCGCCACGCCCGGCACAGCCTCCAGCGCCGCCTCCACCGCCGCGCTGCAGGCCGAGCAGGTCATGCCGGTCACCTGCGCGCGGCGCCTCCTCGCTCGCGGCGAGGGCTTGCTACCGGGCTGAGCGGCAGAGCCGCGGCGGCGCCGCTCCCGCGTCGGTGCGCGCGCGCTGCAGGCCGGCGCTGCACCAGTGCCAGGCAGCCCGGCGGGTCACGACCGGCACGGGCAGCGCGGGGACGCGCAGCTCAGTGGGGGTGGGGGTGGGGCTATCGGCAGGGCGTGCGGCAGAAAGGCACCTGCATGCGCGCGGTGAGCAGCTGCGGCCCCGGCGCACGCACCGAGCGCAAGCGCGCGGCATAGCCCAGGTCCTCCACCGCGTCCAGGAACGCCTGCGGCTGCACCACGCTGCTGTCGTAGGCCACCTGCGCGGTCCGCGCCCGCCATCGGCGCGCCTGCGAGTGCCAGGGCCGGAGGGCCGCGGGGCGGCCAGCGCTGCACACGGCAGAGGGCGGCCTGGCCGGGCGCCGGCGGCGCGCCTCGGCGGTGTTGGTGAGCAGGGACACGGCGGCGGAGGCGACGCCTGTCAGGCTGCCGAGCGTCGCCTCCACGGCGCCCGAGCATGCGGAGCACGTCATGCCCTCCACGGCGACCTGCGCGGCGCGGCGCATGTAATCATGACACGGCGCCCGAGCACCCGAGCCACTGGCAGCCGCGCCCGCGCGCTTGAGGCGGGAGCAGCGCAAGGCCGCCGTCCGAGCGCGGCCTCCCAGGTGGAAAAGCACCTCGGCGATGCTGGTGTGGTCGCTGCAGTCGGGCGCTGGTGCAGCGGCGTCGCTGGTGCCATGCGTGGCCAGCTCCAACAGCGCGGTCGTGCTCCAACGCTCCATCTTGAGTAAGATGATCCTACGAACACGCTGCGCGCGCCCTGCGCTGCAGGTCCTGAGCACCAGACATCGGTATTGTTATCGTAATAGCAGCTCAAGTGCCGGTCTAGAGAGGCTCTTACTGAATTCCTCCATCGTGTGTGCTCACCACGCTCCGGTACTACGGTACAACGGCATCTCAGGAACCGTAGGTGTACTACGGAAGCAAAATGAAGGCCCTCCCATTTATTGCGACCTCTGTAAAGACGGTCGCGTGCATTGCTTTCAGCCAGCAGTCACCAACTGCTGCCTGCGCTCTGCGCCGGCTCGGGGCAAGGGCGCGTGTGACGCATGGCCTCCGCATCAACCTGCGCGCTGCTCGTCCTGCTGTGGCATGCTCTAGTCCAAGCGGCCGCTGGCGAGCTCTTTGAGGTGGCTGGCACGTTCAAGTGGACAGGCGCGCCAATCACACATACTGCGGCTCGGCACCGCCTGCAACTTTTGACGCTCTGCCCGCCGACGCTCGGCCAGCGCGGCGCGCAGAGGCCGCCGACCCCGCCCGCATCTTGCTCGTCCTGACCACCAACGGCAGCGAGCTGCGCCACGCCTGGCCGCGCGCGGACGGCAGCTTTGTGTTTCGCCATGTGCCCGCGGGCGCGCACCTGCTGGACATCGTGTGCCCCGACCTGACGTACCCGCAGCTGCGTGTCGACGTGAGCGCGCGCCTGCACGGCCGCGCTGTCGCGAGCTACGCCGACAACCCCACCCGCGTGCGCCCCGCCGCCCGGCTCCGGGGCGCTGCCCCGCAGGCGCGCACGGACGCAGACCGCGACGCTGAGTGCATGCTCGGGCGGCGCAGAGGCTGTCGCAGCCGCTGCTCATCCGGCCGCTGGGGCCGGCAGAGTACTTTGAGGTGCGCGGCCCGGTTCGGGACCGGTAGCCGCAGCCGCTCCCTGCTCGCGCTGGGCCTGAAGCGCCGCGCGGCCCGCGCAGAAGCGCGCCCCCTTCAGCCCCATCGCCTTCATCAAGACGCCGTACGGCCTCATGATTGGTGCGCGGCTGGCCGCGCTCGTTTCCGCAGGCGCCGAGCCGGCCTCCTGGGGCTGTGCAGCCGCGCCCGGCCCCAGGCGCCGAAGCTCTGTGCGCCGCGGCCTGCGCAGTGTTTGCGGTGTTCGCGCTCTTCGTGCTGCCCAAGCTCAAGGTGGACCCGGAGGAGTACCAGGAGATGCAGCAGCAGCTGATGGGCTCGTCGGCCGGCGGCGCGGCCGCGGCGCGCAGCCCGGCAGCCGCCATAGCCGCGCCGGGGGCGGGCGGCCGGGAGGGCGCCGTGCAGCGGCGCCGCGAGCGGTAGCTAGGGATGTGGAGGGTTGGCACGGCGTGAGGAGCGCCAGCCGCGGCTGTGCATGTACCTTGTTACAGCTGCTCAACCGCACTCAGCCAGCGCCGGCACTGACACGCACTGGCACCAACGCACACGCCCCGTCCCGTGCGCATGCTTTATCCCCCTTCCCTTTTTCCTTCGTCCGCCAAACCTTTGCATGCACGCAAACTCCCTGCTCCAGGCACGCCGGCGCCCATGCGGCCCCAAGCCGACAGGCGCGCCGGCGAGGCCCGCTCCTGACGCCGCGCCAGCACCCCCGCTCCTGCCTGCCACAACACAAGGCGGCCGGCCGAGCAGGGTGCAGGCCGGAGCGCCAGCGCGCCGGCGCCAGAGCTCCCCGCAGCGGTGCAGCACCCCCAGTGCCTCCCTGAACAGTGGCGGGGCATGCATTCCCGATGGCAGCAGTGCCGGAAACGCTGCGGCGCAGAGCTCCCAGGGGGGCGGGGGCAAAAGGCACTCGAGCTGCAGCGTGTTGTCGGGCGGCGGCGCTACACGGGCCACAGGACAGAATACGCTGGTGGGCGGGGGTACCTTGGTTGGGGCGGAGGCAGGCGCGATCCAAGGCTGACTCTTACAAAAAGCAGGGCCGCAAAAAGCAGGACTCCGCGCGCGGTGCACCCCTGCACTCGCAGGAGCGCAGGCCACAGGCTGTGGCCCGAGCGCCCAGCCTCGCTACCCAGCGACGAACCCCTCCCCCGCCTGCCGCGATCCTGGAGCGGGGCGCCGCGTCGCACCGGGGGGATGCGCGCGGCGCCCGGGGTGTTGCAAAGACAGCCAGGCTGGAGCGCGCGCGGTGTGGGCTGCACTGTGCAGGCCGCCCGGCGGCACCCAGGGTGGGCCAGGGCCCAAAAAGGGGTCGAGGGCCGGTCCCCCCCCACGCCTGGCACCGCATCTTGCGGCGGCAGCGCCTGGAGCGGCCAGGGGCGGGCGCGGCGGGAAGGCCGGCCGGGCGGGCGGGCGGGAGAGTGGGCGGGTCGGCGCGCTAGTAGTAGGGCGGGGGGCCGCCGGCGTAGCCGCCCGGGGGCCCCTGCGGCGGGGGCACGCCCTGGGGCTGACCATAGGGCGCGCCGCCGTAGGCGCCCGGCGGGCCCGGCGGGGGCGCCCCGTACTGCGGCGGGTATGCTGGCGGCGGCGCGTGGTAGCCGCCATAGCCGCCCGGCGGCGCGCCGTACGGCGGCGGCCCCGGCGGCGGCCGCGCAAAGGGCGGCGCGCCGTACGGCGGCGCGCCCGGCGGCACCGCCATGCGCGGCGGCGGCGGGCTCTGCATCTTGGGCGGCGGCGGCTCCCGGAACTTCTGCGCGCGCGGGGCCCCCGCTGCTCACGCAGGCGCACCCGGCATGCATGCTGCCGCCGCTGGTCGAGCGCGCTGAGCGGCCCGCTAGACTTACGAATCATGCGCATGCAGGGCCGGGGCATCAGGGGGAGGAGAAGGCCCGTGCCTGTGCGCGCCAGCCGGCCGTGTGGATGGGCGTCTTGGACGCCGACACCTTCATGGTGCCCGTGCCCATGGACTCGCCGTCCAGTGCCAGCGCCTGCTGCGCCGACTGCAGCGACGCAAACTCGATCCAGGCGAAGCGGCCGCTCTTGCGCACCGCGTGCACCTGCGGGCGCGCCGCGGCCCGTCTGCGCCGGCGCGCGCGTGCGGAGCTGACAAGTCCGGCGCGCTCCGCGCGAGGCGCGCACCTCGCCGACGTGCGCAAAGTACTCCGCCAGCGTCTCCTCCGAGATCTCCTCAAACGGCAGCCCGCCCACATGGATGGTGCGCTGCACGCGGTCCGGGTCGTTGCTGCGCACGACGCCGGGGCCGGAGCCGCCGCGCGCCATGCTCACGCGGATCTGGCGCTCAAAGACGTTCATCCCGTCCAGCAGCAGCGCCGTGTTGGCCTGCGCAGCGGCCCGTCTGTCGGCGCCGCCACAGGTTACCGGCCAGCGGCGTCCAACGACGTGGTGGCCGCCAGCTCTGCAGTGCAGGGGCCGCTGCGGCTGAGCAGGGCAGCGTGAGCGAGACGCTAGGGCCGGCGGCCGCCGCGCGCGCGCCTCATCCGGCGTGGTGAACTCGATGAATGAGTACCGCGTGTCGTAGGTGGGGTCCCCAGCAACCCTGATCTGCGTCACCTGCGCGCCGCCGCCCGCGCATTCAGCGGCTGGTCGCCACTCGCGCAGCCATCATGGCGTCCCATGGCCAGCCGCACGCGCGGCAGCCGCGCACGGGCAGCGCACCGTGCCGCAGTGGCCGAACAGCGCCATGAGGGCGGCCTCGTCGACCTCCTTGCCAACATTGCCGACGTAGACCGTGCGGTCGGACTGCTGCTGCATGGTGTCTGCTTTGCCGCCTGCGCACGCACGCGCGCCTCACACGGTGTGCGCTGAGCGTAGCGCGGGGCCGACGCGCACGGCCGGAGCGGCCGAGCGGCACTGCGGGGCCTGATGCGCGCGCGGTGCGCCACACAGGGCGCTCGCCTGCGCGCTGGACGCGTCTATACGGAAGAGCAGCCGCCTCAACCTGGCGCCGCGCGTGCGACGAGCCGGGCGCTTGAGGCCGGGTCGACCTGATCCCCCTGTATTCCTGCGACGCAGCGCGCGCACCCACGCGCAGAGCAAGCAGGGCTGGAGGCTGGCCGGCGCGGGGGTGATGAGGAGTGATGGGCCAGCACGAAGGCGGCCTATCGATGCCCTCGGCCGGGGGACCCAGGCCCCCCGGCCTGGTACTTGCCTCGTCTTCAGATGAGCTGTCTTTTCAGCCTAGCGCTAGGCTTGTCAATTTTACCATCCATCCACACCACTCGCAGTTGTTTTTTGAGTAATCCACGCAAAAAGACACGCTGCTGAGGCGGCACGCCAAATTTTCCACTGGAAGACATGCACTGCTTCCAATGTGTCAACGGCTCTTCTTTATGCACAGCGCCGGAGCAGGCGTGCAGGGCGTGAGCATCGCAGCTCAGGCGCTATGGTTGCATGTCCCGTCATAGACAGGAAGGCTGAGGGAAATGCAGCTTTCTTGGAAGGCGCGCCCCGTGCACCGCTTGCAGGTGGGACTGCCTGCCCGCTCTTGCAACTGAAGCCACTCGTTGCTTTGCGATCGCCAGGCGACTTTGCGGCCGCGGAGGCCGCCTACACAGCGGCGCTGGGAATGTGCCGCGACCCGGGCGCGCGCGCCGTGCTCCACAGCAATCGGGCCGCTGCCCGGCTGGAGCTGGGCTCCTACGCCGCCGCGCTGGAGGACGCGCGGCTGGCCTGCGTGAGCGACCCGGGCTGGGACAAGGCGCGCTCCCCGCCCGCGCCCGCGCCTTGGGGCCAGCTCGCTCGCCGGCGCGCATCCTAACAGTCGCGGCGGCGCGCGCAGGCATACCTGCGGGAGGCCGCTGCGCTCGTGTGCCTCCGCCGCCCCCGGGAGGCCGCGGACGCTCTCGAGGCGGGCCTGCGACGCGTCGGCGCGTCGGCCTGCCTGCAGGAGGCGCTCGCCGCCGTGCCCGGCCTGGCGGCCTCTGCCGCCGCGGCCGGGCGCCCCGGCGCGCCGCGCCCGGGCCACGCCCACGCAGCCGCATGCGAGGCCGGAGCGGCGCCGCGGGAGGCGGCCGGCGCGCCCCGCGGCCACACCCGCCCTCCTGCCGCTGCACGCGCTCGCTCAAGGGCCTATAAATCAAAACAGCCTGCATGCGTTGCAGGTCGGCGGACGGGCAAGCTGCCCGTGGCCGTGCTGTCGGGCTTCCTGGGCGCCGGGTGCGGCGCACGCCTGGCCCGCGCCGCTGCTGCGCGTGCGCGCGCCGGCCTGACGCGCGCCGCGCGCGCCGCGCAGGAAGAGCACGCTGAAGTCGCACCTCCTGGCGAACCAGAGCGGCCTGCGGGTGCGCCTGCGCTCCGTGCAGCGCCGTGCTCCCAGCAGCGCCGGCGCGCCACGCACCGGAGGCACCTTGTCTTCCGCCAACTGTTCGGCAGTACGTATGGCAGCAAGTGATTTCTCGAATCAAGTCCAAGGAACAGTGACGATGTCTTTTCCTTGCTTGTTCTTCCTTATCCTCTTGCTTCACTTGCTATGTCTTGCTATGTCTTGTTATGTCTCGCGCCGCAAGAGCGGCGGAGCCGGCCGCGCGGCGCGCAGGTGGCGGTGCTCGTCAACGACATGGCCGAGATCAACATCGACGCAGAGCTGCTGGCGGACGCCGCGCGGGACAGCCTCGTGGCGCTCTCTAACGGCTGCATCTGCTGCACGCTGCGCGACGACCTGGTGCAGGCGCGGCGCCCGCACGGCGCGCGCCGGCGCCCGCCAGACCAGCGCGCCTCGCTGCACGTGCCGCGGGGCGCCGATGAGGGCCGTGTGAAGGGGCGAGCGCCCCGTGTCGTGGCATGGCATTGCCAGGGGGCGTCTGGAGTCACCGCGGGCACCATGTCAGCGCCGGTGCCCGCAGCTTGCGGGGATCGGCTGTGCACGTCGCGGGCTGCCGCAGTATGCGCACCTCCGTCATTGTGCCCGGCAAAACCCGCTGCTTGAACACAGCCGCGATGCGGACGGCGGCTTGCTGGCGCGGGTCCCGCGCCGTCCAGGCCGCGTCCGGCCTGCCTGTGCCTTCCCCGCCGGCGCCCTGGTCGGCGTCGCTGGGCAGGCCGCTGTTCGTACCGCTTTTGGGCTTGTGCTGCAGGCTTTGCTGGACAGGAAGGGTGGAGGTGCGCTGCCTGTGGCAGCTCGCAACGTGCACAGCAAAGCCGTGGGGACCGGCGCTGAGATGTCGCCCGCAGTGACTGCAGGCGCCCCCTGTCGGTGCCGTGTCAGGACACGGGGCACAGAGTGAAGGTGCAGAGCACCTTCAGAGGCCCTCAATCAGCGCCCCGAGGCACGCGCAGCGCGTGCGTGCGCGGCGCTATAGGGTAGGGTAGGGCTTGATGCGGCCGCCACGGGCGGCGCAGGAGGTGGCCGCGCTGGCGGAGCTGGCGCGCTTCGACTACCTGGTCATTGAGTCGACCGGTGCGCGCACCCGCCACAGGCACCATGCATGCGCGTCGTCCTGCTCGCGCACGAGTCGGGCGCGGTCAGGCGCCCTGCCCCAAGCGCCGCGGCCGCGCGGGCGCCTCGCAGGCGTCAGCGAGCCCATGCCCGTGGCGGCGGCATTCTTTGCGCCGGACGGCGCCGGCCGCAGCCTCGCCGACGTCGCCGCCATCGACGCCATGGCGCGCCCCGCAGGCCATGCAGCGCCTGCGCCGCACGCATCGCACAGCGCCAGTGCAGCCGGGCGTGCGCGTCACAGGCCGCGCGCCTGCTCCGTGGCTCGGCGCCAAGGCTCCTGGGGCTCTGGCGCGCCATGGACAGGCGCGGCTGGGGCGCAGGTGACGGTGGTGGACGCGACCAGCTTCGAGTGGGACGCCGGCGGGGGCGGCAGCCTGTGCGACCGCGCGCTGGGCGCCGGGCCGGGCGACGCGCGCTCCGTCGCGGGCCTGCTCGCCGACCAGGCGCGCCCGCGCGCCCGCGCCCCCGCCGGCATAGGATTGAGGATGGGGTTAGGGGGCGGCGGGATGTTGCGCGGCTGGCACTGGCCGGCGTGCGGCACGCGGGCCCGCGGCCGGCGCGCGCCTAGCCAAGGCTCGCTGGGGCAGCGTCCTGCGCTGGGCAGCGCACGGCTCCTCGGGGCGGACTGGCAAGGGGTGAGCCTGCCGTGCGGCGTGCGCGCCTGGCCCCGCCGGCGGCCGCCGCGGCCATGGCGTCGGGCCGGGCGCAAGGTGACCGCTGTACAGGCCGCTGTACATGCGCGCGCGACCGCACCAGGAGCGCCGGCTGCGCTGCGGCGTGTCCCGGCGGCCCCCGCCCTGCGCCGACAGTCGGCGCGCGCGACAGGTCGAGTTTGCGGACGTGCTGGTGCTGAACAAGTGCGCGGCGGCGGGCGCAGCGCATGCGGACCGCGCGGCGGCCGCGCTGGCCGCGCTTAACCCCGGCGCGCGCCTGCTGCGCGCCGACTTCGGCCGCGTAGACCCCCGCGCGCTGCTGCACACGCGCCGGTGCGCCCTGCCGCCGGCATGTACACTGCGGCCGGGGCGGCTGCCCCCAGCCCTGCTGCACCCGCAGGTACCTCGGGTCTTGCTGTCCGTAATGACCGTCCGTAATCATGCGGGCTGTGAGGCAGCGTCGCGCGCGCCAGGACTGCTGCTTACTGCATGCTGCAACTTTTACACTGGAAGGGCCCAGCCGGGCTCGGAGTGCATCACCAGGCGCCCAGCGGCCTGGCGGGGCGCGGGGAGCCGGCCGACGGCGCGCGGGGCGGGCGCAGGTTCGATCTGGGCAGCGCGGCGCAGTCGGCCGGCTGGCAGCAGGAGCTGCTGGGCGGCGGCGCGCACGCGCCCGAGGCGGAGGCGCTGGGGATCACGTCGTTTGTGTTCCGCGCGCCGCGGCCGTTCCAGCAGATAGCACAGGCCCTACGAGCCGCCGACCAGTTCAGTTTTGCTCGTTTCACCGTTCCAGGACCAGGTCTTTCACATGAAAGTTTGTATCCTAGGTGTAACAGTTCATGATTAGAAAGCAGAAGATGCTGCGGTGATGTTGATGTCAACAGCACAGTGTCAAGCTAACCGGTTGCGGATTTGTGTATTTATTTTTCAGCATCAACACCTGCCCGACGCCCCCATGTGAGGGCTGTGCGCCTGAGGAGCTCCAGTTGGCACAGAGCCCAGACTTGTTCCTGCACACGGCAGGGTGCAGTTGCAAGGTTTAGCATGAGCCAGCTCTTCAGACACGGGGTCGCACCGACAAACAATACATGGATCTGATAAGCGATTAATAAAGCATTGCACCTGGTGACAGCCTGGCACTTATCAACAAAACTACGCAGTTTGCAGCTGCCGCTCGCACCTCTTACGCACCTGACCACATGGCCAAGCACTTAGATACAAGGCTGAAGCGCTATGGCTGGTAAGAGCTGGCTGATACACGCTGAAACTTATTCACTGACACAAGAATTTCACTTATGCAAGACCCACAGGTGACTGCATGGCCGAGCCATGCAAATCCTACCCCTACCCCCCAAGTGACTGCTCAGCTGGCCGGCCAGAGCCGCTTACCATGCAGCTGCCCGCGGCCGCGCCCGCTCACAAGTGCGCGCATGCTGCTGCAGCCATGGTGGCGCATGATGGCGCCCAGCTGACAGTTGAGTACGCCTGTGCAAGCGCAGGCGCCCGCTGCGCTTGCACCTTGACCAGGTTGCGTGCGCGCCCCGCCAGCTGCGCAGAGGCGGGTCGCTAGCGGTCAACGCAGCAAGCTGCAAGGCAGCCGCGTCCGCCCCTGCCTTGCCGACACACAGCTTGCTCCGCCGCGCGCACCGTAGGGGCCGCCGCCACCCAGCCGGCCTTACACGCATCAGACAGCTGCCAAGGCTGGCGCTATCCCCGCCGCCGACCACTCGGCCTTGCGGCCTGTGCGCGCTGCGCCTGGTTTGTCCCGAGCCTATACCCTTGGCCACATCACGCCCGCGCGGGCATAGAGTGGCGGCGGCGCAGGGGTCGCTGTGCGCCCAGGACTGCCGGACAAGGTGTATGCAGGGCCTGTCTCCCGTGCGCGCGCGCCGCGCTGGCCGCGTGCCGGCACCCCTGTGCCAGGCGCGGCCGCCGCGCCGCTGACGCTGCGCCCTCGTTCGGCGGGCATCCACGCGGGCGCCGCCTCGTGGCGCTCAGCGGAGCGCGCCGGTGCGGCGCGCGCTGTTCAGGCCTCCAGCAGCGCACCCGGCTGCGCCGGCCCCCATACCAGCAGGGCTTACCTCTCGCGCGCGGCTCAGTCGGCCTCAGTGCGCACGGACGCGGCGCCGCGCGGCTAAGCTTCCAAGTCAGTGCGCAGCCGCGCGTCCTGCTCCTTGGTCGCAGCATCCGTGCCCTGGCGCAGGCACATGCAGATCCTGCATTCCAGGCAGCAACATGCAGTGTCCATGCCCTGGCATAGTGCATGTCCTCAGCTGTGACAGGGCAGCCCCGTGAACCAAGGATGTCTATGGCAAGCCGTTCCCTTGTCAGCAGCCTGCAGCCTTCACCGCACACTGGCGCACTGCGTGCTGCGGAGGTGCACCTGCCCTGGCTAAACAAGGCACGGTGGCCAGCTGCGCCGCCCACTGCAAAGCGCAGCCCCTGTGCCAGGGCACAGTGCGGGTGTGCTCTGTGGCGGCTTGAGTTGATGGCGTGTCTGTCACCCTATGTGTCGTAAAGGGTACACAGAGAGGCGTGCCAGGGGGAGCGCCCACCCGCCCCGCGCCCAGCGCCAGGGCCACGCGTACGACAGCCTCCCTCTCCTCGCGGCGCGCCTGGTCCAGCGCGGCCAGCCGCTGCTCGGCTGCCGCCTCCGCCTCAGCGCGCGCCTCGGCGCGCGCTTGATGCACCTGGGCAGAGGGTAGCGCCCAGTCAGCAGAGCATAACCACCAATATGAAACACAAGCTTGCTCCCAGCTGAGCTCCACCACCCCATGCCCCATGCTGCCACATGCAAAGCATATGCAGCCGTCTCGCTCACAATCAGTCGTACACATTTGCTGCAAAACCTGGCTCAGGCGGTGCAGCCTGCTTCTGCACATGCACAACCAGCTCCTCGCCTGCTTGTCAAGCTCCGTGCGCTCGAGCGCCAGCGCCGCGGCAATGCGCTGCTCAGCCGCCGCCTCCGCCTCGGCGCGCGCCTCGGTGCGCGCTTGGTGCACCTGGGCGTAAGCGCTCAGTCAGCAAGGCATCGTGAGCAGGACTGGCGCTTTTCCATATGCTGCAGTTCATCTCCGTCATCAGCAAGTTGCGCGCCTGCTTGACAAGCTCCGCGCGCTCGTACGCCAGCGCTGCAACAAACGCCTCCTCGGCTGCCGCTTCCTCCGCGTGCGCCTCGGCACGCGCTTGGTCCACCTGGGCAGAACTGCTCGATCCAGCAGGGCATGGCACACGTTGGGGTGACAAGCTTGCCTTCACTCCGGCTGAACTCTGTTTCTTTGTGTCTCATGCTGCCACATCTGCATGGCGTGTGCTGCCGTCTCCACCATTGTCTGACGTATCCACACTCTGCAGAACCAAGCCAGAGCAGTGCCGCACTGCCATATAGCATGACCTGCACCTGCTTGCCGAGCTCTGCGCGCTCGTGCGCCAGCGCCGCGGCCAAGCGCTGCTCGGCTGCTGCCTCCGCCTCAGCGCGCGCCTCGGTGTGTGCGAGCAGCACCTAGGCATACTGCCTCGGTCAGCAGAGCATGCGTACATGAGGAGGACAAGCGCTTGCTTCCACTACGGTCCATGTACCTCAGCACATGCCCTCTGCTGTCACATGCATCACGTGTGCAGCTGAGCATTTTAAGATAAGTCCGCTACGTACTTATCTCTGCGGCAGCAGGCTACGTCTGTGAAAGGCCAAGTGCCGCACATGCACAGCCAGCTGCGCGCCTGCTTGACAAGCTCCGCGCGCTCATCCGCCAGCGCTGCAGCAACGCGCTGCTCGGCCGCTGCCTCCGCCTCAGCGCGCGCCTCAGTGCGAGCTTGGTGCACCTAGGCACATCCGCTCAATCAGCAAGGCGCAATGAGCAGGACGGCCGCTTCCAGACACTGCGGCTCATCTCAATCTTCTGTTCCATGCTGCCACGCGCATGGAATGTACAGCAGCTCCACGCAGCTTTGCACACACAGTGCACCAACACAGGCCAGGGCAGTGCTGCGAGCATGCCTGTCGCCGCACATGCACAGCCAGCTGCGCGCCTGCTTGTCGAGCTCCGCGCGCTCGAGCGCCAGCGCCGCGGCAACGCGCTGCTCGGCTGCTGCCTCCGCCTCGGCGTGCGCCTCAATTCGACTTTGGTGCACCTAGGCATAAGTGCTCAATCAGGAACGCATCATGAGCAGGACAGGCGCTTCCACATACTGCAGCTCATCCCTATCATCATTGCCCATGCTGCCTGGCGCATGGCGTTCTTAGCAACTCCACTCGCATTTGCTGCACACACAGTGCACCAACACAGGCCAGGGCAGTGCAGCGAACATCCCATGACGCCGCACATGCACAGCCAGCTGCGCGCCTGCTTGTCGAGCTCCGCGCGCTCGAGCGCCAGCGCTGCGGCAACGCGCTGCTCGGTCGCTACCTCCGCCTCGGCGCGCGCCTCAGTCCGAGCTTGGTCCACCTGGGCACAACTGCTCGATCAGCAAGGCATTATGTATGTGATGAGCAGGACGGCCGCTTCCAAATGCTGCAGCTCATCTCCATCACCATTGCCAATGCTGTCATGCGCATGACATGCAAACCGGCTTCACTCCTGGTTGCACAAACAGTGCAACAGTGCATGGCAACCCAGGGCAGTGCAGCAAAGATTCCTCATGCCGCACATGCATAGCCAGCTGCGCGCCTGGTTCACAAGCTCCGCGCGCTCGATCGCCAGCGCCGCGGCAACGCGCCGCTTGGCCGCTGCCTCCGCCTCGGCGCGCGCCTCAGTATGCGCTTGGTGCACCTAGGCTCAAGCTTGATCAGCAAGACATGGCACACATTGGGCAGACAAGCCTGACTTCACCATATCCGCTTCTTCGTGCCCATTCTGCCACACCCGCATGGCGCGTGCAGCTGTGTCAACTATCATTCGAAGCACCCACACCCGCAGAACGAAGCCTAGGCATTGCAGCACTGTCACACTGCCGCACAAACAGCATGAGCTACACCTCCTTGTCGCGCTCCGCGCGCTCGAGCGCCAGCGCCGCGGCCAAGCGCTGCTCGGCCGCCGCCTCCGCCTCAGCGCGCGCCTCAGCGCGTGCTTGGTGCACCTAGGCAGACTTGCTCGATCAGCAAGGCGCGGCACGCTGTGGGGCACGCTTGCCGTGTCAGTCGAGCTCATCACTGCATGCCCCCATGCTGCCCATATGCGTGGCAGAGAACAGTAGGCGCACTCTCTGTCGGCCTCGCAGCGGACTGTGCGAGAGCAGGCTGCTGGACTGCAGCCAACCACCGCACAAAATCATGAGCTGCGCGCCTGCTTGGCAAAGTCACGCGCCAGCGCCGCGGCATAGCGCTGGTCCGCCTTGTGCACGCCCAGACGGCGCGATGCCACGTACGCGTCTCCATCCTCGTTGTCATCATCGCTTGCCTCACCAGCACAGCGTGCCTCCGCCTCAGCCGCGTCCACCGCACGCGCGACGCCAGCCTCGTCACCGCGGGGTGCCCCGGCTGCGGCGGCCCTGTGCCGCTTGCTGGGCCTGCCCTCGGAGGGCGCTCCTCTGTCATGGGTGTTGCTCCCTGCCGCATCGCGCGCGGCCGCCCGCCGCTTGTGGGTCTTGCGACTCGCCTTGGCGGCCGGAGCTGCCGTGGCATAGGCGGCCCGTGCAGGGTCAGCAGCCCTGCCGCCAGCGCTACCTGAGGCACGCACAACAGCTGGCTTAGAATTTAAGTTCACACATGCATTGCAATATTGATGAGACACAATGTGTTGAGGGTTAGCAGCGCTCGAGATTCTTGAGTACTGCCAGGACATGCCTCACTTGCATGCGGGCCCTTGCCAGGAGCGCCGGCAGGCTCAGAAGTGCTGTCTGCAGTGCTAGGGTCGTATGGCGAGCCAGAAGCTGAGCCAATGTGTCAGCTATATTACCGGCCGCCGTGCGGCAGCGCAAGCGGCTCGCTGCTGCACTGCTGATGCACGCGCGCCCAGCGGGCGACCGCACGGGCGCTGTTTCGCGCTGCCCAGCAGAGTGCGCCGGCATGACGGCCGCGTCGCCGATGGTGCGCGCGCGCTGGACCACTGGAGTGCTGTTCTGTGTGACCTGGCTATGTGCATGTGTCTGCATTGCCGCACCGGCCAGGCGCGCTTGCCGCTGTGCCTCCAGGCTGGCCATGCAGCACCTGCCGCGGGGTCCGGTGCAAAGCGCTCAGAACAGGGCAGGCAAGGTTGCAAGTCAGTTCACATCGCCATTCCGATGCAGTTGTCGCAAGCGTCCAGTCCTTGCACTTCCTGAGGCTAATTTCAATAATCACCAATGTTATCAGTGCAATATCCAGAAAGAATAACCTTCTGACTTCAATGCTCCAGATCCCCCCTGGCGTGTGCAGGCGTGCGTGACTTGTGCCCTTCCTATGCGACACTGCTTGAGCTATCCAGAACACCCTGCTATACTGAGCGCATGACTTGCTTAAATACTGATGTCACTCTTTTAACTGACCAGAGCACTATCAGAGCGAGGCAGGCGTGCACCTTTGGCTGCCGCTGAACGCCTCGGGCGCATGAAACCGGCGGCAGTTCTGACACCAGCGCTGGGGCACGCCGCCACGCAGCACCGCGGGGCACTGGATGTGCGCAGCGCACAGGCGGGCCCGGACGTGTCTCTTTGTGACCAACTGCGAAGCGCAGCCCTCCACGCCGCACGCGTGGGGTCGGTTGCGTGCTACGTGCCACTCCTCAAGCACGGGCACGTCCGCGTAGCTGTGCGGCGCCATATGCCAGCGCACAGGTGAGCCACGCGCGCCGCGTGGTATATGTTGCCTTGGAGGTCGTACGGAGCACAGCAGAGGCCGGCGTGGTTGATTACAGTGAGTACAGCGCGGCTCGAGCAGCCTGCGCCCTCAGTACCCGCCACTCTTTAAAAAGGCGAGCCATTGGTTTAGCGTGAGCCAGGCGACGCAAGGCTGTGCTGAGCAGCCCAGGGCTGCGGACAGGCGCACCGGGTCAGGTAGGTGTTCCAGAGGAGGGGCCGCAAGTGCTGAGGGCGCTGGCGCTTCTGTGATGACAGCGAGCTGTTTGGCGCAGGAGCTTTATTTCTCGGCAGAGAGCACAGGTCCTGCTCGCCAGGTGACGCCGGAGCGAACCGCAGTTGCTCGCACTTTGGTCCAGACCAGGTCTACATTTACTTTTACAAAGTAAAGAGCAGCTTAGTTAGTTAGGTGTAACAGAACATGATTATGAAGAATATGCAGTAAATGCTACACAGCACAGCTTGAATGTAGTTTGCTTGTTTCAGTTTCATAACCTGCCTGACAGCCCCGATGTGAGGCCTGGGTGCCTGACTATGCCAACTTGGTCCGGAGGCCAGACTTTTTCCAGCTGTACAGCAGGGTGCGTCTCTGCCCAAGCCAGCTTCACTTACAAACACAGGTCGCATCAACACACAAGAGAACGTTCCTGGCAAGCGTTCCTTGATGCAGTGCTTACGGTAGCAGCCCGGTACTGTGCATGGACAGATTACCACGCGGTTGGTAGCTGCCGCCTACACCTCTTGCGCACCTAGCACATGGCCAGGCGCGGAGGACTGGGCCCTCCGGTTGGTATGGGCTGATAACACACGCTGACAAGTATTGAATAACTGACTGATACAAGAAGGTAACAAATATAAGACCCACAGGCAACTGCATGGCTGAGCCATGCAAGCCCCACTCCTCCCTCCACAGACGACCGCATGGCTGAGCCATGCGGCTGGCAGGCCAGAACCCTCCACCATGCACCCGCAGCTGCTCCAGCTCGCAAACGCGCGCAAGCTGCTGCAGTCCTGCATAATGGCGCCTGGGCCATTTGCGCAAGCGCTCCGCCCAGTGCGCTCGCGCGAGCGCCGCCAGCGCCCGCCGCACATGCACCTGACCGGGTTGCCGGCGCGGCCCGCCAGCAGCTCACGAGCAGGCCGCCAGCGCTCACACAGCAAGCTTTGAGGCAGCCGAGTCCGCCCCTGCCTTGCTGACACACAGGCTACTCTGCCGGGCGCACGGTGCGGCCGCCGCCACCCAGCAAGCCTGACACGCATCTAGATATCTCCTGCGGCTGCCGGGGCTGCCCACGCCGTCGGCCGCTCGGCCTTGCCGCCTGTGCGCGCTGCGGCAGGTTCGCCCCGAGCCTATATCATCGGCCACATCGCGCCCGCACGGCCGACGAGCGGCGGCGGCGCAGGGCTCGCTGTGCGCCCGGGACCGCCGGACACAGTGTATGCTGAGCCTGCCTCCCGCGCGCGCATGCCGCGCTGGCCGCATGCTGGCCTCCCTGTGCGCCCAGCATTGGCGAGGGGCGCGGCTGCCGCGCCGCTGACGCTGCGCTCGCGCTCTGCGGGCACCCACACGGGCGCCGCTCCATGGCATCCAGCGGAGCGCACCGGCGCGGCGGGCGCTGTCCAGGCCTCCTGCTGCGCACCCGGCTGCGCCGCCCCCGATGCCAGCAGGGTGATGTTCTCGCGCGCGGTCCTGCCGGCCTCAGTGCGCGCAGCCGCGGCCGCACGCGCCTGAGCCTCCGGCTCGTTGCGCAGCCTCGCGTCTCGCTCCTTGAATGCGGCATCCGTGCCCTGGCGCAGGCAGGCGGCAATACTGCGTTCCGAAGAACAGAAACATGCGGTGGCAGCGCCCTGGCATATAGCAATGTCCTCAGCTGTGACAGGGTAGACCCCCATGAAGCAACCATGTCCATGGCGGGCTGTTACCCTGCTTGATGGCATGTCTGATGCACTGTGTGTCGTGAAGGTGCACATGAAGAGGCATGCCAGACAGCGGGCGAACGCGCACCTGCCGGACGCCCAGCGCCAGGGCTGCGCGCACGGCGGCCTCCCTCTCCTCGCGGCGCGCCTGGTCCAGCGCGGCCAGCCGCTGCTCGGCTGCCGCCTCCGCCTCAGCGCGCGCCTCGGCGCGAGCTTGGTTCACCTGGGCAGAGGGTACTGCTTGATAAGCAGAGCAAGGCCCGTTTTGGAGAGACAAGCTTGCGTCCAGCCGAGGTCATAACTGCAGCACCACGCTGCCACATGCAGAGCATGTGAAGCCGGCTCGCTCACGGTCTGTGGCATACTTGCTCTGCAGAACCAGGCTCGGGCGTTGCAGCAACTGCCGCGCGTGCACAGCAGGCAGCGCGCCTGCTTGGCGTGCTCCGCGCGCTCGAGCGCCAGCGCCGCGGTAAAGCACTGTTCGGCCACCGCCTCCACCTCGTCGAGCGCCTCGGTGCGTGCGAGCAACACCTAGGCACACCGCCTCGGTCAGCAGAGCATGCGTGTATGAGTGAGACAAGCGCCTGCGTTCATGCAGGCGCACTGATTATGCATTGACATTCACACAGCCTGCCTTACATTCACACAGCCTGGAGATCCGAGTGTGTTGGTGAGTATGGCACCACACTCACCACACACTCACTTTCCTTGAGACAGGCTACGATGTATCTCTACTGCGGCCCACATGTACCACCAGGTCCCTGTGCTGTCACATATGCAGCCATGCAACGCCAGCCTGTCGCGGATTGATCTCCACAGAGCAGGTAAGGGCACGGCCAAGTGCCGCACGTGCACAACAGGCCGCGCGCCTGCTTGACAAGCTCTGCGCGCTCGAGCGCCAGCGCCGCGGCAAGGCGCTGCTCGGCCGCTGCCTCCGCCTCACCGCAGGCCTCGGCGCGCGCTTGGTGCACCTAGGCACAACTGCTTTGCGAGCAAGGCACTATTTGCAGGACAGGCGCTTCCATGTACTGCAGCTCATCTCCATCACCGTTGCCCACGCTGCCACGCGCATGGCATGCAAAGCGGCTCCACGCAGTCTGCTGCACACACAGATGACAGAAACAGGTCAGGGCAAACGCAGCGGACGTCCCTGTTGCTGCACACGCACGGCCAGCTGCGCGCCTGCTTTTCAAACTCCGCGCGCTCGAGCGCCAGTGCTGCGGCAAGCTGCTCTTTGGCTGCTGCCGCCGCCGCGCGCGCCTCGGCGCGCGCTTGGCCCACCTGGGCATAACAACTCGATCAGGAGCGCATGGCACACATTCGGAAGACATGAACGGCTCCCACCGGCTGAGCTCCGCTACTATGTGCCCCAAGCTGTCACATTTGCATGGCTTGCGCAGCCGTCTCAACCATCGTCTGGCGCATGCACGCTCTGCAAGACCAAGCCAGGGCAGTGCGTTACTGCTGCACTGCCGCACAAACGGAATGAGCTGCGATGAGCTGCACCTGCTTGTCGAGATCCGCGCGCTCGAGCGCCAGCGCCGCGGCCAAGCGCTGCTCGGCCGCTGCCTCCGCCTCAGTGCGCGCCTCGGCGCGCGCTCGGTCCACCTGGGCAGACTTGCTCGATCAGCAAGGCGCTGCACGCTGTGGTGCACGCTTGCCGTGTCAGCCAAGCCCACCACGGCATGTCCCAGGCTGCCCATATGCGTGGCACCGAAGACAGGCTAACTCTCAGTCGGCCTCGCAAACTGACCGTGCAAAAGCAGTTGCTGCCAACTACTGGTTGGCTGCTCTGCAGCCATATCACTGCATAAGATCATAAGCTGCGCGCCAGGTTGGCAAAGTCCGCGCGCTCATGCGCCAGCGCCGCCGCAAAGCGTGGGTCCGCCTTGCGCACGCCCAGACGGCGCAAGGCCGCGTGCGCGGATCCCTCATCACCGTCTTTGTCGGCTGCCCCACCAGGAAGGCATGCCTCCGCCTGAGCCGCGCCCAGCGCTGCCCGCGCGACGACAGCCTCGTCACCGCCGGGTGCCCCGGCCGCCGCGGCCCTGTGCCGCTTGCCGGGCGTGCCCTCGTACGGCGCTCCCCGGTCGCTGGGACCGGCATCGGCGACATCGCCCGCGGCCGCCTGCCGCTTGTTGGCCTTGCGGCGCGCCTTGGCGGCCGGAGCGGCCATGGCAGAGGCGGCATGCGCAGGGTCGGCAGCACTGCCGCCAGCGCTACCTGAGACCCACACAATAGCATGCATTGTTTCGAGGTTCACATTTGCACTGCAGCATTGAAACACACAAATGAGTTCGGGCATTGGCAGCACCTTTTAAGACTCGAGAGAACTGCCTGGGACAGCATGCCCCACCTGCATGCGGGCTGTTGCCAGCAGCGTCGTCAGGCTTGGATGCGCTGTCAAAAGTCCCAAAGGCGTGCAAGCCACCAGACATGACATCATCCTCAGCTGCCATGCGGTGATGCAAGCGGCCCGCCTCCGGGTCGCCGCCGTCGCGCGCGCGCTCAGCCAGACCCAGACACATGGACGCTGATGCATGCTGTTCAGCACAGCGCGCCGGCGCGGCACGTGCAGCTGCTGCGGCGGTGGTGCGCGCGCGCAGAGGGCGACAACAGGGGCGCTGCTTCAAACTCTTCAGCAGAGTGCGCAGGCGCGGCGGCCGCATGACCTTCGGTGCGCTCGCACAGGACCACCCGAGGGGTGTCCTGGGTGGCCTGAGCGGGGACAGCCGTCCGCGTTGCCGCGGGCGCAGCTCCAGCAGCGGGCGCGGCTGCTAGGTGCGCACGGACGATCCTGATCTCGATGGGCCGTGCCGCGGCAGCGCCGCCCTCGCACACCCGGCGCTCGTACGCTGCCTTGAGGCTGGCCATGCATGACCTGCCAGAGGTCGGGGGCACATCGCTCAGGAACCCCGCCTGAAAGCACATGCGGTGTTGTGCACCTTGTACGCAGCAGGCGCTCTGCTCAAGCTGGCTGGAACACCTCGCTACATAGAGCGCACGAGTACCTTCGCGCAGGGAGAGTCACTTTGTGGACGTGCACACAGCGCTGAAAGGATGACGTAGGTGCGTACCTGCGGCTGCCGCTGAAAGCCATGAGCGCATGGAGTCTGTGGCAGATTGCACACCAGCGCTGCGGCGTGCCGCGGCGCAGCACTGCGGGGCACTTGATGTGCGCAGGGCACAGGCGAGACTTCAGGTGGTAAACTTTGACGAGCGGCTCCGCGCAGCCCACCACGCCGCACGCGTGAGGGCGGTCACATAGGCGCCGGCCGCTCACTCCTCCGTCGTACCACTCCTCAAGCACGGGCAAGTCGGCGTGGCTGTGCAGCGCCATGCCACCTGCGTGCAGCATGCAATTGAGACAAAGCGCGACTGCTGGCTGCATGCCCCTCAGTATCTGTCAAGGCGCGGAGCAGAGACCCGGCGCGCTCTGTCAGCAGAGATACTAGCCCAAGTTGCCGCCCTCCATGCCCCTGAGGGCCGGCAGCACCGCACGGCACGAGATTGCTTGCCCCACCTGCACGCGGGCTGATGCCAGCAGCGCCGCCAGGCTCGGGAGCGCCGACCGCAGCGCTGGGGGCGTGCGACGAGCCAGAACTCGAGCCAGACGTGTCAGTCACGTCGTCGGCCGCCGTGCGGCTGCGCGAGCCGCTCGCTGCTGCGCTGCTGGTGCTGCGCGCACGCTCAGCGGGCAACCATACGGGCGCTGTTTCATGCTGCTCAGCAGCGTGCGCTGGCGTGTCGGCCGCGTCGCCGACGGCGCGCGCGCGCTGGAACACCCGAGTGTTGTCCTGGATGACCTGGCCATGTGCAGGCGTCTGCGCTGCCGCGCGCGCAGCTTCGGCTGCGAGCGCGGCTGCTGGGTGCGCTGCGCTGCTGTGCCCGGTGGGGCCCGGCGCAGCTGCACCGGCCAGGCGCGCCCGCCGCACGCGCTTTGTCTTGAGGCTGACCATGCAGGACCTGCCGCGGGTCCGGTGCAAAGCGCTTAGGATAGGGCAGGCGCTTAGGATAGCCAAGCAAGTTATTTCATGCCAATCCGCTGCGACCGCTGCAAACGTCCTGTCCTTGCACTTGCTGAGGCCTTCCCTATCAATCAATTTACCATCACTACATATTCATTAGGAAGTGCTATAATCTCACTTCAGTGTTCCGAACAGGGCATGCACGCGAACTCATGCCTCTTGTTGCATGAGCTATCTAGAACACGTTGCCAAACAGTGCACATGAATTTGTCAACAAAGAGATGCAATAGTAGTGGGGATGACCAGTGCAATCCCAACACGAGGCAGGCGCGCACCTTGCGTTGGAATGAAAAGCTTCGAGCACGTGAAAGCGGTGGCAGTTGCAACACCAGCGCTGCAGCACGCCGCCGCGCAGCACCGCGGGACATTTGATGTGCGCAGCACACAGGCGGGCCTCCAGGTGTGTCTTTATGACGAGCTGCGCAATGCAGCCCGGCACGCCGCACGCGTGGGGTCGGTTGCGTGTTACGTGCCACTCCTCAAGCACTGGCACGTCGGCGTGGCTGTGCGGTGACATGCCAGACGCGTGCCAGCGCACAGGTGAGCGAAGCGCGCCGCGTGCTATGTTGCCTTGGAGGCCGTCAGGCGCACAGCAGAGGCTGGCGTGGTGTACAGCATTGAGTACAGCACGGCTTGGGCCGCCGGCGCCCTCGAAGCGCCCTGCCGCTCCTGAGAAGGTGAACTGTTGATTGAGTGTGAGCTGGGCAGTGCATGGCTGCACTGACCAGCCCAGGGCTGCGTACAGGCGCACGGTGTGCAGATACTTGCTCCAAGGGAGGAGGCGCGACTGCTGAGGGCGCTGGCGCTCCGGTAATGACAGCGAGGTGATTGGCTCTGCAGCTTTATTCCCCGTCAAGAGCACAGGTCCTGCTCGCCAGACGACTGTACGGCGGAGCGTACTTAGCGATTGCTCACACTTTTGAGTCCAGGACCGGGTCTTCACTTGCTTAGCTACGTGTAACAGATTAATGATTATTAATGATTATGAAAGCAGAGAATGCTGGGCTGTCACAGCTTATTTACTAGGGATGTGAGTTTGTTTGTTTCAGCTTCATCACCTCCTGGCAGCGACCATGTGAGACCATGTAAGGCCTGGGCGCCTGAGCAGCCTGAGTTGGCCTAAAGCACAGACTTGCTCCAGCTGTACAGCAGGGTGCGGCTCTGCCCGAGCCAGCTCCACTTACAGACACAGTTGGTTGCATTGACAAACACAGCAATGTTTCTGGCAAGCGGTCCTTGAAGCAGTGCATATAGTGGCAGCCCGGCACTGTGCAAGGACAGATAATGAGCGGTTGGCAGCTGCCGCTTGCACCCCTCGTGCACTTAGCACACGGCCAGGCGCGGAGGGCTGAACCTCGGATGCTAAGAGCTGGTAGATACACTACGCTGATGATCATTGACTGAGTGACTGATACAAGAAGCTCGCAAATGTAAGACCCACAAATTATTGCATGTCTGAGCCATGCAAGCCCCACTCCTCCCTCCACAGACGACCGCATGTTTTTTTCATGCTGGCAGGCCAGAGGCGTCCACCATGCACCCGCAGCCGCTCCAGCTCGCAAGTGCGCGCAAGCTGCTGCAGTACCGCATCGCGTCGCTCGGGCTGTATGCGCATACGCTCCGCCCAGCGCGCCTGCGCGGGCGCCGCGGGCGCCCGCCGCGCATACATCTGATCGGGTTGCCAGCTCGGCCCGCCAGCAGTGCAGGGACAGACCGCCAGCGCTCAACGCAGCAAGCTGCAAAGGAGCCATGTCCGCCCCTCCCTTGCCGACACACAGCCTGCTCCGCCGCGAGCGCGATCGCGACCGCCGCCACCCAGCCGGCCTCACATGTTTTACACAGCTGCTGCGGCCGCCAGGCCTGCGCCCGCCGTCGGCCGCTCGATCTCGCCGCCTGTTCGTGCTTCGCCTGTTTCGCCCCGAGCCTATATCATAGGCCACATCGCGCCCGCACGGCCGTAGAGCGGCGGCGGCGCAGGGTGCGCTGTGCGCCCGGGACCACCAGACAAGGTGTATGCTGGACCTGTCTCCCGTGCGCGCGTGCCGCATGCCGGCATCCCTGTGCGGCCAGCATTGGCGAGGGGCGCGGCTGCCGCGCTGCTGACGCTGCGCTCGCGCTCGGCGGGCACCCACGCGGGCGCCGGCCCATGGCATCCTGCGGAGCGCACCGGCGCGGCGGGCGCTGCCCAAGCTTCCTGCTGCGCACCCGGCTGCGCTGCCCCCGATACTAGCAGGGCGTTGTTCTCGCGCGCGGCCGCATGCGCCTGAGCCTCTGGCTCAGCGCGCAGCCTTGCGCCTCGCTCCTTAAATGCGGCATCCGTGCCCTGGCGCAGGCACAGGCAGCAAAACTGCATTCTAAAAAGCAGAAACATGCGGTGGCCGCGCCCTGGCATGATGCAATATCTCAGCCGTGACAGGGTACACCCCCATGAAGCAAGCATGTCCATGGCGGGCTGTTCCCCTGACAGCAGCCTGCGGCACGCGCCGCCGAGCCAATAGACCATGCCAGGACCCCCGGCGGGCACGCTCTGTAGCGGCTTGGTGGCATGTCTGGTGCACTGTGTGTCGTGAATGCGCACATGAAAAGGCATGCCAGAGAGGAGTGGCGTATAAGCGAGCGCGCACCCGCCGGACGCCCAGCGCCAGGGCCGCCCGCACGGCGGCCTCCCTTTCATCGCGGCGCGCCTGGTCCAGCGCGGCCAGCCGCTGCTCAACTGCCGCCTCCGCCTCAGCGCGCGCCTCAGCGCGCGCTTGGTGCACCTGAGCAGAGGGTGCTGCTCAGTCAGCAGAGCACCGCCTGATACAGTGAGACGAGCTTGCCTCCAGCTGAGCTCCACTACCACAGGCCCCATGCTGCCATGCGCAGAGCATGCACAGCCGTCTCGCTCGCTGCAGAGCAGCAGCCTGCTCTCGCACGGTCAGGTTGCAAAATCGAGAGAGTGTGAGCCCACTATTTACTGCCATGCATGTGAGCAGCATGAGGCATGCCATGGTGAGCTTGGCAGACACGGCAAGCGTGCCTCACGGCGTGCGCACCTTGCTGATCGAGCACTCATGCCTAGGTGGACCGAGCGCGCGCCGAGGCGCGCGCTGAGGCGGAGGCGGCAGCCGAGCGGCACTTTGCCGCGGCGCTGGTGCATCAGCGAGCGGAGCTCAACAAGCAGGTGCAACTCATTGCAGCTCATTGCATTTGTGCGGCAGCGCAGCAGTGACGCACTGCCCTGGCTTGGTCTTGCAGAATGTGCATGCGTTGGACAATGGTTGAGACCGCTCGCACGCAATACAAATGTGACAGCATGGGGCACATAATAACGGAGCTCAGCCGGTGAGAATGATTTTTGTCTTCCCAACATGCGCCATGCGCTCCTGATCGAGTTGACATGCCCAGGTGGGGCAAGCGCATGCTGAGGCGCGCGCGGCGGAGGCAGCAGCCGAGCAGCGCATTGCCGCAGCGCTGGCGCTCGAGCACGCGGACTTTGACAAGCAGGCGCGCAGCTGGCCGTGAGTGTGCAGCAACAGGGACGTCCGCTGCGTTACCCTGCCCTGCTCTGTTGCACCGTGTGTGCAACAGACGAATGGAGGCGCTGTACATGCTATGCGCCTGGCAGCGTGGGCAATGATGATAGGGATGAGCTGCAGTGTATGGAAGCGTCTATCCTGGTCATGATGCCTTGCTGATTAAGCAGTTGTGCCTAGGTGGACCAAGCACGCACTGAGGCGCGCGCTGAGGCGGAGGCAGCAGCCGAGCAGCGCCTTGCCGCGGCGCTGGCGCTTGAACGCGCGGAGCTTGTCAAGCGGGCGCGCAGCCTGTCGTGCACTCGAATCACTTGGCCATCCACAGCCTGAGCCTGCTTCCACAGAGTCGACACTTGAATGACTGTAACTTACATGGCTGCAAAAGTGATGCGTGTGGCAGCCTGGGGCATCCACTCGTGAATGTGAGCCGCTGTGAGTTTAAGCACCACCCCATCCTGCTCATGACATGTATGCGCTGCTGACCGAGGCAGTGCGCCCAGGTCCTGCTCGCACGCACCGAGGCGCTCGACGAGGTAGAGGCGGCAGCCGAGCAGCGTTTCGCCGCGGCGCTGGCGCACGAGTGCGCGGAGCTCGCCAAGCAGGCGCGCAGCCTGCTGTGCATGCGCAGCCGCTGGCTGCAACGCCCGAGGCTCGGCCTGTCCTACAGACAATGCATGCGACACCACCGGACAAAGTCCTAAGCAGCGTGCCTGCTTAGCCAAGTCCGCGCGCTCATGCGCCAGCGCCGCCGCATAGCGCGGGTCCGCGCTGCGCACGCCCAGGCGGCGCAAAGCCGCGCGCGCGTCTCCTCCGTCGTCGTCCTCGTCCACCGCCTCACCAGCAGAGCGTGCCTCCGCCTCAGCCGCGCCCAGCGCCGCACGCGCAGCGACAGCCGCGTCACCGCCGGGTGCCCCGGCCGCCGCGGCCCTGAGCCGCTTGCTGGGCCTGCCCTCGGACGGCGCTTCGCTGTCATAGGCGCTGCTCCCTGCCGCATTGTCAGCGGCCGCCCGCCGCTTGTCGGCCTTGCGGCGCGCCTTGGCGGCCGGAGCTGCGGTGGCAGGGGCGGCATGCTCAGGGCCGGCAGCCCTGCCGCCAGCGCTACCTGAGGCCCACACAGGAGCTTGATTTGAATCAGAGGTTCACACTCGCCCTGCAGCAATGAGAAGACACAATGGGTGCGCACGGGCATTTCTGCACTCGGTGGGCTGTGCCGCGGCAGCGCCGGCCTGGCGCGCCCGGCGCTTGCGATTACGCGCTGCCGTTACCTTGAGGCCGGTCATGCAGGACCTGCCGCAGGTCCGGTGCACATGGCTCAGGAACCCGTTATGAGCGCGCATGCGCATTTGTGCGTCTTGCATGCAGCAGGGCGCTCTGCTCAAGCTGACTAGAGCACCACGCTATTTGCGCGGAATGCCTTTGCAGAAAAGGGTCAGACTGTGGGTGAGCACAGCGCTCCCAGCGCGGATTAGGCAGGCGCGCACCTGCGGCTGCCGCTGAACGCCTTGAGCGAGTGAAACTTGGAGCAGCTTGAACACCAGCGCTGCGGCACGCCGCGGCGCAGCACCGCGGGGCACTTGATGTGGGCAGGGCACAGGCGGTACTTCAGGTTTCTAGCTTTGACGAGCGGCTCGGCGCAGCCCGCCACGCCGCATGCGCGAGGGCGGTTGCATGGGCGGTGGCCGCTCACTGCTCCGTCATACCACTGCTCGAGCACGGGCAGCGCGTCGCGGCTGCGCGCCGCCATGCCACCTGCGTGCCAGCGTGCAAGTGAGACAAAGCGCGCCGCTGTCTGCATGCCCCTCAATTTTTGTCAAGGCGCACAGCAGAGCCCGGCGCGCTCAGGCGGCAGAGACTATAGCCCAAATTTACTGCCCTCGAGGCCCGGAGGAGGGCCGGCAGCACCGCATGGCAGCAACATGGCGTGCCCCACCTGCACGCGGGCCGGAGCCAGCAGCGCCGCCAGGCTCGGGAGCGCTGACCGCAGTGCTGGGGGCGTACGACGAGCCAGAAGTCGAGCCCGACGTGTCAGTTACATCGTCGGCCGCCGTGCAGCTGCGCGAGCCGCCCGCTGCTGCGCTGCTGGTGCTGCGCGCACGCTGAGCGGGTGACCGCACTGGCGCTGTTTCATGCTGCTCAGCGGCATGCGCCGGCGTGACGGCCGCGTCGCCGACGGCGTGCGCGCGCTGGAACACCCGAGTGTTGTCCTGGATGACCTGATTATGTGCAGGCGTCTGCGCTGCCGCGCACGCAGCTTCGGCTGCGAGCGCGGCTGCTGGGTGCGCTGCGGTGCTGTGCCCGGTCGGGCCCGGCGCCGCTGCACCGGCCTGGCGTGCCCGCCACGTGCGCTTTGTGTTGAGGCTGGCCATACAGGACCTGCCGCGGGTCCAGTGCAAAGTGCTTAGGATAGGGCAAGCGCTTAGGACTAGGGCAAGCAATACTTTGAGTTATTTCTTAATTTTTTTGGCCATTTTGCTGCGACCATTGCAAACGTCCTGTCTTTGCACTTGCCGAGGCCTTCCCTATCAACCAATTTCATCGCTACAGTTTCATAGAAGAGCTATGATCTCACAGTGTTCCAGACAGGGCATGCATGTGGACTTATGCCTCTTGTTGCATGAGCTATCTAGCATTCCTTGCTATACTGAACGCGTGAACTTGTCACTGAAGAGGTGCATTGGTCTTGGGGGTAAATTGAGCAATCCCAACACGAACAAGGCGCGCACCTTCCGCTGGCAGGAAACGCTCCGAGCGTGTGAAAGTGGTGGCAGCTGCAACACCAGCGCTGCGGCACACCGCCGCGCAGCACCGCGTGGCACATGATGTGCGCAGCACACAGGCGGGCCCGCAGGTGGCTGTTTGTGACGAGCTGCGCAACGCAGCCCGGCACGCCGCACGCGTGGGGTCGCTTGCGTTTTACGTGCCACTCCTCAAGCACTGGCACGTCGGCGTGGCTGTGCGGTGACATGCCAGACGCGTGCCAGCGCACAGGTGAGCGAAGCGCGCCGCGTGCTGCGTTGCCTTGGAGGTCGTCAGGCGCACAGTAAAGGCCGGTGTGGTGTGTAGCAGTACGTACAGCACAGTTTGGGCCGCCTGCGCCCTCGAAGCCCCGCCACTTTGAGAATGGTGAGCTATGTGATTAAGCGTGAGCCGGGCGACACAAGGCTGCGCTGAGCAGCCCAGGGCTGCGGACAGGCGCACCAGGTGCACACTTTGTTTCTACAGGATGAGGCGCAAGTGCTGGAGGCGCTGGCGCTCCTGTGATGACGGCGAGCTGTTTGGCGCAGGAGGTTTATTCCTCGGCAAAACACAGAGGTCCAGTTCGCCAGGCGACTGATCCGGCGGAGCGTACTTACTTGCTCAACACTTTTGTCAACACTTTTGTCCAGGACCAGGTCTTCACTTGCTTAGCTAGGGGTAACTGGACATGAATATGAAAGCAGAAAATGCTGGGCGCCTGAGCAGCCTGAGTTGGCCTGAAGCCCAGACTTGCTTCAGCTGTACAGCAGGGTGCGTCTCTGCCCGAGCCAGCTTCACAAACCGACACAGGTCGCATTGACACAAAGCAATGTTCCTGGCAAGCGTTCCTTGAAGCAGTGCTTAGTGTGGCAGCCCGGCACTGTGCAAGGACAGATAATGACTGGTTGGCAGCTGCCGCTTGCACCTGTTGTGCACCTAACACACGGCCAGGCGCGGAGGGCTGAACCTCGGATGCTGAGAGCTGATTGATACACGCTGATGTTCGCTGACTGATGGACTGATACAAGAAGCTCACAAATGCAAGACCCATAGGTGACTGACCCATGCAAGCCCATCTCCTCCCTCCACAGACCACCGCATGTCTTTTTGCAAGCTGGCAGGCCAGAGCCGTCCACCATGCACCCAAAGCCGCTCCAGCTCGCAAGTGCGCGCAAGCTGCTGCAGTACCGCATCGCGGCGCCCGGGCTGTATGCGCATACGCTCCGCCCAGCGCGCCTGCGCAGGAGTCGCGGACGCCCGCCGCACATACATCTGACCGGGTGGCTGGCGCGGCCCGCCAGCAGCGCAGTGGAAGGCCGCCAGCGCTCAACGTAGCAAGCTGCAAGGCAGCCGTGTCCGCCCCTCCCTTGCCGACGCACAGCCTGCTCCGCCGCGCGCGCGGTTGCGCCCGCTGGGCCCCAGCCGGCCTCGCACGCGTCTAGACAGCTGCTGTGGAGGCTGGCGCTGCCCTGGCCTCCCGCTGCGCACCCGGCTGCGCCGCATCTGATACCAGCAGGGCGTCCGTCTTGCGCGCGGCCCTGTCGGCCTCAGTGCGCGCGGCCGCGGCGCCGCGCGCCTAAGCCTCCGGCTCAGCGCGCAGCCGCATGTCCCGCTCCTTGGCCACGGCCTCCGTGCCCTAGCGCAGGCACAGGCAGCGATACTGCATTCCGGCAAAGCAGAGGCCTGCGGTTTTTGCGCCCTGGCATAATGCAATGTCCTCAGCTGAATCAGGGTAAACCTATAAATCAACCACGTCCATGGCGGCAGTCTGCCGCATGCACCGCCGCGCCGTCAGCCCACACCAGGACCCCCGGCGGGCGCGCTCTGCCTTGTGTTATGGCGCACTGCGCGCTGTGAGGGTGCGCACGAACGCCACATCAGGGCATGGCGGCCTGCTGCGCCGCCCACTGTGCAGCGCGGGCCCCTGCGCCTGGGCCCAGGGTGTGCACTCAACCGCTAAGCGCCCAGCTCCAGGGCCTTGCGCACGGCGGCGTCCACCTCCTCGCGGCGCGCTTGGTACAGCGCGGCAAGCCGCTGCTCGGTTGCCGCCTCCGCCTCGGCGCGCGCTTGGTGCACCTGGCCAGAGGGTACCGCCCGGTCATCGAAGCAACTGCATAGAATGGAGAGACGAGTTTGCATCCAGCTGAGCTCCACTACCACAGGCCCCATGCTGCCATGCGTAGAGCATGCACAGCCTCTCACTCTCACGGGGTATCGCACGCATGCTCTGCTGAACCAGGCTCGGTCGTTGCAGCCAGCTGCTGCGCATGCACGACAGGCTGCGCGCCTGCTTGGCGAGGTCCGCGCGCTCACGCGCCAGCGCCGCGGCGAAGCGCTGCTCGGCCGCCGCCTCCACCTCGTCGAGCGCCTCGGTGCGCGCGAGCAGCACCTAGGCGCACTGCCTCGATCAGCAGAGCATGCGTGTATAAGTAGCACATGCGCCTGCATTCATGCAGGCGCGTTTATGATGTTTCACTCGCACGTGTTTCCATGTGTGTGGGAAGAACGGTATCATGTACAGTTCAGTGAGATTCCAAAGCCGCTTCCATCAACAGACCAAGCTGTCCACCAGGACGCTTCGAGGTTCACTGGCTCATACACGGTAATATCTCACAACACTCTCAGCTTTCATTGACACAGGGTGTGTGACTGCAAACATTCCCTGCAGCTCATGCTCAGCACCACACGCCCTCTGCTGTCACACGCATCACATGCAAACATTCGCTGCCAGTTCATGCTGAGCACCACACGCCCTCTGCTGTCACACGCATCACATGCGCAGCCTAGCTTCCGCTTGATCAAAGCTTTCAGCTCTGCAAGGCAGGTTAAGGCACGGCCAAGCGCCGCACGTGCATAGCAGGCTGCGCGCCTGCTTCACAAACTCCGCGCGCTCGAGCGCCAGAGCCGCGGCAACGCGCTGCTCGGCCGCTGCCTCCGCCTCGGCGCGCACCTCAGCGCGTACTCGGTGCACCTAGGCACGACTGCTAAATCAGCAAGGCATCATGAACTGGAAGGGCGCCCCATGCACTGCAGCTTATCTCCATCACCATTGCCCACCCTGCCACGCGCATGGCATGCAAAGCGGCTCCACGCAGTCTGCTGCACACACAGATAACAGAAACAGGCCAGGGCAGTACAGCGGACACCCAGCACGCTGCGCGCCTGCTTGTCAAAGTCCGCGCGCTCGAGCGCCAGCGCTGCGGCAATGTGCTGCTCGGCTGCTGCCTCCGCCGCGCGCGCCTCGGCGCGCGCTTGGTCCACCTGGGCGCATTGACTCGATCAGGCGCGCATGGCACACGTTGGATAGACGAGCTTGATATCTAATCGGCTGCTCTGCTGCTACGTGCCCCATGCTGCCACATCTGCATGGCGCGTGCAGCCGTCCCACCCACTGTCCCACGCATTTACACTCTGCAAAACCAAGCCAGAGCAGCGCAGCACTGCCGCACAAAGTGAGTCAGCTGCACCTGCTTGTCAAGCTCCGCGCGCTCAAGCGCCAGCGCCTCGGCAACGCGCTGCTTGGCTGCTGCCTCCGCCTCGGCGCGCGCCTTAGTGCATGCTTGGTACACCTGAGCTGATGTTCTTAGTGGAAAAGGCGTCATGAGCAGGACAGGCGCTTCAGGCGCTTCAAGACACTGCAGCTCACTTCTATCTTCAGTGCCACGCGCGTGGCAAGTGCAGCGGCTCCATTTGCACTCCAATTGCACACACAGTGCAGCACTGCAGAGCAGGCTATGGCAGTGCTGCGGACATGCCTCGCCGCCGCACATGCACAGCAGGCTGCGCGCCTGCTTGTTGAACTCCGCACAATCAAGCGCCAGCGCTCCGGCACATCGCTGCTCGGCCGCTGCCTCCGCCTCAGCACGCGCCTTGGCGCGCGCTTGGTCCACCTAAGGAGAGTTGCTCAATCAGCAAGGCATTGTGAGCAGGACACGCGCTTCCATAAAGTGCAGCGTATCTCTGAAGTCATTGCCCATGCTGCCAGGCGCATGGCATGTACAGCGGCTCCATTCGCATTCGGGTGCACACACAGTGCAAAAAGCAAGCTAGAGCAGTGCAACGGGCACCCCTGTTGCCGACATGCACAGCAGGCTGCGCGCCTGCTTGACAAGCTCCGCGCGCTGGAGCGCCAGCGCGGCGGCAATGCGCTGCTCGGCCGCTGCCTCCACCACGCGCGCCTCGAAACGCACTTGGTCCACCTGGGCACATTTTCTCTATCAGCAGGGCATGACACATGGTAGAAAGACAAGCTTGCCTTCACCCCATGCTGTCACATCGGCATGGCGTGTGCAGCCGTCTTGACCATCGTCTGGCGCATACACATCCTGCAACAGCAAGCCAGAGCAGTGCAGCGCTGTTGCACTGCCGCATATCAGCATGAGCTGCACCTGCTTGTCAAGCTCCGCGCGCTCGAGCGCCAGCGCCGCGGCAATACGCTGCTCGGCTGCTGCCTCCGCCGCGCGCACCTCAGCATGCGCTTGGTCCATCTACGCAGCAGTGTTCAGTGAGCACGGCATGGCACACCTTGGAAGATAAGCTGGCCTTCACTCTAGCTGAACTCTGTATCTTTGAGCCCCATGCTGCCACATCCGCATGGCGGATGCAGCCGTCTCAACCATTGTCTGACGCATCCACACTCCGCAGAACCAAGCCAGAGCAGCGTCGCACTGCTGCACAAATAGCATAAGCTGCACCTGCTTGTCGAGCTCCGCGCGCTCGAGCGCCAGCGCCGCGGCCAAGCGCTGCTCGGCTGCTGCCTCCGCCTCGGCGCGTGCCTCGGCGCGCGCTTGGTGCACCTAGGCAGACTTGCTCGATCAGCAAGGCGCGGCACGCTGTGGGGCAGCCTTGCCGTTTCAACCAAGCTCACCACCACATGCGTGGCACCGAACGACAGGCTCACGCTCTGCCGGCCTTGCAACGGATCGTGCAAAAGCACGTTGCTGCACTGCAGCTGACTACAATTTCATAAGCTGCGCGCCTGCTTGGCAAAGTCCGCGCGCTCATGCGCCAGCGCCGCCGCAAAGCGCGGATCTGCGCTGCGCACGCCCAGACGGCGCAGTGCCGCGCGCACGTCTCCTCCATCATTGCCTATGTCAGCCGCCTCACCAGCACAGCGTGTCTCCGCCTCAGCCGCGCCCAGCGCCGCACGCGCGACGCCAGCCTCGTCACCGCGGGGTGCTCTGGCCGCCGTGGCCCTGTGCCGCTTGCAGGCCCTGCCCTCGCACGGCGCTCCGCCGTCATCAGCGCTGCTCCCTGCCGCATTGCCCGCGGCCGCTCGCCGCTTGTCTGCCTTGCGGCGCGCCTTGGCGGCCGGAGCTGCCGTGGCAGGGGCGGCATGCGCAGGGGCGGCAGCACTGCCGCCAGCGCCACCTGAGGCACGCACAACAGCTTGCTTAGAAATCAATTTCACACCCAATTGTAACATCAATAAGACACAATGCAATGGGGCTTAGCAGCACTCTGAGACTCAAGAGCACTGCCAGGGACAGGGAGCATGCCCCACCTGCACGCGGGCCGGAGCCAGCAGCGCCGCTAGGCTCGGGAGCGCTGACCGCAGTGCTGGGGGCATGCGATGAGCCAGAAGTTGAGCCAGACGTGTCAGTCACATCATCGGCCGCCATGCGGCTGTGCGAGCGGCTCGCTGCTGCAATGCTGAGGTCGCGCGCGCTCTCAGCGGGTGTCCGCACGGGCGTTATCTCAT
>JAABUV010000941.1_pt1 | contig 43596 bp, 34 predicted proteins | sample 5559971 | NCBI WGS metagenome assembly JAABUV01 (sample SAMN10711881, study PRJNA513362) | rock metagenome | isolation source: Antarctica rocks | place: Antarctica: Victoria Land, Knobhead nord | collected 2015-12-19 | reverse complement strand
CAGATCCAGGTGCCGTCCCGTCGCTGGACTCACGAACCTCGGCGTAGTCGGTCCGCCCCGGAGATCGAGGAGCCAGTCTCTTGAAGTCCCGCCGCGGCGATCATAGCGGTCCCGACGATCGCGAACGGCGCGAACCTGGAATGCTCGAATCGTGTCCCCAGGATATCGGTCGATCTCGCCCGCGAGTGGAGCGATTTCCTCGCCCGGATGCCGATCGCTCGCGTGACGCGGTTCCGGGTGGGGCGTGTCAATGTACCCATCAGAGACCGATGGGTCAACGGTGAATCTGCTTCCTTGCGCTTTTCGGTGACGACTCCAAGCATCCCACGGCCGGTCCCATCCTCGGATATCGGAACGCATGCCGGAGGCGGGATCGGGTTGGGTGCCTTGGGCGTCCCGGGGTTGGCCGTCCCGATCGTCAGGAACATGAAGACGGTGCTGACGCCATTGAACGTCATGTGCAAGCAGATCGGAGCCACGAGCCCGCCCGTCCTCTGATAGAGCAAACCGAGGCCCAGGGACAGGAAGAAGATCGGGATCGGGGTCGGCCAGACCTTGGAATGGAGCGCGGCGAAGACCACCGAGACGGCCACATTGGCCGCCAAGAGTGGGAAGAATCGAGGACGTCCAGGGGTTTCCCTCGCTTCATCGAGAATCAGGATCTCCGACGAGGAGGGGACTCGCAACTGGGGACCAGGGTTCAAGCCCTGATCAGATATCACTTCAACCTCTGGGACGATTTGATCCAATCTTTGCTCCGGACCGGGCACGTCCCGGGATCGTCCCACCACAACCCCGCCGCCCGCGACGACCCGGGTCAGCCATCCGAGCAGGACGCCCCGGAAGATCAGCTCCTCGGCGATGGGGGCCAGGACGACCCCGGCCAGGACCATGACGGCCCCCAGACCAGGCGAGAGGTCGCGATGGATGGCCTCTTCCAGGGGGTGCTTGATCCGTTTGAAAATCGTGAGCGAGAGGAGCATCATCCCGAAGATGCAGGGCGCCAGGAGTGGGTAGGCGACGACCCCCATGCCCGCCTGGCGGGCGATCCCGGGCCCCTCCAGACCGAAATCGCGCCTCCGGGCCCCGGCCATCGCCACCAGGCTCAGCGGGACGATGACGATGACCGCCGCATTGGAGAGGGCCGAGGCGATCATCTGGTCGACCGGCGGCAGATCCTTGCCTTCCGCCTTGGCCTTGGCGACCACGTTCGGGATCGTCAGGAAATAGGCCAGGCTCACCAGGTTGGTCGTCCCGAACCAGACCAGGATCGCGACCAGGACCGAGCCCGGTCCCCACGGGACGATCCGCGAGGTCCGGGGCGGAAGGATCGGCAGTCGGAAGGCGATCCGGAGGATGACCCAGATCCAGGCCCCGACGATCGAGCCGACGACCGCCAGAAAGACGAGGGCGGCGAGCGGGTGCAGCACGGGCGCGGTCTCGGGCATGAAAGTCTCGATCCGGGGACGCGGGACTCGGGTCGGGCGGCTCACGGGACCGGCCATCGTAACGCGCCGCCGGAGTCCGAGGCCACCTTGCCCGCGACTCCGGGCCTGACTTATGATGGCGTCCTTTCCGCGAGCCGGTTTGCCATGCCAGGGAGGCCGTCGGTGCCCGCCAGCGCAGTCGAACAACTCGAACTCCTCCGACGGGGGGTCGACGCCATCACGCCGGAGCCGGAGTTCGCCCGGAAGCTAGAAGCCTCGGTCGCAAACGGGACGCCGCTCCGGGTCAAGTACGGGATCGATCCGACCGGGATCGACGTCCACCTCGGCCACACCGTCCCGCTCCGCAAGCTCCGCCAGTTTCAAGACCTGGGACACACCGCGGTCGTCATCATCGGCAACTACACCGCGTTGGTGGGCGATCCTTCGGGCCGCGACGAGGCCCGGGTCTCCCTGACCGAGGTGCAAGTTACCGCCAACGCCCGCGACTACTTGACCCAGGTCGGCAAGATCATTGACCTGTCGCGGGCCGAGGTCCACCACAACGGCGACTGGTTCTCGAAATGGTCATTCCTGGACGTCCTCGACTTGACCCGCCGGATGACCCTCGGCCAGATCTCCGCCCGCGACGATTTCGCCAAGCGGATCGCCGCCGCCAGGCCGGTCTACCTCCACGAGTGCCTCTACCCGCTGATGCAGGGCTGGGACTCGGTCGAGGTCCGATCCGACGTCGAGCTGGGCGGGACCGAACAACTCTTCAGCCTGCTGCTCGCCCGCGACCTGCAACAGTCGCAGGGACTCCCCGGGCAGGTGGCCGTGACGATGCCGATCCTGGTCGGGACCGACGGCGAGCGGAAGATGGGCAAGAGCCTGAGCAATTACATTGGCGTCAACGAACCGCCGGACGCCCAGTTCGGCAAGGTCATGAGCCTGCCCGACGGCCCGATGCGGCAATACTTCACCCTCTTGACCGACCTGCCGCTGACCGAGGTCCACGCCCTCCTCGGCGCCGGCGTCAATCCCCGCGACGCCAAGGAGACGCTGGGCAAGGCGGTGGTCGCCCAGTACCACGGGGCCGAGGCCGCCGAGGCCGCCGCCGGGGCGTTTCGAAACCGCGCCCGGGGGCTCGGCCAGGAAATCAAGGAAGGTTTCGTGCTCAGAAGCCAGCTTGAACCGGAGAACTGGACCCTGCCCGGGCCGCTGCTCAAGAACCTCGGCCTGGTGTCCAGTTCCTCCGAGGGGGCTAGACTCGTCAGCCAGGGAGCCGTCCGGCTCGGCCTCGACCGGTTGCCCATGCCAAAGGATCGAAACCACAAGATTCAGGTTTCCAGCGGCCTCGTCGTCACGGTCGGTCAAGGGAACAAGGCGAGGTCCGTCAAGATCGAGGTCGTCGAGGATGCCTGAGCCCCCCAAGGAACGGCCTTGGGCGGGGAAGGTGTTCGACCCGCTCACATCCAATTTGGCAACGGGAATGGACGGGATTATGCACGGCTTCGGGATTGTCGGCTGCGGGATGATCGCCGAGTTCCACGCCCGGGCGATCGCCGAGATTCCCGGGGCCCGGCTGGTGGCGGTTCTGGACCGGAACCCGCCCAAGGCGGCCAAAATTGCCGGCCTGGCCGTCGGGGAATGCCGGGCCTATGACGACCTCGACGCCATGCTCGACCACCCAGGACTCGACGTGGTCTGCGTCTGCACCCCGAGCGGCTCGCACCGCGACCCGGCGGTCAAGGCCGCGCGGGCGGGCAAGCACGTCGTCGTCGAAAAGCCGCTGGAGATCACCGTCCCCCGCGCCGACGCCATCATCCGGGCCTGCGACGACGCCGGGGTCCGGCTCTGCGCCATCTTCCCTTCGCGGTTCTCGCCCGCCAACGTCGCTCTGAAAGCGGCCATCGACGCCGGTCGGTTCGGGCGGCTCACGCTGGGAGATACTTACGTCAAGTGGTGGCGAAGCCAGGACTATTACGACTCCGGGAAGTGGCGCGGGACGTGGGACCTGGACGGCGGCGGGGCCTTGATGAACCAGGCGATCCACAACGTCGACCTCCTCCAATGGCTGATGGGTGAGGTCGAGTCGGTCCAGGCGATGACGGCCCTACTGGCCCACGAGCGGATCGAGGTTGAGGATACCGCGGTGGCCATCCTCCGGTTCCGAAGCGGTGCCCTCGGGGTGATCGAGGCCACCACCGGGGCCTTCCCCGGGATCCTCAAGCGGACTGAGATCCACGGCGACCGCGGCTCGGCCCGGGTCGAGCAGGACGACGTGACTCTCTGGTCCTTCGCCGACGAGCGACCCGAGGACGCCGGAGTGCTCGCCCCCCCAGGGACCACCACCACCGGCGGGGCCGGCGACCCCCGCGCGATCAGTCACGCCGGCCATCGCGAGCAGCTCGCCGATTTCCTGCGGGCCATTGATACGGGGGCCCCCGCCCGCGTGGACGGCCGCGAGGGTCGCAAGGCCGTCGAGATCATCCGGGCCATCTACCGCTCGGCCCGCGTCGAGGGCCCCGTCCGCCTCCCCCTGGAAGACGACTTCGCCCCGGGCCCCGCCTGACTCGCCAACAGTCAGATCCAGAAGCCCCGATTTCGAATGAATCCATGGAATCGTGACATCGTCAGTATTTCATTGGCCATGCGTCATGATGCCGCCGTCTCCGCCATCCGCCGGGCCATCTTCCCGAGCGTGGCGGCGGCCTGGCGGACCCGGGCGAGGTCTTCGAGGAAGCTCGCGCGGTCCGGGACCTGGGCGGAGGCATCCTCCAGCGCCCGGCAAGCCTCGACGATCGCGTCGGAGGTGACGGCCACGCCGGGCCCGAGCCCGACGAGGTCGGGCGGCCGGCCGGGGTCGGGCTCGCGGATCAGGGCGTCGTCGATCGCCTCCAGGGCTCGGCGGCCCATCGCCTGGATCGCCCGGAGGCTCATGGCCCGGAAGGTCCGCCCCTGGTCCTCGGCGTCGACGATCAAGAGGTCGGCATAGCCCAGGATCTGATTGAGCGGGGTGATGAGGTCGTGCCGGAGGTTCGAGGCAAATCCGTGATCGTCGCGTTCGGAGTGTCGGTCGATGGTCATGGCTGGGCCCCGGCCCGGGCCCTTCGACGCAGGCTCCCCTCGATCTTGGTAAGAAGCCGGGGCAGGTCGACCGGCTTGATGTCGTAGTCGTCGCAGCCGGCCTGGAAGGCCCGATCGCGGTCGCCGGCCATGGCGTGCGCGGTCAGGGCGATCACCGGAACTCCGGCGGTGACCGGGTCCGCCTTGAGCCGACGGGTCGCCTCCCAGCCGTCGACGACGGGGAGGCTCAGGTCCATCAGGATCAGGTCGAACCCGCCGGACCGCGCCGAGGTCACCCCCTGGAGGCCGTCGGTCGCGATCTCCACCTGGAATCCCTCGCGGGCGAGCCGCCGCGAGAGCATGTCGCGGTTCATCTCGTTGTCCTCGACCAGCAGGATCCGGCGCATGGCGGGCGGAGACTCCCAGGGGTGAGCTAGGCGGGGCGGGTCCCGGCGGGGGCGGGGCCGAGGCCGGTCCGGGCGACCTCGGCCAGGCCGCGGCGGACCTCTTCCAGGAGGTCTTCGCGGGACGAAGTGCCCTTGCGGAGGATTGCCTGGACCCGGCCGTCGAGTCGGGCCCGGTCCGCCGGTGAGAGGTCGCGGGCCGTGGTCACCAGGATCGGCACGTCGTGCCCGGGGTCCCGGCGGCGGATCTCGTCGGCGAAGTCGAATCCGTCCATGCCGGGCATCGCGAGGTCGAGCAAGATCAGGTCGGGGCGGGCCACCTCGAATCGGGCGAGCCCGGCCCGGCCGTCGCCGGCCTCGACGACTGACCAACCCTCGGCTTCTAGCATCTGCCGGGCCATCCGGAGCGCGACCGGGTCGTCGTCGATGACCAGGGCCAGGCCCCCGGGCAGGCCCGGCCGGTGGCGGCGGAGGGCCGAGGCGAGCCGGGAGCGGTCGATCGGCTTGGTCAGATAGTCCGAAGCCCCCAGCGAGAACCCCAGGTTGCGGTCGTCCACGAAGGAAACCATGATGACCGGAATCTCAGCGGTATCCGGGTCCGACTTCAGCGCCGAGAGGACAGCCCAGCCATCCATCCCGGGCATCATCACATCCAGGGTGATCGCGGCGGGCTGGGCCTGCCGGGCCCTCCGGAGCCCCTGCTCGCCGGTCGAGGCGTGCTCGACGCGGAAGCCCTCCCGGCCCAGGACCCGAGCCATCAGATCGCCGACGCTGGGGTCGTCGTCGATGGCGAGGATCAGCCGGCCCTCGGTCGTCGGCGGTTCCGCCAGGGGATCGGCGGCGGGGAGGTCGTCCCGCCACGGTTCGAGGTCGGCCGGCAGGCGGATCATGAAGGCCGAACCCCGGCCCGGCTCGCTCCGGACGGCGATCTCGCCGCCCATCATCTCGCAGTACCGGCGAGTGATCGTCAGCCCCAGGCCGGTCCCGCCGTACTTCCGGGTGGTCGAGGCGTCGGCCTGGACGAACGGCCGGAAGAGCCGCTCCAACTCCCCCGGGGTCATCCCGATCCCGTCATCGAGGACTTCCATGGTCACCCGGTCGCGGCCGTCGGGTCCGGATTCGCGGCGGGCCTTCAGTGTGATCGTCCCGTTCTCGGTGAACTTGGTGGCGTTGCTCAGGAGGTTCAAAAGCGACTGGCGGACCTTGGTCAGGTCGGAATGGACGGCCCCGAGGTCGTCCGGACAATCGACCCGGAGAGCGTTGCCTCGGGCCTCGGCCATGGGTCCGATCGTGGCGGCGACGCCCCGGACCAGCTCGGCCAGGTCGAACGACTCGGGGTAAACCTCCATCCGGCCGGCCTCGATCTTGGAGAGGTCGAGCACGTCGTTGATCAGGCCGAGCAGGTGCTTGCCGGCCGCCTGGATCCGCCCGAGATCGGGCACCAGGTCATCCAGGCCGCGATCGGTGGCCTCCTCGCCGAGCATCTCGCTGTAACCGATCACGGCGTTCAGCGGGGTCCTCAGCTCGTGGCTCATATTGGCCAGGAACGAGCTCTTGGCCCGGCTGGCGACCTCGGCGGCCTCCTTGGCGGCCCGGAGCTCAGCCTCGGCCCGCTTGGCCTCGGTGATGTCGCGGGCGATCTTGGTATAGCCCAGGAGCGTCCCGGACTCGTCGCGGACGGCCGTGACAAGCCCGCTGGCGAAGAACCGCGAGCCGTCGCCCCGGACGTGCCAGCGCTCGTCGTCGGCCCGGACGGTGGCCTCGGCACGGAAGAGTTCCAGGCGAGGGATCCCGGCGGCCCGATCCTCGGCCGAGAACAGGAGGTCGGCCTCCTCGTCCAGGATCTCCGACTCGGCGAAGCCAAAGAGCCGCTCGGCCCCGGTGTTCCAGCTCGAGACCCGGCCCCGGAGGTCAATCGAGAAGATCGCGTAGTCGCGGACGCTCTCGATCATCAGGCGGAGCCGCCCCTCGCTGACCCGGAGCCGCTCATCATCGCGCTTCCGGCCGGTGACGTCGGTGACCACGCCCACGAAGTGGCTGACCCGGCCGTCGGGCCCCTCAACCGGGGCCAGGGTCAGGGCGTCCCAGAACGTCGAGCCATCCTTGCGGTACGAGAGCATCTCGACCGACGCCGCGCGGCGGTCGCGGAAGGCGGCCAGGAGTTCCTCGACGGCACCGGGGTCGGTGGCCGAGCCCCGGAGGAATTCGACGTTCCGGCCGGCGGCCTCGGCCTGGGTGTAGCCGGTCAGCCGCTCGAAGGCGGCGTTTACGTAGATGATCGGCTCGTCGGACCGCGCCGGGTCGGTGATGAAGACCCCCTGAGCGATCGCCTTGAGAGCCCGGTCGCGGAGCCGCATCTCGGTCTCGGCGCGGAGCCTCGGGGCGATGTCCACGAAGGTCACCACGGCGCCCAGTGTCTGGCCGTCCCGGCGGATCGGGTGGGCCCGGTACTCGACGGGGATCGGTGAGCCATCGGACTTCCAGAACACGTCCTCCTCGCCGAGCGTCCCCTCGCCGGACCGGAATGTCTGGAAGATCGGGCATTCGTGCGACGGGTAGTGCGACCCGTCGGGCCGGGTGTGGTGGATCATCCGGTGCATGTCCCGCCCGAGGACCTGCTCGGCCGACTCGAATCCCAAAAGCTGGAGGCCGGCCGGGTTGCAGAACGTGCAGCGCCCGTCGAGGTCGACGCCGTAGAGCCCTTCGCCGGCCGAGTCCAGGAGCAACCGGACCCGCTCCTCGCTCTCGCGGATCGCCCGCTCCGAGGTGCTCCGCTCGGCCAGGTAGCGGCGGAGCAGCGCGAAGATCGAACCGATCAGGACCAGGGCCAGCGTCGAGGCGACCGAGAAGGTGGCGAACGCCCGCCAGATGCCCGTCCGACGCTCGGCGATCCGGGACACGAGATACGCCTTCTCCTCGGCCTCGATCTCGTCGGCCAGCGCCAGGACTTCGGAGGCGGCACGGGCGGCCCGATCCTCCCGGAACAAGGCGCGTCCCGCATCGACCCCACGCTCCCGGACCCGGTCGATCGTCCGCCGGAGATCGGCCAGCCGGTCCCTCGACGCCGCCTCGATCCGGAGGAACCGATCCCGCTGGGGGGGGCGGCCCTCGACCGCCCGCCCCAGGCCCCTGATCTCCGCCCGGACGCGCGCGGCAGACCGATCGAAGGCGGCGAGCTCCACGGGGTCGCCGTCGATCAGGAAGCCCCGGCGGGCGGCCTCGGCATCCTTGATCGCCGAGGCGACGTCCTCGACCTCCTCCAAAATCTGTCGCGAGTGGACCACGTGCCCGGTATTGGCGAACAGCTCGGCCAGATCGCTGTACGAGATCAGGGCGTTGGCGGCCAGGACCGTCAGTGCCAGGCCGAAGCCCCAGGCCAGCTTTCGTTCGGCGATCCGTTTCATCTTGCCCCCGCTCGACCGGTCAGACCGCCAGGCCCTGGCCCCGGACCTCGACGGCCAGGACCGAGACGTCATCACGGACGCCCGCCGCCCCGGACCACGCCTCGATCGACGCCACCAACTCATTGACGACCCCGCAGAGCGGATCGAGCCGGCCGACCTCGACCGTCTTCCGGAGCCGATCCATCCCGAAGGGCTCCCCCTGCACGTTGGGCGCCTCGGGGATCCCGTCGGAATACAGGTAGATCCGGTCGCCAGCCTCCAGTTGGACGCTCCATTCATTATAGGGGCGGGGCCCATCGGCCAACCCGATCGGGTAGCCTCGACCCGGCAGGACCTTCGCCGCGCCCGAAGCCGGCAGGTGGATCGGGCCGGGGTGTCCGGCGAGCGTGTAGCGGAATTCGCCGGTCCGAGAATCCAGGACCCCGTAAACCAGGGTCGAATATTGCTCGGTCGTCAACTCGAAGGGAAATAAGCGGTTGAGCCGCCCGGCGACCTCCGCGGGGGCCAGCGGGTCAAGCCGATCGTCCCCATCACCCCCCCGGACCAGGATCGACGAGGCATCCGAGGGGGGCGAGAGTAGCCGGCCCAGGCTCACCGACATCAAGGAGGACGCCACCCCGTGGCCGCTGACGTCGAGCACGTAGATCGCTACCCGATGCTCATCAAGTTTGATGGCGCTCAGCCCGTCGCCGGCCATCTCGTCGCAGGGCCGGAAAGCCCAGGCGAACCCGAGACCCGGGACGTCGGGAGAGGACCGGGGGAGCAGGGCCGCCTGGACCCGGGCCGCCGCCCGGAGGTCGCGGGTCATCCGGTCGTTGGCCGACTCCAGGTCACGGTTCCGCTCGGCCAGCCGGCGCTCAAGCTGCCGGACTTGCTCGACCGCCCGCTTCAGCATGATCTGGGTCTGGATCCGGGCCACCACGACGGGGAAGTCTAACGGCTTGGTGACGTAGTCGTTGGCCCCCAACCCGAGGGCATGAATCACGTCCTCGCTGTTCTCCTTGGCCGTGGCCATGATGACCGGCAGGTCGGTCGCCTCGTGGTGCTCCCGGAGGATCCGGAGGACTTCGAAACCGTCGATCCCCGGCATCATCACGTCGAGCAGTACGACGTCGAAATTTTGCTCGCCGATCAGGGTCAAGGCGTGCTGGCCGTCGTGGGCGACCGTCGCCGCATAACCGAGCCGACCGAGCCGCCGCGAGAGGATGTCGCGGTTGTTCGCGTCGTCATCCACGACCAGGACCGAACCTAAATCGGCCGGCATAGGGCACTTTCGCTCGGACCAAGGGGATTATCGGCGGCGGTCGCGGCGCGATCGGAGGTCCGCCCGGGGAGCCGGGACTTGATTCCGAAGCAACCATCATACCCCGGGAGTTATCCCCCAGCGAAAGCGATTCCGAACCGGCACTAGAAATGGCTCGTAAACTAAGAGGTAGACAGAGACCTGTGCCGTCTTCGCGGAGCCGAGCATGAGCGCCGGAAGTTTCGACGAGTACGACGATCGCTTTGAAGACGACGAGACCTGGCTGGACGACTTCGACGATCGCGACGAGGTCTTCGACGCCGCCGCCGAGGCCGCCGTTATCGACGACCCCGGGATCGACTGGACCCACTTCGAAGGTCGGAAGCGCAACGAGCAGGGACTTCTCCTCGGGGACGATGAGGAGGAAGACGACGAGGAAATCGCCGCCTGATCCCCATCCTCCGTGCCAGGCCGGGGACCTCCGGAATCCGTCGGCCCGTACTGCGATGATCGGGCCGGTCCGCGGATGCTCGAACTCGGGGGATCTTCAAGTGGCAAGAAATTGTCGGTCGTGGTGCTGGGCGTGGGCCCTCCTGGTCTCGGCCGCGTCCGAGTCCCCGGCGAAGGACGAGGTCCTCGCAGACCTGATCCTCAAGGTTGGGCGGATCTGGACCGGCGACCCCGACCGGCCGTGGGCCGAGGCCATCGCCTCACGCTCGGGCGAATTGATCGCCGTCGGGACGGGTGCCGAGGTCGAGAAATCTCGGGGTCCTCGGACCCGGGTCGTCGACCTCCCCGACAGCTTCGCGATGCCCGGGCTGGTGGATGCCCACGCCCACCTGGCCGACCTCGGGGCCAACCAGGAAGAGGTCGACCTTCGGGGCATCTCCAGCCTCGAAGAGGTCGCCCGCCGGATCAAGGCCCGGTCCGACGTCGCGCCCGGCGAGGGCTGGATCATCGGGGCCAACTGGGACCAGTCGCTCTGGCCCGGGGGCGCCTTCCCGACCTCGGCCCCGCTCGACGCCGTGGCCCCAGGCCGGCCGGTCTGGCTCCGGCGGGTCGACGGTCACTCTGGCTGGGCGAACTCCGAGGCGATCCGCCGGGCCAAGGTCACCCCGGAATCGAAGGTCCCGACCGACGGCCAGATGCTCCGCGACGGTTCGGGCAGGCCCACCGGGATTTTCATCGATGGCGCGATGAACCTGATCGACCGGGCGATCCCCGGACCGTCGGCGGCCGACCTCGACCGGCGGATCCTTGCCGCCCAGACGATCGTCCTCAAGGCCGGCCTGACCGGGATCCACGACGCCAGCGTCTCGCGGACCGGGGCCGACGCCTATCGCCGGCTCGACCGCGATGGGAAGCTCAAGCTCCGGGTCCACGCGATGGCCAGCCCGCCGGCGGGCGGCGAGGTCGAGTTCGTCTCCCGGCCCCCACCGGCCCCGGGCAACCGGTTCGCGATGCGGGCGATCAAGTTGTTCGCCGACGGGGCGATGGGGTCGCGCGGGGCCCTGCTCTTCGAGCCCTACGCCGACGACCCATCGAACAAGGGCCTGCTCCTGATTGACCCGAAGGTGCTGGAGGCGGCCACGACCCAGGGCCTCCGGAGTGGCTGGCAGGTCTGCACCCACGCCATCGGCGACCGGGGGAACGCCCTGGTCCTGGACGCCTACGAGGCCGCCCGCCAGGCGGTCCCCGAGGCCCGAGACCCCCGGCTCCGGATCGAGCACGCCCAGCACGTCCGGCTCGCCGACGTGGGCCGGTTCCGGCGGACATCGACGATCGCCTCGATGCAACCCTCGCACTGCTCCGACGAGATCCGATGGGCCGACGCCCGGCTCGGGCCCGTCCGATCGAAGGGAGCCTACGCCTGGGCCTGGTTCGCCGACGCCGGCGTGACGCTCGCCTTCGGCAGCGACTTCCCGGTCGCGGTGGTCGACCCGTTCTACGGCCTGTACGCCGCCACGACCCGCCGCCAGCCCGACGGCGAGCCGGCCGGGGGATGGCACCCCGAGCAGCGACTGACCCTCAACGAAGCCCTGAAAGCTTTCACCGCCGGTCCGGCCTATGCTTCCTTCACGGAGGACCGGGTCGGGGTTCTGGCAGTGGGACGGCGGGCCGACCTGACGGTCGTGGATCGCGACCTGTTCCGGATCCCGCCCGAGGATCTGCTCCACGTGAAGGTCCGGATGACGATCATTGATGGCGAGCCGGTCTACCAGGCGGTCGGCCCGTGACGTCCTTCCCGCTCCCGGGTGGGGGCCCGATGGCGGCCCCACCCGGGATCGGTCCCGGCCTGGGCTCAGGCTGACTTCTTCTTGGCGGCCTCGGCGGGGGTCGTCTTGTAGTCGGGCGTGACCTTGGAGACGTTGGGGGTGACGTCGACTTCGAGCTTGCCGGTGGTCCAGCCGAGGGCGCCGAGCAGGAGGCCCTGGTATTTGGGGTTCTCCCAGACGTCTTCGCGGTGGCCCATCGAGGTATAGAAGACGCGGCCCTTGCCCTGCATCCGGGCCCAGGTCTCGGGGAAGTCGGGTCGCTGATACTGGTCGCCCTTCATCCCCTCGGTCTTCTGGACCAGGATGACGTGGAGGTCGTCAGCCCAGTACTTCTGGGTGTACCACTCGTCATTGATCTGGAACGACCCGGTCCCGAAGCCCGAAGCGCCGGGGAAGCCGGAGTCGGCGACCTCGATGGTGGCGACCTGCTGGGCGCCGTGTCCGGCGAACTGGCCGCCGATCATCTTGATGTAGGGATCCTCCGCCCCCATGTTTCGGTGGACGCCGAAGGTGTCGGAGGCGCAATGAATCCCGAGGAAGCCCTTGCCGGACTCGATGGCTCCGAAGAACGCCTTGAGGCCGTCGGCGGAGATCGGGGGCTCTGTGTCCGCCTTGTCCATCTTGGGCGGCTGGGTCAAATCGCCGGTGGTCTCGAAGACAAAGCCGTCCCACTGGCCGATCTTGTCGGGGTCGAACATCCGGCCGTCCTTGGAGGCGACGACCTCGAAGCCGTGCTCCTTGCCGACCTCGGTCAGGACCCGCTCGGCCAGGGCGGGTCTGCCGTCCTTCCGGGTGACGACCGAGTGCGGAAAGCCTCCACTTTTGGTGAAGAACAGCACCTTCTTGGTCGGCCCGCCCTTCTGCGCGGCGAGGGCGCTCAGGGCCGAAGGGCCCAGCAGGGCGGCCCCGGTGGCGAGCATCATCTGGCGTCGATTCAGGGACATTGCGTCTCTCCCGGGGTGTGGGCGCGGCCGACCGGCCGGTCCTCCGGCGAGTCGGCCGACGTCGGCGACCATCGTAGCGGCGCCGTCGGGGTCGGTCACGAAAAAACCCGGCCCGAAGCGAAGCCGATCCGGTCAATGGGTGCGCCAGTGGATTCTGGCATTCCGTTGGGTGAGGCCCAGTCGAGGTCCCAGTGATCGCTGTCACTCAGGCTGCACAGGGTGGCCATCGCATCGGCCTTGCCGACCACCCACCGGACGCCCCTCTGTTTTAATCGCTTGCCGATCAGGTTCTTCGCCGCACCCTCAACCATCCCGCGGCCGATCGACCGGCCCGTCTTCAGTCGATGGGCGTCATTCATCCGCCCGGTCTGAGCCGCGAAGTCGCCGCTCAGCTCGTCCAAGGCCGCGTGCCCGGACAGTTCGGGCGACTTCGCCAGCCTCGCCCCGATGGGGTCGCACAGTCCGGCCCAGCCCTCAGAGAGCATCAGGGGGGCCCGCTCGAGGATCAGGCGTTGCAGCGGGGTGATGGCGTCGAAGGTGGCGGCGTTGATGTGGGCCTCCGGAGCGGGTTCGGTCCGATCACCCGTTGTAACCCCCGTCGGAGAAGAATGCCAGAATCCGCTGGCGCACCCAGTCGGAACGATCCCGGAGCTGAGTTCCCCGGGTTTCGACGGCTCGAATCCCCATCGCAACCTCCTCTGCCCGGGAAGGACAATTCCATCCGCCGGGCAAGGAGCACAACCCACTTCGACCCCGAAGGGTGAGCGGCGATCTCCCTCGAAGCCGGGTGACCGAGCAGATCGACCCCGGAGCGAAACTCGATCGACGAGCTTTGAAGTATTCGTGGCGCATGATAGCGGGTCGAGAGCCGATCCCCTGCCGACTTCCCGCAAGACTTTAATGATTGGGCGATTGGCATGGACCGTGCTAAACTCTGACGCGTCGACCTCGGGTAACGCCGCGAGTTGTCGCGGATGATTAGGGGTGAAACCGACGGGCGTCCGAAACTTGATCTTTCGCGCCGGACTAGCGAAATCCCTGAAACACCATCCCGTAGGCAGTCTGGTCAAAATTGGCCGTCATCCGGGGCTCGATACGATGCGATGGAATCACAGAAGGGCTGACCTGGCTCTTTCGACCCGTTTGCGACAACTGGGAGGATGCATGAATCGCCGTATGGGAACCCTGGTGCTCGCCTCATGCGCGATCGGGATCGGCCTGGGCGCTGCGCCCCGGGCGCAGGTCGCGCCGCCTCCGAACGCCTCGAAGGCGACTCCGAGTTATTACACCGTCGATCGGTCACTCGCCGAAGCGCTCAAGCCCTGGGATCAGCCCGGTGCCGCGACCCCGGAGAATGCGCCCGGCTGGCGGGCGTTCTTCGACGCCCTCAAGGGCGAGCTGGCCACTTATGGCAATGCCGCCGACGACCGGGCTCGGCTGGTTTCGCTCAACCGCCTCCATCAGATGGACCTGGCCCTCTGGTCGACCGCCTGGCCGCCCGCGGTCCAGGTCCGATCGGCCCTCGATGAGTGGCTGACGCCCCGGGTCCGGGTCGCCTGGGCCGGCCGGAGGTTGGTCGATTACGTCGAGGCCCACCGGGGCGACTCGCCGGGCTCGACCGAGCACTCGCGGCTCTGGGCGAAGTTCGTCGGCGATGACCTGTCCTCCTCGCTCCGGGAATACGAAGGGGCCCGGACCGTCCAGGCCCGGAGCGCATCCTTGAAGCGGCTCACCGGCGTGCTGGCGGCGCTCCGGCGGAACAGTCAGGCGGTCCGCTGGCCCTACTCCGACGAACTCCAGGCCGCCATCGACAGCCTGTACAACCAGCCCAACCTGGATGTCTCGGCCGATCTGGCTTCGCTTTATCCGTTCCTGGCGAACGACGTGGTGACCTCGGGGCCGATTGCCCGGGGCGGGTACGTCTCGCAGGTGACCGCGGGACCCCGGACTGGCTTCGGCCTGATCCCGAGCGACGAGGGGATCGCTTTCTACAACAGCCAGCTTTCCTCCACTTACACCCCGATCACTGACTTTCAGCAGCAGCTCCAGCAGGATAAGAAGGGTCGCAAGGTCGCCAAGCTGTATTACTTCGAGGCGGCGTCCTATGACAACCCGCAACTGACGATCACCGCGATCATCCGGCCCTCGACCGGACTGTCGATTTCCCCGGGATTCGCCCACAGCATCGGCGCCGCCTTCGACGCCTTGCCGATCCAGGGCAAGGGGCTCGCCCGGGGGATCCTGGCGGTGATCGGCCTCAACCGGAACAAGTTGACCCAGAAAGTCGCCCAGCAGGCGATCCCGAAGATCACGCAAGGGGTAGTCCAGGGGGCCAACGACGAGGCGGCCGAGCGGATCCCTGGCGTCGAGGCGCAGCAAAACGCCAATCTCCGGCGGGTCCTCATCGGCAACAACACGGCCGCGATCCAGGAATTCCGGATCACCGACCTGTCGCTCCGGTCGCGGCCCCAGAACGCCCTGATCTCCGGGCGGATCGGGCACCAGGATTTCCCTGACGCCGTCTCGGCCGACATGCCGCAGCCGCCCTCGCTGTACTATCCCAACGCGGGCGTCTCGGCTGACCTTCACCTGGCCTCGATCCTCTCCAACGTGGTGGCCGGGCTTCTCCAGGGCGAGCAGGTCCGATCGGTCGACAATTTGATGATCGTCACCAAGGCCGTCCAGCCGGGCGCATCGGCCAAGGAGGGGGTGACGGTGGGCCGGAACATCGACTTCCCGACCTACCTGAAGAACATCGAGGAGACCCGCGCCGCGAACAACCCCAACGTCACGGCGCTCCGGATCAAGAAGCCGACCGTTCCGCCGGAGTTCGCCGCCGACGAGCGGGGCTTCCTGGTGATCCTGGTCCGCGACTTCCAGATGGACGTGCCCGCCCCGCCGGGTTCGGAGCGTGGTGGCCTGCTCGGGGCGCCCTCGCGAGTCCTCCGGTTCCTGGTGCCCACCGCCGAATTCGTCCTGTCTTACAAGGTTCCCGCCTCAGGTTCGGCCCCGACCGAGGTAGACGCCCACGTTGAGGACTTCGTGTTCAGTTCCGGGAGCAAGGTCCAGACGATCTTCGACGACGAGTCGAAGCCGACCACGATGGGGCCGTTCCAGGCCAACATCGCCCTGGCGGGGTTCCGGACCAAGCTCCAGCAAGCCCCGATCAAGGTCCCGCTGACGAGCCTGAACATCCCGGGCTTCTCGCTCACCCGGATCTCGCCGCTCGACCCCTCGGGCTGGGTCCGGGTCGTCCTGACGCCCAACGGCCAGCCGGTCCGGCCGCCTCAGCAAGCCTCGCAACCGGCGGTCGCGACGGCCCCCGCCGCCGTGACTCAGCCCATCGCCACCCAGACATCGCCAGCGACTCCGGTCGCGGCCCCGGCGGCGACCCCGGTCCCGGCCCCGGCCCCGGCGGCGACCGTCACCTCGAACGTCGCCCGCTGAGATCGGGCGTCCCGATATTCGCCAGGCCGCGCGGACCCCGACCGGGGGCCGCGCGGCCTTCGCCGTCGACCCCGATCCCTTCGCCCGGATCGACCTTCGGTGTGTTAAGATGTCGCGATCGAGGGCAGGTCTCCCGATTTCGGGAAGGCCGGAGGGAGGCCAGGGACGCACGATGATCGCCATCATTGACTACGGGATGGGCAATCTCCGGAGCGTCCAGAAGGCGCTGGAGGCGGTCGGGCAGGACGCGGTGGTCGCCTCGGACCCGGACCGGATCCGGGGGGCCTCGAAGGTGATCCTGCCCGGCGTCGGCGCGTTCGCCGACGCCATCGCCGAACTCCGGCGGACTGGCCTGGGCGAGGCGTTCGTCGAGGCCGTCCGGGCCGGGAAGCCGTGCCTGGGGGTCTGCCTCGGCCTGCAACTCCTCTTCGAGGTGAGCGAGGAGGACGGTGAGCACCGGGGGCTCGGCCTTCTCCCCGGCCGGGTCGTCCGCTTCGCCCCCGAACCGGGCCTCAAGGTCCCGCACATGGGCTGGAACACGCTCCGGGCCCGGAAGCCCTCGCCACTTCTGGAGGGGCTGGAGCCCGACCCTTCGGTCTACTTCGTCCACTCCTATTACGCCCGTCCCGACGATCCCCGCGACGTGATCGCCGAGGCCAATTATCCCCGGCCCTTCGCCGCGATGGTCGGCCGCGACAACCTGACCGCCGCTCAGTTCCACCCTGAGAAATCCCAGCGCGTCGGGCTGGCGATGTACGCCAACTTCGCCCGGCTCTGACTCTGAGCGGGGCTCCGTTGGGCTCTCACCCTTCGCTTTCCCCACCTGGCGGTAGGATGGTCCCGGGACTCGGGAGGTCAGGAATCATGGTCACGATGCCCACGGAGCCCGCCATGCTCATGGTCAGGGCGTTTGTCGATGCGTCGTCTCGACTCGTCGAAGTCGGGCTGGTCGGCGATGAATCCGATGATCGCTCGCTGGAGTTGACCCTGATGACGGTCGAAGGGACCGTCGCGGTCGGGCTCGCCTCGTTCGATTCCATCTCCCAGCTCGATACCGCCTGGCACACCGCCGTCTACTCCGGGCTGGTGGAGTTCGACCCGAGAATTTCCGAGATCATCCTCGACGGATACCGGGGCTGGCACGAGAGTACAAAGAAGTACCTGCCGATCGTCGATCGCCTTGAGGCGCGAGCGCGTCCGATTGTCGGCGCCGACGCCTTGCGGGCGAGTTTCCGGGAATCCGCGGGGATCATCACGCCCGACGATCAATTCTTCGCGGGCGATGAGCTGGATCGACTGGCCGCGGACGCCGTCTCCGCCCATGAGCAGGGCAAGACCGCCGAGTTCACGGAACTGGACGATTGAACCGACGAACGATCGCCTTCAAAGCGATGATGGCCGACTTGCCTCTCTCGATCCAGGTCGCGGCGAAGGCTGCTTTCCGGTTGTTCAGGGCCAACCCCACTCACCCCGGGCTTCGCCTCCACCGCTTCGGCGAGAGCAAGAAGGGGCAGCACTTGCCCGGCAGCGTTTCCGTGTCCGTCACCTGGAAATATCGGGCGATCCACGTCGAGCAGAGTGGCGTCAACATCTGGTACTGGATCGGGTCGCACGCTGATGATGACGCCTTCATCGGCCGCAAATAACCCGTCGAAAAGTGCTCCCTTGCGGCCCCACCGCCACGGGGCTAGGATCCGGGTTGTTTGAAGGCTCCTTGAAGAACGGGCGAAGGTCGTCTCATGCAAGTGATCCCGGCCATCGATCTGCGGGGCGGCCAGTGCGTCCGGCTCCAGCAGGGTGACTATGACCGGGAGACGGTCTTCGGCGACGACCCGGCGGCGATGGCCGCGCGGTGGGAGTCGGAAGGGGCTTCGCGGATCCATCTGGTGGACCTCGACGGCGCCAAGCAAGGTCGGCCGGTCAATATCGAGGCCGTCCGGGCGATCCTGGGAAGGGTCAAGGTCCCCTGCCAGCTCGGCGGGGGCGTCCGCGATGAGGCGACGATCGCGGCCTGGCTCGACGCCGGGCTCGACCGGGTGATCGTCGGGACCAAGGCCCTCCAGGACCCGTCCTGGTTCCGCTCGATGGTCGAGAAGTACCCGGGTCGGCTGACCCTGGGTCTGGACGCGAAGGGCGGCCGGGTGGCGACCGGGGGGTGGCTCGACGTCTCCTCGGTCGACGCCGCCGACCTGGCCGGGCAATTCGACGACCTTCCGCTGGCCGCGGTGATCTACACCGACATCGCCCGCGACGGGATGCTCGAAGGTCCGAACCTGGAGGCTACCGAGGCGCTAGCCCTCCGCCTGAAGACACCGGTAACGGCGTCGGGGGGCGTGGGGCGGCTGGAAGACCTGGCCCGGCTGGCGACCCTGCCGGTCGAGGCCTGTATCGTCGGTCGGGCTCTGTATGAAGGGCGTTTCCGGCTCAGCGAGGCGCGGGAACGCGCCGGCGACCGTTCCACGGCACCCTGACGCGGGCCTCGTGACCCGCTTTCCCCCCGTCATTTTCCCTGGGATCGCAAGTGCCGCGGTCGCCGGTCGGGCGAGATCACCAAGCTCAAACCTTGGGGGAGGCGCCATGACCACGACGTATCACATCGCCGACATCCGCAACATTGCCCTGGCCGGTCACGGGGCGTCGGGCAAGACCAGCCTGGCCGATGCCATGCTCCATGCCGCCGGCGCGACCGTGCGCCGGGGGTCCGTGGACGAGGGGACCAGCGCCTCCGACTCCGAGGACGAGGAGAAGCGCCGCCACTTCACCATCGATTGCCACCCGCTCCACTGCGAGTGGTCGGGCAAGCAGGTTCACCTGATCGACTCGCCCGGCTACCCCGACTTCATCGGCCACGCCCTGAGCGCGCTGGCCGCCGTCGAGAACGTCGTGCTGACGATCGCCGCCCCTTCCGGGATCGAGGTCAACACCCGGCGGATCTACCAGGAGGCCAGCCGGCTCAGGCTCGGCGGGCTGATCGCCCTGACCAAGATGGACGGCGAGAACGTTGACTTCCTCCGGACCCTCGGCGAGATCCGCGAGTCGTTCGGGCCCCGGTGCGTCCCGTTCTTCGTGCCGGTCGGCCAGGGGCCGGCTTTCTCGGGAGTCGTCGACGTCATCGACCACCACGACGGAGTCCCCGGCGACAGTCCGCTCCTCCCGGCCGAGGCGTACCGGATGGTCGTCGAGCAGATCGTCGAGACCGACGAGATCCTGATGGAACGCTACCTCGAAGGCGAGACGATCCCGCCCGAGACCCTCCGAGACGCCGCCCACCGGGCGATCGCCGCCGGCCAGCTCGTGCCGATCGTCTGCCTCTCGGCCCGGAAGGACATCGGCGTCCGCGAGACGCTCGACCTCCTGGCCGAGATCAGCCTCAAGCCCGACGAGGTCCACCGCTTCGGCCACCAGGCCGAGGGGGACGACGAGGTCGAGCTCTCGCCGCTCGAAGAGGGTGAGCTGGTCGCGCAGGTCTTCAAGACGACCAACGACGTCTTCGTCGGCAAGCTCAGCGTGCTCCGGATCCACTCGGGCCGGATGACGCACGACACGACGCTGGTGAATCTCCGGACCGGCAAGACCAGCAAGCCCGGGCACCTCTACCGGCTCCAGGGGAAGACCCAGGAGGAGGTCAAGGAGGCGATCGCCGGCGACATCGTGGCCGTCGCCAAGTTCGACGACCTCCACATCTCCGACACCGTGACCGCCGCCGCCAACGGCCAGACGCCCCACCTCGCGCTCAACCCGATCCGGTTCCCGAGGCCGATGGTCCCCCGGGCCGTCGAGCCCCGGAGCCGCGAGGACGAGCCCAAGATCGCCGCCGGCCTGGCCAAGATCGCCGACGAGGACCCGACCTTCACCTTCCGCCGCGACACCCAGACCCACGAGCTGGTGATCTCGGGGATGAGCGAGCTGCACCTGGACGTGATCCAGAACCGCCTCAAAACCCGCTACAAGCTCGACATCGACACCCACGTCCCGCACGTGCCCTACCTGGAGACGATCATCGGCGAGGCCGAGGCCCACCACCGCCACAAGAAGCAGACCGGCGGCCGGGGCCAGTTCGCCGACGTCCAGCTCCGGGTCCGGCCCCGAGGTCGCGGCGAGGGGTTCTCGTTCGTCAACGCCGTCAAGGGGGGCGTGATCCCCAACCAGTTCCTCCCGGCGATCGAGAAAGGGGTCCGCGAGCAACTGGAGAAGGGCGTGGTCTCAGGCAACCCGGTCGTCGACGTCGAGGTCGAGGTCTACTACGGCTCGCACCACGCGGTCGACAGCTCGGAGCAGGCGTTCAAGACCGCCGGTGCCGCCGCCTTCCGGAAGGCGTTCACCGCGGCGAGGCCGGCCCTGCTGGAGCCGATCGTCGACCTGGAGATCGTCGCCCCGCTCGACAAATTCGGCGACGTCACCGCCGACCTGGCCACCCGCCGGGGCCACATCATCGGGATGGAAGCCCTCGCCGGCGGCCAGCAGGTCATCAGGGCGACCGCCCCGCTGGCCGAGGCCCTCCGTTACGCCACCGACCTCAAGAGCATGACCGGCGGCCGGGGGTCGTACACCATGGAGTTTCGCTCCTACGACCCCGTCCCGCCCAACGTCCAGCAAGACCTCGTCAACCGCTGGGCCAGGAGCCGCGCGGGCCTCGACGAAGAGTGACAACCCGGAACTCCCGCGAGTCCAACAAGCCGTCGGGCCGGGGCGAGGGAGCCCCGGCCCGCTCTCGATCCGAGGCCATCGCCTCGGCCATCCCTCAGAAGGGATAATTGTAGAGGTTGCCGCCGCTCAGGCCCAGGCCGTAGCCGTACCCGTAGCCACCCATGGGCCGGGCAAAAGTATTGATGTTGCTCTGGATGTTCCGGGCCCGCTGCTGGCCACCCTCCGCCGCTGAGATCTGCTCGGCGCGGTCGGGGCCGCCGCCCCGGTCGAACTGGGCCACCGGGACCGGATGCTGGTCGACCTGCGAGGTCGGGGTGCTCCTGTCATAAAATTCGGCATAGCGGCCGACGCCACCCGGGTTGGAGAACCCGCTCTGGCCTTGCGACGACTCGCGGCTCTTGTAAGGATGATGCGAGGAGTAAGAATCGTTGCGAGGCAACGGGTTATGGCGGACGATCGACCGATGCGCCGCCGCATGGTAGTCCGGATGCGCGGGGTCGGTTGGGATCGGCGGGAAGAGCGGCCCCGAGGACCGGTCTCCTGGCGGAGCCGGTGGGCTCGAAGGGGCCTGGGCCGAGGCCCAAGGGGCCAGCCAGCCGACGACGAGCAGGGTGGATGCGACGCGGCGGAGCATGGTGAGGCTCTCCTGGGTGGGGGACCCGACGGCCCTGGACCGGGGGACGGGTCTGCTCCCCTCGGTCATTATAACAGGCGTCGCGATCACTTCGCCGGGATTCGCTTCCGCAACCATCGGACCGGACGGCCTTGGGCGGCTCAGGCCGGGTCGTAGGCCAGGTTGGGCGACAGCCAGCGCTCGACCTCGGGCAGGGGCATCCCCTTCCGGGCCGCGTAATGTTCGACCTGGTCCTTGGTGATCAGGTCGACGGCGAAGTAGCGGGCCCCGGGATGGGCGAAATAGAGGCCGCTGACCGAGGCGCCCGGGTGCATGGCCAGGCTCTCGGTCAGCCAGATCCCGGTGGCGTTCTCGACTCCGAGGAGGTCCCAGATCGTCCGCTTCTCGGTGTGGTCGGGGCACGCGGGATAGCCGGGGGCCGGGCGGATCCCCCGGTAACGCTCCTCGATCAGCTCGACCGGGGTCAGCGACTCGTCGCGACCGTAGCCCCAATCAACGCGGGCCCGGCGGTGAAGCATCTCGGCGAACCCCTCGGCCAGGCGGTCGGCCAGGGCCTTGGACATGATCGAGCCGGGACTGTCGAGGTCGGCCTCCAGCTCGCGATCGAGTTCCTCGGCCCCGTCGCCGGTCGTCAGGGCGAAGGCGCCGAGGTAATCGAGACGACCCGAGGCGACAGGCGCGAGGTAATCGGCCAGGCTCCGGAAGTCCTTCTGCCCCTCGCGTTCCCACTGCTGGCGGAGGGCGTGGATCCGACAGCGCTCGGCCGACCGAGTCTCATCCGTGTAGATGATGATGTCGTCGCCGTCGGAATTGGCGGGGAAGAAGCCATAGACGCCGTTGGCGTGCAGCCGCTTCTCGGCGACGATCCGGTCCAGCAGCGCGGTCGCTTCCTGGAAGGTCTTCCTCGCCACCTCGCCGACGACGGGATCCTTGAAGATCGCCGGATACTTCCCCTTCAGTTCCCAGGCCATGAAGAACGGCGACCAGTCGATGAATGGGACGATCTCGCCGAGCGGCACGTCCTTCAGGACCCTGGCGCCGAGGAACCCCGGCCGGTCGATCGTCGCGGTCGACCAGTCAGGGGCATAGCGGCGGGCGAGGGCCTCCTGGTAGGGGACGAGCTTGCGCTGGGTCTTCCTGGCGAAGGCGGCCCGTTCCTTGGCCTGCATCGCGCGGTTCTCGCGGTCGATCTCGGGCCGGGCCTCGGGGCGGTTCAGGCGGTCGACGACCCCGACGCTCCGCGAGGCATCCTTGACGTGGACGACCGGGCCTCCGTAGTGCGAGGCGATCTTGACGGCCGTGTGCTTGGCGCTGGTGGTGGCCCCGCCGATCAAGAGGGGGATCTGAAAGCCCTCGCGCTCCATCTCCTTGGCGACGTGGACCATCTCGTCGAGCGAGGGCGTGATCAGGCCCGAGAGGCCGATCATGTCAACGTCGTGGTCGCGGGCGGCCTTGAGGATCTTCTCGGAGGCGACCATCACGCCGAGGTCCACCACCTCGTAGTCGTTGCAGCCCAGGACGACGCCGACGATGTTCTTGCCGATGTCGTGGACGTCCCCCTTGACCGTCGCCATCAGAACCTTGCCGCGGGCCTTCCGCCGGCCGCCGACCCCGCCGGCGGCCAGCTTCTCGGCCTCCATGAACGGCTCCAGGTAGGCGACGGCCTTCTTCATCACCCGGGCGCTCTTGACCACCTGCGGCAGAAACATCTTGCCGGCCCCGAAGAGGTCGCCGACGACGTTCATGCCGTCCATCAGAGGCCCTTCGATGATGTCGAGCGACTTGCCGAACCGGCCCCGGGCCTCCTCGGTGTCGGCGTCGACGAAGTCGGTGATCCCGTTCATCAGGGCGTGCTTGAGCCGCTCCTCGACCGGCGCGTCGCGCCAGGCCAGGGCCTTGCTCTCGGCCTTCTTGCCCTTCTTCTTGACCGTCTCGGCGTACTCGGTCAGCCGGTCGGTCGCGTCGGCCCGACGGTTGAGCAGGACGTCTTCGACCCGTTCGAGCAGGTCCTTGGGGATCTCGTCATAGACTTCGAGCTGGGCGGGGTTGACGATCCCCATGTCCAGCCCGGCCTTGATCGCATGATAGAGGAAGGCGGCGTTGGCGGCCTCGCGGACCGTATCGTTACCCCGGAACGAGAACGAGACGTTGGAGACCCCGCCGCTGGTCTTGCACTCGGGGAGCCGCCGCTTCAGCTCGCGGACGGCCTCGATGAACTCGACCGCGTAGTTGGCGTGCTCCTCCATCCCGGTCCCGACGGTCAGGATGTTGACGTCGAAGATGATGTCCGAGCCGGGAAATCCCACTTCCTCGGTCAAGAGCTTGAACGCCCGCTCGCAGATGGCGACCTTGTAGTCCCTGGTGACGGCCTGGCCCTCCTCGTCGAAGGCCATCACCACGACCGCCGCCCCGTAGCGGCGGACCTTCCGGGCCTGCTCCAGGAACTTCGCCTCGCCTTCCTTCAGGCTGATCGAGTTGACGATCGGCTTGCCCTGGACGCACTTGAGCCCGGCCTCGATGACGGCGAAATTGGAGCTGTCGATCATGACCGGGACTTCCTGGACGCCCGGCTCGGCCGAGACCAGGTTGAGGAAGCGGGTCATGGCGGCCTCGCCGTCGATCATCCCCTCGTCGACGTTGACGTCGAGGATGTTGGCGCCGGCCTCGACCTGCTCGCGGGCGACGGCGACGGCCTCCTCGTATTTCTCCTCGCGGATCAGGCGGGCGAACTTGCGCGAGCCGGTGATGTTGGTCCGCTCGCCGACCATCAGGAAGTTGGCGTCAGGCCGGACGACCAGCGGCATGCTCCCGCAATAGGCGGAGAGAACCGAAACGTCGGCCACCTTCCGGGGGGCGACCCCCTCGACCGCCCTGGCGATCGCGGCGATCCAGTCGGGCGTGGTCCCGCAGCAGCCGCCCACCAGGTTGAGCCAGCCGTTCCGGGCGAACTCGCCAAGGGTCTTGGCCGTGTGGTCGCGGTCGCCCAGGAACCCGCCGAAGCCGTCGGGAAGGCCCGCGTTGGGGTAGCAGCTCACCCGGGTCCGGCTGATCCTCGCCAGGCTCTCGATCTCCGGCCGCATCTGGTCGACGCTGATGGCGCAGTTCAACCCGACGCTCAGGGCGTCGAAGTGCGAGACCGACAGGTAGAACGCCTCGACCGGCTGCGCCGAGAGGGTCCGGCCGCTCTCGAAGACCGTGCCCGAGATCATCACCGGGAGGCGATTTCCGGACTCCTCGAAATACTGGTCGATGGCGAAGAGGCACGCCTTCATCACCAGCGTGTCGAACGAGGTTTCCGGCAAGAGGAGGTCCACCCCGCCCTCGACCAGGGCGGTGATCTGCTCCTTGTAATTGGTGACCATCTGGTCGTAGCTGACGTCCCGGCGCGAGGGGTCGTCGCCGATGCCCATCGAGAGCTGCTTCTTGGTCGGGCCGATGCTCCCGGCGACGAACCGGGGCTTCCAGGGCGTCTTCCGGGTGTAGGCGTCGGCGGCCCGGCGGGCGATCTCGGCGGCCCGGACGTTCAGCTCGCGGACGTGGTCGTCGAGGCCGAACTCGGCCATCGAGAGGCGGTTGCTGTTGAAGGTGTCGGTCTCGATGATGTCGGCCCCGGCCTCCAGATAGGCTCGGTGGATGTCCTCGATCATCTTGGGCTGGGTCAGCGCCAGGATCTCGGTGCAGTTCCGGAGGAGGTGCGAGTGCCCGGCGAAGCGGGAGCCACGGTAATCCTCCTCGGTCGGCTCGTGGGCATAAATCATCGAGCCCATTGCGCCGTCGAGGATCATGATCCGCCCGGCCAGGATCTCGTCGAGCTGGACTTGAGCGGACGGCTGGGCTGTGTGGGACATCGCGGGGCCAGCTCGCATGGGTCGGTGGGTCCGGTGGCCGAGGGCCCCTTGGCCCCGTGGGGGCCGTCCCTGGTCGCGACCCTCGGGAGGTCTGCGGGGGGTCGGGCGGGTCGCCGGGTCCGGCTGAGACGGTCCTACCGGGCGGTGGGGCTGGGATGATTATCCGATCGGTCGCGATCGGCTGTCAAGCTGGAGTACGCAGGCGTGAACGTCAGCCCGAGACTGCCAGGAGTAGAAGGCCAGCGCCGATGAGGTAAGCCCAGATCACGAGTTGCGTCCGCGCCGAGGGGAACAAGTGCCGACGCCGCTCGTTCCAGCGGACGAAGACGCCGGGGCAGGCGTGGCGGCGACGATTCGGATACGACCCGGTCCGGCCGCAATCCAGGCAGTGGTACTGGATCAGCCAGGGGAGGGCCCCCAGCAGGCCGGCCGAGAGCACGGCCAGCGGCGGGAACGGCCCGCGATGCAGCCAACCGGCGAGCGGCAACCACTCGACCAGCAGGAATGCCGCGAGGAAGGGGTTGACCACGACTCGCTGGAGTTCGAGCGGGTCGAAGTCCCGGAGCCGGATCGGGGCGGCCGGGGCGGGGTCGAAGTCGGGGTCGGCGGGCTGGGGCCGGCGGGGGGCTTCCACGGCTCGGCGGCCTCCGGGGCCCGACGGCCGGATCGGCCCCGGTTCCCCCAGGATCTTACCCGATCGGTCGTCGGAAATGTGCTTTACAACCGGGGCCGCGGAGTGGAACAATGGCGGTTTGCCATCCCGACCGGGCCTGACGAGGGCGGCGACGTGCATGAGGAAGCGATCCGCAAGGCGGACGTGCTGATCGAGGCGATGGGGTACTTCCGCCAGTTCCACGGCAAGTTCACCGTCATCAAGCTCGGCGGTTCGGTGATGGAGGACCCCGAGTCGCTCCAGGCCCTGCTGGTCGACGTCGTCTTCATGCAGACCGTCGGGATGCGGCCCGTGGTTGTCCACGGGGGCGGCAAGGCGATCACCCACGCGATGGAAAAGGCGGGCCTGGTGGCCCGGTTCGTCCAGGGCCGCCGATACACCGACGACGCCACGCTCGACATCGTCGCCCGGGTCCTCGCCGAGGAGATCAACGAGGACACCGTCCGCCACATCCGGAAGTTTGGCGGCCGGGCCTCCGGCCTCCACCACAAGACCCACCAGTGCCTCTACGGGACCCGTCTGACCTTGACCGGCCCCGACGGCCGGCCGATCGACCTGGGTCGCGTCGGCGAGGTGACCGAGGTCGACGCCGACCCGATCATCGACCTCTGCCTGGCCGGCGTCGTCCCCGTCCTCCCCTCGCTGGCCGAGGACGATGATGGTGGCCTCCTCAACGTGAACGCCGACACCGCCGCCGCCGCTGTCGCCATGGCCCTGAAGGCCGAGAAACTCGTCTTCCTGACCGATACCCCCGGGATCCTGCTCGTCCGCGCGGATCCCTCCAGCCTCCTCCCCAGCCTGACCCCCGACGATTGCCGCGACCTGATCGCCCGGGGGGTCATCGACAAGGGGATGATCCCCAAGGTCGAGGCCTGCCTGGCCAGCCTGGAAGCCGGCGTCAAGAAGGCCCACATCGTCGACGGCCGGCTTCGCCACTCGCTTCTCCTGGAAACGTACACCACGACCGGCGTCGGGACCGAGATCGTGCTCGCCGCTTCGCGGGCTTTCAGCGATCAGCGGTCAGCGATCAGCACGGACAGGGTGCAGGTCCAGATTCATGCCAGGGCGAACGGGCTGGGCTAGTCCCGTGTCATTCCGAGATCGTCCCCAGGTGACGCCACCGGGCCGACGCCCACTCACCCATCCCACCGGCGGACAACGGGCCACCCCCGCAAGCAGGAGCAACCCCCTTTGGCGCAGGCAACCACCCAGACCTCGGCCGAGACGATCGCCCAGTTCGATCGCTACGTGGTCCCGAATTACCGCCGATACCCGGTCTGCCTGGTCCGGGGCGAGGGGTCGTGGGTCTGGGACGCCGAGGGACGGAGGCTCCTGGACTTCTTCCCGGGCTGGGGCTGCAACCTGCTGGGCCACTGCCCGCCCCGCGTGGTCGAGGCCGTCCGCGACCAGGTCGGGCAACTCATCCATGTGCCGAACACCTGGTACATCGAGGCCCAGGGGGCGTTCGCGCAGGCCCTCTCGGAGCGCTCGTTCGGCGGCCAGTGCTTCTTCTGCAACAGCGGGGCCGAGGCCAACGAGGCGGCCATCAAGATGGCCAAGGCGTTCGGCCACGCCTCGGGTCGGTACAAGGTCGTGAGCATGGAGAACGGCTTCCACGGTCGGACTTACGCCGCCCTCTCGGCCACCGCCCAGCCGAAGTATCACGCCGGGTTCGAGCCGCTGGTCCCCGGCTTCTCCTACGTCCCGTTCAACCACCTGGAAGCCCTGGCCTCGGCCCTGGACGATCAGACGGCCGCCGTGATCGTCGAGCCGATCCAGGGCGAGGGGGGCATCAACCTCCCGGCTCCGGGATACCTCGAAGGGGTCCGCCGACTCTGCGACGAGCGCGGCGTCCTCCTGATCCTCGACGAGGTCCAGACCGGCCTGGGCCGGACCGGCGAATGGTTCGCCTACCAGCATCACGGGATCGAGCCCGACATCCTCACTTGCGCCAAGGCCCTGGCCGCCGGCGTGGCGGCGGGCGTGGCGATCGCGACGCCGGAGGTCGCCGCGGCGCTCAAGCCGGGGATGCACGCCAGCACCTTCGGCGGGAACCCCATCGCCTGCCGGGCCGGGCTGGCGGCGATCGAGACGATCGAGGCCGACGGGCTCCTGGCCCGCGGCCGGGCCGTCGGCGAGCGGTTCCGCTCGCACTTCGAGCGGTGGCGGGCCGAGATGCCGGGCCTGGTCCGCGACATCCGGATCAGGGGCGTGATGATCGGCCTGGAACTGTCGGTCGACGCTTCGGCCGTGGTGGTCGACTGCATGGATCGGGGGCTCCTGATCAACGCGACCCACGGGACCGTGATCCGGCTCCTGCCGGCCCTGAACGTCGCCGACGAGCAGATCGACGAGGGTTGCGCCACGCTGGCCGATGCGCTCCGCCGCGTGGCCCCGCAAGCGTAAAGGGGGGCGTCCGGTGACCCGACACTTCATCGACCTGTTCGACATCTCGCCCGCCGAGGCCGCCGAGCTCCTCCACCGGGCGGCGAGCCTGAAACGCGACGACCGCCAGCACGGCCAGCGCCCGCAGCTCCTGGCCGGCCGGACCCTGGGGCTGGTCTTCGACAAGCCTTCGCTCCGGACCCGCGTCAGCTTCGAGGCGGCGATCACGCAGCTCGGCGGCAACGCCATTTTCCTCAACGGCAAGGACGTCGGCCTCGGCGTCCGCGAGAGCGTGGCCGACTTCGCCCGGGTGATCAGCCAGTACGTCGACGCCCTGGCCGTCCGGACGTTCTCGCAGACGACCATCGAGGAGCTGGGGCGGCACTCGACGATCCCGATCATCAACGCCCTCTCCGATGCCTCGCACCCCTGCCAGGCCCTGGCCGACCTCCTGACCGTCCGCGAGGCCCTGGGCGAGCTGGCGGGCCTGAAATTCGTCTTCGTCGGCGACGGCAACAACGTCGCTCGGTCATTGGCGCAGGCCTCGGCACTCTTCGGCGTGGACTTCGTCCTGGCCTGCCCGACCGGTTACGAGTATCCGGCCGCCTTCGCCGCCCGGTTCGCCGAGGCTTATCCCGGCGTGACCCTGGCGATCGAGAATGACCCCAGGGCCGCCGTCGCCGGGGCTGACGTGGTCTACACCGACGTCTGGGCGAGCATGGGCCAGGAGGACGAGGTCGAAGCCCGGAAGGAGGTCTTCGACCCCTTCCGGGTCGATTCGGCCTTGCTGGCGCTGGCCCGGCCCGAGTCGATCTTCCTCCACTGCCTGCCAGCCCGGCGGGGCGAGGAAGTGACCGACGAGGTTCTCGACGGCCCCAGCAGCCTGGTCGTCCCCCAGGCCGCCAACCGCCTCCACTTCCAGAAGGCGCTGCTGGCCTGGCTCCTCCGAGACAACCTGGCCGAGGCCGAGGGCGACGGAGACATCTTGGTCAAGCGCCAGTGATCTATTCCTCGTTGATCTTCGCGAGTTCCCTCACGAAGAACATGGACTCAGCGAGCCGTTCGGTGAGGGGCCGTTCGAGGTACGAAACCTTCACCTCCCGCAATCCCGGGCTTTCGAATGGAGCTTCGAAGAGTTCACCATGAATGGCTCGATATTTCTTCAGATTTTCGAGATGGGCGTTATGGCCATCGATCGAGGCGACCCGGGCCTCCATGAGTGACCACCCCTCCATCGTATCCCAAACGTCCCAATAGACCTTTGCACCTTGATGAATCTCTTGCTTGGCATCCAGCCAGGTGCTCGCCCCGATGGCTCGCTTCGCTTCGACGAGCGACAAGTGGAAAACCGAGCGAATCATCCTGAGGAGCGCGATCTCGTCGAGGCTGTCGGCCTTGCCTGCCCGATAGACATGCCCGGCGTTGGACCCCTGATCTTTCATGATCTCATATTTTTCATGACTTTCCATGACGATTCACTTTCGTCTTTGGAGGCGGGAAAGGTCTTCGCGAGTCTCTCCATTGGGAGCAGGAACGGGTCGCACTATTCAGCGTGAGCCGTTCTACGATCCTTGGTTCCTTCCTAGGACGCCGTCTCCCTTCGATCAGACCTCCGAGTTAACAAAAGGTTATCTTTGAATGACACCTGCTGATCATTATCGCGAGATGTACCGGACCGGATCAGAAGCAAGACCGCCGGTAACGGACGACAAGCTACTGAAAGACTTCGAAGCGGTTCGACAATGGGCCATAGATCTTCCATCCGGGCCGTACTTCACGGAGGTTTCGCGAGCGAATTGGATCATCTGGGCCACGATCGGGTCATTCGTCTTCGGCCGAACGGAGCATCTCGAGGAAGCTCTCGATCTGCTTAATCGTTACCCCGAGACGAGTAGAAATCATCCATGCCGAAACTTCATCCGAGCGATTCGCCACCTCTTACCCCTCAGCGACGGGCTCTGGAGTTCGGACCGCGCGGGCGTCGCGACCTGGTATAGAGACAACAAGGATCGGCTGAAATGGGATGAAGAAGCCGGTCGATACGACCTGGTTACAAGCTGAGCCACCCCCGCTTCGACTCCGTCGACTTGATCTTCGCCCGCGAGGACTCCGCCGGCAACGCCCAGTGGTATCTGCAAGACCGCTGTACCCCCACCCAGGACATCCGGTTCAGTGTCTTCAAGCCTTTGGAAGCCCTGTCTGATGAGGAGTCTTTCCAATTTCGCGTGAATCACCGCGCCGGCGAATCACTCCAGTTCGATCAAATTCAAGGCTTGGGCAACGGCCCGCGATCGGGTCCGGAAGAGAATGAACTCTTTTAAACCACCTCCGGGGTCATTGATCTCGATGATACCGCTTCGTAACCGGCTTCCTGTCATCTGGACCATGGCGATGCCCGGGTCACCCTCGGTTGAAAGCTTATAGACAATCATGCCGCCTCGGAAGAACGATTATATTTGATCAGAATCAAGCCCTAGCTTCTCCAATGCATGAGAGGCCGAGATATACTCCATAATCAACCCCGATTTCGTCTTCATCCGTCCCGCTTATCTCGGTCACCTGGCAGCAACTTCGAAGCCGGAACGATCGCCAAATTCAAGTCGATCGTTCTTTTATCGTTCTCCTTGAGACCCGCCATGCCCCGACACGACGGCCGAAGTCCCCAGGAGATCCGCCCGGTCGCCATCGAGCGCGGGTTCGTCCGGACCTGCCCCGGGAGCGTCCTTTACCGCTCGGGGGCGACGACCGTGCTGGTCACGGCGCACCTCTCGGACAAGGTTCCGCCGTTCCTCGAAGGCAAGGGCGTCGGCTGGCTGACCGCTGAGTACGCCATGCTCCCCGGCAGCACCCCCTCGCGGAAGTCACGGGGGCCCGACGGCCGGGCCACCGAGATCCAGCGCCTGATCGGCCGGAGTCTTCGGGCCGTGGTCGACACCAAGATCCTCGGCCCCTGGACCATCCACGTCGACGCCGACGTGATCGAGGCCGACGGCGGGACCCGGACCGCCGCAATCACCGCCGCCTTCGTCGCCGTCGCCGATGCCCTCCGCGTCACCTTCGGCAAGGCCGCCCACGGGATCCTCACCGACAGCGTGGCCGCCATCTCCGCCGGGATCGTCAACGGCGAGCCGGTCGTGGACCTCGATTACGTCGAGGACTCCCAGGCGGAGGTCGACATGAACGTCGTCCGACTCGGCGGCGGCGGCCTGGTCGAGGTCCAGGGGACCGGCGAGCACGGAACCTTCTCGCGGGCCCAGTTGACGGCCCTCCTCGACCTCGCCGAGGCCGGGATCGACCGGCTCAAGCACCTCCAGCGCGAGGCGTTGGGCGAGGGTTGGCTGGGGTGAGAACTCGAAGGGATGGCGGGCGATCGAGGCCGGTTTCGTCGGGGTGAGATCATGAAATACGAGGTCGATCTCGAAGAATCCGAAGAAGGCTTCGCCGTGTCCGTTCCCGGCCTGCCGGGTTGCCACTCTCAGGGTGAGACGGAACAGGAGGCTCTAGAAAACATCGCCGACGCAATTCGAGAGTATCTTGCTGCAATCCATGACCGGATCCCGCGAGCGCACGTCCGCGAAGTCGAAGTTTAGGCATGCCACGACTGCCAGGCGGGAATCACCTGGATGCCATCCGCGCCTTGAAGAAGGCGGGTTTCTGGAGCGAGCGCCAGGGCAAGCATGTCGTCATTACCGATGGGGTCCGGACACTGACGATTTCACGTCATAATCCCATCCATGGGATCACAATGGGCAACATCGTCCGGGATGCCGGGCTCGACGTTGATACGTTTCGCTCGATGCTTTGAGCCTCGGAGAGCCCCGCCTTGCGGCCCGGATCCCCGGCCCAGTCTTGGGATCCGGGCCGCTCGGCGGTCCTTAAAAGGATTCTTGATCCTTGCGGTTACGGATCGGATCAGACCACCGCCGGGACCTCGAAGCCCTTGCGGTAGGGGCGGGTGAGCATCGCGTCGGCCTGCGAGTCGTCGACGAACGACTCGGTCGAGGGGTTGATGTGGAGCTTCCGGCCGAGGCGGTAGGCGATGTTCCCCAGGTGGCAGTAGGCGCTGGAGAGGTGGCCCTCCTCGATCTCGCCGTTGAGCGACTTGACGTCGCGGTTCCGGACGGCCTGGAGGAAGTTGGCGAAGTGGTCGCCGCCGCCCTTGCCTCCGGGGCCCTTTTCCAGCTTGGGGCCGAGGTAAGCTTGCCAGTCGGTGTAGCTGCTGATGGCCAGGACGCCTTCGGTCCCGTAGAAGAGGTCGCCGATCTTGACTTGCATCTCGTCATTGGTCGGCAGGCCGCGGACCTCGAACTGGAGCAGGGCGTCGTCGAACTCGAAGGCGACGGACTGGGTGTTCGGGGTCTGGCCATCGTCCTTGTAGCCGTACCGGCCGCCGGAAGATTGGACGGTCTTGGGGAACTCGTTCTTGCCCAGTCCCCAGCGGGCCAGGTCCATCTGGTGGATCCCCTGGTTGCCGAGGTCGCCGTTGCCGGTGTTCCAGATCCAGTGCCAGTTGTAATGGAGCTTATTCGGGTTGTACGCCACCTTGTCGGCCGGACCGGTCCAGAGGTCGTAGTCGAGCCCTTCGGGCACGGCGGCGTCGGGCTTGTGGCCGATCGAGCCCCGGGGCTTGTAACAGAGGCCCTTGGCCATGTAAATCTGGCCAAGCTTGCCCGAGCGGAGGAAGGCGATGGCGTCCTGGATCCCCTGGTGGCTCCGGCATTGAGTCCCGGCCTGGACGATCCGGTTGTACTTCCGGGCCGCCTCGACCGCCTTCCGGCCTTCGAGGACGTTGTGGCTGATCGGCTTCTCGACGTAGACGTCCTTGCCCGCCTGGCAGGCCCAGATCGTCGCCAGCGAATGCCAGTGATTCGGCGTGGCGATCGAGACGGCGTCGATCATGGGGTCGTCGAAGACCCGGCGGAGGTCCTGGACGTACTTGGGCTCGGAACCGCTGATGAGCTTGATCGCCTTGGTGGCCGGGCCGATCACGTTCTTGTCGGCGTCGCAGATCGTGGTGATCCGCGCGTCCCGGAGCTTGAGATACGAGCCGATATGTTCCATCCCCCGGCCCCGGACCCCGATCACCGCGACCCGGATCTGGTCGTTCGGCCCCGCCTTCTTGGCGTCCTTCGCCCTGGGCTCGGCGGGGGCCTCCTCCTCGGCCCGGGAACGGGTCGCGGCGGCCTCGAACGCGGAGAGGCTGGTGGCCAGCGCGGCCGAATGCTGGAGGAACCGGCGACGGTCGATCGCGGGCATGGCGGCGAGACTCCTGGTCGTGGGTCGGACGGGCCTGATCGGCGGGGATGATGACCTTTATGAGAACTTTCGGGGACGATCGCGTCAAGGGGCCACGCCTTGAAAACGAGCCAGGGCCTTTCCATCGAGCCGCAAAGGGGCATCAGCGCGCCGGATGACCGCGAGCCCTCCGCCTCGCAGGGCGAAAGTGGAGGGCTCGCGGTCGATGCTCCGGGCGGTCACTTCCCGCCGGCCAGCTCCTGGGCCAGACCGTCGGCCCGGTAGATCGAGCGAAGGGCCTCGACGATCGCGCGGGAGTCGACCGAGACGGCGCGGGCGGTCCGGTCGTCGTAGGCGAAGTCGAGGACGAGCGAGTCGACGTTGCCGTCGAAGATCAGGCCGACGACTTCGTTCTGGCGGTTGACGACGGGGCTCCCGGAGTTCCCGCCGATGATGTCGGCCGTCGAGATGAAGTTCAAGGGCGTGTCGAGCCGGAGCCGGCGTTCCTTCCTGGCTTCGGTCCAGCTCGCCGGGAGCCGGTAGGGGGGCTGGTCCTCGTGGGCCCTGGCGTGGTCGAACGCTCCGCCCATCGTGGTATAGGCGGGGATGATCTTGCCTTGGGCCTCGATCGCCTTGACGGTCCCGAAGGCGAGCCGGAGGGTGAAGGTGGCATCAGGGTACGTTGATTCGCCCAGCTCGGTGAACCGGGCGCGGGCGATCAGGGCGTACTGGACGGTGTCGACGGCCTCGACCTCGTCCTCGAACCGCTTCCGGAGGGCCCGGGCATCGGCGTCGACGGCCAGAGCGAGCCGGATCATCGGGTCGTCGCTGGCCTCGATCGCCTTGAGGCCCCCCTCGGCCAGGGCCTTCCGAGCCTTGACGTCGGCCAGGCGGGTTCCTCCCACGAGTCCGGCGGCGGCCTGCTCGGGGGTCCGGCCCCTCAGGACGCGCTCGACCATCGGGTCATCGGGCTTCCGCGACTTCCAGAAGGCGAATGAGCGGGCGAGCTTGGCCTTCTCGAAATCGGGATAAACCGGGGCCTCGGAGAACAGCTCCAGTTCGAGCGACTCCAGGGCCGAGTCGCGGTACTCGCGGAGCCGGTCGGCGTTGGGCCGGGGCTTCTCGGCGGCGAGCCGGACCAGCGTCCGGGCGATCCCGAAGAGGTGCGAGTCGAAAGCGAATCCGCGCTCCAGGAAGTGATACGGCCGGACGATCTCGGTCGAGACCTTCTTGGAGGCGGCGATCCGGTCCCAGGCCCCGGCGAAGGTGGCCTTCTTGTCGGGGTCGGCGTCGATCCGGTCGCGGAGAGCCTTCTCGTCGGCGGCCTTCCGGGCCATCAGGGCGGGATCCTTGAGCCCTTGATAACCACCCTCGCGGGCCTTCCGGCTGTTCTGGATCCCGAAGAGATCCTCCTTCGACTGCCGGAACTGCTCGGGCCCGAGCTTGCCGTAATCGAGCAGGAACGCCTCGCGATCGTGGAGCATCGCCAGGAGGAGCGGGAAGCTCTGGTCCCGGAGGTATTCCAGGTGGGCCACGGTGAACAAGCGGCTGGTCCGCCCCGGGTGGCCGGCGACGAAGGTCAGCTCACCTTCCTTGGATCCGGCCGGGCTCCAGGCCAGAAAGTGCTTGGGCCGGACGGGCTTGCCGTCCTCGTAGGCCCGGAAGAAGCAGACGTCGAGGTCGTAGCGGGGGTACTCGAAGTTGTCGGGATCGCCGCCGAAGAAGGCGATGTCGAACTCGGGGGCGAAGACCAGGCGAACATCGGTGTACTTCTTGGAGACGTAGAGCGCGTACTTGCCGCCCTGGTAGAGGGTGACGACGTCGCTCCGAAGCCCGGTCTTGTCCAGCGACTGCTTCTCGATCTTGGCCATCGCCCCGCGGCGGGCGGTGTTGGCCGCGGCGGCGTCCATCCCGGGCCTGGCCGCCTCGTTGACCCGGTCGGTCACGTCCTCGATCCCGACCAGCACGTTCAGTTCGAGGTCGGGCGCCTTGACCTCCTCGGCGTGGGTCTTGGCGTGGAAGCCGGTCTTGAGGTAGTCCTTCTCCTGGGTCCCGATCTTCTGGAGGGTGTCGGCCCCGACGTGATGGTTGGTCATCACCAGGCCGTCGGCCGAGACGAACGAGCCCGAGCCCCCGCTGTTGAACCGGACCGCCGACGACGCCAGGTGCTCGACCCAGCCCGGCGGCGGCTCGAAGCCGTAAGCCTCCTTGAGGTGGCGGAACGGCAGCTTGTCGAACGCCCACATCCCTTCGTCGGCAAGCACGGTCCCTCCCAGCGCCGGGGCAACCAGCGCGATCGAGCAGGCGATCCTTCGAAGCGAAATCATGGAGCGATCTCCGTCAGGCGGACGTAAATGTTTACCAATCAGAGGTCTTCCTCGCGCCCCTTGACGCCCTCCGAAACGGCCGCCGGGTCGTCCCCCTTGAAGAAGACGCCCAGGCCGCAGAGCAACAGGACGACCACCATGAACCCGAACGCCCCCAGGGCCGGCCAGGGGCTGTCATTCCACGAGGCCGGGAACCGCCGGGACAGGTCCAGAGCGTTCGTCACCCGGGCCGGTGCCAGCGCCAGCATCGCGATCAGGATCCCGGCGATCGCGCCGCCGGCAATGTAGCCGCTGGAAAGGAGCACGGCCGGGCTGGAATCCGAGTCCTCGGCCCGGGTCCGCCGGATCCGGTCGACCGCCACGCGGACCAGGCCGCCGGCGAAGATCGGCATCGAGGTCGATAGGGGTAGGTAGACCCCCACCGCGAACGCCAGGGCCGGGACGAACGAGAGGTGCATCAGCCCGGCGATCAGGACGCCCAGGATCACCAGGCCCCAGGGGAGCTTGCCCCGCATGATCCCGTCGATGATCAGGGCCATCAGCCGGGCCTTGGGGGCGTCGTACTTCCGGACCTCGGCGCCGTCGTCGCTGTGGTCGACCCGGCCGTTGATCGCCGGGTCGATCAAATAGCGGGCCCGGCCCGAGTCGTCGACCAGGTACTTGCCCGGCTCGGCGCCCGGGATCGGGTCGACGACCCACCAGACCTTGTACGACTGGCCGTCGGGCCCGGCCTCGGTCGCCTTGAGGGTCGAGGCGTCGACCGCCGCCGTCGGCAGATATTCGGCCTTGCTCGTGACGACCGTGCTGGCCTGGTTCAGGAGCAGGAGGGTCGATCCGATCACGACCGCCGAGGTCAAGGCCCCAACCAGGATGGCGAGCTGCTGTGACCTCGGGGTCGCCCCGACGAGATAGCCGGTCTTGAGGTCCTGCGAGGTCGTCCCGCCGTTGGAGGCGGCCACGCAGACGATCCCGGCGATCGAGAGCGCCGCCACCCGGTACTCGGTCCCCTGCCAGCCCATCAGGACGAAGACCAGGCAGGTCAGCAGAAGCGTGGCCACCGTCATCCCCGAGATCGGGTTGGACGACGAGCCGATCTCGCCGGTCAGCCGGGACGAGACGGTGACGAACAGGAACCCGAACACGGCGATCATCAGGGCACCCGCGATCCGGCCGGCGAGTCCGACCTCGGCCGGGAACAGGCCGGTCGTCGCGATCGCCGCCACCAGGCCCGTCGAGCCGACGCCGACCAGCCAGAGCGGCAGATCCCGCTCCGTCCGGGACGCCGTGCGGACCTCGCCGTCGCCGGACCGGGCCAGGTCGCCCAGGCCCGAGCGGATCGAGGCCAGAATCAGCGGGAGCGCCTGGAGCAGGCTGATCACCCCGCCCGCCGCCACCGCCCCGGCCCCGATGTAGAGGATGTAGGCGTCCCGGATGTCCTTGGCCGACATGGCGCCGATCGGCTTGGTCCCCGGGAAGATCGGCGCCAGGCTGCCCGAGCCGAACATCGAGATCGTCGGGGTCAGGACCAGGTAGGCCAGGACGCCGCCGGCGAATGTCACCGAGGCGATCCGGGGGCCGATGATGTAACCGACCCCCAGCAGGATCGGCGACACCTCGCAGGTCAGGACCGCCGCCTTGAAGTCCCGGAACTTTTGCGCCGGATACTGCTGCCAGAGCTTGAGGGCCTCCATCAAGACCTGATAGGCGAACGCCAGCCCGAACCCGGTGAAGACGGTCCGGGCGCTGGAGCCCCCCTGCTCTCCCACGATCAGGACCTTGGCGCAGGCCGTCCCCTCGGGGTAAGCCAGGCTCCCGTGCTGTTTGACGATGAACGCCCGGCGGAGCGGAATCATCATCAAAATCCCCAGGAGCCCGCCCAGGGCCGCCACCAGCATCACCTGAACGGCCTTCATGTCATAGCCCAGGATCATCAGCGCGGGCATCGTCACGCCCACGCCAAAGGCGATCGACTCGCCGGCCGAGCCGGTGGTCTGGACGATATTGTTCTCCAGGATCGTCGCCGGCCGGGCACCCGTGACTTTCGCGAAGAACCGGAACAGCGTGATCGAGAGGACCGCCACCGGGATCGACGCCGAGACGGTCATCCCCACTCGGAGGACCAGGTAGAGCGACGAGGCCCCGAAGACGATCCCGAGGATCGCGCCCAGGGCCACGGCCGACCAGGTCAACTCCGGCATCGCTGCCGAGTCGGCGACGTAGGGCCGGTGCGACGGGCGGATTGCCCCGTCGAGCGTCCCGGCCACTCCGGGCTCGGGCGGAGGATGGACCGACATTGTCCGCGACTCCCCGGGTGAAGGCCGGGCCGCGAGACCGGGGGCGTGAGGTCGCCCCTCGCCAACCCCCCGGGCGGTCCGGGATCGCACCACCTTAACCGCGAGGGCGGTCCCGGGAAAGGAGTCGGGCCGGGCCCGGGGCGATCAGACCACCGCGACCGTCGTCCGCTCCCGCTCGTGCTGGAGGATGGACATCCGGTCGATGATGTCGCGGAGCACGTGGATCGGCGGCTGGCCGGCGTCGATGTCGAAGATCCGCGCGGGGTCGTAATAACTGAGAGTCTGATAGGTCTCGTCGTAATAGGTCTTCAGCCGGCGGCGGATCACCTCCTCATTGGTGTCGTCGAGCCGATTCTCGCGAAGGGCACGGGACTTCAGTCGCACCATCGCCTTGGCGTTGTCGGCGATCCGGAGGTGGAAAATCTGCGCAACGTCGAGCATGTGGTCGAGCCGCTCGGCCTGGGTATAGTTCCGGGGCAGGCCGTCCAGGACGAGGGTATGGATCCCGGGCAGGAGATATTCCTGTAATTCCAGGATCTTGATGTGCCGCTCCCAGATCCGGACGGTCAGGTCGTCCGGGACCAGGAGCCCCTGCGAGGTGAAGTCGACGATCTCCTTGCCGAGCGTCCCGTACTTGGGGAGCTTCCGGAAGATGTCGCCGCAGGAGATGTGGACCAGGTCGGGAAGCTGCCCCAGGACCGAGCCTTGAGTCCCCTTGCCGCTGCCGGGCATGCCGAAGAGGAGGATGGTGCGATATTTCGGCTCAGCGGCCATGATGTCACCTGGACCCGGAGGGGAGGGCGAGCCAGCCGGCCCGTCGTCGGCGGGGGAGCGGCACTCGCCATTTCACCCTACCATCATCGTGCCCGGGGCCCTCGACCGGCAACCCATCTTCGACCGGATTCGACACCCACGCGTCAGGACCCTCAGATCCATCCCGACCCCGCCATTCTCGGTTCATCGGCGAAGCCTGGCGCGCGGCGTCCCTCAACGAAGAAGCCTGAAGGAGCGCCGCGCCCTTGACGCGACACCCCTACGGAAATCGATGGGACTCGGCTCAGGAGGTCCGGCGGGCGACCTGGTTCGAGGTGTTCTCGGGGACCTCGGGCGACTGCCAGTCGAACCAGCTCGGGTTGAACTCGATCCGCCGCTTCTCGTGCATGGCGATGTTGGAGGTCAGGGCGATCACGGCGTCGGCCAGGGCGACCTCGCCCCGGCAACGGGGGCGGTGCTCCTTGTCCTCGTGATAGTTCGAGGCGTCGCCGTGGCGGACGCAGTAGGCGAAGTGCTCCAGCTCCTCGCGGTAGCCGCGCGAGGGGTCGGCCGTGGCGATGGCCCCGTAGCTCGCCGCGGCGGTCGGGCCCGCGACGCTGGGGAGCGCCTCGACGACCGGCTTGCCGCCGGCCCGGGTCTCGACGGTGACGCTGGTCGACTTCGGCGCCGACGCCTTGCCCGGGGCGTTCTTGTCGATCTCCTTGTAGAGCAGGATCTCCTTCTCCCCCTCGACGATCATCGTCCCGCGTGTTCCCATCAACTCCTCGCCGTATGTCTCGAATGCGTTGGTGTTGATCGACGAATAGGAGACGACGACGTGGTCCTTCTCGGCCTTGCCGGGGAACTCGAAGTTGACGAAGACGTGGTCGTCGACCTCGCGACCGTCGGTGTAGAAGAAGGTCCCGCCGATCCCGGTGACGGCGATCGGGTGCTTCTTGCCCAGGAAGATCGAGCAGGCGTCAAGCTGGTGGCTCCCGAGCTCGGCCATCAGCCCGGCGCCGGTCCGGTTGAAGAGCCGCCAGCGGACCAGTTCTTCCACGCTCTTGTAGCCGTATTTGGCGAAGTCGACCTTCTCGTCGACCTGCGGGATGTCCTTCTTCCAGCTGTCGAAGTAGAGGACGTTGCCGGCCTTGTCCTTTTTGTAGACCGGAACCCCCTTGTCGTCGTAGGCCAGCTTCCCCTCGCTGGTCTTCTCGATCTGGGGGCAGGCGTTGTTGCGGTGCCAGAGGGCCCGGATGGCGCGGATCTCGCCGAGGTGCCCCTCCTGGACGAGGTAATTCGCGTTGTCGTAGAGGGCCGAATAGTGCCGCTGGTGGCCGATCGCCAGGAGCCTGTTCTTCTCGTGGGCGACTTTGACCATCTCCTTGCACTGGGAGATGTCGTGCGCCATCAGCTTCTCGCAGAAGACGTGCTTGCCGGCCTGCATCGCCTTGATCGCCACCGGGGCATGGAGCCAGAGCGGCAAGGCGATGACGACCATCTCGACGGCCGGGTCGGCGAGCATCGCGTCGACGTCCTGATACCTCTTGAGCTTGGCGACATCCTCGGCCGAGTAATCCTTGTGGGCCGAGAACTCCTTGACCCCGCGTTCGAGCTGCGACGGCCGGATGTCGCAGAGGCCGACGAAATCGAGGTAGGCCCGGTTGTGGTAGCGGATCATGGCCTGGCAGCCTTCGTCGCCGGTCCCGATCACCGCGGCGCGAACGGGGGGCTTGTCGCCCATCTGCTGGTAGCCGAAGTAAAACGCGCCCAGGCCGGGGGCGACGGCGGCGGCCTTGAGGAAGTCGCGGCGGGTCGAGCCGATCACCTCGTTGGCGTTGGCACGCCCCAGGGCTCGCTGGTCGGGGGTCAGGTTCAGCATCGGTCGCTCCGTGAGGGCGTCAGCGGTTCTTGAACTTCCGGCGGTCTTGCGGGGCCGGCCGATCGGCCCGGGGCGTGTCGACTTCGGCCGCGTCCCGGGCCCGACGCCCCCGGCCGATCCAGCCGAAGAGCAGGGCGTCGACGCCGATCCAAAGTCCGTTGGGCGTGCTGGCCAGCACCAGACAGGCAAGCATCTCGATCAGGTTCTTGTTGACGTAACGATAATGCCCCTCGGTGATTCCTTCGGGGAGACCCGGCCAGGGGGGCATGCTCAGGTAAAAGCTCAGCAGGTACGCCGCGCCACCCAGAGCCGCCAGCGGGGTGAACAGCCCGAGCATCAGGCAGAGCCCGACGGTGCTCAGGCCCCACATCGTCAGCAGGTCGATCTTCTGGAGCTGGTTCAGGGGCGGGGCGTACTCGCCGGCCTCCTTGACTTGCGCGGGCGAGGCCAGGGCGACCAGGCCGATCCGGAGACCGGAGGTCCAGGCGTCGACAATCTTGACCAGATCCTTGCGGTCGGCCTCGACGAGCTTGCGGTCGGCCCGGGCGTTTTCAATCTCGTAGGCCAGGGCGTCCGGCTTGCGTTCGATGGCCTCGATCTCGCTCAGGTCCGCCAGGTACTTATGGACCTTCTCGCGGTTCTCGATCGACTGGAACCAGTCGTCGGCGTCCTGCTGGGCCTTCTTGAGAACCTCACCGGCCTTCTTCTGCTCGTCCTCATCGAAGCCATAGTGGTTGGCGATCTGGTACATCTCGGCCGACCACTCGTCCTTGAGCCGGGACGGGTCGAGCTTCTCGCGGCTGTCGACGTCGGGAACCAGCGCCCGGAAGCGTCGGGCGAGCGGGCCGCTGGCGTTCCGGAGGTAGCCCTCGGACGAGAACGCGGGCCCGTCCGGGATCGGGAAGATCCGGGCCAGGATCGTCGCCTTGCCTTGCGGGGTCGACAGGATCTTCTGGGTCCCCTCATAGAGGAAGTGCCAGCCGATCGCCAACCGGAGCAGGACCAGGAACAGGGCGCCGAAGAAGCCGGGGTAAAAGCGACGAGGGGCGGCCAGGGGACTTCTCCTTCTTCATTACGCGGGGCGTCGGCCGGAGGTTCAGCCCCGGCGCGGCCGGGGCGTGTAATCGGCGTCGGTCAGGTTGAGGGCCTCGACCCGGGACGGGCCGTCGGGATCGGGACGGGTGACGAATAGGGTCCCGACGTCGGGGCGATCGGCCAGCAAGGGGGCCGACCCCTCGGGGCCCAGCAGATAGAAGGCGGTCGAGAGCGCGTCGGCCTCGGCGGCGGTCGGGGCCAGGACGGTCACCGAGGCCGGGCCGGCCTCGGGTGGCTCGCCGGTCCGGGGGTCGAGGATGTGGCCATAGATCCGGCCTCCCGCCTCGAACCGCTGGAACAATGCCCCCGAGGTCCCCATCCCCCGGTTCCGGAGGTGGATCGTCCCGAGCGGGAGGTCGGGCAAGGTCGGGTCGGGGAGGGCGACCTGCCACCGGCCGCCGAAGTCGTCGGGAGGCGACCCCAGGGCGTAGAGGCTGGACCGGCCGCCGTGGATCAGAGCCGCGGTCGGCCACCAGTGCCCCCGGATGACCTCAACCGCCCGGTCGATGGCATACCCCTTGCCGATGCTCCCCAGGTTCACGACCACTCCCGGCCGGTCGAAGGCGACGGTCGACCGGGAGGGGACCAGGGTCAGGCGATCCGAGCCGGTCCGGTCGAGGGCGTCTGCCAGGGCCTCGGGTCCGGGAACCCGCTTCGGGCCCCGGGTGAATCCCCAGGCCAGGGAGAGGGCGCCGGCGGTCACGTCGTAGGCCCCGCCGGTGGCCCGGCCGATCGCCAGGGCCCGCTCCAGGAGTTTGAACAGGCCGGGCTCGACCTCGACCGGGCCGAGGTGGGCCGATCCGTTGAGCCGGCTGACCTCCGAGTCGTCGCGGTAGACGGTGAGCTGGGCTTCCAGCTCCTCCACCACGTCCAGGGCCCGGGTCGCCAGCTCGACGGCCCCGGGGACGCCCGCCCCGAGCCGGACCTCGAAGTACGACCCCATCAACGGCCGGCTGGCGTTGATCAGCGCGTAGGTGCCATTCAGCGGAGCGGTCGGGCCGGCCGGCGCGGGAGGCCGGCGGCGAAACATGTCGCGCCGGCTGACCAGGCGTCGCGGGGGTCCATGCTCAACGCCGTCCGGAACCATGGCGCGGCCACCCAGGGGACGAGGGGCGATCTGTCGAAGCACGCAGAGGGCGGCCGTGCGTGAGCCGAGCGCGGTCGCTCATCTTTCGAGTATAGCGAAAACCGATCCCCCGAAAAGGGGCTAGTCATTTCGCCACGAATCGGCTCGACCGAGCAACCGGAAACCCATCAGGAAATTCGGTACTCCCATAAGCATGACATCCCAGCAACCACGTCGCTCGGTTGCCCAGAGATCGAAGCCCTCGCGGCATCAGACGCGCCGTCGTCCCGGGATCGGCCGGAAAAACGAAGCCATCGGATGGATGTCTCACGAGACAAGAAGTTTAGAGCATGGCAAGCACCGGGGATCCGCCGGTCGAGGCTCGCGACGAAACGAACCCAAGGGATCGCCGATCGCTCGCCATCCTGGAGATGACTCGATTCAACCCGGGGGACTGTCTCATTCCCGATTTCGTGAGGTTGACAGTTCTTGCGTCAACTTCTCAGGATCGGACCGAAGCAATTCCCAGAAGTCGTACGACGGCAA
>JAABUV010000940.1_pt1 | contig 43614 bp, 43 predicted proteins | sample 5559971 | NCBI WGS metagenome assembly JAABUV01 (sample SAMN10711881, study PRJNA513362) | rock metagenome | isolation source: Antarctica rocks | place: Antarctica: Victoria Land, Knobhead nord | collected 2015-12-19 | reverse complement strand
TGTCGTCGCCGGGCTCCCGGCCGGCTGACCCCGCCTTTCCAGGTGGCGCCTGAGCCCCTGCGACTGCAACGCCCGGCGACGGCCGGGCGGCAGCCGGGGCGTCGGGCGCGGCGGGCGCTGGGGACCCAAAACCCGCCGCTGGGCTGCCGGCAGGCGACTCGAGCGCCGCAGCCAGCGACGGCGCCTCGCCCGCTTCGGGCGTCAGGCTCAGGGTGCTGTCCACGGCGCCGCCCTCCTGCGGTGCGCGCGCGCGGCGGCGTCAGCCACACCGGCGCGCGGCTCTGCGCTTGCTTTGCGCCCGCACACGCTGCCAGGGCGCCCACCGGAACGCCCATGACATGCACGCTTTCAGTGCGCCACCACTTGCCCCCGCTCCCACTCGGCACGAGCGGTCACTGGGCGCCGGGACAATAACACCTGCCGCACCCAAGCGCTCAAGGTAGCGCGCGCGTCGATGCCGGGTGAAGCGCAGGGGGGGTAGGGTGGCAGGGCGGCCCATGCGCACGCGCGCCTGCAGGATGCAGATGATCTGGGCGGTGATTCTCCAGGCTGGGCATAGGGTAGGGTTAAAGTAGGGTCAGCGCGCGCCTGCAGAATGCGGATGATCTGGCGGTAGTTCTCCAGGCTGGATGGCGTGCCGGCGAGCGCGGCGTCCATGCGCGCCGGCTCGCGGCGCTGCTCCGCACGGAACTTGTTGCGCAGCGCGCGGCGCGGGCGCCCGGGCAGGATGCGCTCCAGCAGCTGCCAGTTGGTCCCGAACAGCTGCACCGCCTGCGCGCGCGCGCCTGGCCGCCTGGGATGCCGTGCGTTAGGGTAGGGTTAGGGTAGAGCACCCAGTTGATGCCGAACAGCTGCAACCCCTGCGTGCGCACGCGCGCGCGCCGCGCTCGCGCGGGGGGCCGCGCCGGCGGCGGCGAGCCCGGCGCCGCGCCGGCGCTCGGGCCGGCGCTCGCGGAGCTGCACGACGGCATCGCAGCCGTGCGCCAGCGCGTGGTCTCCCTCGCGCGTCATTGCCGGCAGCAGCAGCATGCCGGCATTGCATGAGTGACCAAGCCAACCCACCCCGCTCCTCCGGGCCCCGAGCTGGAGCGGAGCGCCGGCGCGGCGGGCAGGGGCGCGCGGCGGGCCGCCCGCCAGCAGGGCAGGGTTCGGGTCGGGCGCACCTTGTAGAACTGCTCCGTGTCCTCGACGCCCCAGCGGTCGTTCGGCAGGCGGCTGGAGTAGGATGCGCTGTTCAGCATCTGCGCGGCCGCGCCGCCGCGGCCCGTCAGCCTATTTCAGGGTAAGTGCGCCCCATGCGCAAGCGGCCAGGCCCGCGAGCCCCGCCGCCCGGCGAGCATGCGCACAGCAGAGGCCCCGGCACCACGCCTGCGGGCTCCAAGCGGCGCGCGCTGCGGCCGACAAGCGGCCGCACGGCGGGCAGTGCGAGGTATGCCCTACCCTATGCCCAGGGCCGCGCGCCTGCGCGTCCTCCACCACCACGCGCGCCTCGGCCGCCGGCTGCGCCTGCACCATGAGGCTGGCCTCGACCACGCGGATCTCGCCGTTGACCACCTCCACGCGCGGCGCCAGGCCGCCCGCGCCGCCGGCGGCGGCGCCGCCGGCGCCCGCGCCGCTCGGCGCCGGCAGCGCGAGCGGCGCCTCGCCGCCCTCCAGCACCTGCTCCTCGTCCGCCTGCGCGCCCGGAATAGGATTATATGGGTGGGGTAAGGGCTGGTGCCTGAACTTGATCGGGCACCAGCGCGTCTGGGCCGGGGCCCGGACACAACGCGCGCGGCGCCTGCGCCATGCACCAAAGCTGGCGGCGGCGGCGGCGCGCCTTGCGCTTCAGCGTCGCGCGCCGCGCCTTCTCGGCCTCGTGGTTGCGCCGCGTCGCCAGCGCCACGATCTGCTTCAGCGGCAGCCGCCCCAGGTCCGCGCTGGCCAGCACCTCGGCCGCGGACGCGCGCCGCTTGGCCGGCGCACACGGCCGCGCCGGCGCGCGGCCGGTCGCTGCACACCGCGCCGCGCGCCCGCTGTCAATGTCACGAATCTGGCGGGGCTTTGCCCGCCTCCGGCCAGCGTACGGAGGGCACAGGCGCTGTACGCTGCCGTGCACGCAAGGCGGACGCGGGATGCAGGGCTTTGCCTTAGCATGAATGCGCGCAGTGGTTAATGTGCGACTGGCTTGCGGAGCGGGCGCAAAGCAGACACCCTGGCCTACACTGCGCGCCCCTACTGCAACATGGCATGCCAGGCTGGCCGTCTGGGCCCTGCCGCACGCCCTGCGCATCACAGCTCCCTCTGCAGCAACTCTGCAGCGACGCCGGAGCCCTGCTCAGTCCAGGGACGCTCCTCTCTGGCCGAGCCGCAGGGGCGCACCCCTCCGGCGGTGCTTGCGCTTGCCTGCCGCGCCGTCCTCCTCCGCCGCGCCGTCCGCCGCGTCCGCAACCGCCAGCTCGCGCCCTGCGGCTGCGCCGGCGCTGGCGTCGGCGTCCCCCGCGCCCGCGGGCGGCGCCGCCGCGGCCGCCTCGGCCCCAGCGCCCTCCGCCGCGGCCGCCGCGGTCGCAGGCGCATCCGCCCCGGCGCCCGCAGCGCCGTCTGCGGCGGCGCGCGCGGCGCGGCCGCCGCCGCCGCGCAGCGCTGGCGGGCCGCTCGGCGCGGGGGCAGCCTCGCCGGGCGCCGCCGTGCCGGACGCGGCGGCCGCCGCGCCGTGCGGCTTGCGCGCCAGGAATCTGCAGCAGGCAATCCAGGTGGACGCAGGGCAGCCAGTCCCGGCGAGCTCTGCAGCACGCACCACAAGCCTAGTAGGAGGCAGGGTGCTCTAGTGTCCAAATGGATGCACACTGCAAGCCTGCAGCAGGCAGACATGATAATGGGATGGTGTAAACAAGCAACCCTTTTCCCATTCACATTGCCAAACCAGCAGCCCAGCCCAACCCTGCTCAGGCCGCGGCCAGGCCGCGCTCGGGGGACCCACCTTGGCTTCTTCTGTGCCGGCGGCAGGGCTGCGCCCGGCTCCGCAGCGGCCAGGCCGTCAGCGTCAGCAGCAGCCTCGTCCGCATCGACCGCAAAGCTGACGCGCTTGCCCGCCTGCTTCGCGCCGCGCTCCGGCGCCGGCGCCAGTGGTGCGGCCGGCAGCGGCGCGGGCGGCGCCGCTGCCGGCAGCTGGGCGGGCGGCGCCGCAGATAGGACGGGCGCCGGGGCGGGCGCCTGAGCGTGCGGCGCCGCAGCCTGTGTTGATGGCGCGCGCGCTGCTGCGGGCGCTGGCACAGCGGCCGGCACTACCGCGGGCGGCGCGGCATCAGGGGCCAGCGGCGGTGCCGCGAGAGGGACCCCTGCGCGGCTCACACGGTCATCCCAAGACAGCTGCACAGGCCTGCTGTCAAGTGCGTGCTGCGCTAGCCGGGGGCCATCCACAAGATGAGCACTGCTATCGTGCATACATTGCTAACATACCACTGCTGTAAGGTCGTTACAAAACACGCCGGACAGTACGGGGCACCTGGCCGGTGAACGCGCCTGCCGAGGCGCCGTCGGCGGTGCCTTCGGCGGGCGCCGCGTCGGCGCCAGTCGCCGCAGCGGGCTTGGCGACAGGCCTCTGCCGCACACAGCGCACTCTGTCAGGCTTGCCGGGCTCGCGCCGCACGCACGGCACGCTTGCAGCGGCCGCAGCGGCCGGCCAGCACCAGGGCGTGCATTGCGACAAGGCGCGCGCACCGCGCGCGCCCGCGGCGCAAACTTGCTCCGCTTGGCCGCGGCGGCGGGCTGCTGCGCCTCGCCAATCCTGGCCAACAAGTCCAGGTCCAGGCTGGCGTTCATCGCTGCGCGTCGCCTCGCTCCACACAGGCGCCACGCGCACTGCCTGCCTGGCTACACCTTCTTGCGCACAGGCCTGCAAGCTCCTTGCTCAACAAGCCAAGCTGCTCAGTGGGAGGCCCTATCTCTGAATAGGGTCCAGTTTGGAGTCACCAACAACAGCCGGCTTCCTGCTAGCAAGCGCGGGTCCGTGGGTTCCAGCAGACCTCAGAAACCCACTTGCATCTGCAGCAGTCACTCGCAGCAGCCCGGGGGGCCTGTGAGGCAGGCCGCAGGGCGAGATTTGGTCGGCGATGCCTGACAGGGAGCAGGGCGTGCAGGAAGGTGCGGGCGGCTGTGCCGGCGCGGCTATTTTCGCAAGCCAAGAAGCAAAGGCCGCGGGTGTGGCACTGCGTGCGGATCGCTTGCCTATGGCGCGCTGGCCGAAAGACACTTTGCCTGTCAAGAGCCTAGCAAGGCAGATGCCAGGCTATGGGCAGGGGCGTGCGCTGAGCTGTCCCAGCCCGAGGCCCATGTGCGGTGGTAACTGCCGCCGCTGATCGCAGATCAGATGATCCTGCTGCTGCAGCCAGTGCCGTGCTGGCCACCAAGCAACGCGCATGCAACCCAGGGCGCAAAGCCTTCCTGCCCGGCAGCACTCACCCGCTGTCGCCTCACTTTACCTGATGGCACCCGGTGCAGGCGGCCACGGGGACAAGCCGGCCGACGTGCACGCAAGCTGGCTGCCTCGGCTGCGCGATGCTGTGGACCGCGCCGAGCGCGCACGCTCGCGCGCCGAGGAGTCGTCAGACAGGCACCTGCAGGCGCAGCGGCAGATGCGCAGCGACGTGGCCGCCATGGCCGCCGCGCAGGCCGAGCTGGCTGCGCTCTGCCGCACACTTTGCGTGCCGGGCGCGGCCGCTGAGGCCATGGCCGGCGCCGGCGCCGGCGCGCCGGCGGGGCTGACGGCACGAGAGCCGCACGAGCCGGTGCGGCGCGGCGGCCGCGGCCGGCCCGCTGAGGCGGCCGCGGGCGCTGGCGCTGAGCCGCGCGTCACCGAGGGCGCCGCAAAGTGCGCTTCAAGCTGTCTGCTCGCCACACCTCTTGTGTCAGCGCGGAGTGCGTGGCTGCAGCTGTCACGCTCGCTCTCTTCGTGGGTATCACCTCTGGGTTCCGAGGGGCGCGTGACGGAATCGGAGCATGTCTGCGCATGCGCTGGTAGCTGCAGTGGCGGCCGGTCAGCTCTGCATTCGGCCGCCAGAGTGCAGCATTTGCGGAGGCCACGCGGGCGCGTCCCTGTGCTCAGACGGCGGGCACGCGCACCCGCGCAGGCCGCACGCGCCCGGCAGCGTGCTGTGGGTGGGCGGCATGGACGCCAGCACCAGCGAGGCGGAGCTGATCGCCGCGTTTGCGGCGTGGGGCCTAGACGCGGTGCACTTCCCGGAGGGCGCGGCCGCCGCGGGCCGCGGCTTTGCCTTCCTAACGTTCTCCGCGCCCGAGGAGGTGCGTGACTACCCAACCCTAGCCCTACACATTGCCTGACGCACTTCACCAGGCTCGGTGCGCATCCCCGCGCAGACCAGGACCCTCCACGAGACATGCACGCGTCGGGCAGATGTGCAGTCGCTTGTTGGCCTCATGTCGCAGGTTGCCTGTCGAGCGGCGCGGCCCCAGTGCAAATGGCGCGGCGCTCGCTGACAGGGAGTGCGGGCGGCAGGCGCGCGCGGCGCAGGAGGCCATGGACGGCGCCACGCTGGTCGACGGCGGCAAACCGATCTCGGTGCAGGTCAGCTACAACCCGCCCGACGGCCGCGCCGACCCGTCGCGCAGGCGGCCGCGCGGCCGGCGCACGCGCGCCCGCGGCGCCGCCGGGGGCGAGCGCCGCGGCCGCAACGCCGACGACGCCGACCCCCACCTCGACCCTGGCCGCGCCGGCAGGGACGGCACCGGCGTGCGCGAGGCGGCCAGCAGCAGCGAGGACAGGGACGGGTGCGGGCCGGGGACCAACGGGCACGCCGGGTCTGGCCCGCGCCCTGACGCGCTGCAGCAGAGCGATGAGGGTGGCCGTCCCCAGGCCTGGGCGGACGCCCCGTAGCCAGCAGGGGCCGCGACACGGAGCGGGTCGGAAGCCGGTTGGGGCAAACCCCGAGGCAACGGACTGGACCAAGGGGGCGACTGGGGACAAGGGCGCATAATGAGAGCCCATGCTGGGAGCCGCTGTCAGAGTGCAGCTATGCGAGTCATGGGAGGCCGTGCAATTGCGCTCATGGGATGGGCGAGCCCCGAACAAACAGATACAGTTTTCTATGGGCATGATAGGGGCATGGAGCAGGCGCCACAGACGATGCAGCCAACGCCGGGTGCGCCGGGCCTGGGCAGCCGCCTGCTGTGCTCACACCTGCGACGCGTGTGCACGGCACGGCATGCGCAGGGCACCATGCTCGACACGCTGCGCCGGTTGCCGGCGCAGCCGGGCATGGTGTGCGCAGGGGTAGGGTAATGCCTGTAACAATGCAGCAGAGGGTGATCCATTGTGCGAAAACATTGGCAGAATCAGTGTTGCCGCGACGCAGATTGTGTGGGGGCGGCGTTTAATAAGCCAGGGTGCGGTTCAGCCGTGCACAAATGCTCGAATGCTCCGAGATGTAGGCAGGCCGGGCAACAGGCAGAGCCTGTCTTTGTGACAGCACGAGACAAGGCAGGAGGCGTTGTTTGCATGCTCGTGTGTCAAAGACGAGATTTGCCGGCCAGCTTTGGAGGCCTGCGAGCAAGGTCCGTCCGTCCGCTTCTTTGAGCTGTTGTTCGTGGTCGATGCTGTCCTAGCCTCTGAGCACATGCACCTGAAAAAGCGCATGTTCGAGGCTAGTCAGCACCATGTGGCCGCTGTGCGACCATGCGCAGACTTCTCGACTACATCCTGTTGATGCGCGCATGCTTTTCTCAATGTTCCAAGCATGTTGTGCTTGCTTTTGTGCCTTCACTGCACGCTCCTTCTACATGTGTGTCAGGTTTTTATCAAGGCTGTCCAAGGTCTGTCTTGCATATCAAGTCTATGCAATGTGAATACGTCTGGCTGGCTGAACACGCTCTTTTGGGACTTGCTGTAATCTCACAAAATTGAGAAGGACCTGGCAGAGCACCAGGGATGCCTGGTATAAGCGGCAGCACAGCCCTGATGTCAGACAGTGCTGCCCTCCACCAGGGCTTGGTGGTCGAAGCGAGCAGCCGAACGAGCCCGCAGATATCCCCCCCCACGGGCCATCACAACCCCGCCTCCAGCCAGAGCTGTGCCCGCTACCAACGCTTGGTGAGCGAGGTGAGCAGCCGGAAGAACTCGAGCGGGTTGCCGCGCTTGTCGCGCCGCTGCTGCGCCTGCCCCGCCGGCGTGCGGTCTCCGGGGGCCGCCTGCATCCCCACAATCGCAGGCGTGACATGCACAAGCACTGGGAGCCTGCTGGTCTGAATGGTGTAACATGTACGAGACAACGGGAGGTCTTTCAGCCTGCCAAACCCAATCAGCACAACTGCATTTTGAAGCGTCAAGCTCCCGGACTGTGAAACGCAGACGCTTGGCGCACGCAGGCACATGGCCCAGCGGTGCTGTGCAGCGTCGTGCTGCCATGCAGGCCTCCACCAGCGCACACTACAAACTTCCACTCAGTGCAGCTGTGCGCGCAACCAATCGCTCCCAGCAGATCATTGGCTCCCTATCGCAAGGCGAAACATGTGGTGTTGTGCGCGTCTCAAGTCCCTCCTTGTGGCACCTGCGGCGTCGCCGCCGCCAAGCCGGCGCGCCAGCCGACCAGCAGGACGCCGGTGACGACCAGCGTCACGATCACGAACGCCTTGTCCGGCGCATACCCGCGCGCCAGCGAGCGCGCCGCGATGCCTGCCTGCGCAGCGTGTGTCAAGACGTCGCTCGCCTCTTTGCGCGATCCGCCAGCTAGGATAGGGGGGCCGCGCCGACGGCAGCCGGCGTGCCAGATGACATGCAAGCACAGCCGCCCCGGTCCGCTTGCGGGGCTCTTTCTCGCAGCAGCCCCAAGCGCTCATCCTCCCATCCAGGCCCTGGCAGGCAAGCTAGAAAAGGACACACCGCACGAATGACAAACTTGGGAGGCAGAGATGGCTGCCAGCGGCCACCAAACTGGCAAGGCCACATAGCGAGGCGCAAACTGTGCCATGAGACGGCCACTCGAGCGCGCTAGCTGGTGAGCAGCACAGGCCAGGACGCATGGACGCGCACCGGCGCGCCCACAGCCCAGCACTTTGCGGCCGCCAGCGCGGCTGCGCCCGGCCGCCCGCCCCGTGCCGCCCGCCCAAACCCGCCCAGCGGCACGGCCGCGGCAAACCACCCTGTTCCGCGCAGCGCAGCGTCAGCAGGCTCACCACGACGCTCACCGTCCGGCCAGAGCCAGCTTCATAGGTGCTATGTGACAAAGCGTCTCTAGGCAGTAAAAGCACTTATTGCTGGAAACCAACTTGTGGTTGCAACACAATGACTGTGTTGTGTAAGCACCCGTGTCACTGCGCCGACCTCGCAAGCAATTGAGCCCATTCTATAAAAGTGAGCCCCAGACAGCTTTAAGACAGAGGAGCAAGCACTAGTATGCTTGACACCCGCACAGCCTGGACATGTGGCCGCACCCAGCAGGAAGGGCGCCGCGGTGGCCAGCACCGCGCCCGGCGCCAGGCCCTCAGCGTGGTTGGAGCGCCCGATGGCCGCAAACAGCAGCAGCGCCGCCGCGTCGCCGCCCGCCAGCAGCGCCGCGCGCCTGCCAACATGGTCAGCTGGATTACTCGTATGTTAGGTAGAAGAGCACTACTGCAGAGTCACCTCGGATACCATAAGACGTGTAAGGGTATGCCCGTCGACAGTCACTCACTCCTTTATCTTGTTCCAAAGCTATTTCCGGTGAAGGGACGCACGCCAGGCCGGCGCTGGCATTGTCCTCGCCCCTGTCCACGGCAGCCACGCCCGCCCACTCCTCCTCACCCAGCCGCTCCACGCGCTCCAGCTGTGGAGAGAGAGTGGACACCCTCAGGTGCAGGTGCGTGCGTGGTGCGCTACCTGTGTCTGTGTTCTCAAAACATACAGCATGCAGGCTCACTGGCACAACAACCAGGCCACGCAGTTGGCGACAACCCGGACTTGTCAACAGAACGCTGCCACACGCACCCGCATTCCCGGCGGCGCTGGTCGCGGAGGCGCGGAGCCCGCGCCGCGCTGCCCCTCCGCGGCACCAGACGTGCGCGGTGCGCTCTCCGGCCCAGCAGCGCGACACATGGCAGCGCCGCGCAGTCGGGGCCTCATTGGGGCTGCCGTCACGGCTGGACGGCATGCACAGGAGACAGTGTGCCAGCGCAGTAGAGCCTCCATTTCGTCAAGTGTCCAAAACGCAAGCCAATCTCCTCTGCTCACGCACCAATCCACCCAGTGACATTGGGCCAGTGTGCTGCTCGGCTTGTCTACTAGTCCCTATACCCTGGGAAGACCCTTTCATCTGTGCGCAAGGCGGCTGCTTGTGCTCGGAGGCAAGAGGACCGAGGGGCGGCTTGGGAGCGGGGCGGCCATCTTGCCAAGATGCCGCACATCGCCTTCTACCGCAACTGTGCGCCCCGCGCGCCAGCGCGTGTCTTGCGCGTGCACCTGCGCTGCCGTGACGTGCGGCAGAACTACTAGCGTAGTTGCACATCAGCGGCTTTGATGAAGCTGCTTGGGAACTAGGCGCTGCGAGCTGATATGGAAAACATGTGTTGCTGCGTGCAAGCACGCTGCCTGCTGCAGCTGACCGCTGCGCGCACTGCCGCAGATGGCAAGACCTTCAAGAAGCCGCGGCGGCCATTCGAGAAGGAGCGGCTGGACAGCGAGCTCAAGCTGGTCGGCGAGTTCGGCCTGCGGAACAAGCGCGAGCTGTGGCGCGTGCAGATGGCCCTGTCGAAGATCCGGCAGGTGTGCGGCCTTGCTGTCGGCGGCGGTCACCGCACTGGCAGGGGGAGCCGGCGGCCGGTGGCGCCGCCTGCAGCCAGCCCTCGCGTGCCTGCGTTGGGCGCCCTGATGCTCGCAGCCCAGAGTGGGAGCTCGTTTGCAGGAAAGCGCTATAGTGCGCGTGCAACGCTCCGTGTACAGTGGAGACAGCACAGTAGCAGTGGCTTGATCAGGACTTCGTGAAGTGGGCGAGTGTTGACCGAGCCTGCCAGCAGTGCCCAACTTTTGCTGCATGTGTTTGGCAACAGCGCCGGCCTGGCTGCCAGTTGGTTGCTGCACTCTTTGCATATGGCGAGCAACAGGCCCACGGGTTCTTTATTTGGGTGCCGCGCATTTGCCATCTCTACGGCAACCGATGCAGCCAGCCGACGCCACCAGCGCTTATGGGAGTGGCAGTACTGCTGCGTCATGTGTCGTGCCATCGCAAAGCTGGCGTCGAGCTTTGAGCATGTGCGCCACACGCGCCGCAGGCCGCGCGCACGCTGCTGACGCTGGACGACAAGGAGACCAAGCGGCTGTTTGAGGGCGAGGCGCTGCTGCGCCGCATGTACAAGTACGGGCTGCTGGAGGAGGGGCAGAACAAGCTTGACTACGTGCTCGCGCTCACGCCCCAGGCGCGGGCCTGCCGCTGCCGCCCTGGCTCGCGCCAGGCCTCGATGGGGACCAGGAGCTTGGTGCAGGGTGGTTGCGGTCAACGCCGGCGCTCGGGCCAGCTGCGGGAGGCCGTTTGAGGGTGGCTGGGTCGATGCGGTCGCTCGGGCCAGCTGCAGGCGGCGGCGGCGGCAAGGCTGCAGGGGACGGCAGTGCGCGGCGCAGTCATGGTCCGAGTGTTGCACAGTCAGTGTGCGCGCAGTAAGAGCTGCGTGTGAAACGACTGCCTGTGCGCGTGCAAAGAAGCGCACTGCGCGTGCTGACCTCCGGATGGCTCTGCATGTCCCAAGACTTGTGCAGCATAGTCTGCTGAGGTCGCGCGGCGCATACCCGAACACGCGTGCGGCGCGCGCGCAGGACTTCCTGGAGCGGCGCCTGCAGACGCTGGTGTTCAAGCTGGGCCTGGCCAAGAGCATCCACCACGCGCGCGTGCTCATCCGCCAGCGCCACATCCGCGTGGGCAAGCAGATCGTGAACGTGCCCTCGTTCCTGGTGCGCGTGGACAGTCAGAAGCACATCGACTTTGCGCTCAACAGCCCCTTCGGCGGCGGCCGGCCCGGCCGCAACAAGCGCAAGGCGCAGAAGGCCAAGAAGGGCGGCGGCGACGGCGACGGCGACGCGGAGGAGGAGGAGGAGGAGTGAGCGCTCTAACCCTAACCCTAATCGCGCTCGTCGCGCTTGCCGCGGGCGCACGCTTGTTTGGCGCCGGCATGCGCTGCTCCGCCGGCCGGCGTCGCAAGCCGCGTCGCTCCCGCGGCGCTGCGGCGCTCGCCACGGGCGGCGGACATGCAGCAGGCTGGGGAGATGCGGATGGTTACTTCTGAGAGCGTTACCCGCAGTGCTCCGCTGCTTTGCTTGCACCTGGGCGTGCTTGCGGGGCCGGGGCCTGCTGGCGCTGCTGCAGGCTGTGGCAGTGCGCCGTGTTGCCGCTTTCGCACAGCTTCAGCTGCATAGGGGGCTGCGGTGCTCCCGGGAACAAGGGCGCTGTACACTGCTCGTGCGGTGCGCTGGCGATATGGGGGCTGTGGCAGGGAGGCTGCAGTGCTTGACACGGGCGAGCACGGGAACCACAGGTGATGCTGATAGCACAGGGGCTCCCAATGTAAAGCTAGTGTCAGTGTGCTGAGACGCAGCGTGGCTCGTGTGAAGCGGGCTTGCAGCTATGCACACTGCTATGTTCTCGCTGTGCCTCAACACCACTTACTGTCAGCTGCGTGCAAAGTGCACGTACACTTGCAGCTAAACCAAACAGGAATACGTACGAAATTGTTGAATCTTCATCTTTAAGGAGCCTTCTTCTGCAGAGCACTGAAGCAGCAGGAGCTATCCATTACATGTGGGATGCAAGCATTCCCCAGCTAGCACAGTATGCAGAGCTGCTGCTGCACCGTTGACAACGCCCTGATGTCCCAATGTAAGCCCACAGTGCCCGATACCTGACCACTCAAGTCAGTGCTAGCTGTGACCCGCGGCCGCGAGCGCCACAGCGGCCGCCGAGTCGCGCCGGAACTTGCGCTGGAAAAAGCGTGCGAGCGGGTACGTCGCGCACGCCAGCAGCGTGTCCGGCCGGCTGAACGCGTACACCTCGTACCTGCATGTGCGCCACAGCTGCTTTCAGCGACTGCACGCGCTCGCATACAGGCTACTTTCAGCCGCGTGGCCACAATTAGAGTGAGCAGTGAGCGGGAGGCGGCACCAGACGGAGTCGTCGTCGCGCCGCCACTGCACGGAGAAGCGCTCCTCGCCGGCCAGCCCGTGGCCGGCGCACGTCGCCTGGCCAAAGTCGTACCGACGCCCTGCCGCACGCCTGCCGTCAGCCACCCTCCATGTCACAGCGCGCCCAAGCATGCACATGCTCGGCAGAGCGAGGCCAAACATGCACTGAAGGCGGCTCAGCCTCGCATGCACTGAAGGCGGCTCAGCCTCGCATGCACTGAAGGCAACTCTGTGCTGCCGCCTCGCGCCAATGCGCCTCGCCGTGCTTCGCTACCACAGCCGCCTAAGATGGACGCGAGGCCTGACAGCGCACCCGCCACTCGCTTGCGAGTCGCCCTGGCGCTGTGCGCCCCGACGTGCTGCGGCACGTCAGCCTTGCTGTGCTCCCTGCCGAAGACGACCTGTCGGGCCGCCAGGATTTGAGCGACAGCCACACAGGTTCACTCACACATCGCAGGAGCTGCAGGCAGGGCGCAGGCGGGCCGAATGAGAGCCTGGCGGCAGCACAGCGGCGGCAGGAGAGGGGCGCGAAAGGCAGCGCAGGCGCGCCTGCAGCGGGTTGCGCATCCAGAGGCCCAGCAGGCAGGCGCCGATGCACACGCTCGCACCCGGCTCCACGGCCGGCCGGTTCGTGGTCACCCAGCCTAGCTGTGCTCAGCGCGTCAGCTGAGACACGCAGGACGTATCCAGGCATCGGCACCAAACCAGGATATGCAGGCGGAGCTGTGCAGCTTCACGAGCACAGCACGACAGTGCCGAGCGACAGGCGCGCACCTCCATGTGGCGCCACTGCTGCACAGCGAGCCGCGCCCGGTCATATGCTGCCTTCCCATAGCCCACCTGCACAGCACGGCCGCTTGCACACTCTGCACCAGTGTTTGCCCCCTGTTTGCCGGCTGTGGAGAGCCGCACGCTACCTTGTAGCTGTCGTAGTCCTCCGCCCAGCGCTGCGCCTGCGCCGGCGGGGCCAGCGGCGGCGCGCACTCGGACGCGCCACGGAACGCGTGGTTGCAGCCGCCCCTGCCAGAGAAGCACAGGCCGCTTCATCAGTCTCGCTGTCAGCCTACAGCACGGCGTGCCTGCAGGGAAGCATCAGGCCTGACCTGGCGCCCTGCTTCGCGGTTGCCTGCAGCTCTTCGCGCGATGGCTTCCATAGCGTGATACCGCCAAGCCCCGGCTTCATCATGTCCTTGCTTTTGCACACACTTTTGGGCCACAGAGCGCTGACCTGAAAGGCCAACAGAGTCCGGACTCGCTGTCGATGTGACTTGATCCTTGCCTCAAAACAGGCAAGGCAAACAACTGTCAAGTTGTTTTCTCTCTTCTGCTCTGCTGGTACCAGTACATGCATTGCGCGCATATATTTTACCGAAGGAATATGATGTTATACTACCGAGTGATCACAGAGCCAGTTTCCCTGAGTGCTTGTGGTACCAAACACTGCCAATGGCCGTGATCAGGCCTTCAGGCGCCTCTTGAGCCTTTTGGCTTAGTCTGAGTACAGAGGTTCTGGCCATTTCAAGACTGCCAATGCTGCGTACCACTTCTCTCCCCTGCCAGGTGCTCCGCCCCTGCGCTTCTTCCAGTGCACTGAGAGTCGATGCTGGGTGACGTGCTTTGCCGTGGCTGCTACGGGAATAAATGGTGCTGCGAATGCTGCAGGAGCTGCACGACGCACAGCCCAGGAGCCGGCCCGCTGGAGGCGGGCGGCGACGGCGTCAGCAGCACTGCACCCCAGCTGCACACCGACCTGCAGCCGAGGCCGCTGCACTTACTCCCAGCGCGCCCGCTCCCGGTGCAAGCGCGAGCCACGAGAGCGGGCCGGGTCCCGGCCTCCAGCGGCGCCTGCACCCGCAGTGCGACGTCTCGCCGTACAGTCCACACCAGCAGCTGGGGCCGGCTGCCGATGAGCGCGGCGCGCACGGGTCGCCGCTTAGCGCGCTGCCCCGCTCCGCGCTGCTGCGCGGCGCGCTGGCCGGGCTCGTTGCGTGTCCCTGCTGCGTGCGCGCGGCGGCTGCAAACGAGACGACATGGGGCTATGGCGACGCGGACGGGCCGCGCGAGTGGGGCGGCGCCTGCGCGGCTGGCGCGCGGCAGTCGCCGGTCGACCTGCCGGCCGCGGCGCCGCCGGGTGCCGCCCAGCAACTTGGCGAATCCCAGCAACTTGGACAGGATTGTCGGGAGACGGCAAGCGCGCACAAGCCGGCAGGGAGCACCACAGAAGCCTTGGCACGTTGCAAAGCCCCTGCATGTCCTGCGTGCGCACGCAGGACGCATGCGTACACTGCTGAGCTGAGCAAGCCTCTGGAGCTCATCACCTGAGGTACCACAGGGGGGCTGGCAACCATTTGTAGCTGCCACATGCGTTGGGGTAGAAAGTCGTCTGTCTTGAGCGGCACGAGGGCATCCGCACTAGAGTGGACGCTCGTGGCCACCGCATGCATCACGCCATGCGGCTGGCTTCCCTGAGTCGCAGACAAGCATCTGCACCGGAAATGCTCAGCATCTGACACACCGCCGCGCCATGGCGATCATTATGCGGCCACGGCGCCGTCGCATGGAGGCGTGCCGACGGCATTTGCTGTGCGCCGCGGCAGGCGTAGGGTCGGGGCCGCTCGGGCAGCTGCGGCTGGACTACGCGCGTGAGGCCCACGCCGCCGTGCTCAACACCGGCCACGGCACCATGCAGGTGCGCAAGCCTCCTGTGCGCGCTGGCGCGCACAGCATGCGCCTGGTGCATGCCTTCTAGTGAGCCAATGCGCATCGACGTGCGGCTCTGCAGCAGCGCCTGCGTGCCGCCTCCGTCGGCCAACGGCCGCCAGCCGACACGAGCAGCTCTGCGATATGTCAACATTTTGCCTACGCTTGTGTCGAGGCATGCCTCACCTGGTTACAACACAAGCCGCCCCCGGCGCGCGCATGCCAGGCTTGCTGCATGGCCGCGCGCAGGTGAACGTCGCGCCCGGCAGCTGGCTGCGCGCGGATGGCCGCGAGTGGCAGCTGCTGCAGTGGCACTTCCACGCGCCCAGCGAGCACGCGCGCGGCGGCGCGCGGCAGGCCATGGAGGCGCATCTGGTGCACCGCGACGCTGAGGGTGCGGCGCCTGGGGTGCAGGGGTAGCGTTATGGCACTTCAATGCGCCCAGCAGGCATGCGCGCGGCTGGATATGCAGGCGCACCTGTGCTGCTCCGCCTGCTCGTCCCCGGGCGCATGCTGCGAGCTGGGGTCTTCCAGCGTAGGCCGAGAGGTGACGCCGGGCGATTCTCTCACCTTGCTGAGTTATGTGTGTGCATAGCCTGGTAGCTTGGCTGCGCGTGCTCTGCTACCTGTGGCCGGAGCCGGCACAGGCCCCAACGGCCCGGCGGGCCGCAGGGCGCTTGGCGGTGCTCGCGGTGCTGCTGGAGGGCGGCGCTGCCGAGCCCAATCAGGCGGTCGGCCGCGCGCTGGCCGCCGCGCCCGCCCTGCCCGGCGCCGCCGAGCCGCTGCCGGCGCCGCTCGACGTGGCGGCCGAGGCGGCGCTGCTCATGCGCGGCGGCGCGGCCGACCCCGGCACGGAACCCTATGAACCCCCAGACGCGCACGGCCACCGCCCGTACCTGCACTACGAGGGCAGCCTGACCACGCCGCCGTGCAGCGAGGGCGTGGACTGGCTCGTGCTCGCCGCGCCCGGCGCGGTCGCGGACGCGCAGGCGCGGCGGCCCCTGGTGCCTGCGCGCAGCCCACCCAGGGTGTCATGCAATGCAGCTTGACTTGCGTTGCGCCTCAACAAATGCTGCCCGGCGTCTGTTCTGGGAGTTGTGCCGTGGTGCGGGGCATTCTGCGTGACGGCGCCGCGGCCCCTGCGCATGCCCTTCAACACGCCGGCGTAGGGCTGGTGACTGCGCGTATGAACATTCACTTCACAGTTTGTGTATGTGTGTATGGGAGCTTCGTGGCTCTTCATGCCATGCCGCAGTGCGCAGGACCAGTGACGTGCGCAGTGAAAAGGCTTATGACCAGTAGTCTGCACGTCGTTCTGCGGAGGCGCTTTGCCAGGCTGCACGCTGCGTCAGCAGCGGCACCGTTGTGCGCAGGTGCTGGCCTTCGAGGCGTATGTGGGCGCGTCACGCGGCGTGCTCGCCACCAACGCACGCCCGCTGCAGCCGCTTGGAGGCCGCGAGCCGGACTTTGACGACTTTGCTTGAGCGCCGCGCGGCGCGCGGGGTCGAGCGCCTATAAGAGCACTTGTAAATACACGTGCACGCATTTATTGGCTTCTATGCAGTTTCCTGAGTGCATGTCAGTCACACAAGGGAAGCGCGAGCCGCTAGTATACGAAAGAAGCCCCTGAGGTGCGCCCTGCAAGGACAAGGTAAGCGTCCCGCACCGCCACAGGAGCGCTGAGCGGGAAGGCAACGCCGCAACTTGTCAAGCCCACATATTACAGCCTCGTGCGTTGTCATTGCATCTGCAAGGCTACCTTCGCTTGGCCCGATCTGCACAAGCCACAGTCAGGACTCTGAAGGGCCAGCACCGAGGAAACGCCCACGCCTGGGATTCACACTGACGGGACCCAGAAAGCCTGACGCTACTGTGCAGCTGTTCGCTATCTCTGCCGCCCACTAGCCACCAGGCCATGTTGTGTTCGCACACCTGCACACATGCTGAATGCTACTTTGGCGCCCTAGCCTACTAACAAGTACACATGCTCTCTGCACACACTGGCCACGCCCGCCCGCGGCGCCTGCGCGGACCCCGCCTGCATGCCCGCTGACGCCCTGCTTGCTCCGTCGGGCTGCCTTGGGCGCGGGGGCTACAGAGAGAGCGCCGAGCTGCTGTTGCAGCCCCTCTCTCGCGATGGACAATCTACCGGAAGCTGGTTGCGCTGTGCACCTGCAACACACGGAATAATGGACTTGCCATCCCATGCACTCCCGCACGGCGCCGACGTAAGGACACTGCAGCCAGGGCCCCAGCCATGCAGCAACACCTCTGGCTCCGTGCAACGCCCCGGCCCGCGGCGCAGGCTCGCTCTCCCTACCGCCGGCGCAGCCGCCGCGCCGCGCGCTGCCCGGCGCCCTCCTGCGCGCCCGACACGCCGCTCGCACCCGCCACATGCGCTGCGACCCGCGCGGGGGCATGCGCTGCGAGACGGGCCGAAGCGAGCACGGGCAGCACTGCGCTGTGATGAGCGATATACCCTGTGAGAAAACTCGAGCGCACCCAGTGTCAAACTACCTAAGCTGCGCACAATTTCATCCACATCCGTCCACTTGCCATGGGCTCCAGAACACGGGTCCGCGAGCTGCACCATGCTGCCGCATTCATCGCACTGCCCTCGCGTTAGGCGCTCTGCGCCATCAGCCATGCGCAGCCCGAGCAGGGCACCGCGGTGCGGGGGGCGCGCCTGGGCGGCGCGGCCCGCGGCGGCGGCGGCGCGTCAGAGGCGCGGCGCGGCTTGGTACAGGTGCATGTGCGCGCGCGCTGCGTCCGAGTCATGGAATGCGCCGGCGCCGGCGCCGCCGCCGCCGCCGCGGTACTGCACAGGCGCAAACGCTGAAGGCCCGCCGCCGCTGACCTGCGCCCCCTTGCCAGGCGCAGTCGTCAGAACTGATGCAGGCAGCGATGCCAGAGTCGACGTTGCAATAAGTCGCGCATACTTTTCTTGGCCAGTGGCTACCACCCGCGCAGTGCAGCCGCCGCCCTGGGCGGAGCGTTGGGCCCTTGTCGCCATCACAGCACCTTACGGGAGCAGGCTGCAGGTGTGCGGGACCGCCGGCAGAGGTCCGCTGTGGGGAGCAGCGCACCCTGAGCGCCCGGAGGCTGGCCTCCGTCGCCTCGGCTTGCGCCAGGCTCGCAGCCGACGCGCGGGCCGGGTCTGCCGGCTCGCCGGGGCGCGCCACCGCCGCCTCGATGCCGGCCAGGGCGCCGTGGCCGGGCCGCCGGCTCGCCTCCAGCGCGGCCAGGGCGGGCGAGTAGCCCCAGAGGTGGTCGCCGCCGAGCCCAAAGTCGCCGCCGCCGCCGTCGCCGCCGCTCGACGCCGCGCCGCGCTCGCAGGCCGGCACATGCGGCAAGCCGAGCAGGCCATAGTCCGGCACGCCAGGGTTCCCGCCAGGGTCCCCGCCCGCCGGCGCATGCCGCGCCGCCTCGTCGTCGCTGCCGGTCAGGTCGATCGCTTCGTGCGCCGGCGCGGCCGCGGCCGTCGTGTGGGGCGCGCTGGCGGGGAGCGCCGCAGCCTCGCCCGCCGCTGCTGCGCCGCCTGCCAACAGCCCGGTGAGGTCCTGCGCCGTATCAGCGCCGCCGCTGCACATGCGCCGGCGGCACGCGCCTACCACGTGAAGCGCCCGTGCGCGACAAGAGCATGTGGGCTGCAGCGCAGGCCGTGCGCGGAGAGCAGGAGGCCGGGCAGAGGGCAGCGGGGGCGTGCCGAGCTGGCCAGAATGGACACAGGCTGCTGCGGGGCGCCGCTGCGGTGCGCTGCTGCGGTGCGCAGTTTCTAAGCCTGGGCGAAGGGTTAGGGTTGATATAATGCGCACCAGGGGCGGCTGTCCCGCGCTCGTCCCTGTGCGCGGCCTCGGCGGCGGCCGCCTTGCTCCGCTTTCGCTGCGCATCAAGAGCCCCTAAGGCCCACTCTGCGCCTGCCAGTGCTGCTGCGGGCTCCTTACATTGTATACACATCCCAGCAAGGGAACAGCGGGATGCCTTACTGAAGGATCCATGTACAAGCGACAAGCGCTTGCCCATAAGATCTCCTGGCTGCGAGCTAGCACCCAGTTCAGGCATGGCCTCTTCCTGCAGGCAACAGTACGTGTGGATGCGTGCGCCAAAGTGACCTTTGCAGCTGAAGGTGACGACATTCAGGAGTGGCGTCTTTTGCAGTCTGTTCAATGGGGCCAGCGCTTGCTGGCAAGCTTGAGGCTGATACTGGGGTGTGCGCACCTTGCCACAGCCGGCGTGGGCGGCCACGTTGCGCCGGAACTGCGCGCTCGCCTGCGACAGCTGCGGCGCGACGTGGCCGCCAGGCGCCGGCGCCGTCGCGCCTGCTGGCCCCGCGCCCCCCTGCTGCGGCCCCCGCCCCCCCCCGGCAGCCAGGCTCCTCGCCGGCACGGGGCCGGGCGCCGCTGCCGTGGCGCCGCCGCTGGCCTGCTCACCCGGCAAGCCCGCGTCGGGTGCGGCCGCGTGCCCCGCGTCGGCACCCTCGCCGCCGCACCGGCCGTCGCCGGCGTGCCGGCCGCCGGCGATGACCGCGGCGAAGGACGACACCGCCTGCCTGCCGCGCTCCCAGAGGTTCGGCCGGCCGGCGGCCGCGGCGGGCGACGCGCGCTCCGCCGCAGCCACGGGAGGGTCAGGGTCAGGGTCGGGCTCAGGGTCGCCGGCATCGGACGGCTCGGGCGTCACCGAGTACGCGACCACCCGGCCGAGCAGGACCCCGGGCGCGGCTCGTGCCTGGGCAGGTGCCGGGCAGGGCACCACCGCAGCGCTGGGGCCCTCGGCGGGCGGCCCCGCCCCGGCCTCGGGCGACTCTGACGAGAACCGCAGGTGCGCTGGTGCGCGGCCGCCGCCCTCGCGGCGGATGAGGCCCAGCGGGGCCGGGCTGCCGTCGCCGCCGCCCGGCAACCCGCTGCTGTCGCGCGGCGCGCCGGCGCCGCCAGGGTCAGGGGAAGCAGCGCGCGGCGAAGGGGAGCCCTCGGCGGCGCCCGCGGCGCGGCCGCCGCCCCCGTGCGCGCCGCGCGCCGCGCGCGCCGAGCCGCCGCGCTGCGCGTCCTGCTCTGCAGGGGCGGCCCCGCCCGACTCGCGGCAGACGCCAGAGGGCCCCGACTCGCACTCGCCGTCCGGGCCGCGCGGGACGTCGCCGCCGCCGCGCTCAGCGCGCGGCTCGCCGCCCTCGGCAGCAGCCGCGCCAGCGCCGCCCTGCAGCCAGGTCAGGAGCGGGGAGCGCGGCCGCTGCGCGGCGTCGCCTGCGCGCGCGTCGCGCAGCGGCTCGCCGCGCGGCGTGCGGCGCCCGCGCTTGCGGCTGTAGGTGCGCAGCGCTGGCGCGGCGCCGGCGCCGCTCGGCTTGGCGTCGTCCGGTGAGCCTTCCTGGCGGCCGACATGCTGCGCGAGCGGCGGGTGTGCGCCCGCGCCTGCCGCGGGCATGCAGTGCCATGTGATGTGACATTTGCAAGGGACTGCGCTACCCTAATTTGACCCTGCATGGCCCGCTCGCAGCAGATGCTTGCAGCCCGCAGTGCAGAGCACGCAGCAGCCCGCAGTGCAGAGCACGCAGCAAGAAATTGCTACAGCCTTCCCCACAAACGGCAGCTGGACATGCGCCGCCCGCGGCGCGACCGGGCTGCAGGCGGCCAGAGGGCGCACCGCCCCAGGCGCCGCCGGCGCGCCGCGGCACGCCTGCGTTGCGCACCACGCCGAAGCGCTCGCCGCCGCCGGCGGGGCTGTCGCTGTCGCTGTCGAGCGCGACGCTGAAGTCCACCTCGGTCGACACGTCAGCGCCCGCGTCCGGCGGCGTGTCCGCCACCTCCTGCCAGCGCGCCGGGCCCAGCTTAGCGCGCCCTCCCTCTCACTTATGACCCTAACCCTAGTCCTGTCCGCCACCTCCTGCCGGCGCGCGGGCCCCACCTCGGCACGGCCTCCCTCCGCCAGCTACTCTTTGATGTATTGTACGGCCTCTCTCCAGCCCCTGCTCTGTTGCGCATGTGCGCATGCTTCACATGCGTGTGCGGCGCCGCACAGGGAGCAGCGCACGCGACCCTCCGTGGGCGCGGCCGCTCTAGGCGCCAGCGCGCGCCGGCGCACGCCGGCGCACGCCGGCGCCCAGGTCGCAAAAGCGCGAGGCAGCCCGACCCGCTGGGCCACGGCGGCCCCGCCCGCGCGCACCGGCGGGTCGGCCGCGCCGCGCCGCGCGCGCTTCTCAGCAGCCTCGGCCGCGCGCTCGCCCACGTCCGACGCGCGCTTGCGCGTGTGGTACACGATGTCGCCCTCCGCCTCGGCGCGTTGCTGCTGCTCGGCGCGGTCCGCGCGCGCCGCGGCCGCCGCCGCCGCCTTGGCGGCCGCCGCCTCCCGGCGCTGCGCCGCGGGCCAGGGCGCCGGGTCAGGCCCCAAGGCGCCCCAGACACTGGGAGCGCACGAATTTTTCCCCTGACTAAGTACAATGATTCCCCTGATTAAGTACAATGCAGCAACAGAGTGCGCGGCATCCACGGCCTGCTCTGCGCGCAGCGCTGCTTGCCGCGCTCAATCCGCGCCGCCCGCGCCACATACGCCCCTGGGCGCCGGTAAGCAGAGCAACGTCTCCATGCAGAACGCGCGCGCCGCCGGGCCTCACACTCTGGCGGGCGCTCTCGCCATTGGCTGGCAGGCTGGGGGAGTGCTCTTGCGGAGTGCCACAATGCAGGCGCCGTGCACGGCCTCTAAGCACAGTGTCCCTTGCTCGCAAGCCCGGCGTCCAAGCTGGGGGTGTCGCCGCGTTCTGCCCTCCGGCATTTCCGCCAAGTGACATGGGTGGGGCGGAAGCCACACGTGGCCTGCTGCCCGCCGGGCGGCGCGTCTGCTCCGCTGCTCTACTGCCAACCCTAGCCCTGCACCCCATGACTAACCCTATCCCCGCGCACCTGCTTCTCCTGCTCGCGCGCCACCGGCAGGTAGGCCGCGGGCTCCATGTACCTGCGCGCGCGGGGGGGGGGAGGTTGGAATAGGGTTGTCGTGCTGTGCGCCTGCATATGTGCCTGGATCGTGTGTGGCCGCCCGTCGCTGCCCACGCGCCGCGCCGCGCGCCGCTTTATTCACACAGAGCGGCCCTGCGCGTACATGCCCAGCGCAGGGCCGCTCGCGGCATGCGCGCCTTTGCACAAGCTGGCTCTGCGCCCCGCGGCGACCGCCCTCATTCTGTGTAACGGGGTTATCTGCACAGCCTAACCATTCCGCAGCCCAGCATGAGGCTGAGAGCAAGAACGAAGCACCGAGCACCGAGGCAGCGTGGGCGGCCGCGGCCGGCCGTTGCCGCGCGTGCAAACCCTGGTGTCACGACAAAGGCACAGGGCGGGGCTCGCTGCCATTACGAATTTAAACATAAATAAATATGTAGACGATGCGAGCCCGCCCTGCGCCTCGCTGCAGGTTGTGCCCCGGCGGCGCAGCAGGGTGCGGCACGTGCAGGCGGCCGCGGCGCACTTGTGCGCAGCCGGGAGATCCTTGAAGTCGCCGCGGTCCTCGGCCAGCGCCACCACAGCCGGCGCATTGTTCGGCGGCGCGCCCGTCTGCTGCTGGCGCTCCAGGAAGAGCTCCAGGATGACCTGCCGCGCCGCGCCCGCCCCACGCTGCCTCGCCGCACCCCTGTAGAGCCTTGCGTCGGTTGCGCGAGCGACGCAGCTGCAGATACTCGGCGCCTGCCTGTCTGCTCGCCGCTGCCGGCTCGGCGCACGCGAGCGCGGCGTCCAGCGCGGCCCCGCTCCGCGCCTTCGCACCAAACTCTCCAGATCCTATCACCGTCGAGACGAGACGAGACCCGCAGAGCGCGGTGTGGGCAGGAGGCGGGGCCGGGCGCGGGCGCACGTCGCGGATGTGCGCGCGCAGGCGCCCGGCGTTGGCGTCGCTGAACCAGCGCTTCTGCAGGAAGCCCGGGTAGCCGACCGCCTCTGCGGGCACGCGGCCCCGTCAGCGTGCCCGCCGCCGGCCAGCTGCTCGAGCATTCGGCCGGCCCTGCCGCGCGGCGGCTGCCGCACGCGCCTTTCGTCAAGGCGCATAAGACGATCCCTCGCCGCAGCGCCCAGGCCCCAGCGACGCACCGGCGCGCCGCCACCCTCCGCCTCGGCTCAGGCGCAGCGCCGCGAGCCGGCGCACAAGCCGCGGCCGGCCAGACCACATGAAGGATGCCACCAACCAGGACGCCACCAAAAAGCCAACAAGCCTCGCTCACTTGAGCCTGCTGCCGCCTGCCAACGCTGCTGAAAACCTCTAGGGCCCTGTGAGGGCCTGCAAGGATTTGGAGTGGCGCGCCCTCGATCGCCGCGACGTCCAGCTCGACGCGCTTGGCCTTGGCGGCCTTGAGCGCCAGGCCGGCCAGCGGCGGCGCGGCCGTGAAGAAGTCGAAGTAGGTCAGCACGAACAGGCCGCAGTCGCAGTGGTTGGCCTGCGCCTGCGCGCCCGCGCCGGGCGCGGCCCGCGCGGGTCAGCCCCGCGCGCCCGGCACGCATGCACGCGCCGCACAGCGTGCCGACGGGTGGACGGGCGGAAGCGTCGCAAGCCCCCCCCAGCACCGCACCGGGGCACCATGCGCTGCACGGGCGCGCCGGCGCTCCGCAGGCAGGCACGTACGGCCATGGCAGGCGAGCGCGCCGATGGCATGGCCGGGTCCGTGCCCACGGTAACGCTCTCAGACAACGCATCGCCGCGCGCGTCACGCCAGCGAGGGTGAGACGGGGCGCGGGGCGTGGCGCGGGGCGCCGGCGCACCGGCACGCCGCTGTGCCGCACGCCCGGCAGCGTCGCGTTGGTGAAGACGCGCTGCTCGCCCGGGTGCGCGCGCTGCCAGCGCGCCGGCACGCTATCGCCGTCCTCGAGAACCTGCGCGCCGGCGCCAGGGTAGGTCAGGTGTAGGGCCCCGCCCTCGAGCACCTGCGCGCCGGCGGCAGGCTCACGAGCGGCCTTGCTTCGCCCCGTAGCAGGTGCAAGCAAGACTGTGCTGCCTCACCGAGCCCATGTGCCCAGCCACGTCAGAACCGCCAGACCAGCTGCTGGGGTCAGGGTGGCGGGCTAGCTAAAGCCGCGACACTCACAATGATTGCTTCGTGGGGCATGCGCACGCCCGGCGGCAGGACCTACATGCCGACGAGTAGGCAGCAACCGCCGTGATTTGGTGCAGTTTGGCAGGGTTTGGCAGGGTTTCGGGGCAGGGTGAACGGGCGGCACCTTGCGCTGCCACTCGCGCGTCAGGTACTCGTTGATGCCCTTGCGCACCGTGCCCAGCGTGTGGCCTGCGCCGCCCCCGCGGCCCCGCTCGGTGCGCATGGCCGGCAAGCGCGCCCCCCGGGGCTCACCCACCAGTGCCCCATGGCTTCTCCCACAGACGGGCACCAAGCTTCTGACACCCTCCGGGGCCGCACGCTCTCGCAGCCCGGCAGCAGCGCAGCCGCGCGCCAGCCGCGCAGCGCGCGCCGGGTGCGTGCGCAAGGGCGCGCACGCGCGCTCCCAATGCCCATACAACGCGTGGCAGGCACGCATCCCCGCCCCCGCGTTAGGGTGGGGCAGGGTGGTGGTAGGGCAGGGTAGGGCGGGCCGCGCACTGGACATGGAGTCGAGGTGCAGCAGGAAGGGCCGGCGCGCGCAGGCGCCCGGCGCGTCCGCGCCGCCGCGCGCCGCCGGCTCCGCGCCCAGGAAGCAGAGCACGGCCAGGCTCCAGTGCAGGTGGTCGTGGATGGGGATGACCACAAAGTCGCGGCCAAAGATGTCCACGCCCTGCGGCGCGCGCGCGCGGCCCAGAAGTGAAGACTCGTACAGAGAATGGAGAATCTGAAGATTTCTTGCATGGGGCACCGCCAGCGGCCGGGGGCGTGCGCGATGCCTGCGGGCGGAGGGGCTTGGCTGCAGGCGCGCTCATCGGCCTGAGCTACCAGGGCATGGACATCCGTGCTTGGTGATAAAAGAGCATGGGTGAAAACCGAATGCGTGTCGCGGCGCTGTAGACTGGCAGTCTCCCAGCTGCCCCTTTTTCATAATAAGCAGTGGAAGCTCGGGACATGCGGAAGGCATCACACAGAGCGCAGGCAGGCGCGCGCTCCAGCCGGCGCGCCGGCCCGGGCGAGCGCCGCCGGCCCACCTTGGCCAAAATGAAAACGTATACCACAGGTTGAAACCCCTTTTCATATACTTGAGGGTTTTGTTGCCATATTAAATGAATAATAAATAATATAGGAATCCCCACCTTGGTCCACTTCGCGACGCGCGCGAAGGCCGCGTCGAAGTGCGGGCCCCCGTCCAGGCCGGACTGCTCCGTCAGCTTCTTCCAGAAGAAGCTGTTGAAGGCGTAGAAGCGGCGGCCGTGCGCGCAGCGGTCCACCGTGCGCCTGGGCGCATGGGGTCAGGGTCAGGCCCGACCGGATGCTCCCTGGGGCAACGGCTCCATCGCGCGTCTAGCCCGAGGGATCGAACTCCAGGACCGGGCACGCTCCACACAGCTGCCGGCACACGGGCCGCACGCCCAACAGCGTCTGTGCCGGGCTCGCCGACCGAACTGTTGTGACGAGCAGGCTACCTGGAGGTCCACACCTGTCCCCCTTCGCTCCAGACGTCCGGCCCAGCAGCAAGTCCGCCTCGCGGCAGGAAAAGCGCTGGCCAGCGCTGGCAAGCCCCTCAGGCAGGGCAGGTGACTGAAACTCAGCCCTACTCATATACCTTCCCTGTCACCTGACCAACAGCCTACATTGCTTACCCATAACGACCGCGGGTGGGGCGGGCAGGGGGGCGCGCTTCATGTAGAAGTCGATGACGGTGTCGTTGAGGAACTCCTGGTCGTCCAGGTGCGCCAGGTCGCCCGGCAGCAGCTCCACCGCGCCCACGCCGCCGTCTGGGGGGTACAGCGCCTTCAGGCCCTGCGGGCACAAAGACCCTGCACGTGAGGGTCCCTGACCGTCCGGGTGCGCCAGGCGGTCCGACGTCCTGGGGGTACAGCGCCTTGAGGCCTCCAGACACAGGAAACCCCTGCATGTGAGCGTCTCCCGGTCCTGGCTCCCCCGAGCGCCCAGGCCCAGCAGAGTAGCGCCATGCGTGCGTGTCGCTAGCATTGGCACGCATGCACGAATCAGGCCGCCCCCAGCGCCCATGCGCCCTCGGCTCGTCCCCGCGCTGTCGCGGCGTGCTCTGGAGCGGCACGCGCGAGCACGCCGCGGTGCCTGGCCGCGTCGGAACATGCATGCTGCGCGGGGGCCCCCGTGCCTTGAAGCGCTCGGCGGTGGACATGCCGGCGCGCGCGGACAGGCGCTCGCTGTGCCGCGCCGCCGCGGCGGCCGCGGCCGCGGGCGCGCCGCCCGGCTCGCCCTCCTCGTCACCGCTGCTCAGCTCGATCGGGCCGTGCTGCGCCTGCGCTCGGTGCACAGACTGATTACAAGTGATGCTGCGCAGCGGGGTTCTGTGCAGGTTCAAGCCCGTCTGCCGAACGCCGCACGCCCAGCCCCAGCGTCTAACAAGCTGCACAGGCCCTGGGCAGAGCGCTGCCGGCACCGACCACGCGGGGCGCGCCTGGGCTGCGGCGGCGCTCGCGCAGTCGCGCGCGCGCGCGCGCGTCTGCCGCGCAGGCGCCGCCACGCCGCGCCGTGCGGGCGCCGGGTCCCAGTCGGGGTCGCCGCCGGCGGCGCCCAGCACGGAGCCGGGCCCGTAGTGCGCGTCCGTGGCGCCCCCGTAGAACGTGCCTGGCCCCACGCCCGTCGCCGCGCGGCCCGCATCCGCGCGCAGCTTGGGCACGCCCACGCGCGCCGTGTCCGCCAGCAGGCCGCGCGTCTCCGCCGCCTGCGCGCTTAGAACGTGACATCACTGCCTGGCGCCGCGGGTCGGTCATCAGCCTGCCGGGCGGGCCCCTAGAGCCGCGTCATATACACTGACAGACACGCTGGCACTGCGTGCCTGCCTGCCGGCCAACACAGCGCTGCGGAGCTCCCTAAGAAGAAATAAGAAAGTAGTAAATATTTTCTACACTGACACACGGAGTAGGTCTGCCAGGTGAGAGCATGCGGGCTGCGCGGCGGCTGCAGGGCCGGCGGCGCGCGGGGCGGGCGCGCGCCAGGCAGCCGGGCTTGGGCAGCAGTTCCCCAAACGCCTGATTGTAGCAGTTCGCGCAGTAAAAGTCCTGCACCGGGCGAGGGCAAGTCAGGGCCGCGCGCGGCGCTGCCGGCATGTATGCATGAGCGCGCGCGCTCATCTCCTGCAGCCCTGTCAGCTCCGGCAGGTCTCTCCTTGCGGACGGCCCTCCCAGCTCCTGCAGGTCATCACACCCCGGCGGCCCTGTCGGCACAGCCCCCAGCCGCCGCTGCCCGCCACGCACGCGCCACACGCTGTCCCTGCACTTCTCTCTCAATCTGGCCAGCGGCTGCCGGGGGCGCGGCCTTGCGCAGCATGCAGGCGCGCATGGAGGCACGCATGCAGCGGCGCGCAGGCGGGAGCGCGCGCCTCTTCAGGCATGTGGCTGGCCGCGGGCGGCCGCCGCATGTGGCGCACGGCGAACTCGCCCAGGCAGCCGGTGCACTTGACCCTCCCGAAGCCGCCTGTGCCAGCAGACTGCAGCAGTCACAAAAACCGCGACAATTATGTCGACACGGGTGGTACGCGTCTCGGCGCGCCACAGCAGCGGACGCCTGCCCGCGGTGCGCGCCGCTGCCGCGTGCCCTAGCCCGCTCGAATGCGGGCAGCAGGCCAGGGTGGCTGGCCCGCAACCTCGGCAGATGCCCATTCAGGGCGCCATGCAGCGGCCGCGTCCCAAAGCGCGTGCTAGAGAGCCGGAAAGCCGAAAGTGCACGTTCAAGCGGCCGGCACGACCGCGCTCCGAAGGCCCTCGGGCACCCGGTGCAGGGGGCAGCGGGCGCATGGGGCAGGTGTGCGCGCATGCGCAGGCGGCGCACGGGCCCGCACCGGCGTGGTCCGGCAAGTCCAGCCGGGCGGGCGCGGGCGCGCGCCCGTCCGCCTCATTGGCCGACGGCACCAGCGGCAGCGTCGCCTGCCGCGCCTTCTTCTGGCCTGCGCGCCGCGCGCCCGGGCTAAGGTTAGGCCTACCCTAACCCACCCCGGCGCTGTCAGGCGCGCCCGGCGCAAACACGGCGCCGGGGCCGCGCGCCGGAGAGCGCGGAGAGCACACAGCGCCACCGCATCCTAATGCGCACACTGAGACCGCCTGTGCCGCCCGCCGCGCCGCCGCTCGACACACACCGGCGGGCAGCAGACAGGGGGCATGGGGGCTTCCAGGCGCTGGACAGCAGCGGGCGGCAGCTCAGCGAGCGCCACACCGCTGCCCACAGCCGCCGCCGCCTGCCGCTGCGCCACGCGGCCGATCGGGCGGCTGCGGCTCATGCCGAGGCTGGCAAACGTCGGCCCCTGGCCCCGCTCGGCGGGCGCGCCGCGCGCGCCGAAGCCCAGCGGCGCCGCCGGCTGCGCGCGGCACGCCGGGCAGCGCGAGCCTCAGAGACCGGGCTGCTTGGGCAGCGTCCCTGCAGGTGCGGGCTCGGCCCAGGGCGGCGAGCGTGTAGACAAGCAGCGGCAAGCACTCCAGCGCGTGAACAGCGCTTCCGGACATTGCAAGCGAGGTGCAGGCGCAGCAGGCGCCCTGCACGCAGCGAGTGGTCGAGCACATGCGCGGCCAGCGCTTGCCTGCTGTGTCCGCCTGAGGCTTGCTAGACGCTCTGGGTGCTGCGCGGCGTGACGTGAAGCGGCACAGACGCCGAGGGTGGCGTGTGAGCACTGGCGATGCAGCTGACGCGACGGCGGGAGTGTGGTGGCCGCCTGGGTATGTGCTCGGCCAGCAGGCCTGCGCACCCCGTCTCTGCCGTCTAGGTCACTGTAGTCCGGCTCCTGCCTGCGGCGCGCGCCGGGCGCGTCCCCGGGCGCGATGCGGGCCTCCAGGTTGGCCTGCCGCTGGTTGTCCGTCGCCTGGCGCGCACCGGGGGCGCGCAGCGCTCGCTGGCGCGCGCGCATGCTCTGCGACGGCGCTACGGCAGCGCGGCGCGGGTGCCTGCTTGCAAGCACGGGCTTCGGGCGTCAGAGAGCGCTTGAACGCAGGCGCGCGCCTGCTGCTTCCAAAGTTGGCTGGTGTGGCGCCGTTTCAGCTCCACCGTTGCTGCCGCAAGCCTCACGTCCAGCTTCGTGAAGTGCGTGGGGACCGCGACGCTCCTGGTTTTTTTCAGGCGCACAATCGCGTCCTCCAGTTGATAGATTGTGGGGTAATCTTTGGCAAGTTGCGCCTGCCACTCCTCTGGCGTCCTGCTTATGCTGTCATCGCTGGCCATGCTCTCCTCTAGCGACTCCAGCAGCGAGGCGCGACCCCGCGCTGGGGGCGCGAGCGGCCCGGGGCCGTCGTCGGCCGCGCGCGAGGCCAGCGCGTCATACACCGGGTGCGCGGCCATTGAGCGCGGCGCGGGCGAAGCCACGGCGGGGCGTCGCCCGGCGGCGCGGGAGCATGATCACGCTGCGCTGCGCTCGCGGCCTGGACCTGCGCACGCCACAGCCAGCTGAGCTCCGCGCCGCCACATGCGCCAGCACCTCCCTTTCAAGCGAGCTCCAGGAACGAGGTGCTCAAAGTTGATGTGCAAGCCGTGGGCCCACACGGGTGTACACCCTCCTCGACTCCCCCTTGCTGAAGCCTTCACAGCGAACTCCCAGCCTTGCCCGCCTGTGTGATAGCTAAATTCCACTCTTAATCGACTGCTCTGCCTCCGGTCTGCACAACCAAAGGTTAGTGCACCGCACCCCAGCACGCGTGGCTTTTGCGCGGTCGACTGTGCGACGCCGGCAGCCTGGCGACGGGGCACAGCTGGGGCGGCGGGCGATGCAGAACCACAAGTCGGCGGTGTCGCGGGCGCAGAGCGAGAGCCACCGGCGCGTGCTGCAGCAGCTGCTGCGGCTGGATGAAAACAGACGCTGCGCGGACTGCGGCGCGCGGGGGCCGACATGGGCGTCCGTGAACCTGGGCTGCTTCATCTGCCTCAACTGCTCCGGCGTGCACCGCTCGCTGGGCGTGCACTGCTCGAAGGTGAGGTCGACGACGCTGGATACCTGGCTCCCGGAGCAGGTGGCCTTCGTGCAGCGCATGGGCAACCGGCGGGCCAACGCGTACTGGGAGGCCCGCCTGCCGGCCAGCTTTCGCCGGCCGGCCGAGGGGGACATGAGTGGGCTGTCGACCTTCATTGGCGACAAGTACAGGTGCTGAGTGCCTCCCCTCTTCCGCCACCCTTGCTCCTGCTCTCTCCTGTGTCTGCAGCTGAGAGCGGGCAGGTCTGCGCCACCTGTGCTGCGCAATGCACAGTGCTGCCCCTCAGACGTGCGCCACCTTGCGCTAGTTCGCAACTTTTCGCCCGTGCTCTGTTGTTAGTCCTCCGCTTTGCAATAGCTGCGCGCCCTGGACAGGAGGCGAAGCGCCTTTTGTGTTGCGCTGAGGCAGCACGCTGCTGTTTGGGTGGGTTGTTTCAGCGCTCTGCAGTGCTGGCATGTGTGGGGTGGGGTGCCCTGACGCTGCACTTACCTTGGCAGTGGGTGCCCCGCCGAGTGGGTGGGGTTGCGTTTACTGCGCCGCTATGCGTCAGTGGTGCCCCAGGCGCGGCCGCCTGCAAGGAGCGCGTCTCCCAGCGGGAGCAGGCCCCGCTGGGCGACCTTCACAGCATGCGATGGGGCGCGCTGGCCCACGTGACGTCCGTGCGGCGCAGGAGCGCCGCATACGCGCTGCGCGCATACGCGCGGCCGCCCACGATTGACTGCTACCAGGGGCACCCATTCCTGGCAGAGCTGGATGGCAAGGCCGCGGCGGAGGCCGGTGGCGACGGCAGGCCCCCGGCCGCGCCCAGGCCCGCCGCCAGAGCGCCGCCCGCCACGGGGGCCGCCCCTGCGGCAGCGCCGGCGGGGGCGCCGCCCAGGGGCGGCAGCGCGGCGGGCGCGCGCACAGGCACGGCCGCTGCCGCGGCGCCGCCGCCGCCGGCCACGCTGCACAAGGCGACTGCGTCCGCGCCGCAGCTCATGGACCTGCTGAGCCTGGACGAGGTGCGGGGTAGGCAAGGGTTGGGTAGGGGGTAGGGTAGGGCTCACAGACCTGCTGAGCCTGGACGTGGTGCGGGCAGCTTAGCCGCGCGTGCTCCCGCCGCGGCTGGTGGGTCCTCCGAGCCTTGCTGTCCGTGGGGGTGCATCCGTCCTCCCGCGCTGGCCTGTGTGATAGGGCGCAGGGACCCAGTATCGGCGGCTCCTAGCGGCCCAGCCTCGTGCCGCAAGCTTGCGACAGCCGGGCAGACGTTGGAATTTCCAGAGGCACAATTTGCGCGAAGGGCGGCGGCCTGGCAGCGGCCACTGACGCGCGCGCGCGGAACGGCAGCCGGCAGCGGCGAGCTCCTCAGCGGCGGCGGGAGCGGCGGCGGCGCCGCACGATGACGGCGGCTGGGCGGCGTTCGAGGGCGCGGTCGCGCCCGGCGCGCGCGTGGACGCGCCTGCGCCTGCGGCGGCGCCGGCGGCCCCCGAGGAGCCCTGGGATGCTTTCCAGGTGAGCTCTCGGTGTCTGTATGGGCGCCACTCTCTATAGCTACGGAGTCATGTAAGCGGCCGAGGTTGGCGCTTCCCGCGAGCCTGGTGGAGTGCTGCTGGGACGCACGTGCCTCATGCGGACTTGCTGAGCGGCCTGCTGAGCTGCTGTCTCAGGATGGGGACCGTCGCCACGCAGAGGCTCGGCAAATTCATGACCATACGTATGGAAGTGTGCAGGGCGTTGCAGAATTAATTGGGTGTTCCTGCGCGGGCCGCTGCGCCCGGCCAGTCAGCTCTGGCCGGTGCTGCAGGCTGAGCCGGGATTTTCTGATAACAGGCCTGCCTGCTGTTGCAGAAGCAGGCTGCCAGCTGCGTCTGCCTGACCCCAACCCTACCCTAGGGATTGCTCATTATGTGCCCTGCTGTTGGGAGGCTGACGTCGCTGTTTTGGACCGGCGCAGGGCAGCACCGGGTCGCCGGAGGCGCGGTCCGCCGCCGCGCCCTCGCCGCCGCCCGCCGCAGACCCCTTCGGCGGCGCATTTGCGAGCTTCGGCGAGGCAGCGCCGGCGCCGCAGCCGGGCCGAGCTTCGCCCGCGCCTGCAAAGAAGTCCGCCGACGAGATCCTGCGGCTGTTTGACGCACAGGTGGGCCGCCGCACGTGCTGCTGCCCAAGGACGCGATCCTCCGGGTCTTAAAAGGGAGGTCTGTTGGGTTCTGTTAGGGTATTGCATTGCTAGCGCAAGTCCAGACAAATTTATGGTGAAGGTAGTCGGCTAAGTTCGGTCATAGTCAACAAGGTGAGCACAGGTATGTGGGCGCCACGGTGTGCAGTCCCCACGGAGGGGGGGGAGGAGATGCCAAAGATGCATGCGACAGCGCCCCTTTCCCAGGATATCAAGGGAGGAGAGGGCATGCAGCGCGCTGACGGCGCCGCGCTGTGCGGCCCGGCAGGGCGCGAACGGGGGGCTGCACTCGCCGCTTCCCGCGTTCCACCCGAGCTTCTCCGCGCCCGCGGGCGCGCCGTTGCAGCCGCCTGGGGCCGCCGCAGCGCCGATGCAGGTCGCACCCGCCGAGCCGGCCCACACCCTCGTGAGCTTGCACCGGTCGCCTCCATGCGAGCTCTGTCGCCTCCGTGTGGGCTCTGTCGGCAGAGGGCGGCGCGGCGAGGCTGCAGTCGTGATGAACATGGCGGCGGTGGCAGCGGAGGGGGGCGCATGTTGGCAGTCAAGCCCTCTGTGCTGTGTGAGGGTTTGAATTTTAGGATGGCCAGCGCGGGACATGCGCTGCGTAACAGCTGTGCCTGCGTCTGCCCAAGTGCGTGCTGCTACGGGCACACAAGTAGTGCCTGGGCTGCATCCCACGCGGCGGGCCCGCACAAGTGGCGCTCACGGTCTGAAGGTGTCCCGCGCGCAGGGCCACCCAGCAGCGCGGCAAGCAGGGTCGCTAGAATTTGGGGCCCCTGGCGCGCAGGCAGCACACCCGGCGCTGAATGGCGTCCATGGCTTTGCGGCGTTTGACAGCCCGCCTCCGCCGCTTTCGCAGCCGGCGCCGTTGGGGGGCGGCGCCAGCCTGTTTTGAGGCTTTGCAGCCTGCTGCCAGGGTGTGCAAACGCGCCAAGTGTGTCCTGTGCACGCAGCCGCTCGCAGTGCCGCAGCCATTGCCATGCGGCTGTGACAATCTGCACGGCTCTGTGCTTCCATGTGTTGAGCTGTCGGTGCACAGCGTTTTTGCGGAGACATGAGATATTCCTCCATCCTCTGCTTAGCCAGCGATGAACGGCGGCACTTCAGTGTGGTGTGCCTTTGGGTCATAAGCGCTTGTAGAGCTGTAACAGCAAGGTAGGCCTGAACAGTGTGTTCAAGCCTGCGCCGGCCTGCTGCGGCGCCATGCTCCTTGCGGCACATGCGTGTGGCAGGGGTCATGTCAGGCTGCCCACAACGCCGCATGTTGCGGCGGTCAGGAGGCTGTATGTCATGATGGCAGCATGACTCCCGAAGTTTGCTATGCATGGTTTTATATTGATGCGCAGTGGCCGTAATACGGCCGCCACACAATGGCATTCACACGGATGTGTTTCAGGAGCGCCCCAATCGCAGAGCAAAGAGAGGAGAGCAAAGGAGGAGCTCAGCGTAATGGTCGCATCGCCCGTAGGTGTCTGTACAGAGACGTTACAGCACAGAGACATGGGTATCCTGCAGGGCATGCCCGGGGGCACCCGGCCCGCCCGCCGCCCATCACACATGCGAAACGGAAAACGGTGGGGTGCTGCATGCAGACCAGCCCCATTGGTGATATACACTGGTGATCGAGCGCAGTGCGCCAGCCCAGGCTGCAGCGCATGCAGGGCCGCGCAGCGGGTGGGCGATACCCTGGAAACATGCCTCACGCAAGCCCACCGCAAGCGCAGCACTGCCAACAGCCAAAACAGCGAGCAATGCCGCCAGGCTGGAACCCGACCCCCCACCCCCATTTACGCCACGCAATCTACAGCCATGCACATCTCGTCACACTTGCAGGCCACACCTGGCCGCTGCCCAGGCCGGGGCTTGCATTCGCAAGCACCCCTGGATCCTGACGGGCGGCGCGCCACGCCCTGCAAGACAGAGATACGTGGCACGCCGGCGCGCACGCTCACGCAAATGCGCCGCCCTTGCTTCCCGCACCCACCCGCTGAGACTCCCCTCCCGCAGCGGGTGCATGGGGCAGCGCAGGCCGCAAGCAGCGCAGGCCCGCATAGTCGGTGGCAAACAACAGATACGGCCCGCACTGCAAACCCCCTGGGCGCCTCGCGGCTGCACGGCAGTACCGCCTGGCGGGCACCGGCCCGCCGCACCCCAGCCGCTCGCGCGCATCAAGGCTGTGACACGGGGCGCTCTGGCACGCCCAGGAGGCCCTGCCAGAGCCGGCGCCCGCCAGGGCTGTGCCCAGCAAGTCATCCCCCGCGTCACCATGTGAACGACCAGCAGCCTGCACCCAGTAGACGGGGGCGAGCGTCGACTCACCGTCGTTGACTCACCGTCGGCCGGCCAGAAGGGTCCCAGCTAAGCCCTGGCCGGGCCCCGGCAGCGGCGCCTCTCACGTCAGCAGCGTGGTCTCCACGAGCAGCTTCGTGACGACGTAGGGGTCCAGGTTGGACGACGGCCGCCGGTCCTCAAAGTAGCCGCACTTCTCGACGGGCACGCTGCGGCCGACGCGCACCGAGGCGCCGCGGTTGGCGACGCCCCAGCTGAACGAGTCCATGGACGACGTCTCGTGCTTGCCGGTCAGCCGGCGCTCGTTGCCCTCGCCGTAGCCGACGGCGGTGATGACATGCGAGGACGCCGTCCACTGCGCCGCGGCACACCCCCGCGTCACGACCCGCACAGCAGCCGCGAGCGGGGCGCGAGGCCGGAGCGCGCTCGCGGCGCGCGGGCGCGCCGCACGGCGAGGAGGGCGGGCAGGCGCGGGAGGGGCGGGCGCGCACGTAGGTGCCGGTGCGCTTGACGTGCCCGTCGTCGTCGTACTCCTCGCGGTCATCCCTGCGCACGCAGCCGCGCCTGCTCGGCCCCGCTCACAGGCGGGGGCGGCGCGGGGAGCGCGCTGGTGCGACGGGTCGCCACGGCGCACCTGGCGTAGCCCTTGGCATCGACCTGCCGCAGGACACGGCGCCGCCGCGTCACTATCGGCGTCGCGGGCGGGAGACAGCAAGGCGCCGCTCAGAGGCACAGCAGGCACCGCTCTTGCAGTGTGCAGCGCTCACGCGAGCGTGGCGCGTGCCACAATTTGCCCAAATGCTCGGTACCAGAGCAGCGCCCTGTGCGCCCGCACCAGGGACTTGCGGATGAGCGAGCTCTCGACGTCTGTGTGGTGCGCGGAGTCGCCCCTGTTGTCCATGCCCTTGCCTGGCCCCGCCGGCGCGCCGTCCCAGGCCGGCGGCCGCTTGCCTTCCACTTGCATAGCCTGCACGCGCGCGCGCCCCCGCTCAGGCTGCCGCCGGGCTTCAACAGCGTCCGCCACACAGCGCTCCCGTCTGCCCGCTGTCTGCATGCCAGCACACGGCCCCACGGCCGTGCGGACAGGGGGCCTCCGGCGGCTGCCGCTCTGCACGCATAACCTAGTGCTGTCTCGCTGGTGGGCGCTGCTGGCAAGGGGTGCTCGCGCAGCAGCGCCCCCGCGTTCTCACGCAAGACAGCAGCCCGTGCCGCACGCCAAACGCCCTCGCCGCCCTGAGTCACGCCTTGGCATAAGACCTTGCATGCACCCGCACGTGGACCGGTGCGCCGCCCGGGGGGAGGGGAGCAGGGCGGCGGCGCACCATGCCTCGCTGGTGCACAGCCGGACGCTGTCAGCAGGAACCCAGGCTGCACGCTCCCCCGTCCACCTAGGCGCCGATGCTGTTCCCTGCGACCAGCTGCCCTTAAACGCCTGAGTCCGCCAATTAGAGTCGCCTGCCCTCTTGCGCCCGCAGCCGGTTAGCAATGCCCGGATCGCTGCGCGGGCAATCGCAACTTTGTACTAACTATACCCTGGGACCCTAAGCCGAGCTGTCGATTCAGCTTGAAAGCAGGTGCGGGCCACTAGGACTGCCGTACCGCAGGAAGCGCGAGCGGGAGTTGCAGGCGGCCTGGTGTGCCCACAATGTGAGCGGCTGGCGCGTGCGCGAGGTGGGAGGCCCGTTGCAGAAACCCTGCATGAGCATGACATTGGCATGCCGGGAAGCTGGGCGCCCGGGGGCCGCCCGCAGGGGGCGCGTCACCCACGCGTGCACAGGCGCCGCAGCAGAGCGGGCCGGGGCTCGCGACGGGCCATCTTGAAGTTGAGTCGCCGCTGCGGCGCGCAGGTTGCGCGCCACGTGTCGTGAAAACACTCCGCAGCCCCCGCAGCTGGGGCGAGCCCGGCCGGCGCCATGGCATGAGCGCCGGGCATGCCGGCGGCCACGCCCACGCCTGTGCCCAGCCTCCTGGCCCAGCACAGCCCTGGCTCGCCCTTCCACACGTCGCCGTTCGGGCACCCGCTCATCGGCCCGCCGCCCTGGCACGTGCAGGAGGCGCTGCGCACGGGGCCTGGTGCGCCCGCCGGAGCATGCCCGCGCCCGCGCCCGCGCCCGCCGGCGCGCCGAGCGCTCACCCGGCGCCGCGCGCAGGTGACGCCGGCGAGGGCCGCATGCTCAAGCTCATGGCCTCCGGCGGGCTCGCTGGCGCCGGTGCGCCCTGCCGTGCCCGCCGGGCCGCGCCTGCCTGGTGACGCGGCCGGGCGCGCCGGGCCGGGGCCCGCCCGCTGCTGCATGGCCTGCCTGCCGCGCGACGCGCTGCACTGAGAGGGGCCGCGCTGCCGCGGGGGCCCAGTGAGCCGCACGTGCACCGCGCCCGTCGACCGGCTCAAGTTCCTGATGATCATGGCGCACCCGGACAGCCAGGCCCGCCTGACCGTTCGCCAGGCGCGCCCCGCCGCCGGGCCCCGCCCGCCCCGCAGCCGCCCGGCCTGCGCGGCCAGCTTGGCCGCCAGCCCGGGCGCCGCGCCCGAGCGGCCGCCACCGCACCCCGCCCGGCAGCGCCAGGCCGCCCGTAGCGCCCGCGGCGTTGCGCCAGTGCTGCCCCCCAGCGCCCCGCCGGCGCGCGCGCGAGCCGGCCGCGCCGCGCGGCGCGCAGGGCCTGGCTGCGATGGCGGCCGAGCGCAGCTGGAAGGCGTACTTCCGCGGCAACGGCTGCAACGTCGTCAAGAACGTGCCGGAGACCGCGATCAAGATGGGCGTCAACGACCGCATCAAGGCGCTGATCGTCAAGGACGGCCACCCCATCACGCTGGGCGCGCCGCCAGCTCGCCTGCCCGCCCCGCGACGGCGGCGCGCACGCCAGGGCGCACCTGCGCGCCACCCGAGACCCACCCAGACACGGCTGGCGCGCCGCGCGCAGGCGAGCGGCTGGTGGTGGGCGCGAGCGCGGGCGGGCTGGCGCAGGTGGCCGTCTACCCGCTGGAGGTCATCCAGACGCGCCTGGCCGCCACGCACGGCGCGTACGCTGGCATCGCCGACGCGGCCGCCAAGATCTGGCGCACCGAAGGCGCCGCCGCGTTCATGCGGTGCGCGCGGCCGTGTAGCTCAGGCGCGCGCGGGGGCGCCGCGCGTCTGCCGGAGAATTGGGCTGCGCGCCGTGCGCAGGCGCTCCCGCACACGCCTTGGGCGCGCCGCACCAGGGGGAGCTCTGCGCGCGGGCTCTGCAGGCAGCGGGTGGCTGCCGTGGGGACGGAGCTGTGCCTGTGAGGTGCAGGGAGCCTTCTTGCCACGGAGCGCGCCGGCGGGCCGGGCGCGCAGGGGCATGGCGCCCACGATGGTAGTCTTCTTGGTAAGAGCGCGGTTAGGGTAGGGTAAGGGCGCGCCGACCTAATAAGCCCCGCGCAGGGGCATGGCGCCCACGATGCTGGGCATCCTGCCGTACGCCGGCCTGGACATCGCGGCCTTCGAGCTGATGCACGATCGGCTGACCGCCGCGTACGGCGGCGCGGCCGCGGTGCCGCCGTGCGCGCTGCTGGCGGCGGGCATGCTGTCGTCGACCGGCGCGCAGCTGGTCGCCTATCCGCTCGGGTTCGTGCGCACGAGGCTGCAGGCGCGCGCGCGCGCGCCCCGCCCCGCGGCCCGGACCCCAGCGCCCCTGCCCTGCATTTTAAGCTGGGGTGGCGGCCGCGCACGCCGCGACAACACACAGCACCCCGCGACCGAGACCAGCGCCCTGCGCGGCTGACCGGCGCGCGGCACGCAGATGGACGGCCGCGACGGCGCGCCGCGGCAGTACCGCGGCATGCTCGACTGCTTCCGCCAGGTCGCGCGCAAGGAGGGCCTGGCCGGGCTGTACAAGGCACGCGCGCTCTGCCCCGGCCCGCCCTCCCCGCCGCCCGGCCTGGCGCCCCGGCGCCGGCCTGGTGTGCTGGGGAATGCGCATGCCGCGCCGTCGCGGGCGCCCCCCGCCGCGCCGGGGCTGCCGCGCTCCCGCGCGGCGCCTGACGAGCGCGCGCCGGCGCGCAGGGCGTGGCCATGACCATCGGCAAGATCGCGCCGGCAGCCGGCATCTCCTGGGCCGTGTATGAGGAGACGCGCATCTGGCTGCGCTGCGCGGACCAGCCGTGCGCGGCCTAGCGCGCGTGGGGGCGCCGCGGCCGGCCCGCGCCCCGGGCCGGCCGGTCCCTGCCCGCGAGGGCGACGCCTGCGAGCGAGCGCGCCCCGATCGCGTTGGGGCGGGCAATGTAGGCGCCCCCGCGATGCTCCTGCGCGGTCATGTCGTCACGCGGTCACGCGGCGCTGACTCGCGCACGAGGCGGGACTCGCGCACGAGGCGGGCGGCTGCACACGCGGCGGGCGCGTGCGCGCTGCCCCCGCACAAGAAAGAGCCAGGCAGAGCGCATCGGCCGCGCCCTGAGATGGCATGCAGCTGGGCGGCGGGGCCTGCTGCCTGAGTGTGATGTATGTCGGCGCTGGCTGCTGCTCGCGCAGGGCGCTGCGGCGGCCTGGCGTGCGGCTGGGCCGTCCGCGGCGCGCTGTTTAGCGTTGGCCGGCCCGCTTACCGGACATGCCCTACGAGCCCTACCCCCCTCCCACCCCCCAAGCGAGGCCTACGAGCCATGGCCCAGCTGTCGAGCGCTGCGGTGCGGGCGCTGCCGGGCAGGGCGCGAGCCCCAGCGCGGCTGGAGGCATGCGGAGCTTGCAGGGGCCGCCAGGGCAAGTTTCCCTGGATGATTTCTGCAACAGCGACCCCGATTTTGGTAGCCAGTGGTCCCTCGTGTGCGGCGGCTCTTTGTGAGCTGCGGAGTCTAGTACAGGGCGCATTTTCCTGTAGGCAGGCGCCCGGCCCGCGGCCGCACCCTGGCTTTCATGCCTGCAGCCCTGAGCAGTGTGAGGGCGTTCGCTTGTAGCGCGTGTTTTTGCGGCTGGGTTTTGGGTCAGGCGCGGTGTTGCGCAAATATTTTGGCTGTGCGGGGTTCTTTGGCTGTCCCTGTATCACTACCACCTGCGCTGGCGCTCGCCGCTGCGCGCCCTTATTGGGCACTGAGCGCGGGGCGCCCGCGCGTGTATATCAGTCTCCTACCTGCCGCGCTGCTTGGGTGGCTGAAGGACGGAGCTGGTAAGGCTCCATGTAACGCTCCTGCCTTTGCCTGGCAATGTGCGTGACTCAGCAACAGTGCCATCCAGCCTCGTGAATGCATCCATACATTCCATACACTGTTTCAGCCAAAAGAGACAGCGCATCATGGTTCCTTGACCCTGAGATTTAGCCGGTCCGAGAGTTCACCCGAGCTGAGGCGATCCCATCAATTTTGAGAGCTGTCTTGAGAGCTTGGAGCCTGGCTGTCACAGGGCCGGAGGCAGCTGGCACCATGCCGAGGAAAAGCGCCGAGTCCCTGCTGGTCACCGGCGCACAAGCGCAGCAGGCGTGCTCCGGCGGACATGTGCTAGCATTGTCGCAAACCGCGCACGCGGCTGACGGGAGCGCGTCCCCGCAGGAGGAGCATGAGCAGCTGCTGACGGCGGGCGCATCCTCGCCAGAGGAGGCCCTGCTGCCCTGCAGTCTGAACGCGGCCATGGCGAGCGTCAGTGGCGGCGCGCTCGGCGCCGTGTTCGGGTTTGGTGCGCTGCCCGCTGCTGCGCCGCCGCCCTGCGCGAGGCGCCGGCTCCGCTCTGATGCGGCGCGGCGCTGCAACCACAGGCGGCAAAGCCATACGGCACAGCGGGCAGGGGCGGTGGGCGGCTGCGCGTAAGGAGGGCTTCACCTCAGCAAAGGCGCGCAAGCTCTTGCGGGCCCGCCCGCTCCCCGCCGCGCAGCCGCTGACGCAAGCGCGTTCCGCCCGAGCCCGGCGGCGCCCGGCCTGACCTGCTCCGCGCCGCAGAGCTTTGCTACGTTCAGCGGCGTGTTCGCGCTGGCCAGCTGCCTCATACAGCGCCTGCGCAACAAGCACGACGGTGCGGCGGCTGGCCCGGCGCGCGTGCTGCGCCCGCACGGCGCGCTGCACGCCCCGCGCCCCCGCTGACCATGCGCGCCTGTCGCAGCGTTCAACGGCGGCCTGGCGGGCGTCGTGACCGGGCTGGTGCTGGGCTGGAACGGTGCGCGGCTCCGCCTTCGGCCGCCCGCCCGCGCTGGCCCGCAGCAGGGCGGCCCCGGGCGCGCGCTGACGCGCCGCGCGCAGGCGGGCCCTGGGCGGCGGCGCAGAGCGCGGCCATGCTGGGCGCGCTGTCCTTCTTCGTCGACTCGCTCAACACGAGCGAGGCCGTGGCGTGTGGCGCCCTGCAGGCGCGGCGCCCTGCCCGCCAGGCGGCCCCCGGCGTCGGCGGCGCAGGCTGCAAAGGCGGCCGAGCGCCGACAGGCCGCTGCATGCACTGCCCATGCGGGCTGCGAGCCACGCCGGGGCTCGCTCTGAGCCAGCCCGCGCGTGCCAACCAGTCACCGTGGCTGCGGCGGGCGCGGCAGGCGCGCCGGGCGACGCGCAAGCTGCCGCTGCAGCGCCGGGGCGCGCAGCTGCTGGGGCGCGCGTGGCCGCCGACGCAGGCGAGCGACCCGGTCGCGGCGGTGCTCGCGCCGGCCCTGGCGGTGCTGTTGCCCTGCCGCGGGGGCGCGTGCGCGGTGCGCGCCGCGCCGGCGCGCGCCTCGGGAGCCTGAGCAGGCGGGCGGGGTGCGTGGTGAGCACGGCGTGGAGGGTTCTGAACCTGTCGGTCCAGCTGAGGCCGGCCGGAACGCTGCCTCAGTGCGCGCCTGCTGTACACTATTGCGTCGACCTCATTCCCTGTGCTGTGATGACGCTGTGCTGCGATGCCTTGCGTGCTCCCGCCTTTTAAAAGCATGTCAACAGCATGCGAGGCCATCGCCCTCGTTCCTCTTCTTCTCTCGTTCCTACCTCTGGAACCTAAAGCCCTACCTACGATACCGGCATGACGGAGGCGCTTGTTTCAAAGTCTGCTCGTGATCGCCGTGTTCGTCAGTGCCTGGTGCCAATCCCCGTCGATAGCTGTGTACACCAGGCGCACCAGGCGAGGAGGGCGCGGTACACCTGAGGTGTGTGACCCGCGTGGTCGTGTATTGGTCATCCCAAGCGCCCGAGCTGGCTCCCTGCGGGTCTCGGGAGGCGGCTGTTGGCGATAGGCTGGATGCCTGTGGGCTGCGTGTCGTAGACTTACAGGCGATGTGTCAGACGAGGGCTGCTCTTGTCCGCCCGGCAAAGATTGATGCCGACTGGCGCCCACGCCATGCAAGTCGGGGGCATACAGAACAGGCCCGCCGGGCCTGGCTGGCGCCTGGTGAGGCTGGGCAGGGATGTCTGATGGGCAATGCGCGGTGAGCCTGTTGTGCAGGCCAGATCCCGCAGTCCAGTTGTGCGCGCCAGGGCGAGCCTGCGCCTCACCGGTGCATGGCGCTGCGGCAGGCCGGCGCGGCCAACAGGCACCAGCACGCAGACGGTCGCGATGGAGCGGGCAGCGGCGGCCTGCCTGCTGGCCGTGCTCCTCGCGGGCGCCCCCGCAGCGCTGGCAACACGCAACCTGCTGCAGCCGGGTGCGCCCCGGCGGCCCCCGCCCGCCGCGCTGCGCCGCAGCCTGCTCTGAGCCCGTCGCCGAGCCCGCACGGCCGCCGCGCGCAGGGCGCCTGGGCCCGGCCTCCGGCTACGGGCAGCCGGGCGGGTGCATGGGCAAGGGCCGCGCGCTGCAGGGCGAGGGCTGCAAGCAGTTTGTCGAATACTTCCGCGCGCAAGCGGACGCGTACATGGCGATGAACGACGCCGACTTCCAGGCGGTGGTCGACAAGTCGCCGGCGCCGTCCGCGACGTGCTGCCACGACGCGCGCAACTTTGTGCTGAGCGGCTGCACCTGCAGCCGGCAGATAAGCAACAGCCCCGCCAGCGCCAGCGTGACGCCGACGCAGCTGCGCTGCATCACGCGCGCCACGCAGGCCTCCGTCTGCGGCAAGCCCGACTGGATCAACGACCCCTGCCAGGACAACAGCGGCCGGCCCGCCGTCGCAGCCACGACGGCCTCCAACGCGGTCGTCACGCTCCACCCGACCGCCAACACCTATGCGGCGTCGCCGCCCACGCCCGCTGCGCCGGCGCCCGCGTCGCCGGCGCCCACGCCCGCGCCGCCGGCGCCCACGCCCGCGCCGCCGGCGCCCGCGCCCGCGCCCGCAGCGCCCGCGCCCGCGCCCGCCGCGCCCGCACCCGCGCCCGTGCAGCAGACCGACACGGCCGCCGCTGGGCCTGCGCCCGCGCCCGCGCCCGTCCAGGCGCCGCCCGCAGAGCCGCGCGCGTCGGGCAGCGCCGGCGCAGGCCGGGCGACCGCGCGGCCGGCGAGCCGGGAGGACGGCCCGCCAGGCGGGCTGCTGCCGCCGCCGCGCCTTCCGCAGCCGCCACCGCTGGACCAGGGCGGCGCGGATGACAGCGGGCCGTGAGCGCAGCCCGCAGGCCGTGCCCTGTTAGCTATTCCAGTCCAAACCCCGCCCTTGCTCGGCGTTGTGCGGAGCGGTTTTTGTGGTGCGGCAGCAACAAGCGGTCCTTGTTGGGGCCTGTGTGAGAGGGACACGGTGCGTTCTAGCTATCGCGGCCACTTGGTCTTGGTGGCCGCAGCAGTCTGCCCCCGCTGTTTGCGGGGAAGTGGCGGCCCGTGCTGGCCTGTGCAGCTCATCTGCTGTTTTGCTCTCAAGTGTGCTCGTGCATGGGTCAGATAGCGGGAGACCCGGATGTGCAATCACCTTTGTTAGTACACATTGTTACAAAGCACTCCCTCAGTCGCACTCAAAAGTCAAGTCATGGAAAGTGACAAACGTGCAAGCCAGCAGCCGGGCGTGTCACTCAGTGGAAAGTCACAAACGTTGCAAGCAAGCAGCCAGGCGTGTCACACCACTTGTGCAGCACAGGAGGATAAGAAACCAAAAAGCAGAGGGTGTCACAGCTGGCGGCATACAGCTGCCGCTACCCTCAGATCAGGTGGAAGTAACCCCAACAAACACACGCCCGCAATGGCAGAGCGCGCCGATGCTGGCCTATCGCACTCATTCTCTTATCGATCACCTACATGCAAGCCTGCCGGGCACAGCCGGCACCAGCTGGTAAATGGCTGAGGACATCAAGCACAGGCCGTCAAACGCGTCTGCCTCCTCAGCCGCGCGCCGCGGCACGGCATGCATCGCAGGGATGCCGCAGCGGTCGCGGGCCACGCGACACGCGCGCACGGAGCTGATCCGCTGGGCTGCCTCACGGCAGCGCGACCGGCGGGCGGACGCACGGCAGCGCGCGCAGCATGCGCCTGACAAACTCCTTCGCCCGCTTCGCCTTCTTCGGCTTGTTCGCGGCGGCGGGCGCGCC
>JAABUV010000939.1_pt1 | contig 43635 bp, 76 predicted proteins | sample 5559971 | NCBI WGS metagenome assembly JAABUV01 (sample SAMN10711881, study PRJNA513362) | rock metagenome | isolation source: Antarctica rocks | place: Antarctica: Victoria Land, Knobhead nord | collected 2015-12-19 | reverse complement strand
CGCGCGAGCAGGCGGTCAAGGACAGCGAGGCGCTGCGCAAGGCGGTCGAGGAGGTGCAGCCGCTGAAGGTACAGCTCGCGCTGCGGCTGTCGCAGAGCCGCCCGCTGTGCGGCCCCGGCCCGCCCCGCGCCGCCCCCTGGCTGGCCTGGCTGCGGCCCGCCGTTGTGGTCGCTGCAGGGCCGAGGTCGCTGCAGCCTGGCATCGTGTCTGCGTCCTAGAAGAGTGCGGGGTGTTCCGGCACAGCCGTGCAAGCTCCTGCTCAGATGAAGCCTTGGTGCAGAGGAGGAGCTCTAGGCAGGCACGTGCTATTGCTGTCCACATGGGCCACGGAAACTTGTTAGTCATTGGTTGCAACTGCAACATATGGCTCGTGCTCCAGGTACGAGGCGTACCGCGCGCTGCGTGAGTCGGACGCCTGGGACAGCATGCCAGAGGCGCGCAAGCGCGCCATTGAGGGCGAGCTGCGTGACTTTGTGCTCGGCGGCGTGGCCTTGGAGGTGCGCGCCCCAGGCTGCTCTATGTGCATAAAGCCACACGCTGCGAGAGCGCAATCCATGCACAGTAATGTAGGGAAAGTCTATCTATGTATGTCCAATACAGTTCCAGCTTCACGCCAGGCACACACTGCCAGAAGGCCACATAATAGAAGGCCACGTAATCAGAGAGCGTGTCAGCAGCAAGACGTCTGGCGCAGGACGTCTTGCTGCTGCCAGTATGAATTGTGCTATTCGTCGGCATGCCGCATGTGCAGTATGCCGCCAAGGCAGTGCAAGCATTAAAGCAAGTTCGCAGCAGCAAGTGCGCGCCGCTGCGCCTGTGAGGACCCCGGCTGCGCCGTGTGCGCGGCCAGGGCGAGGCCAAGGAGCGGTTCAACGAGATGCAGCAGGAGCGCAGCCAGCTGGCCACGCAGTTCTCCAACAACCTGCTGGACGCCACCAAGGCGTTCAAGCGGCTGGCGACGCGCAAGGAGGAGGTTGAAGGCGCGCCCTGGCTTTTGCGCGGCATGCCTGGAGGCAGCCGCCTGCGGTGGCGAGGGTGATGCGGACCTGCCTTTTTATATTGTATCATGTGTTGAAGCGCGACCCGGGGACTTGTATGCGCAGAGCAATGCTTTGATAGTGGGCAGTCCCTGGCCTGCAAGGGTAGACATGAGCCGCATGCAAGCGAGTGCTAAGTCCTCTGTTTGCCGAGTGTGATAATAGCTGTGTGGCTTACCTTGCAAACTATGAGCGATGCTTGTGTGCCCCTCGGATGCAGCCTCAGGCTTGTGCCCTGCGCAGGCCTGCCGGAGAGCGCGCTGGAGCTGGCGGCGCAGTCCGCGCGGAACGACGGGCACGAGGGCGCGACGCCGGAGGCCGGGCCGTGGCAGTTTGGCCTGGACATGCCCTCGCTCTTCCCTGTGCTGTCGCACGCGAAGAACAGGCGCGCGCCGCACCAGCAGCGACTCGGCATGCCTGAGGGGCTCGGCCGGGATCGGACCTCACCTTGTGCTTTCTTTCACAAAGAGCAAACCAGGTACTAGTTGGTGAGCCGAGCCCGGGGCACTCTCAAGGACCGCTGTACTGTACGATAAGTCCCTTTGTGACCTGGCCAAATTTTAGCGATGGCGTTTTGCGTCCTTCTGGACTACATTTCAAGTGATCCACTGCTTGTGCGGCTGTCATGAGTCAGGCAGCCACAGACGCGCGCGGCACGCGTACCGCTCGTCTGTTTTGACCTGACCGCTTTGAACATCCAACGCCCGTTCGTGCTTATATCAAGAGCATGCGCCGCTGTCACCAGGGAGCTGCGGGAGGCGCTGTACCGCGCGCACATCTCGCGCGCGTCGTCCGGCGAGACCGACAACACGCCCCTGATCGAGCGCACGCTCGCGCTGCGTCGTGAGCAGGCGCAGCTGCTGGGCTACGCCAATTACGCGGAGGTTTCCATGGCCAGCAAGGCGCGCCCCGCGCCTTGCCGAGCCCCAGCCCGCAGGCGCGCACGCGTGCGCAACCTGCCTGAGCGCTTTTGCAATATCAGGCACCTTTTGCTTTTGCCAAAATCACCGCTCCTTTCATTGCTGATGTGGAGGCTCGTGTATGGCTGCATGCATGCATGTTTTACGAGCTGAGGCGCGGAGCTGCTCCCCACGGAACACAGGAGGCAGGGCCTGCGGCGCCGCAGACGGCGACGCTGGAGCAAGCGCAGGCGCTGCTGGACGCGTCGCGCGTCGCATCAGTGGATGTGGGGCCTAAACCTAACCCTAGCCCACCCTGACCGGCGCCGCAGATGGCCACCCTGGAGAAGGCGGAGGCGCTGCTGGAGGAGCTGCGCGTTGCGTCCGTGGAGGCCGCGCGGCGCGACCTGGACGAGGTTTCTGCGTTTGCGGCCGAGCAGGCGCGCGCCCGCCCGGCCGTCTGCGTCCCTGCGATGCTGCAGCGCCGGCTTGTTTGCGCAGGCGTCGTAGTCATTTGATCACGGGAGGTGTTGTCATGCTGGCATGTTGGAGTCTCGTCTGAGAGTGAGCTTGCGGCAAGTGCAGAAGCTGCTGCTGCTCCGGTTTTTGTAGGCCGTATGTCCTGTGTAAATGTGTGCGCTTGTGTGAGTAGTCTGCACATGGCATCTGACAGGAGCGTGTTTGAGGCTTAAGGACCTGTGAAGAGCTCGCCCGGGTCGGTTCCTGTAAAGGCAAGCCGCACCTGTCAGCAGTGCAGGCATGGTGGCTCAGCTCCGCCTAGAGCGAGCAGGGCAGCTGCGGCAGGGCTTTGAGGGCAAGCTGCAGCACTGGGACGTCAACTACTGGGCGGAGCGGCTGCGCGAGGCGCGGTACCAGCTGACGGATGAGCAGCTGCGGCCCTACTTTGCGCTGCCCAACGTCCTGGACGGCCTTTTCCAGGCGCGGGCTCGCCGCCCGTCCTCGGGCGCAACATTGAAGACAGGCATTGGGATGTGCCCTGTGTGGGGCTTGGCCAAGTAGGGAAGGGGTCCATTCGGAGCGATTTACTTGGAAAGGGACCCCTGTCTGGTGGCAGCTGGTCGGCGGTGCTACCCTCGCCACCTCCAGCCTCTGCTGAAATATGTTCCGCAGCTTGCAACGCCGCCTGCACCCTGTGCACCAGTCAGCCAAGGTCTAGAGGGGCGTGGAGGCGAGCGGCAGCCAGGTCTTGAAGCAGAGCATGCGAGAAGCAGGGGTGTGCGGTGAGCGTGGGAGCCACTTGTGCTGTGGGGCAAGCGAGCATGAGGAGCCCAGCGCTCACGCATCGGCGCAGCGCGCAGCTGGCCGAGCGGCTGTTTGGCGTGACCGTGGAGCGCGCCGACGGCCGCGCGCCCGTCTGGCACCCGGACGTGCAGTTCTTCGCGCTGGCGCGGGACGGCAGGCCCAAGGCCTGCTTCTACCTGGACCCGTACAGCCGGCCCGCCGGTGCGGCGCGCGCGCTGCTGCGCCCGCTTCGCGCGCCATGCACATCCAGGCGTTTGTGCGGGCGCAGGCGCGTGCGCTGGGGACGCAAGAGATCTGCGTGCCAATCACCTTGTTGTTGCATATTAAGGAACTCAAGGGAAACTGTTCTTACATTGTTGAACATGACGTGTGAACGATGGTGCCTGGGCTGTGCGGCCCTTCCAGGGTGGTGAAGCGTATGCGCGAGGCGCGCAGAGAAGCGCGGCGGCGCCTGGATGGACGAGGTGGTGGGGCAGAGCCGCCTCTTTGCCGAGCCTGGGAGCGCTGTACGGCTGCCGGTCGCGCACATGGTGCGGATGCATGCGCGCCATGGCTGCTGAGCATACCTGTTGTGTGACCCGTCTCTGAGCTCCAACCGGCAAATTCCATAAGTTTGCAGCTGCTTGCGCACGCCGTACGGCGGCGTGCTGCCGCGACAGGCCCGGCCAGCAGGCTCCCGGATGTTGTTACTCTGTCGCGTGCTGGCCTGCGCGCTTTGTCCGCGACCCCGGCGTTCAGGGGTCGCCGCCGGTGCAGGTCTGCAACCAGACGCCGCCGATCGGCGAGAAGCCGTCTCTGATGACCTTCCGGGTGCGCCTCACCGCTTGACGCGCCGCTCCGCCCTCGCGCTCTGCGTCGCACCTGCCCGCCCGTCCGCCCCACAGCAGCGCCAGCGCGCTCCATGCCGAGAGACGCCAGCGCGCCGCTTGTGCTGTGCCGCCGCCGAGCGCTCACAGCGCCTCGGCCGCCTGCGCGTGCCGCAGGGCCCTCTCAGGTGCAGGGAGCGCCGCCCTACCCTAGCCCTATGCCCATGCGCCCTGCGCGCCGCGCAGGAGGTTGAGACGCTCTTCCACGAGTTCGGCCACGCGCTGCAGCACATGCTGACGGAGCAGGCGGACGGGCTGGTGGCCGGCATCCGCGGCATCGAGTGGGACGCGGTCGAGCTGCCCAGCCAGTTCATGGAGGGCTGGTGTGCGCACCGCCCTTACCGTACCCTCCCCGGCAGAGCTGAAGCGTGTCAGCCGCGTGCCTGGTGGAAGCGGGCCTGCGAGCCTGCTGTGCATGACGACCCCGCGCTGCCAGCACAGGCCTGTCCCCGTGCTGTCTATATGCGGGCCTGGGATGCTCCTAACTCTTGGGTGCTCACTGGGCGTCACCGTTAAGTGCAGTGTGATCTGTACATGTCCACAGGCAGGGTCTGCTTTAAGTGTTGGTGAATGCGAGGCTCCTTGCTCGCTCGCATGACAGGAGCATGCTGTGCGTGCACTGCAGGTGCTACGACCGCCCCACGCTCGACCTCTTCGCCAGGCACTACCAGACGGGCGAGCCGCTGCCAGACGACCTGTTCCAGAAGCTCACCGCTGCGCGGAACTTCCGGTGCGGCGCGCATGCTGCAGCAACGAACTGCGCAAACGCGGCGCCACAATGCTTCATACTTACTTCGTTGTTGTGCCACAACACACTGCTGCGCCATGGACTTTGACCAAAGACATTGCTGCTTTGAGCGTGCTCTGCAGCATCCCATAGAGCGTGCATGTGGTTGCCATGATGACGAACCTGCAGGGTCTGGCAGCTGCCAGTGTCGTGAGCGCCGGGCCTGCGCCCGCGAAGCGGCACACAGAGCTGGCTGACGTGCCGCGCCGCGCGCGGCAGGTCGGGCAGCGTGACTCTGCGCCAGGTGCAGTACGCGGCCATAGACCTGGAGCTGCACGCGCGCTACGTGCCCGCGCCCGGCCGCACCGTGTTTGACGGCGCGCTGGACGCCGTCGATGCGCGCACCACCGTCATGCCGCCGCTGCCGGAGGACCGGTGCGGCCGACCGCCCTGCCTGCTGGTATTGGAGCGCGGATCAGCTTGCTGATATAAGCAAAGTCGACCAGCAGTGCAGCGCGCTGTGGTCAGCAAGGTGCCCGCAACCACTGCAGCTCTGTGGTCTTGTGACCTGGCCTGTTCTGGCTGCAGTGCATAGACTCTTTTTAGAAGGACGTGGTGACGAGCACGAGCTGCTCACGCTGTTCGCGGTATGTACGTTGGTGGCTCGGGCTGGATGGTGTGGCATGGTACCCTTGGATGTCACCAAGGCGCGGCGCGCGCACGCAGGTTTCTGTGCGGCTTTGCTCACATCTTCGCGGGTGCGTGCCCGTCCCTACTGCGATGACATGCTGACAGTCCTGTCATGTTAAGCAGCCCAGCAAGTGTGTTCGCTTTGACAAGAGTCAAAGTAGTGTGCACTGATTGCTGTTGCGGTACCGAGCACCATAACTCGCTTACAAGGTCGCACTGAGACAGTGCTGCGGGGCCGTCAGGGGGCTACTCGGCCGGGTACTACAGCTACAAGTGGGCAGAGGTACGCACTCAGACCACAAACCTAGGTCTTGTGTCATGCTGAGTGTGCTGGCAGTAGGTTGACAGCCTCCAAGCGGCCTCGCGGCGCGCCGGCACGGTCTGACAGCGCAGCATGGTCCGGCAGGTGCTGTCGGCGGACGCGTTCAGCGCGTTCGAGGAGGTGCTCGGCGACGACGGGGCCGTGCGCGACACCGGGCGGCGCTTCCGCGACACCGTGCTCGCGCTCGGCGGCGGCCGCGCGCCGGACGCCGTGTTTAGGGTGCGCTCTGACCCTGGAATGCAAGACCTGTGGTGGCGGCGCTGCTCCCGCGCTGCACAAGTTCCTAGCCGCAAGGACAAGCTCTCGGCGGGGCTCCACTTATCCTGGACAGAAGGAGTGTAAGGCATACAGGAGTGTTTGCGTGATATGTTGCGAACATCCCCGGGGACTGCTCAGCTGCTCTGCTCAGCTCCTCTGCTGAGGCCAGGCAGGGAGCAGCTTGGCATTCGGTTTGGGTAAAATTCAATGAAAGCCCTGCCTTGGTGGAACAGTCGCATACAATGCCATGGCATTGAGCGCGCTCTGCCTGAGTGACACTAAGGTGTTGGAAGGCGCATTCGCTGTTGCTGATGCCACAAGGCTGCCATGCGGCTGAGTAGTGCGTGTCTGGGCTGCAGGACTTCCGGGGCCGCGACCCGTCCACCGAGCCGCTTCTGCGCCAGAGCGGCTTGGTTCTTGCGCCCGCATAGCTGCAAGTGCATGCGTCTCAATGTATGCACGGTTGAGCTGATCGCGACAGCCTGTGATAAAAAACGCATGCACAAGAGCACCACGGTGTAAACACGTCTTGACACCATGCGGCCCCAAACACCCTGCGGCTCCGACACCATGTCCGCAGCAGGATGGCGCCAGGGAACACGTGCGCGCCTCACAGCAGCCCTCGACGTTTTATTTGGACCCGCCACGCGGCACACTGCCACTCATCAGACCCTTCGCAGTGGTGTGCACCGAGTGCGACGCAGTGCACTTGCAACCACTCCTGCCTACCAAAACCGGGCAAATTTGCGAGCGTTTATTGAACAGCTAGGGACACAGCTCGAGTGCCGCGCAGCAGGGCCGCGCGCAGCTCTTCGCAGCTGGATTGAGCTGGGTGCTATGTGCACTGCGCTCAGTCAACCACTCCCCCGCACCAAGACCCCCACCAAGACAAGGACCATGCTCAGCAGCTCATGCACTGCCTGTGTCACGGCAACAACCCAAACACGCAGCAAATCAATGACCGGCGCTGCTTATTGGTCTTTACGGCAAACCAATGACCAGCGTTGCTTAGTGGACTCCCCGCCGCCTGCGCCAGCAACACATCACCGGCCCAGTGCGCGGTCGCCAACGCCGCCTTATTGCAACACCTGACGCGCTCACGGGGCGGCGAGCATGTGCGCGCGCCCCAGCGAGCGCGCGTGCGCACCGCTATCAACCTAGGCGGCCTCCCCCTCACTCCTTGCTTACCCCCAGTCCTCGCCTAGCGGTAGCAGGCGCCGGTGGCGCAGCAGGCGTTGGGCTGGCCCAGCGCGCAGTTGGGCGAGAACGTCGGCGGGCTCTTGTCTGCGTAGCTCGTGACCTGCATGCACACGGCGCCGTCAGCCTCCAGCACGGGCCCCGGTCTGTCACTGCCAAGGGGTCCACCAGCCCGGGCGCTGCCAGGTTCCCAGGGCTCCATCGGCGCTTCTCACACAGCCAGCACACGGCGGCGCCTAAGCGAGAAATGGCAGCACGCCCCTGCATGCATAGCGGACTGCGGCTGCTTCATGCTTAACACTGCGTTGGCCAGACTGCCTCCTCACCCGGCATCAGGGCTGCCGTCACACAGCACGGTTGACAGCGGTGGCCTCCAGCCGCCATACAGCCAGGGCCGGGCGGGGGGCCCAGCAGGGCCACCCACCGTGCACTGCGGGTACGTGGAGCCGAGCGTGTAGTAGTCGCTGCGCCAGGTGGTGGCAGTGGCCGTCACAATGATGAAGCCGCCGTTGCCGCCGTTGGTGTACAGGTTCGGCGTGCACGTGTCGGCCGGCTCGCCCCACGAGCCCGCGCCCGAGGTCTGGTACGTGATGTAGTTGTTCCACCTGATGCCGAACCGCACCATGTCAGCTGACACCCTCTGTCAGCTGACACCCTATCCTAACCCTATCCCTGGTATGTAATGGGCTGTGGATCCTGATGTGAGGCCTGATGCCACCCCCATGCATGCTTTTAGTTTTTACATGTGGCTCAACTGCGCTGGTGTCTAATTTGACATAGGTCCCATTGCGTGTCTGGCAATGCCTACCAGGCAGAGTGCGGCAGCTGGATCAAGCATGCGGACAGGGTGAAAACGGTCACTGGGTAATAGCCAAGCAGTCCACCAGCCAGACAAGCAGTGGGGCCGCACGGCTGGGCGGCGCTGGGGGCCGCGGGGTTGCCCAGGCTCATCGCGTGGTCGTGCCCTGCAGGGCCCCGGCGGCCATGCTTCAGCATTGGCACTCGCGCACTGGCGCTGCTGCCAGCTTGCTACTCTCAGGCAGACTGCCAGGCAGCACTGGCTCATTTGGGAGCAGCAGGATGGTGCACGGCCTTGTGAACGGCGCGGCAGCTCACGCGCCTCGGGCCGCCTGGTGGCAGCGTGGGGCGCGGCGCGGACCATTCACGGCCGGGAGAGCATGTCACGGGGCAAGGCCAGGAGAGCAAAGCACAGGGCGCAGTTAAACTAGTTGACAGATTGCCTTTAATACAGGTGTAGGGTAGGCTAGGGCGGAGTAACGCACCGTTGAAGTAGGTCACCACCTTCTTCGAGTTGGAGTTGATGGTTGCAAGCACCTGCGCGGCGGCAGCAAACCCGCCGCTGTTCAGTGCCGGGGCGCCAGCAGGCTCACTCGCATCCTGCCCACACGCTGCTCGTCCATGCTTCCATGTGAAGCCAGCTCCCACACGCCATGCTCAGTGCGCGGGCGGTGAGCAGGCGCGCAGCACCGCCGTTGGTTCGATGCCGCGCCGGCGACAGGGGCGCTCCGGAGAGGGTGCGGCCAGGAAGCAGAGTGCGATAGACAGGCGCGCAGAGAGCCGGCCGACGCCGCCACGGGCTCCTGGAAGGACCAGGACGCAAGGTGCGAGCAGGTGAGCGGGGCGCGCACATCCCCCCAGAAGCCGAACTGGCCCGGGTAGGCCGACCCGGTAGCGCCGTTCTGCGTGGCGCCGCCGAACAGCGGGCTGCGCGCCCCGCAGGCAAAGCAATTCATAGGTGTATATTGCATGGAGGGTGCGGACCTCAAGCAGGCTTGCGGCTTCATTTCGGCAGATGTCTGGGATGAGGCATATAAGCTTCAGCGCATTGTGCATTATACCGGGGCCTCGGGACTTTGCGACATAGCTTCCTGGGATGGGCAGGTGAGCGCGTCGTCAGCTCAGCTTGCAAGCGCGTCGTCAGCTATGTTTGCAAGCGCGTCGTCAGAACAGCGCGTGGCGAGCATGCGGCAGTGCATGGCGGCGCTGGGCTGGGCGCGGCGGGGCGCCGCACTAGTGTGCGGTCACAAAGTTGTACGTCGCGGTCGACGTGTTGAGCGCGTTCTGCAGGAAGCCGATCTGGGCGTTCTCGTACGCCTGGTTGGACTGCGCCGCCGCACAGCCAGAGCGTTGGAAGTCTTGGGCAGCGCAGCGCTGAAAATCAATGGTGAGAAACGTTTAGACCCACATTAACCATGCTCAGGCCGAGCGCTCGCTCATGAACATGCGATGCATGCAGCGCCAACCCTCACAAGCGCCTGCATGGCCCCCTGGCACGGAGCCCTGCACAAGCCTGCAGTGCGCCTGGCAATCTTAACAATATCATCACAGGTATTTCGATGTGTGCGCTGCGCACAACCTGCAAGGTGCAGTGCGTGAGCAAGGGCCGCCGCCGTGCGCGGGGCAGGGCTGCGCGGGGGCGCGCGCACGTAGTTGCCGCAGTTGATGATAAGGGTTAATTTAGGATTAGTATAAGGTTAGGGGCGTAGTTCAGGGTAGGGGCGCGCACGTAGTTGCTGTAGTAGCCGGTGTGGTACTTGTTGGTGGCGCTGGCATAGGACGTGATGAACGGGTTGGCGTCGAGGAAGATGCCGCGGATCGTGATCTGCGCCCGGCACCGCTTCCTGTGACATTACGCTTCGAAAGCTCTCTCGCAGCTGCGCGGGGCTCCATGAACGTGGAGCCCCGCACACGGAAGCCGGCGCCTCAGCAGCCGAGCATGCAGGGACCGTGCAAGTGCACCCGCGTGCGTCTGCATGGCTGACATGAACCACGTCCTGCGGCCTGCAAGCGGGGCCACATGACACTGACCGCCCACCACGGAAAGCAGCTGGCCTGAGCGCATCAAGACTGTGAGAGTTATGGCAGGTTTAGGGCTAAGAGCCCGGGCGGGGGCCGCACCCCGTTGATGTTGTAGTCCTCCAGGTAGTACTGCGCGGGCAGGTTCCAGAGCTTGGACACGCCGGGCAGGGGGCTGGCGGCGCTGACCGGGCTCGCGCCGGACGTGTCGAATGCGATCTGCGTCTGCACGCTGCCTGCGCGCGGCCGCGGCGCTCGGGGCTCAGCGCGCGGGCGCCCGCACGGACACGGGGACCGCAGGCGCATGCTCGCAGGCTCGGCAGGCGCGCATATGTAACACAGCAGCTTCTCTTTGTCAAGCTAAGACAGGACGGTGGGCGCAAGGCATGCAGTGCAGCGACCACAGGCAGCGCAGGGGGGCATGTGGGGGGGACGCGCACCATTGATGACGATGTCGTGGTTCCCTGCGCGCCGCAGGGCGGCGCCGTCAGCGCTGAAACCAGCCCATGCAGCCGCGGGCGCGCGAGCAGCTGTATACTGCAGTGCATGGCATTCATTGACATGAGTGTCGCACACGTCATACCAAACACTCCCACAACGCCTCGCTGGCAGGGTGTGCGCACCAAAGACGCTGAACCAGGGCAGGGGCGCGATTGTGGGCGTGTACGTCGTCTGGTAGACCTGGGTCCAGTCGCTGGTGAAGCGCGAGTAGTTACCGGGGTAGACGCCGCACTGGTAGCTGCGCCGGCGTGCACGAGGGTTAGGGTTGGGGACGCGGCCGTCAGGCGGCACGCCCCTGTTCGCCGCGCGGCCTCCGCCCGCAGCAGGCGCACACGGGCAGGCGAGCCAGGGCGGGTGAGCTAAGGCAGGGCAGGCATCCTGCCGCCTCGAGAGCACTGCGCTGCGCGCGCGGCGGGCCGCACAAGTTGTCGCCAGTGTTGAGCACGAAGGAGCAGCCGCCGACCAGCTTGCAGACCTGCTCCATCAGCAGCGCGGTCTCGTTCTGCTGGTAGCCGCCTGCCGCCCCGCAGCCCCCATGGCGTAAGCATGGCGTCGAGCTGTAACACGCGCGGGCGGTGCGACTCACGCCATGCCCCCAGCCGCAACCACGTTCCGCTGGACCTCTGACCATGCAAAGGAGTGCGAGCCTTCAGGCGGATGCGCGGACGGCCGCACGACTGTGGGCAGGTCCGGGCCTCGGCTGGCGTGCCTGCAGCATGCAGCACAAGCAAGTGCAGGTACAGTGTATGCAGGTGTGCCACGGCGGACACATGGGCACGTGCTTGCGGCGGAGGCACGCACACACGCGATCACAGCTGCACCACAGGTCTGAGTCGCCCGGGCGGGGCGGCCCCCAAAAGCAGCCAGGGGCACGCCCTCCGCAGCCGCGCCAAGCCGCGCAGCTGCTCCGGGAGAGCCACAGCAGGGCGGGCGCCGCACCCTGCACCTCGTTGTTGCCGGCAAAGGAGGCCGACGAGCACTGCGGCTGGCCGACGCTCTGCGCCGACACCTGGCGCCCGATGTCTGCGCGCCCGCCGCCAGTCCACGCCTTCAGCAGCAGCCCCGCCTCCGGGCGGGCAGCTTGCAGTGCGCACCAGACGGCGCCGGCGCCTCTCACCTCCCCCGGCATGTGCATGGCATTCCGAAGGCCACGGGCTACCCTGGGCGCGCACCGCCGATGACCACAAAGCGCGCTATCGTCGCGTTGGCGGTGGGCGGCTCGCTCTGGGGGTAGCTGCCGCTGCCCTCCTGCGCGCCAAAGGGACTCCCGTGGGTGCTTGCGCTCGAGCCACACTGGTTGCAGCCGAGCCGCCGGCGGCAGCCGGCCAGAACCGGGAAGCCATGGCAAGCTATCTGTGGTCCTGGCTGCGCGCCTAGCAGCCCAAGCTTCTACGCGCCCATGCTTCAACGTTTATAGCTATGGACCGCCATTCAGCGAAGGCTGTGTGCTGGGCCGGAACCTGGCAGGAGGACCCCATAGGGCGCCTGGCTGTGCTCGGTGTTGCATGCATGCTGGCTGCGGGCAGAGCATGCTGGGCACAAGCAGCCTGCATGCACAGTCAGCGGGGCAGACACATGAGCACCCTACATCTGGAGCTCGAGCAGGGGCGCGCGAATGCAGGGCTGCAGCCCCACAGCTGCAAGGGCGGCTGCGGTCGGGCGCGCGCCTGGATGAGGTTCGGCTGGCTGCCATTGATGAGCGCCAGGGGCACAGTGAACGTGACGCCGCTGGGTGTGGTGGTAGGCGCGGCCGTGGTCGTGGCACGCGGCGTGGTGGTGGGCGCGGCCGTGGTCGTGGGAAGCGGTGTAGTGGTAGGCGCCGAGGTGGGCGCGGAGGTGGGCGCCGAGGTAGGAGCCGAAGTGGGCGCCGAGGTGGGCGCGGAGGTTGGCGCCGAAGTCGGCGCCGAGGTCCGCGCTGCGCACACAGGCCGGCGTCAGGCGCAGCCCGTGCCTGCCTTGCGCCGGGGCAGTGTTGCCGCTCACGGCTCAGGCCTGACCGGTGGGGCAGCCTCAGGCGCGCGCCCGTGGTGGTGGGCGTCGGCGTGGGCGACGACGTGGCGGACGACGTGGGCGCCGACGTGGGCGCCGACGTGGGCGCCGACGTGGGCGCCGACGTGGGCGCCGTCGTGGCCTTGTGCTTGAGCACGTCGCCCAGGCCCAGGTGGTCGCCCAGGTGGCCGCCGACCGCGTCTGCGATGGCCTGGACGCCCGGCGCCGAGAGCTGCTCCCCCAGAGGCACACCCGTTGCTGCTTACCCGGGCCCACATGGTGGCGGGTGAGCGCCGCAACGCCCAGGGCAGGAACGGGGCAGAGGAAAAGTTGCGAGAGCACCTCCTGCGCAGCGGTGAGGTTGAGCGCCAGCAGGGCAATGGCCATGCAGGCGGCCGCGCGCATCATGGCGCTCTTTTGCCGAGGCGCGTTGCAAGCTCTGCGCAGGCGCGTGCAGTCGTTTAGGCGAGTCTGTGCACCTAAGCGCACTGGCAGTGCGCGCTGCACCCGCAGTCAGCCTGTGCTGGGTCCTGTAGCGAAGACCCTGCACAGTCCAGAGGAGGAGGCTAAAAACCGATCAAGCTCTATAAGTGACAGATACAAGACCGCCGCCGGTTGACCCGTTTCCTCGATCGATGAAGGTGCTACCCCCCTAGCGTACCTTATGGCAGCGCAACGAGCAACGTCTGGTCCCGTGTCGCCTTCAGGTGTGCGTAAAACTGAGCGAAGGCGACTGCAGGAGCTGCGGGGACCTTGCAAGGAGATTCTGTGGGCCATCTGTGACAGCCGCCTGCATAAACTGCGCATTTCGCAATTGAAGCACACGCCCTAGGGGCCTTGACTTGCTAGGGTCCTCTCACATGTGCCTGCTGGCACAGCATGTTTGCCACTACAGATTGCAAGCATGGAGAGACATTCGGCACTGTCCGAGACAGCACGACCATTTTGCCAGCACGATTTGCTTGAGGCAGAGTCCATGCGGGTGATAACAGGTAGCAGGCAGGTCTGAAAGAGATAACTGTGCGGTGCCATATCAGCAGACAAAATAAAAGTACCTCACTCTGCATGTTGAACCTGGTAATGTACTCATGATTAGCCCCACTTGCTAACCTTGGGTCGCAGCGTTCAGGTGCAGCGCCTGTATGGACTTTCTGGTTCAAGGCCAGGCTGATACACCATCAGGGCCATGTGTACTGGCATGAAATTGCCAAATACCGCCGCTGCAACTGACATAGACCTTTCATCCACTTCGCTATGGTCACGACCGCAGCACTACCGCAGCACTCCACATCACAACGGTCATGATCGTATCCCCTTCTACTAACGCCGCCCAGCATAGCTCCATAGAATCTGCTATGTTTGTGAACACGCCCGAACGAGAAACTCGCGAACGTCCTAGCCCAAATGCAGATGCACTGTTCAGCTGAGCGCGGCAGCCTTCCATAACAAATGCATGCGCAAGAGCACCACGTTGTAAACACGTCTTGACACCATGCAGCCCCAAACACCATGTCCCCAGCAGGATGGCGCCAGGGAACACGTGTGCGCTTCACAGCAGCCCTGCACGCCTTTTTTGGACCCCACGCAGCACACTGACACTTATCAGACCCTTCGCAGTGGTGTGCATCGAGTGCAACGCAGTGCACTTGTAACCACTCCTGCCTACCAAAACCGGGCGAATCTGCCAGCATTTATTGAACCGCTAGGGACACAGCGCGAGTGCCGCGCAGCAGGGCCGCGCGCAGCTCTTCGCAGCTGGACTGAGCTGGGTGCTATGTGCACTGCGCTCAGTCAACCACTCCCCGCACCAAGACACGAACCATGTTCAGTACTTCAAGCACTGCCTGTGTCACGGCAACAACCCAAACATGCTGCTAATTAATGACCGGCGAAGCTTGTTGGTCTCCGCTGCCTGAGCCAGTGCAATACGTCAGCCGCCCAGTGGGTGGTCGCCCGGCCTTATTGCAATACCGGCCTTATTGCATTGCGGCCTTTATTGCAAAACCTCACGCGCACATGGGGCGGCGAGCATTGCGCGCGCGCCCCGGCGAGCGCGCCCCGGCGAGCGCGCCCCGGCGAGCGCGCGTGCACACAGCTATCGACCTGGGCGCTCTCCCACCCACTTTATGCCACCAAAGCTTTCGCCTAGCGGTAGCAGCCGTCGCCACCGGCGGTGGCGCAGCAGGCGTTGGGCTGGCCCAGCGCGCAGTTGGGCGAGAACGTCGGCGGGCTCTTGTCCGCGTAGCTCGTGACCTGCATGCATATGACGCCGTCAGCCTCCAGCACGGGCCCCGGTCTGTCACTGCCAATGAGCCGACGCATTCTGGCGTTGCCAAAGGTTCCCAGGGATGCATAGGCACTTCCCACACAGCTGGCCCACCCGGGGGCACCCATCCGAGGCACGACAGCAGACCCTGCATGCTTAGCAGACCCCAGCTGCCTCATGCATCGACACTGTGTCGGCCAAGGTGCCCCCAAAAGGCATTGGGGTTGCCGCAAGACAGCATGATTGCTCGCGACGGCCTTCAGCTGCCGTACAGCCAGGGCCGAGCGGGGGCACCGCAGGGCCACCCACCGTGCACTGCGGGTACGTGGAGCCGAGCGTGTAGTAGTCGCTGCGCCACGTGGTCGCGGTGGCCGTGACGATGATGAAGCCGCCGTTGCCGCCGTTGGTGTACAGCGTCGGCGTGCACGTGTCGGCCGGCTCGCCCCACGAGCCCGCGCCGAGGTCTGGTACGTGATGTAGCCGTTCCACCTAATGCCGAGCCGCGCCATGTCAGCTGACACCCTCTGGTATGTAATGGGCTGTGGACCCTAATGTGAGGCCTGATGCCACCCCCACGCATGCTTTCAGCTTTGACATGTGGCTCAACTGCGCTGCTGTGTAGTTCAATGTCGGTCCCATTGCATGTCTGGCGACGCCCATCAGGCAGAGGGCAGCAGCCTGATTATGCATGCCGATGGGGTGAGAAAGAGATTGCTGATTGGATGAGATTGCGGCTGCTGGGTGACCAGCCAAGCAGTCCGCCAGCCAGGCAAGCAGTGGGGCCGCACGGCTGGGCGGCGTTGGCGACCGCAGGGTTGCCCAGGCTCAACGCGTGATCGTGCCCTGCAGGGCCCCGGCGGCCGCGCGTGAGCATTGGCAGTCGCGCATCAGCGCCGCCGCCAGCTCGCTGCGCTCAGGCAGACCACCAGGCAGCACTGTCTTATTTGGGAGCAGCACGACGATGCATAGCCCTGTGAACGGCGCGGCAGCTCACGCGGCTCGGGCCGCCTGGTGGCAGCGTGGGGCGCGGCGCGGACCATTCACGGCCGGGAGAGCATGTCACGGGGCAAGGCCAGGAGAGCAAAGCACAGGGCGCTGTTGAAGTAGTTGACCGATTGCCTTAATACAGGTGTAGGGTAGGCTAGGGCGGAGTAACGCACCGTTGAAGTAGGTCACCACCTTCTTCGAGTTGGAGTTGATGGTTGCAAGCACCTGCGCGGCGGCAGCAAACCCGCCGCTGTTCAGTGCCGGGGCGCCAGCAGGCTCACTCGCATCCTGCCCACACGCTTTTCGTCCATGCTTCCATGTGAAGCCAGCTCCCACACGCCATGCTCAGTGCGCGGACGGTGAGCAGGCGCGCAGCTCCGCCATGGTTTGATGCTGCGCCGGCCACAGGGGTGCTCCGGAGAGGGTGCAGCCAGTAAGCAGAGTGTGATGGACAGGCGCGCAGGCAGCAGGCCGACGCCGCTACGGCTGCTGGTTGCGCCGGACATGAGGTGCGAGCAGGCGAGCGGGGCGCGCACGTCCCCCCAGAAGCCGAACTGGCCCGGGTAGGCCGACCCGGTAGCGCCGTTCTGCGTGGCCCCGCCGAACAGCGGGCTGCGCGCCCCGCATGTGAATTAGTATAGGGGTCCATTGCATGGAGCGTGCACACCTGAAGCAGGCTGACCGCTTAAGTGCCTGGGGAGAGGCATGTGAGCGTCCGACATGGTGCATGAGAAGGGGCGTTTGACTTGCGTATAAAGCTTCCTGACGTGGGCAGGCAAGCGCGTCATCAGGACGGCATGCATGCGCATCGTCAGAACAGCGCGTGACGAGCGTGCGGCAGTGCAGGCTGGGCGCGGCGGGGCGCCGCACTAGTGCGCGGTCACAAAGTTGTACGTCGCGGTTGACGTGTTGAGCGCGTTCTGCAGGAAGCCGATCTGGGCGTTCTCGTACGCCTGGTTGGACTGCGCCGCCACACAGCCAGAGCATTAGGCAGAGGGCAGCGCAGCGCTGAACACGGCGGGGCGGAACGTCTGGACCCTCAGCTACCATACTTGGGCTGAGCGCATGCAGCCCCGACCCTTGGATGCAGCGTCAAGCGCTTGCCATGACTCCCTGGCGCGGAGCCCTGCACACGTCGGCAGTGCGGCCTGGCGACCAGAGCCCTCACAGACGCATCACCGCGCATGCCGCGCACGACCTGCGACGTGCAGGGGGAACGTGCAAGGGCTGCCGCTGCACGCAGGAGCGCAGGGCAGGGCCGCGCTCGCGCGCACGCACGTAGTTGCCGTAGTGTATGATAGGTTAGGTTAGGGTTGGGGTGGGGTTACGGCCAGTGCGCACGTAGTTGCCGTAGTAGCCCGAGTGATATTTGTTGGTGGCGCTGGCGTACGAGGTGATGAACGGGTTGGCGTCGAGGAAGATGCCGCGGATCGTGATCTGCGCCCGGCGCAGCTTCCGATGACAAGGGAAGCCTGAAAGCTCTCTTGCAGCTCCGCGAGGGCTCCACGAGCGCCCCGCACAAGCAAGCCGGCACCTCAGCAGTTGGGATGCCGCGACCATGTACATGCACCCGTGTGCGCCTGCGCGACTGACGTGCCCTATGCCCCGCAGCCTGCAAGCGAGGCCGCGCTTACCGAAGCAGCCAGCCTGGGCACATCAAGGGCCCTTACCATGGCCTAACCCCACCCCTTTCAAGCACCCCGTGGGCGCGCGCGCGGGGGGGAGGGGGGGGGGGTGGGGGGGGGGCCCACCCCGTTGATGTTGTAGTCCTCCAGGTAGTACTGCGCGGGCAGGTTCCAGAGCTTGGACACGCCGGGCAGGGGGCTGGCGGCGCTGACCGGGCTCGCGCCGGACGTGTCGAATGCGATCTGCGTCTGCACGCTGCCTGCGCGCGGCCGCGGCGCTCGGGGCTCAGCGCGCGGGCGCCCGCACGGACACGGGGACCACAGGCGCATGCTCGCAGGCTCGGCAGGCGCGCATATGCAACACAGCAGCTTCTCTTTGTCAAGCTAAGACAGGACGGTGGGCGCAAGGCATGCAGTGCAGCAACGACCACAGGCAGCGGGGGGGGGGGCGTGCGAGGGCGATGCGCACCATTGATGACGATGTCGTGGTTCCCTGCGCGCCGCAGGGCGGCGCCGTCAGCGCTGCAACCAGCCCATGCAGCCGCGGGCGCGCGAGCAGCGGTGTACTGCAGTGCATGGCATGCACTGACATGCGTGTCTCACAGGCGTCATACCAAATTCTGCCACAACGCCGCTCTGGCAGGGTGTGCGCACCGAAGACGCTGAACCAGGGCAGGGGCGCGATCGTGGGCATGTACGCCGTCTGGTAGACCTGGGTCCAGTCGCTGGTGAAGCGCGAGTAGTTGCCGGGGTAGACGCCGCACTGGTAGCTGTGCGGGAGCGCACAAGCAACCATCAGGCAGCACGCCTCTGTCTGCCGCACGGCCTCCGCGCACAGCAGGCGCACTCACGCAGGCGAGCAAGGGCGGTCGAGCCAAGGCAGGGCAGGCATCCTGCCGCCTCGAAGGCACGGCGCTGCACGCGCGGCGGGCCGCACAAGTTGTCGCCCGTGTTGACCACGAAGGAGCAGCCGCCGACCAGCTTGCAGACCTGCTCCATCAGCAGCGCGGTCTCGTTCTGCTGGTAGCCGCCTGCCGCCCCGCAGCCCCCATGGCGTAAGCATGGCACCGAGCTGTAACACGCGCGGGCGGTGCGACTCACGCCATGCCCCCGCACGCAACCACGTCCCGCTGGACCCCCGGCCATGCAAAGGAGCACGAGCCTTCAGGCGGCTGCGCGGTCGGCCGCAAGACCGTGGGCAGGTCCGGGGCTTGGCGGGCGCGCCTGCAGCATGCAGCACAAGCGAGTGCAGGTACAGGGTGTGTGCAGGTATGCCACGGCGGACACAAGGGCATGTGCTTGCGGCGGAGGCACGCACACACGCGATCACAGCTGCACGCAGGTCTGAGTCGCCAGGCGGGCCGGCCCCCAAAAGCAGCCAGGGCACGCCCTCCGCAGCCGCGCCAAATATTTGCTGAGCTGCCCCGGGAGGGCCACAACAGAGCGGGCGCCTCACCCTGCACCTCGTTGTCGCCGGCAAAGGAGGTTGACGCGCACTGCGGCTGGCCGACGCTCTGCGCCGACACCTGGCGCCCGATGTCTGTGCCCCACGCCAGCCCACGCCTTCAGCATCAACCCCGCCTTGTGGCGGGCGGCTGGCAGTGTGGACCAGACGGCACCGGCGCCTCTCACCTCCCCGGCATATGCTGGCATCCAGAAGGCCACAGGCTACCCTGGGCGCGCACCGCCGATGACCACGAAGCGCGCGATCGTCGCGTTGGCGGTGGGCGGCTCGCTCTGGGGGTAGCTGCCGCTGCCCTCCTGCGCGCCAAGGTGACACCCCGTGAGTGGCTGCCCTCGAGCCACGCAGGTTGCAGCCGAGCCGCCGGCGGCAGCCGGCCAGAACCGGGAAGCCATAGCAAGCGATCTGTGGTCCCGGCTGCGCGCCTAGCAGCCCAAGCTTCTACGCGGCCATGCTGCAGTGTTTCTAGCTATGGACCGCCATTCAGCGAAGGCCGTGTGCTGGGCCGGAACCTGGCAGGAGGACCCCGTAGGGTGCCTGGCTGTGCTCGGTGTTGCATGCATGCTGGCTGCGGGCAGAGCATGCTGGGCACAAGCAGCCTGCATGCACAGTCAGCGTGCAGAGCAGCTGCTTTAACCGCGCATAGAGCGCTCCTCAGTGCAGTCCCTGGGCAGGCGAATGAGCACCCTACACCTGGAGCTTGCGAAAAGCGCGCGAATGCGGGGCTGCAGCCCCAAGGCTGCAGGGGCAGCCGTGCTCGGGCGCGCGCCTGGATGAGGTTCGGCTGGGTGCCGTTGACGAGCGCCAGGGGCACCGTGAACGTGACATTGCCGGGCGTCGTGGTGGGCGCCGAGGTGGGCGCCGAGGTGGGCGCGGCCGTGGTCGTGGCTCGCGGCGTGGTGGTGGGCACGGCCGTGGTCGTGGGGACCGGTGTAGTGGTAGGCGCGGCCGTGGTCGTGGCACGCGGCGTGGTGGTGGGCGCGGCCGTGGTCGTGGGAAGCGGTGTAGTGGTCGGCGCTGAGGTAGGCGCGGAGGTCGGCGCCGAGGTGGGCGCGGAGGTGGGCGCCGAGGTCGGAGCCGAGGTGGGCGCCGAGGTGGGCGCCGAGGTGGGCGCCGAGGTCCGCGCTGTGCACAGAGGCCAGCGTCAGGCGCGGTCCGTGCCTGCCTTGCGCCAGGCCTGTGTTGCCGCTCTCGGCTCAGGCCTGACCGGTGGGGCAGCCTCAGGCGCGCGCCCGTGGTGGTGGGCGTTGGCGTGGGCGACGACGTGGGCGACGACGTGGGCGCCGACGTGGGCGCCGACGTGGGCGCCGACGTGGGCGCCGTCGTGGCCTTGTGCTTGAGCACGTCGCCCAGGCCCAGGTGGTCGCCCAGGTGGCCGCCGACCGCGTCTGCGATGGCCTGGACGCCCGGCGCCGAGAGCTGCTCCCCCAGAGGCACACCCGTTGCTGCGGCTGCATGTGCGGGCGTGCGTGGTGGCAGGTGAGCGCCGCGACGCCCAGGGCAGGAGAGGCGCGAGCGGAAGCGGTAAGCCCACCTCCTGTGCAGCGGTCAGGTTGAGCGCCAGCAGGGCAATGGCCACGCAGGCGGCCGCGCGCATCATGGCGCTCTCTTTGCCGGGGCGCGTTGCAAGCTCTGTGCAGGCGAAAGCAGAGTTTTAGGCGCGGCTGTGCACCTGAGCGCACTGGCAGTGCGCGCTGCACCCGCAGTCAGCCTGTGGTAGGTCCTGTAGTGAGGACCCTGCACAGGCCAAGAGGAGGCCGCTCTACAGAGCGATCAACCTCAATACGTGACAGGTACGTATCAGCCGCCGATTGATCAGTGTGCTCGATCAAAGAAGGCTAGCTACCCCGCTTGCCTACCTTATGGCAGCGCAACTAGCAACGTCTGGTCCCGTGTCGCCTTCGGGTGTGCGTGAGACTGAGCGGAGACTGCTGCAGGAGTTGCGTGGGCCTTGCAGGAAGAGATTCTGTGGGACCCACCTGTGACAGCCGCCTGCATAAATAAACTGCGCATTTCGCAATTGAAAGCACTCGCCCTCGGGGCCTTGAATTGCTAGGGTCCACATGCCTGCTTGCACAATCTGGGTACTACTAGAATATAGGCATCATCCGACACTGTCCGTGACAGCACGAACATGATGTTTGCACGATGTTGCTCGAGGCAAAGTTCATGCGCATTGCGTTAGATAGTAGGTAACGGCGGGTCTGAAAGAGATGAGGGTATGTGCGGTGCAACGTCAGCAGACAAGCAGAATAAGTGGACCTCACAGTCTGCATGTTAAACTTTCAATGGTGCACGTTAAACAATGGTTCAATGGTGCACTCATGATCAGCCCCACATGATAACCAGGGGTTGCAGGGTCCAGGTGCAAAGCCTGTCGGACTTGCTGGTTCATGGCCAGGCTGATGCATTGTCAGGGCCGTATATAATGGTCATGATTAGCACATACTACGCTTATAATTGACAGAGACTTTCCTCCACTTCGTTAATCACGACCGCAGCACTCTCCAGCTCACAACGGTCATGACAGTATCCCCTCCACTTCACAACGGTCATGACAGTATCCCCTCCTACTAAGGCCCAGAGCAGCTCCATAAAAAATGCTGTGTTCATGAATACGCCCGAACAAGAAACTCGCCAACGTCCTAGCCCAAATGCAGTCTATAACCCCAAATGGCGGCAGTCGCTAGCGATCTGGCGCGTGTGGGTACGCACACGTGCAGATCGCCTCTGAATAGCGATGCACAGCGGGTGCCAGGTTGCTTGGGAAGCGGCGTCGGGCATGCACATGCAGCTGTGTGCACTACAGGCTCGCATGTAGGACGCAGTGCGCTGCGTTTGCATGTCTGACGCGCAGCAACCCGGCACCTCCTGTCACCAGCAGACTGAACGGCACGCAGGGAAGGAGCGGGGGCCCGGACAGGGCCGGCTGGACGAGCAGCTTGCGATGCTGCAGCAGGGGCACAAGCAGGTCGTTGGAGTGCACGCTGCCCGTGAGGGGGCCGGCGGGCGCGCGCTCTCAGACATGCTCATGGCCGCGCCCGCGCTGGGTGACAAAAAGGGCAGCTTACCGGATCCCCTTCACTTGCATGGTCCATGCGCATGCGCACTTCAGTACTAGCAGTCAAAACTATGTCGGTGGGGCGAGGCTAAGTCTAGCGGTAGCAGGCGCCGGTGGCGCAGCAGGCGTTGGGCTGGCCCAGCGCGCAGTTGGCGGAGAACGTCGGCGGGCTCTTGTCCGCATAGCTCGTGACCTGCGTGCACGCGACAGGGTGGGCGCCAGCGTGGGCAGGGGCTGCTGCCTGCCTGCATTGCGTGCGTGGCTGCTGCTGTGCACGACGGCGCTGCCCGTCAAGACAGCGCTGCCGGGCAGGAGGCAGCGCTGCCGGGCGCGGGCTGCCAGCATGCGCCGCCGCACCCAGCCGCTCCTGCACCGCTGCCTGTCCCTCGTGCCTTGCGCACTCCACAGTGCGTGAACAGGGGCGCCACAGCCCGCTGTGAGCGATATCGGCCGTGTCGCAGCACAGGTGCGCGCTTCTCTTATTCTTAAACACGGTGGTGTTAAATATATTGATGAGGTGGCTGCGCGCCGTGCACTGCGGGTACGTGGAGCCGAGCGTGTAGTAGTCGCTGCGCCACGTGGTCGCGGTCGCCGTCACGAGGATGAAGCCGCCGTTGCCGCCATTAGTGTATAGCGTCGGCGTGCACGTGTCGGCCGGCTCGCCCCACGAGCCCGCGCCCGAGGTCTGGTACGTGATGTAGCCGTTCCACCTGGCGGCGGCGGGGCGCGCGTCAGTGCTTCATGTCAGTCCTCTACTCCATGCAGTCATCTGCTCCATGCAGTGCTCCATGTCACGCTTGGCGGGCAGTAACCCGGCCACTGCGCCCTTGCGTCTCCCAAGCAGGCGTGCGAGGCAGAGGAGGGTGGCCGCACGGCTGGGCGGCCGTGGCGGCGGCGGGGTTGCCCAGGCTCAACGCGTGGTCGTGGCCTGCCGCGCCGGGCAATACCGCTCAGCGCCTGAGCCGTTCGACCAGCATGGTAGGGTCAAGCAGGCGCCTGAGCGGGTCTAGGGTAGGCAGGCATGTCGCGAGCGGGCGCCTGAGCTGGCCGCCCCGGGGCTTGCGCAGCCAGGCCGCCCCGCGTGCGTGCTGCCGGAGCATGCGAGGGCCACACTCAGCATGGCCAGGCGCGCGCTGTGAGACGCCGGGCGCTGCGCGGATATAGGGTTAGGGCATCACCATTGAAGTAGGTCACCACCTTCTTCGAGGCGGCATTAATAGTCGCCAGCACCTGCCGCGCGCGCGAGCGCGTCAGGCGGTGTGTGCTCCGTGCGCGCCGCGCCCGAGCTCCGCTTGACAGCGCACAACAGGCGCGCTGCCGCGGGGCGCCTGTACGGGCCGCCAGCGCCCAGGCGTGGGCACTGCGCGAGGGCCGCGACGGTGGGGCAGCAGGGCGGGCCGCGCACGTCGGCCCAGAAGTTGAACTGGCCCGGGTAGGCCGCCCCGGTGGCGCCGTTCTGCGTAGCCCCGCCGAACAGCGGGCTGCGCGCCCGGGCGCGCGCGCGCGCGCGCGTCAGCGCCGCAGCTGGCTGTGCCTCGTGTGCAGGCACGGAGGCGCTACCACACACCACCGCCTGTGCTTCTCACTCGGTGCAGCGGCGCAGGCTGGAATAGCAACGCATGCGCTGGCCACCGCGGCCTCGCACTTCCGAAATTACGGACCAAGCGCTGCACGCTGTGTGCCCTCTCGTGCTCAGCCAGGGAGCCGCCGGGTTTGATGCGTCGCGGGGCCGCGGCGCACTAGTGCGCGGTGACAAAGTTGTACGTCGCGGTGGACGTTGCCAGCGCGTTCTGCAGGAACTGGATCTGAGCGGACTCGTACGCCTGGGTGGACTGCGCGCGGCGGCACACCACAGCGTCAGGGTGGGGCCAGCAGGCTTGTGATGTCAACGCATTGCTCACGCACCCGCCTGGTCGAAGAGTAAGCTTCACAACACCAGGCGCGCCAGACTTGAGGCTGACCTCTGCCCCACAATACTTGCTGCCCACCAGGCAGTGCTTTGCACTCACGCCCATGCACTCACGCCCATGAGTGATGGTGCAAAAGGGTACGCCACAGTGCAAAAGGGTACGCCACAGCGACATCATGCTTGCCATGCAATGCCCTACGCTTCAGAAATGCAGCTCCTCATTGTCACGCGCAGCAGACAATCGCGACCCTGCAGGGGCTGCCCGGGCGCGCGCACAAAGGTCGAGTAGTAGCCGGTGTGGTACTTGTTGGTGGTGGGCGCGTAGGACGTGATGAACGGGTTGGCGTCCAGGAAGATGCCACGGATGGTGACCTGGGCGTGGGGCACACCGGGTGGGGTATAGGGTAGGGTAGGGTTGCTGGGCAGTGTTAGAGTTGGTGGAGTAGGCGCTCTGCAGACGCTTGCGCCTTGTGGGCGCCAGCGTCAGGCGGGGAGCATGGGAGGGCCTTCAGCGGCCTTGCGCAGTGTTTCGCTCCAGGCGCGCTGCCCGTGCGCTGGGCGCGCGCTGACCGTGTGACCCGCATTGATGCGGAGGCTTGCTGCGCGCGTGTCAGGACGTGCCTGAGCCTCTTCCAAGCACCTTCCGCGGGGGCTGATACATGAAGGACCTCATTGCAGTGCATCAGCAACCCTGCAACAGCTTGCCTCAAGGCGCAGCTTGCTGCCTGCACGGGACCTGCTGCTGAACGCTGCAGACGGCCCCGCACGTCCTGCCACCCATGACAGAAAGCGCTGCCAGGCTGCGGCATGCCTGCAGTGCACGGTCCATGCGATGAACCACAGAGCGCTCTCGCCCGGGGCATGCAGCGGGCGGGCGGTCCCGGCGGCGCGCGCACCCCGTTGACGGCGTAGTCGCGGACATAGAACTGCGAGGGCATGTTCCAGAGCTTGGTGGTGCCGGGCAGGGGGCTGGCGGCGTTCCTCGGGCTCGCGTTCGATGTGTCGTACGCGATCTGGGTCGCCACGCTGCCTGCGCGCGCGCGCGCGCGGCTCGGCTCGGCGTGCCGCCGGCGAGCCTGAGCGGCCCCTGGTTGCGCGCCGGGGCTGCAGCAGCCCCCTTTGGCTGTCTTGCGGCTTGGCAGAAAGAAGGGCATCATCAGGGGCACGAGACGGGGGCCGCGTGCGCTTTTGACAGAGCCAAAGGCCTGTCAGCCATTAGAACGCAGTCGAGCGCGAGGACAGGGAGGACGGGCGTGTCGGTGCGCGAGCGCGGGCGGCACCGTTGATGACGATGTCGTGGTTGCCTGCGCGGCAGCAGGCAGCCCGGTCAGCCCCGGCGTGCCCTGGCGGCCAGAGGTGAAGGGCATCGGGGTCACACAGGCGCCGCATGTAACTGCGGTGCCGGGGGCGCACCGAAGACGCTGAACCAGGGCAGGGGCGCGATCGTGGGTGTGTAGGGCGTCTGGTAGACCTGGATCCAGTCGCTGGTGAAGCGCGAGTAGTCGCCGGGGTAGATGCCGCACTGGTAGCTGCTCCAGGCACAACAACGCGTCAGGCGAGCGGCCCCCAGCGGTGCCCAGGCCCGCCCACGGCAGGGGCAGGCGGCGCGAGCAGAGGCCGCCGTGTACGGCGCTCGTGGCTGCCAGCCGACATGGCGGAAAGTGCAGGTGCGCGAGCGCGGGCTCGCACAAGTTGTCGCCCGTGTTGATCACAAACTCGCAGCCGCCAACAAGCCGGCAGACCTGGTCCATCAGCAGCGCCGTCTCGTTCTGCTGAAACCCGCCTGGCGCCGCCCGGCAGCACGGCCCGAGTCAGCCACATCCGCACCGTGCCGCTACATGCGCCCGCTTGCAGCGCGGGTCGTAGCCGCGCAGCCCGAGGCAGTGCTGAACAGGTCGTGCGCATATTCTGAGCAAGGGCCAAGGCGTTTGCACTGTGAGGGCTGCGCACTCATCGTCGCAAGGGCGGCGCACCCTGGACATCGTTGTTGCCGCCGAAGGCAGCAACCGAGCACTGCGGCTGGCCCACGCTCTGCGGCGCGCGCTGGCGGCCGATGTCTGCATGCACAGGCGCCCCATTAACCTTCAGCGCGTCAACCGCAATGCAGAGCAGGATGAGGCAAGATGTGCCAGCCAGCCAGATGCAGCCTTGCCAGGGCCACAGCGCCCCCGAGCCTCTTCCCTGTGAGCACCAATATGGCCTCACGGGCTGGGCAAGCTCCGGCTGGCCAGGCCACAAAGCAGAACAAGCAGCAGGTTGAGTGAGCCAGATGCGAGGCTGCTTGCTGAGCGGAAAGGCGTGGCGTGCTATTCAGCGTGCGCGCAAATGCACTGCGCACACTAGGACTCTGCTGTGCCACAGGGCGGCCAACACAGTGAAGGTCTCGTTTGGCCAGCGCCTACGCGCACCGCCAATGACCACGAAGCGTGCAATCGTGGTGTTAGCAATCGGCGGCTCGCTCAGGGCGTAGCTGCCGCTGCCCTCCTGCACACAGCGGCGGGTTGCGGTCACGCTAAGTGTAGAATGAGCGCAATAGAAGTGCTCGTCTGGGAAATGGGGCAAGGGCTTATGAGTGTGCAGTGTCGTGTCACTCCTGCATGCCGTGACACTGTCACACGGAAACGTCACGCTGCCGCTGGGTCAGAGCAGCACTGCGCTCCAAGGGCACAGCAGCCTGTGGTCGAAGCCTGATGCGAGGGCGGGCGCGGCACAGCACAGGGCACTGGCGCGCACAGCCAAGCAACAGCACATGCTTCAGAGAGGTGGACAGGCTGTGCCCGCAGCCCATAGGGCACACAGGACGGCGCGTTGTTCGCTGGGCGCGCGCCTGAAGCAGGTTGGGCTGCGTGGCGTTGATCAGCACGACGGGGACGTTGAACGTGACGTTCACCGGCGACGTGGTCGGCGCTGCGTCCCACACAGCAGGCATCAGCGCGTGCACCTGACGCAGGCGTCAGTGGAACGGCGCCATGCAAGACCTGTGCGCGCTTGCACAGGCGCGGGCGGGCAGCGTGCGCGGGCAGCTCGCTGCTTGCCCCTGCCGCTGGCAGGCACTGCCGTGGCTTGCAGAGGGAGCTCAGCAGCACGGCCTGTGCCGGCACTGCGCAACCCCGTGCGCAGGGCAAGCAAGCCTGGCCCGCCTCTGGACCCAGCACCATGGGCGCGCGCAACAGGACCATCAGCTGGGCCCAGCGGCCCCTCACCTGCACCTGCCACCTCGCGCGCGGCGCTATCTAGAGAAACGGGGGCTGCCACACCCCGCTCGCCCTGCACAGGAGGGGCTGCCCAGTTCAGGCAGCTGACGGCGCACCCGGTGTGGGGGAAGACGTCGCCGCCGGTGTGATGGTGGGCGCCGGCGTGCTGGTGGGGTGCAGGACGTTGCCCAGGTTGCCAGGAAGGACCTGGTCCTTAATGGCCTGGGCGCTCGCCGCGTCAAGCTGCCCCCACGCGCAAGCCCGTCAGTGACCATGTTCTCGCTCGGTGGCAAGCTTGGACACTGCTCCGCTCCAAGCTGTCAGGAAGGGCCGGCAGTGCACTGGGGCCAACCTGCGCCGCCGCAGCGTCCAGCGCCAGCAGAGCGAAGGCCACCGCAACACATGACCGCATCATCTTGCCCGTACGCTGCAGCCTGCGCGGGCGTCATGCGTGAGGTCTGCAGTTGTGCATACGTGCGCACCAAGTGGAGTTTCTGATACCACAATTTCACCAGGCAATTTCTGCCCGCTACGGTGTGACCTATGCCAATCACCTATGGCGTGGGCCAGCCTTCCCACAGTTGCAGGCAGCTTCAACAGGAGGTGCGCCTGCACACTGCAGGAGGTGCCCGTGACATGCCCCACGGCTTTGAACTGCAATGCATCCAACGGCACGGCAGGCAGGCCACACCTTCTTCCCCAGCTGCTGCGAAAGGTCAGGCAGCTTCTTCGTGGGAACGCCGGAGTAGTCTTGTGCAAACGCAGAGACGCAGAGACAATTGAAAGAGATGCGGTTGGCAGCGGCCAAAGGGGCAGCACCTGCATATTCGGAATTCAAAATGGTGTGGGTTTGAGGGAGCCCTAAATGGACCAAATGGAAGAGTCCAAGTTGTTGTCCTCGTCCCTTTTTCATTACACCTCCGCTCTGCCATTACACTGGAAGCACATTACAGTGGGCACTGGAAGCACATTACACTGGAAGCACATTACACTGGAAGCACATTCATGCGAAACGCGCCACAGGTTGTGCTCTTGCCAGGGCCCCGTGCGCTGCAAAGTGCATGCAAGTCGCATGTAGCCTGCATGCACACGTGCTACACCACAATGGCAGCATTAGACAGTCTCTCAGCCAGGCACAGCGCGAGGCACGCAGTCGAGCAGCACCCTGCCTTTCATGCAGGCGCGGGCGCTGCCGGGAAGGGCGGCAGGCCCCAGCGCTCCGGGCGGAACTCCTCCAGGCTGGCGAGCACCTCGTCGGCGCCCCGCGTCTCCGCCGCGTCCAGCTGCGGGTCCGGCACCATGACGACAGACCTGCGCGCATCGCAGGACCGCGCGTCAGCAGCAAAGCTGCCGGCAGCATGTGCACAGGCCGCTTCCCGGCATCGCATCTGCCTGTGCACAGCCCTCCGCATCGGACACGAAGGCACTCTGGCCACAGCATGCGCCTCTGAGCAGTGGGCCCACGGGCCAAGCATGCATGCAGAGCCACAGGCTATCATGCTGGACTGCCACGCACTCGCCGCAGCACGCTGCATGCCATGGTGTCGTGCCACGGCAAGCGTGTCTTCAGGACAGGCGCCCCCGGCTAGAGCGCGGTCGGGCCGCACATGCCGGCGGCCTTGCCCGCTGCGACGCCGGTCGGCGCGTCCTCAAACACCAGGCAGCGCTCGGGCGCGGCCGGCGGCGAGAACGCGGCGGCGGCCACCAGGAAGATGTCCGGCGCCGGCTTGCCGCAGGCCACCTGGTCGTCTGCCCCGCGCGCGCCGGCATGCGCGGCGTCGGCGCTTGCGTCGTCGGCAAGCATGGTGTCAGGCGCCCCTCGCCGGCCTGTGCAGCATCGTCGCATGCGGCACGCGCCGCGCTGCTGCAGGCCTCATTGGCATCGATTGCCCGTTCTGCTGGTTTAGTTCTTGTATCACATCCACCCTCATTACGACGCCGGTAAAGTTGCACAGCACGTTTAGAATACTGACCAACCTCACGCCGCCCAGCCTATTGCAAGGCAGACGCTTATCAGGCGCCCCTAAATGCATTGCGGGTCACAGGAGCGCGAGCGGGTCGCGACGCGCGCGCCTGTGATGCGGTGGCTGAAGAGCGAGAAGAGCTCGGCGTGACGCTGCGTCTTCACCGCGTAGTGCCGCTGGTGCGAGGAGGTGGCCAGGGCGATGGGGACGCCATGGCTGTGCAGGTGCCGCAGCAGCCGCTCCGCGCCTGCCCGCGCCCGGGGCCACGTTCGGCGAACTTCTGTGCATGCATGCCAGACACCCGCCTGTGCACTGCTCAGTGAGCACGAGGGTATTGCGGAGAGTGCAAAACGGTCTGGAGGCTTGCGGACCAATGGCGACACGGTGGACAAGTCCCACCACCAGCTGCTACGCCGCACCGAGTGTCCTGCAAACTGGAACGGTGGGGGATGCAAGAGGCGCTTTGCCTCACAGTGCTGCACGCGCTGTGCTGCAGGGGTGCGCAAGCCTTGAGGCAGCGGGCGCGGCCGCGCCGGGCAGGAGCTCGGCCTGAGGGAACAGCCGGTCCAGGCTGGCCTCCCGCTCCCTCAGAAACTCCTCAGGCGTGAGCTGGCCTTGCAGGCCTGTCTCCTCGATCAGGATCTTTGCAGCGTCCAGGGCTTTCTTCCCCATCATCTTCGCCTGGCTGCCGCAGCCAGGTCCCGCTCGGGAGGATCACATGGCGGCCCCTGAAGGAGCACTGGCGGTGTGCCGTGCACAACAGCTAGAGCGTGCCAGCGTGCCTTCAGCGACCAGGTGAAAGGCTTGCCAAAACGCCGCAAGCACTGCTCCTGGACAAGTGTGTAGAAGGCCTCCGTGTTCAGCAGCAAGCCATCCATGTCAAATATTGCGGCCACGACGCCCTGCAAGCACCGGGGGTGTGTCTTGTTATGTTGTTACGTTGAGCACTGTGGTTGGTGGAAGCCAGCAAAACGCAATGACGGCACCTTGTGTGCTGCCATCAGCCTCAGTGGGCGCAGTTGCACCAGGGCGCTATGCCTTAGTCCGCATCAGCACGGGGACAAGCACAAGTGTGGACTGCTCTTCAGTGTGGGCAACACTGTGCAGGCCCCCTGATCCCATGAAATGTCGCCCTCCATGCCAGCCCTTGCCAAGGCTAATGTGGACTCCAGTCGGTCCGATAGATGCTTCCATGTCATTTACATGGGTAGCACATTTCCACACCAGCGCTGTGAGCATGTATGAACTCAGGCCGCATGCGGGGTCAAGTCATGCAAACTCCGCCATGCAAAGGCAAGGCAAGAGTCCGCCATGCAAAGTCAATGGCATGACTTGCCTGCGGCAACTTCCACCAACACACAACAAGGCCCTGCGACAATCTCGCAGGCGCCTTGCGCACCGCATGAAATAGCAGTGAACACAGAACCCTAGCACGAAGGAAGACGCGACCAGGTTTGCAGTGCACCCTAGGCATGACCTCGCTGTACACGTCCCTATGCTGCCGCAGTGCGCCCGCTATTTCAGAAGCGTCCGCACCCTGGCCTTGCCGCCACTACCATCACGCCTGACACACCAGCCTCGCTCAACAGCGAGGCCCTGTGCCAGGGCCCCGCCTTCTTCATAGATCCTCTGAAGAAGATCTCCGTCCTACTGTCAACACCGCTGTGCGCCCACGAGCAGCAGGCACGCACAACCCCGCACGGCGGCGGTTGCGATAGCACTGCTGGGGCAGCTGACAGCGCTCTATGTGGTCCAGGGCTGCGTCCTGACTGCTAGAACGAACGCCGCCAGCATACTCAGTGTCCAACGGCCGTGCCAAATGCAGAGCTCGTTGACAGAAAACCACCATGCAGAAGCCACATGCTGAATAAAACTCCGCCCTTTAACCCAAAACCCACACCATGCTTCATGAATCATGATCAAGCATGCCGAGCAGGTGATCACCCGATTAAGCATGCACCTCCCGCTTGATCACCTGCATGCTTGAATGACATGATATGGACCTGAATACAAGCAAAGACTGGAGGAGCAGCGGAGGCTGTGCTATCAAATACACATGCAACAAAGAGGGCGGGTCAATCGGGGAGTGTCCTCGCCATCGAGCCCCTGCACCACTGAACCAGGACCAAACTGTGACACCTACATTAGTTCTGCAATCTCGACTCCTCCATAGTCGCAGAGCAGTGCGCGTCACCACGTTGCAAGACGTCTCGACATAGTTGAACAGAGCAGCCATACCTGCCAATGCATGCACGGTCCGAGGACATTAGCTGGTGCATGCGTAAGCAGATGCGAGCGCCAGTGACGCGTATGTAAACAGAGCGTCAAGGGGGGCCAGGACAGCATGGCGCTCAAGGCCATTGCTGCCCATCATGGTGTAATCATGCTGTAAGGGGTAACACGATCTTGCTAGAAGGCTCACCACCGCCTCTGGACAACCAGCGGCCCCCACCTCGGTGTGTGCGCTTCACAAAAGAGGCGGCGCCGTCCGCGCGCCGCACGCCCTGCGCTACGCCGCCGCGATCCACAACCAGTGCTCGGGCGGCACGCTGTGCGCGCGGCGGGTCATCGCGTCGCCCAGCTCGCTCGTGGTCAGCAGGCCCGCGACCGCGGAGCCGACCAGGTCGTCCAGCAGCGCATCGGTCACAGGCGGCGCCAGCTTGGGCAGCCCGGGCCGCGGGCCCCGGGCGGGCCGCGGCGCGAGCCCGAGGCCATGCGGCGCCTGCTTGGGCGCGGGCAGGGGCGGCAGCCTCCAGTGCGGCGGGCCCTCATATACGCACTCTGCGCCGGGGCGCTGCGGCGCGGCGGCTCGCGGCGCGGGGCCGGCCGCACGGGCCGCTGCGGCCCCGGCGTGCGGCGCGCGCTCTGCCATGACGAGCGCCGGCGCCTGCAGCTCGACGGGCGGGCCTCCCGAGGTCGCGCCGCGCCGCGGCGGCCCGGGCCACTCAGTGGAGTGCTGCTGCAGGAGCGCCGCGGCCGCGCGCGCCCCCTGGCCGTACGCCCTCGGCAGCGGCATGGAGCGCGAGCCGCGCAGGGCGCTCGCGGCGCGCGCGGGCCGGGCGCCGGGGCCGGCGACCAGGGCGCCGCGGCTGGTGAAGGCGACGTCGACGTCAGCAAGGGGCAGCTCCAGGATGGCGCCGCGGCGCGGGCGCGGCGCGTCGCTGCGCAGACGCGGCCCTCGTCAGCGACCCCGCCATGCCCTCTGCAGCGCAAAGGCACGGCCCGGTGCCCCCTGTCGGCGTCATGTGACGCCGCTGTGTCTGCCCAGCCGCGGCAGGCAGAACATGCGGCAGGTAAAACATGGGCGCGGCCCGGTGCGCTGTCCATATGGGCGTCCCAAGGCTTGGCGCTGTGGATGCTGCAATCAATACCAGCGACAGCAGCTGCAGCTCGACAGGGGCTCACCGGAGCTGCACGTAGTGGCTCTTGAACATGCTGCGCAAGGCGCTCTCGCCGTGGCCCATGCCTGCGGGCGCCCCCTGCGCCTGCCACCCGCAGTGCGCTGCCGCCTGCCAGGCCTCCAGAGCGCAGGCGAGCGCGGGGGCGCGCATGGCTGCGGGCTGCGCCAGCGCGTGGTCAGGGCGCGGCATTCCGGAGGCCGCCAGCGCTGCAGGGTCCCTGCGCCCGTCCACGCACCCGTCAGCTAAGGCTGCTGGCGGCGTCGTCATCGTGTCTTTTCGCCTGGGGAGAAGCACATGCTGGACGCATGCAGGGGAAGGGCTGCAGGCAGCGCACCGAGGGCAGCCATAGCTGACCGGCAGCTCCTCTCTGCTGCAGGGCCGGGGCCGCGGCGGCGGCGGCGCGCTGTGTGCATCGTCCTTGCTGGCGCCGCTGCAGGCAGCCGCGGCGGGGCGGCGGCGCGGGGGCGCCGCGGCGCGCTGCGCGCCCCCAGCGGAAGCCTGGCCCGCGCTGCAGGCTGCGGCCTGTGGGTCGTCACGCGCCTGCTCACCTGTTGCAGAAAGAGCGCGGTGTTCCGTCAGTGACAGGGCCGTAAGAAGCGCCCTACGTCAGCTCTGCACGGCACCTGAGCAGGCTGACACGCTCAGCAAAGGACGGGCCTTGCACCGGGCGCACACCTGCTGCGCAGTGGGGCCAGGCGGCGGCCTGGCGCTCCAGGCGCCGACGGCGCTCCTTGGTGGCAAGGAACAGGAGCAGGCAGAGCACCAGATTGAACAGGTGCAGGCTCCAGACGGTCATGAGGTACTGTGAGGATGCGAGGGCGTCCAGGAGCCTGCCACACGGGGCTGTCAGTCCGTGGGTGCATGCGGTTGTGCAAACGTACAAGCCCCTAACATGCATAAACGTAGGTGGCGACTTGCCGAATCCCAACCACTCCTCATAATGCTGGTGAGTACCGAGCAGGTCTGCATCAAGCCAGGCGCTGCTGTGGGGGTCGGCACCTGTGAGTCGCAGCCACCCTCCAGACCGCTGCGTAGGCGAGTGGGTCCGCGAGGTTGGCCAGCGCGAGCAGGCGCAGGACCCGGGACTGGGATGCCCGCCAGGGCTTCCAGTTCTCCAACTGCTTGCACCGCACGCCGCTGACCAGTGCCACCAGGCCCAGGGACGTCAGGCATATCGCAACGGTGCTACCAGCTGCCACAGCCAGCAGTGTGTGCACCAAGAAGCTGCCAGTGTCGACCATTGGCGGGCCCCCTGCCAGGCCTCTCAACACACAACTGGCCTCCCTGCCCCTTGCAGCCGACCCGAGGCACCGACAAGAGCAGCGTTGCAAGTGCTGGGGCACCTGCTTATCCATTCTATTCCTGCTTATTCATCCTCAGCGGAATTCAAAAAAATTGAGTGATGATGATGTGATTATTAATGTTTGCTGGCTCAGGGGCTGTTCATACACTGCCGTACCAGAGCGCATGCCCGCGCCACCTCCCATTAGCATGTGGCTGGCGGGCCTGCAGCGGAAGCAATTTCAGCTGCTGCCACCACACACCTGGTAGGAAGAGTTCCTAAGACCCGTGCCGCTCGCTCAGGGCTCACCCAGGCGGCTTGCATACAGGTCAACACTTGCCTGGTCTCGCAAGCACACCTGCACTCATGCTGCAGCCGTTGGAGGCTCCCTGCCCCTATCCCTGCAGTCCAGGGGCGCGCCGCTCCTCCGCTGCGAATGCACTTCATCGGCCTCGCTGTCAGACCCCGACTCCGACGCCGGCGCCCGCCACTCCACCGCCCGCCGGTTGCTGTTGGCCTGCAGCGGGGGCAGGCCGGCGCTGTCGCTGTCGCTGCCACTGTCGCTGGCGCCGCCCGGTGCGTCGCGCCGCGCGGGTCCCGGCTGGCCGGCCGCGCAGCGCTCGTGCGCGCTGCGCGCCGCTGCGTCCGCACTGTTGGCGTCAGTGCCGCGCTCGCCACCGGCGGCCGTGCGCGGCTCCTCGCTGGCGCACGCCTCGGCCGCAGCAAACTCCGCCGGCCTGCGCTCGCACAACCAGAGTCAGGCCGCGCCGGAGCTGGGGACGCGTTTTGCCCCTACCTGCTAGGCAGCACGGGCTCAACGCTGCACACACTCACACGGCCTCTCACCTGTGAGGCCAGGGCCAGGCGTCTGCCGTGCCGCTATTGCACTGCCAGCCCACTGTCAGCAAGCGTAGGCGCCCGCCCCGCGCAGCCGCGCACCAGACGCCGGGCAGCTTGCGCAGCGCACGCGCGCCGTCCGCGTAGAGCACGCGCACGATCATGGCGCTGACGGCGGCCGCGCCGTCGCCCGGCGCCTCCTCCACGACCAGGTAGCCGCCGCGCCGCACCCACAGCTTCTTGTTGAAGCGCGCCGGCAGCATGGCCAGCGTGCGGCGGCCGCCCGGGAACTCCACCTGCGGCGCAGCACCCGTCGAGGCCCGCCGGCATGGAAAGCCTCGCTCCTGGGTGAGGCCCTGTTGGTCCAGACAGGCTGGCAGGCGTGCGGGTGGCTCCGCTCTCAACTGAGTCGCACGCTTCAGTGCCACGCTGCGGGCGCTTGCCGCATACGCCAGAGGCCTTAAGTGAGGCTGCCAGTCCTGTGCTACACACTGGAGCGCGAGCAGGCAGGGCCGTGCCTCCACGTGGTTGCCGCCGCGGCTGCCGACCGCGCGCACGATGCTCTGGCCCGCCATGGGCGGCTCCGCGTCGTCCTGCAGCACGCTCTGCAGCACATGCTTACAGCGGCGCCTGCTCATCGGTGTTCGTGTCTGTGCACTCGCCCGCCGCAGCACGGCACTAACGCGGACAAGGAAGGCACCCGACTGGGTGCTCGACTGGGCCGCGGCGGCCAACCAAGGACAGGCTGTGGGTTTCAATCACAGGTTGCTCTGTACGCCAGCTACACGTCAGCACTAGCAGGAGCAGTGCCTGCTCTGGGATTGCTCCCTCAAGTACGAGCAGGCGTGCGCTGTGCCAGGTCTTCAGTCCCTGCACGTGCCCATAAATGCTCGAAGACTTCGAGTCGAAGTGGAGGTGAGTGGAGAGCAGCCTCGCGGTGCCAGCTGGGGGCGAGCGGTGCGGCATGGTGACGTTGCAGCAGGCAGCTGAGCTTGTGCGGCAGGGCGACCTGGCGCGCCTGGAGAGGCTGCCGGAGGGCGAGGTGGCGCAGCTGGCCTCCAAGGTGGACGAGGGTGAGCTCGCGAGTGCCACCTGTATGGTGTGGCCTGCTTCATTTGCGAGTGCATGAGACACCATGACCTGATTACAAAGGGCCGACGCTCATCAGCCTAGCTGGGGCTGCGTAGTGTAACAAATGTATCTATCTTGCGAACAGCACACTGCGCCACGGGCCGTGCACTGACACAAGTGGCCTGTAATTACTTGCTCTGTGCCGCAGACGAGAGGACGCTGCTGCACACGGCTGCAGCGACGGGCAACCTGCCCATCACGCAGCTGTTCCTGAGGCAGAGCAGCTCCGCAGCAGCTGTCAACAGAGCGGATGACGAGGCGCGCACAGCGGAGCACGCACTTTCTGTGACGCACTTGTATCGGGCAATGAAACACCGTGCTTTGCTCCTGGCAAGCGCAGGGCTGGACGCCTGTGCAGTCTGCTGCCTCGGCCGGGCATGACAGCATAGTGGAAGCGCTAGTGTCCGCCGGAGCGGACGTCAACAGCGCCAACTCCAGCGGCAGGACGGCGCTGCACTATGCAGTGCGTCCCCGCCTGCCCGCAGCTCTTCATTCCCCTGACTTTCGGTCCAGTGCAACCCGCCCAGCTCACGCGCCGCCCCCCAGCACGCCTCCGAGCGCTCTCCACAGCAGGTGGCTCTTCCGCATACACTGTCCGGGGACGCTCTGTACCCGTGCTCTGTCATGGATGTGTACCACCCTCTTCAGATGCCACTGGCAGCGAAGCCATGCTGGCAGTAGACCGACCCAGTCCCGGGGCGTGCCCTGACAGCACGCATGCGGTGCAGGCGAGCAAGGGGCGCCCCAGCATGATCAGCTTGCTGCTGCAAAAGGGCGCGGCCGTGAACGCGCGGGACGAGCTGGGCGCCACGCCCCTGCACAGGTGCACTGCGACGCCGCACGTGCTGCTTGTGCTGGCCACTCAAGACAGGTAGCACAGCGCGGTGCCCGATCCGCCGCCTTACGCCGCGCCTGACAGGGCAGGGCCTGCGACAGGGCCTGCAGCGCCGGCAAGACGGCCGCCGTGCGCGAGCTTGTGGAGCGGGGGCACGCCCAGCTGGACATCAAGGACAAGCAGGTGCCCCACCCGCTGCAGTGCTCACAGCGTCCGGCCAGAGGCAAAGGCATGCATGCACGGGAACGACTCTCGCTGAAGCAGGTGGCGTGCACCACTGCTGCCAGGCTGATTGATGGGCAGGCCCGGTGTTGCCAGGGCAGGGTGCAGCCCCAACGCACTGTGAGTGGGGCCTCGCGCCTGCGGCGTCCTAGAACTTCCGCAGTGCCCAGCCGAGAGTGTGAATCGGGCGTCTAGAAGAGACCGCCTAGGTAGTGGTGAAGCGCGGAGGAAGGCAGTTTGCAGCCGTGGCAGGTGCCCCATCATCCGGCACAGACCGCCCGTTGCTGATGGAGCGGTGGAGTGGATGCGTGGAAATCTAGGGAAAGTAAACGAATTGTACCCAGCGCCTGACGCGCGCGGCGCGGCGGGGACAGGGCCAGTCGCCGCTGTTTATCGCCTGCGCGGCAGCCAGCCGGCCCGCCGCGCTGTTTCTGGCGTCCAGGGGCGCCGATGTCGAGGCGCGCCCCGTGGCGCGCCGGCGCCTCTGGCGCGGCTGCCGGCGCTGTTGGGGCGCTTTATAAGGCCTCGTGCTGTGGCGGTCCGGGGTGCTCATGCCGCGCGAGCTGCCGTAGCAAACCCCGCGCCTGCCCTGACTGCTTACACCGTCCAGCAGTTTGGTCTTTGCATTTGTCCGCATGCGCAGGCGGAGGACAAGCAGGGGGAGACGCCGCTGAGCGCGGCGGCCGCCTTTACGGGTCTGCGTGAGGCGCTCGTCGACCTGGTGACCGGCAAGACGAGCATCGAGGACATGCTGGAGGAGTAGGGCATGCAGGGTTTGTAGGGTTTGCAGCTCTGAAGTGTGCAGGCCGTGGCGGATGCGAGGCTTCCATGCCCTGGCAGGGAGGCCGGATTCTGGCTGCCTAGGTCCCGGGCGGTCTGTGCGCCCCGCATGGTCGCGCGGTGAGGCCCGCATGCGCCGCGCAAAGCGCTGTGACAGCAAACCAAGGACGCATGTGAACTGGGCTGTGCAGGAGCCCGTTGCCTTGCAGGTTGCTTACAGGCTGCAGTGCATGCGCACCACTGAGCGCATGGTCTTGTAATGAAAGCCGCAGTTCATACCTCAGAAAAATCGACCTCGCGGGGCCAGATAAGGCCCAATCTGGGACAGGACAGGGACCCTCCACAGCAAAAAAGCAATAAAATCATGTCGCAGGCGGACTAGCTAATGAAAGACTGACGCCGACTGGCGCGGCTGCTGAAGTGCGCAGTGCAGCCGCTTAGACATGCGCTTCAAAGCCTCGTGGCCGCGCCCCACCACTGGCCAGACTACATCCGGTCTTGGCCGCAGGTCAGGAGCACGCCGTCATAGCCTGCCAAAGAGCCTGCGTGCCCCATGGGGCAAGCAGCGCTGCGGTTGCAGGTAGATGCGGCTGCGCGCGCCATGTCCCTCAGCTCGGGACAGGCTGTCAGAGTCATTATACATACGTGGGCGTCGGAGCGCAGACCCGAATACAAGTGCTGGTGCACCCCGCCGAACACGCATCACCCCGCCCGATCACACCAGCGGCGCTGGCAGGGCCAGAGCGTGCCTCAACCCTTGCGGACCATGAGAGACCCCGTCAGGACCAAAAACACCCCGCTCAACATGGAACGCCGCCCTCAATATAACCCAAGTACCGCACAACTGCCCCAAGCCCCCGGGCCGCGCAGGGCCAGATGAAAACAGGGGGGTGGGGCAGGCACGCCTGCCGCCCTCCGCATGCCGCGCCGCCGCAGCAGGCTCACGGACCTATCAAACCAGTGTCGGGCAGGAGCGCTACCATAAACGAAATGCAGAATGAAACCTGACCTGAGCTACGATGCTGCGCCTGCCGCCGACCGGGGCTGCCCCGGGGGCCCATAATACACTCCTACTATGGACCGCGCGCGCGGCCCGGCGCTACTTCTTCGCGCGCCGCCGCTTCACGACGCGGCGCTGCGGCAGGTAGTACCGGTGCCCGGCGTGGTCCAAAAAGTAGAAGTGGTCGCTCTGGTAGAAGCCGCGCATCTCGTAAAAGTGCGCCGGGCTGAGGTAGAGCGCCGGGTTGAACGCGGTGTTCGGCGGCAGCCGCAGCAGCCGCACGCGCAGGTACGTCTCGCCGACCAGGCCCTGCACAGACCGCGCGCGCCAGGGCCGTCAGATTTGTGGACGTCGCTAACGAACTGAGGCGCTCATGCCCTGCATATGTCCAATGACATATGCAGTTAACAGAGGCGATCAAGCCAAGTCCCTGCAGGCTGATGACTCTAAGGAGGTTTGCATATCTCACTGTCAGCAGCGCAGGGCATCGGCCCTTGCACGGTCCCTTGAACCAAGCAGCCGCGCTTCGGCGTTGGCTCTGGGTCGCGTGCCTGCATGGCCGTGTCGTCAGCCGGCTCCTGCAGCAGCTTGTTGCCGATGTCCAGGTACGCGGGCTGGCTGTAGCCCAGCCGGTCGACCGTGCCGGCCGGCACCAGCCAGATGGTCAGCTGCATCGTGTCTGCGCACGCGCAGGAAAGAGCGTCAGCACACGTTGGCTTGAGGGCTCAAAGAGAGCGCTGTGCTTGGGCGGCCGCGGAAGCAAGTACAGCAGGCGCGCCCACCAGGCCGCTCACGCCCAGCGCGGCCCCCGGACACAGAGAGCTGCCGAGCGAGCAGGGCGCCGGTCATGGGGCAGGCGCTCACCCGTGACCAGCTCCACCGTGTTGCCGTAGCGCAGGCGGAACAGCTCCCAGCGCAGGACCAGGTGGCTGCTGTCGCTGGTCGCAAACTTGAGGCTGGTGTCCACCTTGTTTGGCGGCATCACCAGCGTCACGTTGTTGACCTTGGCTGCGCAGCACACAGCGGGGGTGGGGTCAGCGCACCGCTGAGCGCCACAAGGGCGCCCAGACGCGCCCTGTGGCAAGGTCCAGCAAGGGTGCGTGCTCCCAGGCAAACTCGGCTGCCAGTGCTACGCTCGGGTGCACGCTGCCAGCCCAGATGTGCGACACGCCGCGCTCACAGGCGGTGCGCTCACCTACAAGCGAGTCACCGTCCCCGACCGAGATGTCCACCTCCACGGCCCCAAACTTTGCTCCGATGGATTCAATTAGGGACGCTGCGCGCAGACGAGTCCGTTCAGAGACCAACATTGGCCTGTACTGTCCGACCGCGCTGTCTTTTTCGCCAATGCGAGTCAGCATGTCAACATGTCGTGAACGGCACGCAGAGCAGGCGGGCAGCGCACTTGTATAGTCACCGACGCCGGCCTTGTGCTTGGAAGTGACCTGCGAACACAGGTCCGCTTGAGCACGGCTGCAATTCTGCCACAATGGGGCATTTCACGGCCCAACTGCCGCCTAGATGTTTGCAAGAATCCAGCCGTGCGAGCCCGCACCTGCACTCCCGGCGTGTTTATCAAGCTGTAGAACCTCCCGGGCTCGCCCATGAAGTCGAAGGCCTCGCCGGTGAACGTGCTGACCGCGCCGCATGGCACGGACAGCCCCACCAGCAATGCTACCACCAGCACGGCGGCGGGCGGCATGGCCCGCCCAGCCGCCTCAACAGCGTCGCATGCTGTCAGAGAGCGCCTCGGCCGGGCTGAGCACCCCCAGCAGCAAGGAGCTCCCGTTGCAGCTGACGCTTAGATATCGGACTTTGCTTCAAATTGAGTCCTCCTTGTCAGTGTGAGCTACAGCGCGCGTTCTTCATATGCATGCGGCTGCCTCACACGGCTGCGTCTACGGCTTCACGTACGCGTACTGCAAACCCTTTCTTACTGCATGCCCTATTTATCCTACCTGACTCATTTGAAATTGATATTTCTTTGACCGACCCACAAAGTCAGCTGCCCACCTAGCTCCTGCTCGCCGGAGCGCGCACATGAAAGGAGTCCGCGGTCACGCGCAACAGGGCGCGCAGCTCCGGCCACCGCGCCTGCCCGCACTGCGCGTTCAGGGTGTACAGCCGCCCGTCCCTGCGCCGCAGAGGGTGGGTCAGCTACACCGCCATGCGTGCCAGCCTTCCTGCATGCGATTTGCGCTCCGACTCGGGTTTTGCAAGACCTGCACCCTAAATAAGTACAGAATGCAGACACATGCACTTCAGAGCCACGTCGCTGCACCGATGCAAGCACACAGCCCTCATGAAGCAGCTCAGCATGGGAGCAGCGGCACTGCTGCCGCACCGCGCGGCGTACACGGAGACGTTGTGCCGGAACCACGTCGCGCCGCGGGCCGTGTAGTCCAGGACATAGTACTGTGTGCCGTCCTCGTCTCGCCTGTCGCCCCTCCCCGCGTCAGTCGCAGCGTGCTTGCCATGCAACTCCATTCCTGTGCGGCACTTTTCTCTGAGCGCCGAGTGACACATGCATAGTGAACAGTGCGTCGGGCTTGCTGCGTAAGAAAACAGACGACCAGTATGGCCGCTCAGTCAGCTCCGGCACGGCTGTGACATGGCAAGCGCCTGCAGGCTCAGGACAAGCGTTTGCAAACGAGAGCTTGGCACGTCGGCAGAGGCCGGCCGCGCTCTGCGCCTTGCTGCTCTCAGCCTGACAGCATCTTACTCCGACGGCGCGGCTGCGGATGCTCGCGCATGGCTCGGAAAGCCGCACAAGCCAGCAGCGCAGGGCTGCTCGCTCAGGCCACATGTATGCACATCGAGCCAAGCAGTACGCCTGCCCTCCACATAAACGTGCCATGGGCCATGGGAAGGCGCGCTGTCTGAGCGCCCACTGAATAGGTACAGAGCGCAGAGCGCCTCCGTCACAGCAAACTCGGCTGCACGCCAGGCGATGCAGGATGCAATTCTGGCAGCGCGAGCGCACCGCTCCATCGCGCCCAGCAACTCGGTGGTGCGCCCCGAGCCCGGCGGCGCAACCACGGTCGCCAGGAAGCGCGCGCCCGCCTCGCGCGGCCCGCCCACGTCGCTTAGGCGGAACCCCGCGCCCGCCAGCGGCGCGGCCACCACGCTGACGCTCTCCTCGCCGCTGCCGCCCGGCGGGCCGAACGCCGCGCGCGGCTCCGCCACCTCGCGCCGCGGCGCCCTGCGCGGCGCCGGCGCGCCTCAGCACGCCGCTGCAGGGCCTGCTGCCGGGCGGAGCGCCCGGGCCGCTGCCCGCGGACCTGCCGCCCGGCGCGGCATGCGGGCCTGCGGCGCCGCCCGCAGCCGCAGAGGCCGCTGTGATGGCACACGCTCTCTGCGTGGGTGCGCCGCGCGCCGTTAGCCGCTTCGCGCGCATGCGCCGCCTGCCGCGCCGCTCGCCGCCGCAAAGGCGGCTGTAGTGGCACACGATCTCTGGAGCGCAGCCACTTTGAGGTTCAGGGGGTTCTACGGGTCTGGGCAAGCGCTGGGGCAAGCAGGGTATATCAGCCGCTGCTGCATTGGAGCCCATGTGAGGGAGGCTGGCCTCGGCAGGCAGGCGCAGCCGCCGCGCGTCTCGGGACGGCAAGCGCGCCAGAGGCGGCGCAGGCGCAGGCGCGGGCGGGCGGGCCGCGCAGGCGCCCGGCTGCGCACCATGCAAGCGCGCAGCCGGCGGCAGGGGCCTGTCAGGGGGGGGGCGGGGGCCCGCCTGCGGGGCGCGCCTGGGCAGAGCGGGCGGGTCCAGGCCGCGCCGCTGCTCCTGGCGCTGCGCGGCGCGGAAGTATAGCGTCTGGTCCGCCAGCCACGCCGCCGGGTACACAAACTCTGCGCGCCGCGCGCATGCCGGGTCCTCGCAGGCAGCCCCGCGCCCGGCGCGCCCGGCACTCAGACTGACCTTAATGTGTGTGGACCCTAGATGCAGATGTGGGCCATGCGCCTGCACCACGGGCCGCATGGAGAGCAGCTCAGGGCAGCACGCTGGCGGCAGCCACACGCCCATGCCAAGCCGCAGCGCGCACGTGCCGAGCCGCCTGGGCGCCGCACCGAAGCCGGCCTGCAGGTCCAGGCAGCGGCGGTAGCCGGCGACCGGGAAGAGCACGTCCAGGCGCAGCCGCCGCGCCGCACCGCCGCCGTCGGCTGCCAGCAGCGCGCTCGTCGAGCCGCCCAGGTTGCCGCCCAGCACTGCCGCGGCCGCCCACGGTCGGCTGCTGCCTACTGCAGCAGTCACTCGGCATGCTGGCCAGGCGACGGCTTCAGCCGAGTAAGTGGATGCTTTGGTGAGAGCAAGGCCGAGCGGCGGCGCTGAACGTCACGGAGGGGTCCGGGAGTGCTGCGCCAGGCAAGTCTGTGCCCGAACGTGTGTGTTGGTGGGGGCCTGGGGGGGAGGAGGGGCGGTGCACCCACTGCCAGCCCGGCCAGCCCGCCGAGGACCGCGCGGCGCTTGCTGGGCAGGCGCCCGCCCCAGGCCACCGTCTGCACGGGGTCCGCAAGGGACGGCCGCGGCGCAGCGCCGCCGTCACGCTCCTGCTTCCTGCCACCTGCCAACCGCCGTGCGCCGGCCAGCTGAGGTGCCACCCAGCTGGCGGTACGAGCAGGCAAGTGTGCACGCAAAGGCTCCTGGTGACTCACAGCCGGGCATCGCGCCTGTTACGGTGGCGGTGTTCCGCTGTTCCGGCTCGTTTGGGGCGCTGCAGCACCTGCAAGCGCGGGCAGTGCGGCCTCGGCGCGGCTGCGCTCGGCAATCTAGATGTATGCTGGATTGGCATGGCCTGCTGCCAAGGCTCGAGCCAGTATACACTTGCATCTCGCTCTGCTATGCTCACAAGATCTGTGCCCGGGAGCTTAACCAGCGCGGGTCATGACACATACAAGCGCTCCTGCCAACCCTCGTGCAGGCTCCATTTGAATCTCGAGGTCGAGCTGTCGCGCGCCATACAATATTTTCGGTTGATTTCCGCTGCTGCCGCAATGATGAGCCAGGCCAAGCCAGCAGTGGTGGCGCACCACCCCTCGATGCTGGTTGCGCACGGCTGGCCGTATGAGGTGGACAAGGATGGCGCGCTCCCTGGCTTTCACCACCGGTCATACAACCTTA
>JAABUV010000938.1_pt1 | contig 43687 bp, 44 predicted proteins | sample 5559971 | NCBI WGS metagenome assembly JAABUV01 (sample SAMN10711881, study PRJNA513362) | rock metagenome | isolation source: Antarctica rocks | place: Antarctica: Victoria Land, Knobhead nord | collected 2015-12-19 | reverse complement strand
AGTCGATGCCGCCACGGAGGATGTCCAGCACGTTCTCCACGCCGGCCTGCCCGTTCGCCCCGAGGCCCCACAGATAGGCGCGGCCGATCATCACCGCCCGCGCCCCGAGCGCCAATGCCTTCACCACGTCGCTGCCCCGGCGGATCCCACCGTCGAGCAACACCTCGACCTGCCCGCCCACCGCGTCCGCGACTGCCGCAAGCGCACGAATCGGCGCGGGCGTGCCGTCCAGGTTATTGCCTCCGTGGTTGGACACCGAGATCGCGCTGACCCCAGCGTCAACTGCACGCCTGGCGTCGTCCACCCGCATCACCCCCTTGAGCATGAATGGCCCGCCCCACTGCTCCCGCAGCCAGGCCACGTCCTCCCACGTGGGCAGCGGAGTACCCATCCACTCGCCGTAGGCGCCGAAGAACGTGGGCGCGGTTCCTCCGGGGAGCGTGAGGTTCGGCGTGGTCAGGTCGGGCACCCCACCCGAGCGCGCGAAGTCCAGCAGCCACCTCGGGCGCATGACTGCCTCGGGCGCGAACCGGGCCATAGCCCTGAGGTCGATCTTCTCGGGGATGACCGGGCTGCCCCAGTCGCGGCCCTGGGAGAACGACCAGTCCAGGGTCATGATCAGCCCCACGGCGCCCGCCTTACGCGCCCGTTCCATCCGCGCCACCAGGACGTCGCGCGTCCCCAGCCAGTACATCTGGAAATGCGTCTGCGGGTTCATCGCGGCCACCTCCTCGATGGACTTGCTCGCGAAGCTGCTGAGCCCCATCGCGACCCCGCGGGCGGCGGCGGCCCGGGCGACGGCCACCTCGCCGTCGGGGTGCACCGCCTGCACCCCGGTCGGTGAGATGAGCACCGGCATCGACATCGACTGCCCCAGCACCGTGGTCGACAGATCGCGGGTGTCCGAGAGTCCGACCACGTGCGGCGCGAACCCCAGTTCGGCGAAGGCCGCGGTGTTGTCGTCGGTCGTCAAACCCTTCTCCGAGCCGGCCACCAGCGCGCTGTACACCGACTTCGGCAATCGCTTCCTGGCCCGGCGCTGCGCCTCGGCGACGGTCTCGAACCAGCCGTCGCTCACGGCGACACCCCGGTCAGGGGGTTCTCGTCGCAGATCTTCGCCGGCAGCGTCGGCATGCCCAGCGTGGTCGACTGTCCGCGCACCGGGGCCGAATGCGAATGGTCACCGGTTGGCTTGGGGTTGGCGTCGGCGTCGACGCCGGCCAGCGCCAGCTCGCCGTAGCCCTGCACGCATTCCGGATCCGGCCCGTCCAGCGGCAGCCCGGTGAAGAACTTGGCGGCCATGCACCCGCCCCGGCACGAGTCGAAATGCTGACAACGGCTGCACGCACCACCGGTCTGCGGGCTGCGGAGCTCGGTGAACAGCTCCGAGCGGCGCCACACCTGCGCAAAGCCGCCCGGCGACAGCAGGTTCCCGGCCAGAAACGCGTCGTGGATGGCGAACGGGCAGGCATAGACGTCACCGATGGGGTCGATGAGGCACACCACGCGCCCCGCACCGCACAGGTTCAGCCCGGGTAGCGCGTCGCCGAAGGCGGCCAGGTGGAAGAACGAGTCGCCGGTGAGCACCCCTTCACCTTGCGCGACCAGCCAGTCGTACAGTTCACGCTGCTGGGCCATGGTCGGGTGCAGCTGGTCCCACACGTCGGCGCCGCGGCCGGAGGGGCGCAGCCGGGTCAGCCGCAGCGTGGCGCCGTAACGGTCGGCCAGCGCCTGGAACGCGTCGAGCTGACCGATGTTGTGTCGGGTGCACACCACCGAGATCTTCGCGTCGGCGAAGGAGGCGTCGGCCAGGTTCTGCAGCGCCCGGCAGGCCATGTCGAAGCTGCCGGCCCCGCGCACCGCATCGTTGACCTCGGCGGTGGCCCCGTCCAGCGAGATCTGCACGTCGACGTAGTCGCTGCCGGCCAGGCGCCGGGCCACCTCGGAGGTGATCTTGACACCGTTGGTGGAGAACTTCACCCCGACCTGGTGGGCAGTGGCGTAGTCGACCAGCTCCCAGAAGTCGCTGCGCACGGTGGGCTCACCACCGCCGATGTTCACGTAGAACACCTGCATCCGCTGCAGCTCGTCGATCACCGCCTTGCACTGGGCGGTGCTCAGCTCACGAGGGTCGCGGCGGCCGCTGCTGGACAGGCAGTGCACGCACGCCAGGTTGCAGGCGTAGGTGAGTTCCCAGGTGAGGCAGATCGGTGCGTCGAGTCCGAGCTCGAAGGAGTCGACGAGCCGGGGGGTCACCGGGGCGAGCGAAGCGACGGGGGATGTCACCGAGGCGAGCGAAGCGACGGGGGATGTCACCGAGGCGAGCGAAGCGACGGGAGAGGTCACCGCTCGGGGCTCGAGTATTGCGGTCATGCAACCTCCTTCACTGCGTCGTCCCGCGGGACGATCATGGTCGAGCTGGCCAGGGTCGCCAGCGCGCGGGTGTAGGCGGGTAGCGCATCCGCGCTGATCCCGGCGGCGCGGCAGGCGCTGCGGGCATCAGGGTGGGCGCCCAGTGACTGCACCACCCGCACGACCGTGCGGTTCTTCAGGAAACTCAGCTTGCGGGTGCCGAAGTGGTAGAGCAGCGCCCCGAACGGCTCGGGGCGCAGCGCGACCTTCGGGTGGAGCTGCCAGGCGGCGTCGAGGTCCACCGACGCGACTCAGTACACTCCACACATGCCGTCGATGGAGACCTCCTCGACTAGGGTTTCCTCCACGAGCGGCTCGTCAGCGGTCTGGGGTGTGGTCGACTCGGCCATGAGACGCTCCTCGGCTAAGGGTGAGCGGGATCACCCGATGGTGTGACAGGACCATAATGGCACCGGGGGTGCCGCTGGGAAGCCGGGGAGGAGGCGATGGTGGACACGACGCTGGTTCCCGGGCACGAACCGTCCGCTCGGGTAGTGCCGCGGCCGACCACCCGGCCCGGTCGCCGACCGGTGACCACCCACGCCGATATCAGTCACGCGGGCCTGGAGCTGTTCGCCCGCCACGGCTTCGAGGAAACCGGCGTCGGGCAGGTAGCCGAGGCGGCCGGCATCTCGCGGCGCACCCTGTTTCGCTACTTCCCGTCCAAGAACGACGTCCCGTGGGGCGACTTCGATGCCGAACTGGACCGGATGCGTCGCTTCCTGGCCGCGTTGCCGGCCGAGACCGACCTGGCCCATGGCCTGGCGTTGGCCTTGGTCGACTTCAACACCTTCCCGCCGCAGGAAGCACCGTGGCACCGGCAGCGGATGGCCCTGCTATTCGCGGTGCCCGCGTTACAGGCCCACTCCGCGTTGAAGTACGCCGGCTGGCGGGCGGTGGTCGCCGAACACGTCGCCGCCCGCACCGGGGGCATCCGCACCGACCACCTGCCGCGCACCGCCGGTTGGCTATTGCTGGGGGTAGCCCTGGCTGCCTACGAACAGTGGCTCGCCGATGACGACGCGGACCTGCTGGCACTGCTGCGATCCGGTTCCCGGCTCATCACGGTGGGGCTGCAGGGTGCGCGACCGGCAGGCTGGGCAACCGTAGGATCAGCGACCGATGAGCGCGCTTGAGGAAGACCAGCAGCAGAGTTTCGCCGACCTCGGGATCGACGAGCGGGTCCTGCGCGCCCTGGCCGACGTCGGTTACGAGCGCCCCTCGCCCATCCAGGCAGCCACGATCCCGCCGCTGCTGGCCGGGCGACACGTCGTCGGCCTCGCGCAGACCGGCACGGGCAAGACCGCGGCGTTCGCGGTGCCGGTGCTCTCCCGCATCGACGTCACCCAGCGCACCACCCAGGCCCTGGTGCTCGCCCCCACCCGCGAGCTCGCGATCCAGGTGGCCGAGGCGTTCGGCAAGTACGCCAAGCACCTGCCGGGCCTGCACGTGTTGCCCATCTACGGTGGCCAGGCGTACGGCGGGCAGCTGGCGGGGCTGCGGCGCGGGGCGCACGTGGTGGTGGGCACCCCGGGCCGGGTCATCGATCACCTGAGCAAGAGCACCCTCGACCTCACCGAACTGCGCTTCCTGGTGCTCGACGAAGCCGACGAGATGCTGAACATGGGCTTCGCCGACGACGTGGAGACGATCCTCGCCGACACGCCGGCCGACAAGCAGGTGGCGCTGTTCTCCGCCACCATGCCCAGCCAGATCCGACGGATCGCAAAGAAGTACCTGACCGACGCCGCCGAGATCACCATTCGGAACAAGACGGTGACGGCGGCGGCGACCCGGCAGCGCTGGCTGCAGGTGGCCCATCAGCGCAAGGTCGACGCCCTGACCCGCATCCTCGAGGTCACCGACTTCGCAGCAATGATCATCTTCGTCCGCACCAAGCAGGCCACCGAGGAGCTGGCCGAGCGGCTGCGCTCCCGCGGGTTCTCCGCCGCAGCCATCAGCGGCGACGTGGTCCAGGCGCAACGCGAGCGGACCATCGGCCAGCTGCGCAGCGGGGCACTGGACATCCTGGTCGCCACCGACGTCGCGGCGCGCGGGTTGGACGTCGAGCGCATCAGCCACGTCGTCAACTTCGACATCCCCACCGACGCCGGGTCCTACGTGCACCGCATCGGGCGGACCGGGCGGGCCGGGCGCGACGGGGACGCGCTGCTGTTCGTCACCCCACGCGAGCGGGGCCTGCTGTCCTCGATCGAGCGGGCCACCCGTCAACCCATCACCGAGATGTCGCTGCCCTCGGTCGACGACGTCAACGCCCAGCGGGTCGCCAAGTTCGCTGACTCCATCACCACCAGCCTCGGTTCCGCCGAGCTCCCGCTGTTCCGGCGGCTCGTCGACGACTACACCCGCGAGCACGACGTGCCGGTAGCCGACGTGGCGGCAGCGCTGGCGGTGCTCAGCCAGGACGGGTCCTTCCTGCTGAAGCCGGAGCCACCGCCACCGCCGCGACCGCCGAAGTCCACCCGGGTTGACCGGGAACGACCGCCCGCCCGAACCGCGCCGAGCGGACCGCTGGCGACCTACCGGATCAGCGTCGGCCGGCGGCACAAGGTGCAGCCGGGCGCGATCGTCGGGGCCATCGCCAACGAGGGCGGCCTGGGCCGGGGCGACTTCGGTCACATCGACATCCAGGCCGACCACAGCCTGGTGGAGCTGCCCGCCGACCTCCCCCCCGCGACGCTGGGCCGCCTCGCCCGCACCCGGATCTCGGGCAAGCTCATCGGGCTGACCAAGCAGGACGGGCCGTCGGCGAACCGGGCCAGCCGGCCCCGCAGCTGACCCCCGCCCATGCCGCAGCGGACGGCCGGGTCGCGCTGCTCAGCCCGCGTGGTGGATGGCGCCGGCCAGGGCGGTGAGCTGCTGGCCGCCGCCACCCCAACGCCCGGCGATGATCTCCGCCGCGATGGACACCGCCGTCTCCTCGGGGGTGCGGGCCCCGAGGTCCAGTCCGATCGGGGAGTGCAACCGGGCGAGCTGGGAATCGGTCATCCCGCGGTCGCGCAGCTGCTGCTCGCGGTCGTCGTGGGTGCGGCGGCTGCCCATCGCCCCCACGTAGGCCGGGCGTTGCTCCCAGCCGTCGTCACCCAGGGCCAGCTCCAGCAGCGGGACGTCGAACTTGGGGTCGTGGGTGAGCACGCAGAGCACGGTGCGCTCGTCGAGCCGCCCGGCGTCGCGTTCGGTCAGCAGGTAGCGGTGCGGCCACGCAACCACCACCTCGTCGGCGTCGGGGAAGCGTTTCGGGGTCGCGAATACCGCGCGGGCGTCGCACACCGTCACCCAGTAGCCCAGGAACGCTCCCATGCGCGCCGCAGCGGCCGCGAAGTCGATCGCACCGAATACGATCATCCGCGCGGGCGGGGCGTAGGAGGCGACGAACACCTCCATGCCGTCGCCCAGGCGCTCGCCGTCCGGTCCGTAACGCAAGGTGCCGTTACGCCCGGCCGCCAGCAGGCCCCGTGCGTCGTCGGTGACGGCGGCATCGGCGCGGGCGGAGCCCAGGGTGCCGCTGGCGGTGTCACCAGTCGAACCGGCCCCGAACAGCACCCGACGCTGCCCCACCCGTGCCGGGTCCGGGTGCACCGTGGTGGTGGCCACGGCCACCGGGCGCCCGCTCGCGATCGCCGCGGCCACGTCACCCAGCTCCGGGTAGCTCTGCTCGTCCAGCCGCTCGACGAACACGTCCAGGATGCCGCCGCAGGTCAGGCCCACCGCGAAGGCGTCGTCATCGGATACGCCGTAGCGCGTCAGGACCGGCACACCATCGGCCACCACCTGCTGGGCCAGCTCGTACACCGCGCCCTCGACGCAGCCGCCGGACACGCTCCCGACCACCGCACCGTCGCCGCCGAGCAGCATCGCCGCACCCGGCTGGCGGGGGGAGGACTTCCACGTCCCCACCACGGTGGCCAGCGCCACCGGCTTGCCCACGCGCCACCAGTGCACCGTCTCGGTCAGCACCTCACGCATCTGCCACCACCTCCACGAGCTCCTCGAGGGCCGCGAGCGAGTGCCCTGACATCAACCGGTGCAACGACGGCAGCGCCACCACGATGCCCGACTGCACCGGCGCGTACCCGAGGCGCCCGGCGTGCGGGTTCGACCACACCACGGCCCGCGCGAGCCGGGACAGCCGCGCCACCTGCTCGCCCAGCAGGGCCGCGGAACCGAGCTCCCACCCGTCGGAGAACACCACGATCACCGCACTCCTGGCCAGCCCGCGTTGGCCCCAGCGGTCGGTGAACACCTTCAGCGTCTCCCCCAGCCGGGTGCCGCCCGCGTAGTCCGGCACCGCCGCGGCAACCGCGCGCAGGGCCACCTCCGGGTCGCGGTGTCCCATCGCGCGGGTGAGCCGGGTCAGCCGGGTGCCCAGGGTGAACGTCTCCACTCCTCGCGGGGCCGCGCAGGTGAGCACGTGCGCGAAACGCAGCAGCGAATCGGCGTAGGGCGACATGGAGCCGGAGACGTCGATGAGCAGCACCAACCGCCGTGGCCGCTGCGTACGCCGATGATGCACCGGACGCACCAGCTCGCCACCGGCGCGCAGCATCTGCCGCACGGTGGCCCGCGGGTCGACGGCACCGCGGCTGGCCCGGCGGCGGCGCACCGCGCGGCGGGTGGCGGGGCGGTAGCGCAGGGCGGCCAGCAGCATCCGCAGGTGCTCGCGCTCACCTGGGCTCAGCTCACCGAAGTTTTTGTGGCGCAGCACTTCGTTCGCGCTCGCTGCGGTGCTCAGCTGCTCGGCGGGCAACCGGTCGTCCTGGGGCTTCGCCGGCGCGCCGGTGAGCGATGCCTGCAGGCTGCGTTGCGGCAGCTGGGCGGGCGGTGCCCCGCCCACGCGCCGGGTGGTGCCGCCGTACCAGGCGGAGAAGGCGGCGTCGTAGCGCGGCAGGTCGTCGGCCTGGCTGCACAGCGTCAACCGGCCGGCCCAGTAGGTCTGCACCGGCCCGGCCAGCTCGCCGGCTGTACTCCCCACGGCCAGGGCCTCCAGGAACGCGCGACCGCGGGAGGCGTCGGCCGCTACGCTCGCAGCCCGCAGCACCCGGACGAAGCCCAGGTGCGCACGCAGCTCGGCGTCGGCGTTCACCGGAAGAGCAACCCGTCCAGGCCGAGCTGGGTCACCTTGTCGGCGTCCTCGCGGTACTTCAGGACGGCGCCGAGCGTCGCAGCCGCGGTCTGGGTGTCCAGGCTGTCGCGGCCCAACGCGTGCAGGGCGGCGGCCCAGTCCAGGGTCTCGGCCACCCCGGGCGGCTTCAGCAGGTCCAGGGTGCGCAGCGCGCGGGTGGCCACGGCGACCTGGCGAGCCAGCTCGGCGGCCACGTGCGGCAGGCGCTCGTGCACGATGGCCACCTCACGCTCCAGGTCCGGGTGCTCCAGCCAGTGGTAGAGGCAGCGGCGCTTGAGCGCGTCGTGCACCTCGCGGGTGCGGTTGGAGGTGAGCACCACCAGGGGTGGCACCGCGGCGGTGATCTCACCCAGCTCGGGAATGCTCACCCGGTTCTCGGACAGCACCTGCAGCAGGAAGGCCTCGAACTCGTCGTCGGCGCGGTCGATCTCGTCGACCAGCAGCACGCACGGCGCCAAGCGCAGGGCCTGCAGCAGCGGGCGGGCCAGCAGGAAGCGTTCGGAGTACAGCTCACCCTCGGCCACCTCGGCCCCGCCGGCCTCCACCGCCCGCAGATGCAGCAGCTGGCGGGGGAAATCCCAGTCGTACAGCGCCTGGCTGGCGTCGATGCCCTCGTGGCACTGCAGCCGCACCATGGGCAGCCCGAGTGCCTCCGCCAACGCCGTGGCCAGCGCCGTCTTGCCGGTGCCCGGCTCGCCCTCGCAGAACAGCGGACGCCGCATCGCCAGCGCAAGGAATGCGGCCGTGGCCACCCCGTCGTCGGGCAGGTAGCTCACGGAGCGCAGCGCGGCGGCCATGTCGGCTGGCGAGGTGATGTCCACGGGCCGCAGCGTAAGCGTGGTGTGAACGCGCTCACCATACGGGCGGGGTCGAGTGGTGCTACTATGTGGTCACCATGAGTAACAGTGTGGGTATCAGGGAACTGAAGCAGCACGCGAGCGCCGTATTGAGGCGCGTCGCCCGCGGGGAGTCGATCGAGGTCACTGATCACGGCCATCCCATTGCCCGCATCGTTCCGCTCCGGCCCGGCGTGCTGGACCAACTCGTGCTCGAGGGCCGGGCCTCGGAGTCGGTCGGTGATCTCCTAGACGCCGTGGAGCAGCTGGGACTACCGGCGGTGGCCGGCGGCCCCGTGCTTCCGTCGGTAGCGCTCGCCGAGTTGCGTACTGATGAACGGTAGAGCCGCTTACCTCGACACTTCGGCCTTCGTCAAGCTGCTCGTCGCCGAACCCGAGTCGATGGCACTGCGCGAGCGCCTCCGGCGCTGGCCGGAGCGCGCGTCAGCCACCTTGTTGCGTACCGAGACAGTGCGCACCCTGCGACGCTCCGGAAACGATCACCTCGTAGGACACGCGCGTCGTCTGTTCGGATCCATTCAGCTGGTCCGTATCGACGAGCCACTGCTCGACCGGGCAGCTGACCTGGGACCCACGGAGCTACGTTCGCTCGACGCGGTCCACCTCGCTGCGGCCCTGGCGCTTGGCCCGGAGCTGGCGGTGCTGCTCACCTACGATGGCCGTCTACGGGACGCCGCCCGTGCCCAGGGAATGGACGTGGAGTCCCCCGCCTGATCGGTGACGACGGCGGGCGCGCCGCGACTTCAATCCGCGCGCGCGGCGGTCCGTTCGATGCCCTCCAGGAGCGTCGGCCACACCCAGCGCGCCAGGTCGTGGCCCATGCCTTCCACCTCCCGCAGCTGCGCACCCGGCACGGCCGTGGCCGTCGCCCGTCCGCCCGAGGGCTGGATTACCCTGTCCCGCAGGCCGTGCAGCACCAGCGTCGGACAGCGCAGCCGACGCAGGTCGGCGGTTCGGTCACGCTCACCGACGCACGCCGCGAGCTGGCGGCCGCCGCCCGAGCCGTCTCCGGTCTCCCGCGCGCCCGCCCGCCGCGCGGTCACCCGCACGTCCTCGTCGTCGAGGGTGGTCCGCCCCGCCGAGCCGATCCGGGTGAACGAGCGCACCAGGCCCTCGACCGGGTCCGACGCCGGAGGACGCGGGAACTCCGGGATCATCCGCGCCGCGACCTTCCCCGTGCGGCCGTCGCCGGGACGACCCATCACCGACACCAACGACCGCGTCAGCCCCGGGTGTCGGATCGCCACCTCCTGGGCCACCATCGATCCCAGTGACACGCCGACGACGTGCGCCCCGCGTGGGTCGACGTGCGCGATGAGCCCCGCTGCGTCGTCGGCCATGTCCCCGAGCGTGTAGACCGGGTTCGCCTGGCGACGCAGGAAACCCCACGGGCTGATCCCCGGGCCGCGGAGCTTGGTCGACTCGCCGCAGTCCCGGTTGTCGAAGCGCACCACATGGAAGCGGCGCGCGACCAGCTCGGCGCAGAAGCCGTCACGCCACCACTCCATGGACAGCCCAAGACCCATCACGAGCAACACCGTGGGATGCGCGGGGTCACCGAGGGACTCGTAGCAGAGCTCGACGTCCCCGACCCGGTGTCTGCGCGTGTTCACCACCGCACTTCGGATGCTGCGGATCCGCCGGTTCGTGCCCACCCAGCGGGACTGCCCCGGCAATCACGGCTGCGCTCTGGCACCGTCGGGTGCGCAGGTGGCGACAGCGCGGCCTGCTCCGTCGTCGAACAGGGAGCAACACCATGCCCATCAGCGGGATCACCGACTACGCCCACGTGCGCATCACCGTCACCGACATCGAGCGCTCGCGGGCCTTCTACGACAGCGTCTTCGGTTTCCCCGTCGCCTTCGAGGTGCCCGCGGGTGCGGACGAGGCAACCAAGGCGCAACTCGGCTTCCTCTTCGGGGGTGTGATCTACCAGTTCCCCGGTGGGCTGTTCGGCCTGCGCCCGGTGGCCCCGAGCGGTGACGCGTTCAGCACGGACCGGGTTGGCCTCGACCACTTCTGCTTCCAGCTCGCCAGCCTGGACGAGCTCACCGCGGCCGCCGCCGTGCTCGACGAGCTGGGCGTGGCGCACGAGGAGATCAAAGACCTGGGCGAGGCTGGCTTCGCCCTGCTGGAGTTCCGCGACCCGGACGGCATCGCACTGGAGCTGACCTCGCCCAACTGATCCACCGGCCCCGGGGCGGGCGGGGTCTGTGGGGGCGGGGTCTGCGCAGGCCGGGGGCGTCTGCCGGCGTCTGCGCAGGCCGGCGCGGCCCGGCAGACGCCGCGCCGGCCCGGCAGACGCCGCCCAGTGCCGCGCGGCCCACCGGGGGTAGCACCGGGCTGACTGCCCGATCAGTCCTCCGTGTCGATGTCGGTGCCGGTGGCTAGGTCGCCGCACTCGACGGCGAGGACGTCGCGGCGCCCACGCAGAAAGCCCCGCGCCCCGTGGTCACCGGTGGCCGCCGCCCGCGCCGGGGCCCAGTACATCCGGTCGAGCAGCACGGGATGCCCGCCCCGGCCGTGGAAGGTGGCGCGGGCCAGCGCGGCGTCGGTGGCGAGCACCCTGGTGACCACGTCCGCGCCCACGTCCGGGGTGTCCACCAGGTGCACCAGTGCCCGGCTGGCGTCTGTGGGCTCCGCCGCCGCCAACCCCGCGCACAGCGATGCGCTCATACCCCGTTCCCAGTCGGGCGCCACCACGATCTGCGCCCCGTCCGGCACCAGCACCGCTGCCTGCTCGGCGGCCGCACCGAGCACGACGAGCACCTGCGTGCATCCACCGTCGCGGAGGGCGGCGACCGCCGCGCGCAGCCAGGAGCCGTCGTGGGCCAGCACCTTCGGTGAGCCGTAACGGCTGCCCGAGCCGGCTGCCAGCAACACCCCGATCGCGTTCACCGACCAATCCTGCATCCGGCCGGCGTAGTCGACCGCCCCACCTGGCCCGTGTGGCTACTTGACGAGGCCCGGCGGCGTGTAACCGGCGGCAGTCGGGCCCGCGTACAGGCCCTTGGTGACCTCCTTGAGGCCGCCGGCCTGAGTCGAATCCGGCCGAAAGACGTAGATCTTCTGCGACGGGGACGCACCCGGCTTGGAGTAGTCCAGCGGGGCCACGACCCCGGTGTCGACGTTGGTCAGCGAGCGGAAGGCCGTGTTCATGCCGTCACGGGTGAGGTCCTTGTTGTCGCAGGCCTTCTTCAGCACCTCGGTGAACGCCTTGGCCGCGCCGTAACCCCAGGTGAGGCCGCCGTCGAGCTGCGAGTCCGGGTACTTCGCCTTGTAGTCGGCGACGAACTTCTGCGTGCCCGCGTCGGTGCCGTTGGGCTGTTGCCAGGACGCGACACCGTAAAGCAACTTCTCCAGTGCCGGTCCAGCCGCGGTCTTGAGCAACCCCGGCGCGAAGTCGGGGTTGTTTCCCAGGATCGGCACGTTCAGGCCGATGCCGGCGTCCACCGCGGCGACCGAGGCCGTGGAGGTCGGCGAGGCCGTCAAGGCGATGGCCGTGACACCCTGGTTCTTGAGGTCCGTCACCTGAGCGGTGAGGTCGGTGTCGGTCGGCTTGATCTTCTTCTCCACGACCGTCAGCCCGTTCTTGTCGGCTGCGTACTTGCTGCCGAGCAGACCGTTGGCTCCGTACTCACCCTCGAAGTAGATGTGGCCGATCTTGTCGCCCTTCTTGATCAGCTTGTTTTCGAGCGCATAATCGATCACGTTGATCATCTCGTAGTCGTAGGTTGTTCCCACGATCATGATCTGCTTGTTGCTGAGCAGGGTCGACGCCCACGCGGACGGGATCGCGATGACCTTGTCGGAGGTGTACTGGTCGAGCAGCGCCGCACTGATCGGCGAACCCAGGACCTGGGGGAAGCCCAGCACCTGGTCCTTCATCTGCTGGTAGAGCGTCACGCCGTTCTGCACGTTGTAGCCGTGGTCCTTGGAGACGACGCTGATCTTGCGACCGCACACGCCGCCCGCCGCGGAGAGCTGGTCGAAGTACAGCTGCTCAGCCTGCGTGATGCTCTTGCCCAGCGCGGCGAACACGCCGGACAGGTCGGTCAGCTGGCCGACGGTGATGGTGTCGGCGGTGACGCCGGTCCCCGTCTTCACACCTCCGGCGGCACTGCCACCCCCACCGGATGAGGAGTCGGCTGCCTTGGTGCTGCACGCGGTGGCCATCAACCCGATCGCCAGGACAGCGGCGACCGCGCGACCTCGTTTCATCAACATTTGGTTCTCCACTAGCTGGGGCCCGTGCCGGACGGCGGGGCGGGATCGGTGCACACCTGAGGCTCAGGTGCGGGGGGAAGGTGCCTGCGGGGTACGCGGGCCACTGGCGCGGTCAGACCCGGTGGGATGGGGCGCGTCTGGGGCTATGGAAGTGGTGTGACGTTCCGGTCGGTGCGGACCGCGGCGGGTGACGGTTTGCGCTAGGCGTCGACCGATCGCGGCCAGACCTCCCGACTCGAAGATCAGGAAACCGATGATGGCGGCGCCGAACACGTAGCGGGCGAAGCTTCCCGCGTCGACGCCACCGGATCCGGGTGCCGCCAGGTAGGGGACGCTCGATCCGTACTGGCTGAGCAGCTGGGGCAAGGCGATCACCAGGACCGCACCGAGCGCGGCACCGCCCACCGATCCGAGTCCGCCGATAATGATCATCGCCAGGAATTGGAGGGAGAGGTCGAAGCCGAACGTGTCGGGCACGATGCGCGAGAAGGTGAGCGCAAACAGCACCCCAGCCAGCCCGGCGTACATCGATGACAGGACGAAGGCCGAGGCCTTGTAACGCCGGACGTCGACGCCCATCACCGCCGCGGCGATCTCGCTGTCGCGGACCATCTGCATCGCCCAGCCCGGGCGCCCGCGCAGCAGGTTCTTGGCGAAGATGTAGGACAACACGACGAGGGCAAGCCCGAGGTACCACAGCCGCTCGAAGCGTCCGAAGGACACGTTGAGGACGAACAGCTGCGGGTCGGTGGCGTCGAAGGAGAAGCCGAACAGGTTAAACGTCGGGATGTTTCGACCGTTGAAGCCACCGGTGATCGACTCGGCATTGAAGAGGATGTGCTGGCCGATGAAGACCAGGGCGAGGGAGGCGATACCGAGGTAGATGCCCCGTAGCCGGGAGGAGATCGGGCTGAAGAGCAGGCCGAAGAAGCCGGCGATGAGGACGGCGAGCACCGCGGCGAGCACGGTGGGCAGCTCCAGGCCGGACACGGAGATTCCGCCCCCGACCCGGCTCGGCGCTCCGGCGAAGTAGGAGTAGCCGTATGCCCCGACAGCCAGGAAGAACGCGTGGGCCAACGACAGCTGACCCGTGTTGCCCGTCAACAGGTTCAGTCCGATGGCACCGATGATGGCGGACATGCAGAACAGCCCGGTCTGCAGCAGCGAGCCGGGCAGGTACAGGGGCAGCACAGCCACGACGAGCACCACGAGAACGCGGAGCAGAGTGGGGATACCGGGAGGACGCCGGCCGCCACCGCGGGAGCGGCCCGCTGCGGCACCTGGGGGGGCAGCGGTCCTCAGCTGCGCGGCGCTAGACACGGGCGATGTCCTTCGTCCCGAACAATCCCGACGGGCGCCACATGAGCACGCCGATCATCACGATGTAGGGCATGATCGAACCGAACCCCCCGCCGAGGAAGGGCAACTTCTCCTCGTACCCCGAGGTCAACGTCTCGGCCAGGCCCACCACGATGCCGCCGACCAGCGCGCCGCCGGTGGAGTCGAGGCCGCCGAGGATAGCGGCGGGGAAGGCCCGGGAGGCCACCAGTCCCGTGGTGTTGGTGAGCCCCGGGGTGGGGAAGGCGACGAGGAAGATCGCGGCGACGGCGGCGAGCACCCCGGCGATCACCCACGACAGCACCGACACCCGGCCGAGCCGGATGCCCATCAGCGCGGCTGCCTCGCTGTCTTCGGCGGCGGCCCGGGTGGCGACCCCCCAGCTGGAGAACTTGTACGCCGCGAAGAACAGCCCCATCAGCACGCTGGCGACCGCGATCGCCGCGACGCGCGACTGCGGCACGGTGAATCCCGCCACGCTGATCAACTTGCTGCCCCACGGGTCGCCCGTGCTGAGCACCTGCGAGCCGATCCGTCTGGTCAGCTCGGTGAGCAACAGGATGTCGACCCCGATGGTGAGGATCGCCAGTGAGTTGGCGTCTCGTCCGCGTAGGCGCCGGATGAGGACGAGCTCGATGAACAATGCCCCGATCGCGGCGGTGGCGACGCCGGCCACCAGGGCGAGCCAGAAGCCGAACCGTTGCTGGTTGACGGCCACCACGTAGCCCCCGAGCAGCAACAGCGAACCGTGCGCGAAGTTCACCACCTCGGTCGCCTTGTAGATCACGACGAACCCGAGCGCGATGAGGGCGTAGATGAAGCCCAGCGAGACCCCTTGGATCATGAGCTCGACAAACTTGGTCACGAGGTCGTCTCCTTGGTGTGGGCGCCAGGTGAACTCGCGCCGGACGTGCGACCGTCGGCTGCGTCGTCATCGGCTGCGTCGTCATCGGCTGCGTCGTCGTCGCCTGAGCCGAGGTATGCCCGGATGACCTCGGGGTCGTTCTGAATCTGGGCCGGCGGACCGTCGGCGATGAGCCGACCGAAGTCCAGGACGGTGACCTGGTCGGAGATCTGCATGACTACCCCCATGTCGTGTTCCACGAGCACTACCGAGATGCCCAGGGTGTCCCGCACGCTGGCAATGGCGGTGGCCATCTGGGCGGACTCGTCGGAGTTCATGCCGGCCACCGGTTCGTCGAGCAGCAGCACACTGGGTTCCATCGCCAGCGACCGGCCCATCTCGACCCGCTTCTGATCGCCGTAGGACAACAACCCGGCGGGGGTGTCGAGCTTGTCCCCGAGCCCCAGGAAGTCCGCGATCTCCTCGACCCGCGCCGCGTGCCGGGCGCGCTCCCTCCTGGCACCGGGTAGGGCCATGCCGGTGGCCAAGAACCCCGACTTGGTCAGATGGTGGCGGCCGAGCATCAGGTTGTCCGACACCGACTGCGACTTGGACAGCGCGATGTTCTGGAAGGCTCGGCCCACTCCGAGTTCGGCGATCCGGTGCGGCCGCAACCCGGTGACCTGGCGGTCACCCAGCAGGACGGTCCCTTCGGTCGCGGCGTAGACGCCGGATATCACGTTGAAGCAGGTCGACTTTCCCGCTCCGTTGGGTCCGATCACGGCGTGGATGGTGCCGGGCTCCACGGTGAAGGAGACCTTGTCCAGGGCAGTGACGCCGACGAAGCGAACCGTGACGTCCCGCACCCGCAGCGCGGGCACCCCGGGGTCCTCCGCTGCCTGGCGTTTGGTCACGGGACCCACCGGCTCAGCCTGCGAACGCCGATGCTGGCGGCGTGCCGATCCGCAGTTGCCGGCCCGGCGTCGGCGCCGTCCTCCACGGTGGGGCCCTCCCCGAGATACAACCGCTGCACGGCGTCCGTCTTGGCCAGCTCGGCGGCGTCCCCCGACAGCGAGACCTGCCCCAGGTCGAGCACGTAGGCGCGGTCGGCGACGTCGAGGGCCATCGCGGCGTTCTGCTCCACCAGGAGCACCGAGACGCCGCGGGAGTTGATGTCGCGGATCACCCGGCCGATCTGTCCGATGACGCGCGGCGCCAGGCCGAGTGAGGGTTCGTCGAGCAGCAACAGCTTGGGCTCTGCCATCAGTGCCCGGCCGATGGCGAGCATCTGCTGTTCACCGCCGGACAACAGGCCCGCGCGCCCGCTGCGCCGGTCGGCGAGCACCGGGAACATGTCGAACATCTGCTTCTGCATGCGTCCACGAGCGGAGTTGTTCGAGTTGCCGAGCGACCCGGCCCGCAGGTTCTCCTCCACCGACAACCGGCCGAAGATGCGCCTGCCCTCCGGCACCTGCACAACCCCGGAGGCGACGATGGCCGCGGCGTCCCGTTTGAGCAACGAGTGACCGTCGAGGGTGACCGTCCCGCTGTCGACGGATCCCCGGTGCAGCCGAAGCGTGCCTGAGATGCACCGCAGCAGGGTCGACTTTCCGGCCCCGTTGCTGCCCAGCAACGCAGCGACCTTGCCCTCGGGCACCGTGAGCGACACGCCCTGAAGCGCGCGCACCGCACCGCCGTAGGTCACGTGCAGTTCCTTGACCTCGAGCATCGATCTCCTTGCCGCGTGGCGGGACTGGACCAGTGGGTAAGTCATACGGCATCCGGCAGGCGTAGTCGTACCACCCCGCGAATCGAGACCCAACTGTGGCCACCGGACCACGCCGGGTCGCGGAGTCGGCGTTGGTCAGCCCCCTGGTCGGCCCCGCGCAGGCCCGTGTTATAGGCCGAGCTCCCGCGCGATCAGCATGAGCTGGACCTCGGTGGTGCCCTCGCCGATCTCCAGGACCTTCGAGTCCCGGTAGTGCCTTGCCACCAGGTACTCGTTCATGAAGCCGTAGCCGCCGTGCACCTGGCAGGCGTCGCGCGCGTTGTCCATCGCCGCCTCGCTGGAGATCATCTTGGCGATTGACGCCTCCTTCTTGAACGGCCGTCCCGCGAGCATCCTGGCCGACGCGTCGTAGTAGGCAGTCCGGGCGACGTGGGCGCGCGCCTCCATCCGGGCGATCGTGAACGCGATCGACTGGTTCGCCCCGATCGGGCGGCCGAACGCCTCGCGCTCCTTCGCGTACCGCACGCTCTCGTCCACACATCCCTGCGCGGCGCCGGTGGCCAGCGCGGCGATAGCGATGCGCCCCTCGTCGAGGATGCGGAGGAAGTTTCCGTAGCCGCGGCCGCGCTCGCCGAGCAGGTTCTCCGCGGGCACCCGGACGTCGTCCAGGCTCAGCGGGTGGGTGTCGGAGGCGTTCCAACCCACCTTGTTGTAGGCCTTGCCCGCCGTGAAGCCCGGCGTGGGCACGGGAACCAGGATCGAGCTGATCTCCGGTCGGTCGTCCATGGTGCGGCCGGTGACCGCCGTGACGATGACCAGCCGGGTGATGTCGGTGCCGGAGTTGGTGATGAACTGCTTGCTGCCGTTGACGATCCACTCGTCACCGTCGAGCACCGCGGTCGTCTTGGTCCCACCGGCGTCGCTGCCGGCCTGCGGCTCGGTGAGCCCGAACGCGCCGAGGATCTCCCCGGCACACAGCCGGGGCAGCCACTGCGCCTGCTGGGCGGCGGTGCCGAAGCGGTACACCGGCATCGCGCCGAGCGACACGCCCGCCTCCAGGGTGATGGCCACGCTCTGGTCGACGCGGCCGAGTTCCTCCAGCGCCAGGCACAGCGTGAAGTAGTCCCCACCCATCCCGCCGTGCTCGATCGGGAACGGCAGCCCGAACAGGCCCAGCTGACCCATCTGGCGCACCACCGCGTAGGGAAAGGTGTGCTCGCGGTCGTGCTCGGCGGCCACCGGTGCGACGACCTCGCTGGCGAATTCCGCGACGGTGGCGCGTAGCTGCTGCTGTTCGTCGGTGAGCTGGGTGTCGAGCATCTAGGGCTCCTTGCTGGCGAGTGCGGTGACGACGCGAGACGGGCTGGGGCGGCCCAGGTGTGCTGCCATCCAGATGCTGGTGTCGACGAGGGACGCCAGGTCGACGCCGGTCTCGATGCCGAGGCCGTTCAGCTGCCACAGCAGGTCCTCGGTGGCGAGGTTGCCGGTGGCCGAACGCGCGTACGGGCAGCCACCGAGCCCGCCCGCCGCGGAGTCCACTGTGCTCACCCCGTGCTGCAGGGCCACCAGGGTGTTGGCCAGGGCTTGGCCGTAGGTGTCGTGGAAGTGCACGGCCACGGCGTCGACGGGCACCGCTGCGGCGTTCACGGCGTCCAGGACCGCGATGACCCGATCCGGGGTGGCCACGCCGATGGTGTCACCGAGGGAGATCTCCTGGGCGCCCGCCGCGCGCAACGCGGCCGCGACCCGGGCCACCGTGGCCGGGGCGACAGCACCCTCCCAGGGGTCGCCGAAGCACATGGAGACGTATCCGCGCACGGCCAGGCCCGCGGCGCGGGCGGTGTGGGCGACGTCGGTGAGGGTGGCCAGGCTCTCGTCCATGCTGCGGTTGAGGTTGCGGCGGGCAAAGCTCTCGGTGGCGCTGGCGAAGACGGCAACCTCGCGTACGCCGGCGGCCAGCGCCCGGTCGAGGCCGTGCCGGTTGGGCACCAGCACCGGCATGCGCACCCCGGCCGGTGCCTGGCCCAGCTCGGCGAGCAGCTCGGCGGCGTCGGCCAGCTGCGGTACCCACGCTCCGCGCACGAAGCTGGTGGTCTCCACCGCCGTGTGACCGGCGGCCAGCAGCCGGCGCACGAACTCTGCCTTGACGGCCACCGGCACCAGGGTTTGCTCGTTCTGCAGTCCGTCGCGCGCGCCGACCTCGTAGACGGTGACCCGGTGGGGTAGTCCGTTGCGCGTCGCCAGCCCGGGGTCAGTCACCGGCCGCCTCCACCGTCGCCAGCAGCGCGTCGCCCGCCACCCGCTGGCCGGCCCGGACGTCCAGGGTGCGCACCGTTCCGGCGTGTGGGGCGCGGATCGTGTGTTCCATCTTCATCGCCTCCACCACGAGGATCGGGGCACCGGCGTCCACCTCTGCACCCACGTGTGCATGCACCGCGATCACGGTGCCCGGCATGGGGCTGCGGAGCTGCGCGCCACCCGCGACCGCCGCGCAGCCACGATCGGTCGACAGCTCGGTGACCGCCCAGCTCGCCCCACCGCGGCCCAGCCACAGCGTGGCACCGTCGGCGGCCACCAGCCATCGCTGCGTGCGCCGGTCGACGGTGAGCGCCAGCTCGTCGGGGGCATCGAGCACAGCCGAGACCTCATGCCACGAGCCGCCGTCGACCCGGCCGCGTCCGCCAGCCAGCTCCACCTCACCCGCGGAGGTCGACCACCGCAGCGGCGCGTGCTCACCGGGGCGCCAACCCGACGGGGTGGCCCACACGTCGTCGACCGGTGCATGCACCAGTGCGTGCAGAGCAAAGCCGAGCGGCACCGCCACCGGCACCTCGGGGTCGACCAGCCCGGCGAGCGCGCGCTCGATGAGCCCGGTGTCGAGCCGTCCGGCTCGCACGTCGTCGTGGCGCAGCAGCGCGCGCAGGAACGCGACGTTGGTGCCCACCCCCAGCACGGCGGTGGCCCCGAGGGCGGCATCGAGCAGGGCCAGCGCCGTCGCCCGGTCCGGCCCGTGCGCGATGACCTTGGCCAGCATCGGGTCGTAGTCCGAGCCGACCACCGCGCCGACCACCAACCCGGAGTCGACCCGGACCCCGGGACCACTCGGGGTGCGCAGCGCCAGCACGGTGCCACCGGTGGGCAGGAAGTCCCGGGATGGGTCCTCGGCATACACCCGGGCTTCGACGGCGTGCCCGGCCAGGCGAACCTCGTCCTGGGTGAACGACAGGCGCGCACCCGCCGCCACCCGCACCTGCTCGGCAACCAGGTCGACGCCGGTCACCATTTCGGTCACCGCGTGCTCCACCTGCAGCCGGGTGTTCATCTCCAGGAAGTAGAACTGGTCCGGGGCGTCGGCGGACACGATGAACTCCACCGTGCCCGCGCCGGAGTAGCCACAGGCCCGCGCGGTGTCGCAGGCCGCCGCCCCCATACGATCCCTGCTCACGTCGTCGAGCAGCGGCGACGGTGACTCCTCCACCACCTTCTGGTGCCGGCGCTGCAGCGAGCACTCCCGCTCCCCCAGGTGGACCACCTCGCCACGACCGTCGGCCAGCACCTGCACCTCGATGTGGCGGGGCGCCGTGACGAACCGCTCCACGAACAGCGTGTCGTCGCCGAAACTGGACGCGGCCTCCCGACGGGCGGTGATCAACGCGGCGGGCAGGTCGGCGGCGGAGTGCACCAGGTGCATGCCCTTGCCCCCGCCGCCGGCCGAGGGCTTGACCAGCACGGGATAGCCGACCTCGACGGCCGCGGCGCGCAGGTCGTCGTCGCTCATCCCCGGCTCCGAGCGCCCCGGCACCACGGGAACGCCTGCGGCACTGACGGTCCGCTTGGCGCTGATCTTGTCGCCCATGAGCTCGATGACGGCCGCCGACGGCCCGATGAACACCACCCCGGCGCTCGCGCAGGCGCGGGCGAACGGCGCGTTCTCGGCGAGGAAGCCGTAACCCGGGTGGACGGCCTGCACCCCGGAGGCGGCCACCGCGGCCAGGACGTCCTCGACAGACAGGTAGCTGCCGATGCGGAGCGCGACGTCGGCCTCGCGGACGTGCCTGGCCCGCGCGTCGGCGGCGGTGTACACCGCGACGGAGGTGACACCGAGCTCACGCAGGGTGCGCTGCACGCGGCACGCGATCTCACCGCGGTTGGCGACCAGGACGGTGCGGAACATCGTCGCGTCGGACATGCGGCTCACATCCGGAAGACGCCGTAGCCGACGGGCTCCAGCGGTGCGTTGGCGGCGGCGCCCAGGGCAAGGCCGAGGACGGTGCGGGTGTCGGCGGGGTCGATCACACCGTCGTCCCAGAGCCGGGCGGTGGAGTAGTACGGGTTGCCCTGATGCTCGTACTGCGCCCGGATGGCGTCGGTGTCCACCTCGCCCACGGTGGCCAGCACGGCCGCGGCCTGCTCCCCACCCATCACCGAGATCCGGGCATTGGGCCACATCCACAGGAAGCGGGGCGAGTAGGCGCGGCCGCACATGGAGTAGTTGCCGGCCCCGAAACTGCCGCCGATGACAACGGTGAGTTTCGGCACCCGCGCGCAGGCCACCGCGGTCACCATCTTCGCGCCGTGCTTGGCGATGCCGCCTGCCTCGTACTCCCGGCCGACCATGAAGCCGGTGATGTTCTGCAGGAACACCAGCGGCACCCTCCGCTGATCGCACAACTCGACGAAATGCGCCCCCTTCAGCGCCGACTCGCTGAACAGGACACCGTTGTTCGCGACGATGCCCACCGGGTGGCCGTGCAGGTGCGCGAACCCGGTGACCAGGGTCGCCCCGTACTCGGCCTTGAACTCGTGGAAGCGGCTGCCGTCCACGATGCGCGCGATCACCTCGTGCACGTCGTAGGGGGTGCGCGCGTCGGCGGGCACCACCGCACCGAGTTCCGCTGGGTCGTGCACCGGTGGCTCGGTGGGCGCGAGCAGCCACGGTGTGGGGGTGCGTGGGGCCAGGGTGGTGACAATGGTGCGCACGATGGCCAACGCGTGCGCGTCGTCGTCGGCGAGGTGGTCGGTCACCCCGGAGGTGCGCGAGTGCAGCAGGCCGCCGCCCAGGTCCTCGGCGGTGACCACCTCACCGGTGGCGGCCTGCACCAGGGGCGGACCGGCGAGGAAGATCGTGCCCTGCTCGCGCACGATGACGGCCTCGTCGCTCATCGCGGGCACGTAGGCGCCGCCTGCGGTGCAGCTGCCCATGACCGCGGCGATCTGCGGGATGCCCCGGCTACTCATCGTCGCCTGGTTGAAGAAGATGCGACCGAAGTGCTCGCGATCGGGGAACACCTCGTCCTGACGGGGCAGGAACGCGCCCCCGGAGTCGACCAGGTACACGCAGGGCAGGTGGTTGTGCAGCGCCACCTCCTGCGCGCGGAGGTGGCGCTTCACGGTCATCGGGTAGTAGGTGCCCCCCTTGACGGTGGCGTCGTTGGCCACCACCACGCACTCCCGCCCGGCGATGCGGCCCACCCCGGTGATCACGCCCGCGCCCGGCGCGTCGTCGTCGTACATCCCGTTCGCGGCCAGCGGGCTGAGCTCGAGGAACGGGCTGCCCCGGTCGAGCAGGGTGTCGACCCGGTCCCGGGGCAGCAGCTTGCCGCGTGCGACGTGCCGCTGCCGACTGCGCTTCGGGCCGCCCAGCGTGGCGATGGCCAGCCGGGCCTTGAGTTCGGCGACCAGGGCAGCCATGGCGGCGGCATTGGTCTGGCCATCGGGCAAGCCGGGATCGACGCGGGTGGGCAACACCGGCGCCGCCGTCAGCTGGGTCACCGGAGCGACGTTAGCAGACGCTAACGTTGATGTGTTCGCAACCAATAACTCCCCCCAATGGGGGGCGGTCTACGACGCGCTGGTCGGGATCACCGCCCACCTGGGCGGGGCCGAGCTGGGCACACTCGACCGGTTGCGCATCATGATGCTATTCTCAGCGCATGCGTACGACGATCACGTTCGACGACGACACCGCCGCGGCGATCGAACGTCTCCGACGGGAACGGGGCACGGGGGTCAGCGCCGCGGTGAACGAGCTCGTCCGGCGCGCGATCCTGCGACCTGAGCCGGTGACCCCGTTCGTCCAGGAGACCTCAGCCGGCCACGCCCGCATCGACGTCACCGACGTGGGCGCCGTCCTCGAGCTGCTCGACGACGACACCGCCGGCCGCTGATGCTCGTCGACGCCAACCTGCTGATCTACGCCGAGGACTCCTCGAGCCCGGGCCACGAGGTCGCCCGATCCTGGTTGACGGCCGCGCTCAACGGCGAGGTCCGGGTCGGACTGCCCTGGCCGAGCCTGCTGGCGTTCGTGCGCATCAGGACCCATCCGCGGGTCTACGCGTCACCACTGAGCGGCGACGAGGCGTGGCGGAGGGTGGAGGCGTGGCTGGCCGCCCCGGCCGCGTGGGTGCCGCAGCCGACGGCGGCCCACGCGACGGTGCTCGGAGCCCTGGTCCGGCGGTACGGCCTCACCGCGCAGGCGATCCCCGATGCGCACCTCGCCGCGCTGGCCGTCGAGCACGGTGTCGCGATGTGCTCGGCAGACTCCAACTTCGCCCGGTTCACCGAGATTCGCTGGATCAACCCCGTCCGCCGCTGAGCCGACATTGCGCCCGTCCCGAGCCCCCCGCGCGGGGGCAGAGGCGCGCGGGTGACGGTCCAATCCCTCGACGTTAACGACTGCTAACCTCCCGCGGTGACTACCCCGCGCCGCGAGCAACTGCTCGGGGTCGCTGCCGGGCTGATGGCCGAGCGCGGCTACCACGGGGTGAGCATCAATGACCTGGGTGCGGCCGCCGGGGTGAGCGGCCCGGCGCTGTACCGCCACTTCGCCAACAAGCGGGCCGTGCTCGGCGAGATGCTCGTCGGTATCAGCCAGTGGCTGTTGGACGGTGGCCGCATGCGGGTGGCGGCCGGCGGCGGCCTGCCGGCGCTGCTCGAGTTCCACGTGGAGTTCGCCCTGGCCGAACCGGACCTGATCCGGGTGCAGGACCGCGACCTCGCCTCGACCACCGCCGCGGACCGCTCCCGGGTGCGGCGGCTGCAACGGGCCTACGTCGAGCTGTGGGTGGGGCAGCTCCGCGCGGTGCGGCCGGACCTGGCCGAGGCCGGGGCCCGTGCCCGGGTGCACGCGGTGTTCGGGCTGCTCAACTCCACCCCGTACGCCGGCCGCGGCCTGGACCGAGCGCAGATGGCCCAGTTGCTGCGCGGCCTGGGTTCGGCTGCACTGCTGGCCGAGGTCTGAGTCACCCTGGCCGTGCCCGTCGCCCTGGCCGTGCCCGAGCGCGGTGCCGGGTTGGGGTGCCGGGTTCAGGTGTCGGTTCGGGTGTCGGTTCGGGTGTCGTTGTCGTCCGCAGCGTCCGCGATCAGCGCGTGGGCCAGCGTGGCGTGGGTGACGATGCTGTCCACCAGCCCACCGCGCACCGCGGCCAGCACGGCCTGCCGTTTGCTCACGCCGTAGCAGATGCCGATCACCTCGGGTACGGCCCGCAGCTGCTCGGCGCTCACCCCCACCACGCGCGCGCTGAGCGCCGAGGCCACCGTCGCGCCGGCCGAATCGAGCAGCGCCCCGGAGACGTCGGCGCATACCCCCAGCCGGCGCAGCTCCGCCCGCTCGGCGGGCGTCAGCGCGTCGAACAGCGTGGACGATCCCGCGTCCCAGGCACCCACCCCGGCCACGGCCACGGTGACCGAGGCGATCCGCCCGAACGCGCGCGCCACCTCCGGCTGCCGGCGCAGGGCCGCACCGGTGGCAGCGTCACCCACCACCATGGGGGCGTAGTAGAAGTAGGCGGGGCCACCCGCCACCCGAGCCACCTCGCGCACCAGCTCGATGGAGCTGTCGTCGATGTCCGACCGGGTCAGGGCCCCCGTCAGCTGGACGACGGGCACCGGGGCCAGGCTGTGTAACGCGGTCGCCATCGCGCTCACCGACCGCGCCCACGCCAGCCCGAGCACGTCGTCGCAAGTGACGATCTCGCCGAGCAGGTCCGCAGCGGCCGCACCCAGCTGCGTGCGCAGCAGCGCGTCGTCCTCGTCGGCGGTGTCGAGCACCAGCGCGTGGATGAGCCCCAGGGACTCCTGCAGCCGCCCGGAAAGCTCCACGTCCACCGCCCCGGGGTGGCCGATCTCGATGCGCACCAGACCGGCGGCGTGCGCGTCCTCCAGCAGCCGCGCCACCTTGAACCGGCTGAGTCCGAGCTCGGCGGCGATCTCCACCTTGGACCGGCGGTCGAGGTAGTAGCGCCGGGCCACGGTGGCGGTGAGCACCAGCTGCGCCGGCCGGAGGGCCTGGACCACGCCGCACCTCCCGTCACCGCTCATGTGAGCGCGTACGCGCCCAGTATTGCACGGGGATTGACGGCTTCGTGAACGCTGTCACACTGTGAGCATTCCGATCGTGTGATCGCAGCTCCGCTCATTTGAGCACTCGCGGCGTTCATGGCGTGATGAAGTGATTCGACGAGGAGGCAGACGTGGTACGAACACCGGGCCCACCCGCACGAGTCCGTACCCGGGCCGTGGCCCTGGTCGCGGCGGTGGGGCTGCTCAGCACCGGGTGCGCCGGCTGGGGCGGAGGTGTGGGTGGCGCCGGCGGGAGAAGCATCAACGTCCTCATGGTGAACAACCCGCAGATGGTCGACCTGCAGAAGCTCACGGCCGACCACTTCACCAAGGACACCGGCATCACGGTGAACTTCACGGTGCTGCCGGAGAACGACGTGCGCGACAAGATCAGCCAGGAGTTCTCCAGCCAGGCCGGCCAGTACGACGTCGCGACCCTGAGCAACTACGAGATCCCCATCTACGGCCGCAGTGGCTGGATCGCCCCGCTCGACGGCTACGTGGCAAGCGACCCGACCTTCGACCAGGGCGACATCCTGGCCCCGATGGCCACCTCGCTCACCGGCACCGACGGCAAGCTCTACGGCGAGCCGTTCTACGGCGAGTCCTCCTTCCTCATGTACCGCAAGGACGTGCTCGCCCAGGCCGGGGTGTCGATGCCGGACACACCCACCTGGCAGCAGGTGGCCGACATCGCCGCCAAGGTCGACGGCGCCCAACCCGGCATGAAGGGCATCTGCCTGCGCGGCCAGCCCGGCTGGGGCCAGCTCTTCGCCCCGCTGACCACGGTGGTCAACACCTTCGGCGGCACCTGGTTCACCCAGGACTGGTAGGCCAAGGTCAACAGCCCGGAGTTCACCAGGGCCGTGCAGTTCTACGTCGACCTGGTACGCCAGCACGGCGAGACGGGAGCGCCGCAGGCCGGGTTCACCGAGTGCCTGAACAACCTGATCCAGGGCAACGTGGCGATGTGGTACGACGCGACGTCGGCGGCCGGCTCGCTCGAGGCACCGGACTCCCCCGTCGCCGGGAAGATCGGCTACGCCCCGGCCCCGGTGGTACAGACGCAGACGTCGGGGTGGCTCTACTCCTGGGCGTGGGGCATCCAGGCCGCCAGCACCAAGAAGGACGACGCCTGGAAGTTCCTGTCCTGGGCATCGTCGAAGTCCTACGAGCAGCTGGTGGGTGCTCAGCTCGGGTGGGCCAGCGCGCCCGCGGGCAAGCGGGCCTCGACCTACGCCAACCCCGACTACCTGGCCTCGGCCGGGGCGTTCGCCGCCCAGACCAAGGCGGCCATCGAAGGGGCCAAGCCCGACAGTCCCGGGGTGCAGCCGCGCCCGGCTCCCGGTATCCAGTTCGTGGGCATCCCGGAGTTCCCCGACCTGGGGACGCAGGTGTCCCAGCAGATCAGTTCGGCCATCGCCGGGCAGACCACGGTCACGGCGGCCCTCAACCGGGGCCAGCAGCTCGCCGACGACGTCGCAGAGAGGTACCGGACGCGATGAGCACCGTTCTGCTACGACCGTCCGCCCAGCCGCGGCAGCCCCGGCCCCCGCGCAACGCCGGCGCCCTGCGTCGCAGCGGGGACTGGGCCCGGCGCGCGCCGCTGCTGCCGGCCCTGTTATTCATGATCGTGGTGACCCAGCTGCCGTTCGTGGCCACGCTCGTGGTCAGCTTCATGAACTGGAACGCCTACTACCCCGACGAGCGGGGGTTCGCCGGGGTCGTCAACTTCCGGCGGGTGCTCTCCGACGTCACCACCCGGGAGGCGCTGGTGACCACGGTGGCGCTCACGGTGACCGTGGTGATCGTCAGCCTGGTGCTCGGCCTGGTCATCGCGCTGCTGCTGGACCGGAAGTTCGTCGGTCGGGGCGCGGTGCGCACCATGATGATCACGCCGTTCCTCATCGTCCCGGTGGCCGCTGCGCTGCTGTGGAAGCACGCCCTGTTCAACCCCGAGTACGGGCTCATCAACGGCACGCTCAACTCGGTGTGGGGTCTGTTCGGCTCCGCCAACGCCCCGCAGCCGGACATCATCAGCACTGCCCCCCTGGTCTCCGTCGAGGTGGCGCTGATCTGGCAGTGGACGCCGTTCATGCTGCTGATCCTGCTGGCCGGGTTGCAGAGCCAACCGCGCGACATCCTGGAGGCCGCCCGCATCGACGGGGCCAGTGCATGGGACGTGTTCCGCCACATGACATTTCCGCACCTGCGGCAGTACCTGGAGCTGGGCGGCCTGCTCGGCTCCATCTACATCGTCCAGAACTTCGACGCCGTCTTCACGATCACCTCGGGCGGCCTGGGCAGCGCGAACCTGCCGTACACGATCTACCAGACCTTCTACAACGCGCACGACTACGGCCGGGCCTCGGCGGCGGGTGTCGTGGTCGTCATCGCGACGATCGCCATCGCGACGCTGGCCCTGCGCACAGTGTCCACTCTGTTCCGCGAGGAGAACCGCTGATGACCACCACCGCAGCGCGCGCCGGCACCCGGACCGCGAGCCCGCCCACCCGCACCCACCGCCCGCCCCGCAACCGCGGCAACGTCCTGCTCGGCCTGGCGGCCTGGGTCGTGGGCATCGTGTTCATCGTGCCGGTGCTGTGGACGCTGCTCACCTCGTTCCACAGCGAGAACGCCGCGGCCACCAACCCCCCGTCGCTGGGGGCTCCGCTGACCCTCGCGGGCTACCGCGAGTTCTTCGGGGCCTCCACCGGTGCCAGCCCCTGGCCGCCACTGCTCAACTCGATGACCGCGAGCGTGCTGTCCACGGTGCTGGTGCTGGCGCTCGCGATCCCGGCGGCGTACGCCTCTCGATCCGCCCGGTCGCGAAGTGGACCGACGTCCTGTTCTTCTTCCTGTCCACCAAGATGCTGCCGATCGTGGCCGGCCTGCTGCCGATCTACCTCATCGCCCAGCAGATCGGGTTGCTGGACAACATCTGGTTGCTGATCGTGCTGTACACGTCGATGAACCTGCCCATCGCGGTGTGGATGATGCGCAGTTTCCTCGCCGAGGTACCGGTGGAGGTGCTCGAGGCCGCAACATCGACGGCGTCACCGGTGAGTTCCAATCCGCCGACCCCGCCGTCGTGCGCGACCTCGCCCCCGACGCGGTCCCCGCCACCGTGTTCGGACTCGTCGTCGAGGCCCTGGTGCGTCGCCGCGCGCAGGGGGTGCCGCCGTTCACGGTCATGTCGTGCGACAACATCGCGGGCAACGGTGAGGTGGCCCGACGCAGCTTCTGCGCCTTCGCCGAACTGCGCGGTGCGGTGTTGGGTGATCCGGAGCTCGGCGACTGGGTGCGCACCCGGGTGCACTTCCCCAGCTGCATGGTGGACCGGATCACGCCGGTCACCACCGACGACGACCGCAACGCGCTGGCCGCCCGCTTCGGGGTGGACGACCGGTGGCCCGTGGTGTGTGAGCCGTTCACCCAGTGGGTGCTGGAGGACTCCTTCGGCCTGGAGCGCCCGCCACTGGACGAGGTGGGAGTGCAGCTGGTCGACGACGTCGAGCCCTACGAGCTGATGAAGCTTCGGCTGCTCAACGCCAGCCACCAAGCGCTGTGCTACTTCGGCCACCTGGCCGGTTACCGCCTGGTGCACGAAGTGGCGCAGGACCCGTTGTTCGCCTCGTTCCTGCTGTCCTACATGGACCGGGAGGCTAGGCCCACGCTGGAGCCCGTGCCCGGGGTCGACCTCGATGCCTACTGCCACGAGCTGATCGAGCGCTTCTCCAACCCCGAGGTGCGCGACACCGTCGCCCGGCTGTGCGCGGAGAGCTCCGACCGCATCCCCAAGTGGCTGCTGCCGGTGATCGCGCACAACCTGGCCTCCGACGGCGAGATCGTCCGCTCGGCGGCGGTGGTGGCGAGCTGGGCGCGCTACGCAGAGGGGGTGGACGAGCGGGGCGAGCCGATCGAGGTGGTGGACCGGTTGCGGGAACCACTGGCCGCCGCCGCCCGACGCTGGCCGCAGGACCCCCTCGCGTTCCTCGCCCAGCGCGCGGTATTCGGTGACCTCGGTGACGACCAGCGCTTCGTCGCGGCCTACACCGCCGCGTTGGCTTCGCTGCACAACAAGGGTGCCCGGGCCACGCTGGAGGAGTTGGTTACCAGCTGACGTAGCTGCCCGCAGGACGGCGCCGGGGAGGAAGTAGGTGCCAGCCCGGCGAGTTGGGCGGGCACGTCGCCTGGCGAGTTGGGCGGGCACGTCGCCCGGCTGCGCACGTCAGAACGTACATTTTGTCTGCTGGCCGCACTATTGTTCTGGACACTGGCCGCGGGTTCTGGACCCTGGCCGCGCCGACAGGGTGCGCGGCCGGCTGTCAGCTGAGGCAGACGCCGATCGGGAAGCGCCCGAAGTCGTGATGACCGCGGACGCTTCCCGATCGAGTCAGCCAGGACTCAGCAACACGCTTCGTCCCGGCGAGCAGGACTCAGAAGTCCATGCCGCCCATTCCACCCATGTCCCCGCCGCCGCCGCCAGCAGCGGCGCCGGCCTTCTCGGGCTTGTCGGCGACGACGGCCTCGGTGGTGAGGAACAGAGCCGCGATGGACGCCGCGTTCTGCAGCGCCGAGCGGGTGACCTTCACCGGGTCGTTGATGCCGGCCTCGAGCATGTCGACGTATTCGCCGGTGGCCGCGTCCAGGCCCTGGCCGGTGGGGAGGTTGCGCACCTTCTCCGCGACCACACCACCCTCGAGTCCGGCGTTGATCGCGATCTGCTTGAGCGGGGCCTCGAGCGCGACGCGCACGATGTTCGCTCCGGTGGCCTCGTCACCTTCCAGGTGCAGGGCGCCGAACGCCGAGCTGGCCTGGAGGAGCGCCACGCCACCACCGGCGACGATGCCCTCCTCCACCGCGGCCTTGGCGTTGCGCACCGCGTCCTCGATGCGGTGCTTACGCTCCTTGAGCTCCACCTCGGTGGCCGCTCCGGCCTTGATCACCGCAACACCACCGGCCAGCTTGGCCAGGCGCTCCTGCAGCTTCTCACGGTCGTAGTCGGAGTCGGAGTTCTCGATCTCGGCGCGGATCTGGTTGACCCGACCGGCGATGGCGTCGGTGTCACCCGCGCCCTCGACGATGGTGGTCTCGTCCTTGGTGACGACGACCTTGCGGGCGCGGCCGAGCAGGGAGATGTCGGCGGTCTCGAGCTTGAGGCCGACCTCCTCGCTGATGACCTCGCCACCGGTGAGGATGGCCATGTCGGCCAGCATCGCCTTGCGGCGGTCACCGAAGCCGGGGGCCTTGACGGCAACCGACTTGAAGGTGCCCCGGATCTTGTTGACGACCAGGGTGGCCAGAGCCTCGCCCTCGACGTCCTCGGCGATGATCGCCAGCGGCTTGCCCGACTGCATGACCTTCTCCAGCACCGGCAGCAGGTCCTTGACCGTGGAGATTTTGGAGCTGATGAGCAGGATGTACGGGTCGTCCAGGGACGACTCCATGCGCTCGGTGTCGGTGGCGAAGTAGGGGGAGATGTAGCCCTTGTCGAAGCGCATGCCCTCGGTGAGCTCGAGCTCGAGTCCGAAGGTGTTGGACTCCTCGACGGTGATGACACCTTCCTTGCCGACCTTGTCCATGGCCTCGGCGATGAGTTCACCGATGGACGGGTCGCCGGCGGAGATGCCCGCGGTAGCGGCGATCTGCTCCTTGGTCTCCACCTCCCTTGCCGTCTCCATGAGCTGTGCGGTAACCGCCTCGACGGCCTTCTCGATGCCCTTCTTCAGCGCCATCGGGTTGGCGCCGGCGGCGACGTTACGCAGCCCCTCGCGCACCAGGGCCTGCGCGAGCACCGTGGCGGTGGTGGTGCCGTCACCGGCGACGTCGTCGGTCTTCTTGGCGACCTCCTTCACGAGCTCGGCCCCGATCTTCTCCCACGGGTCCTCCAGCTCGATCTCCTTGGCGATGGAGACGCCGTCGTTGGTGATCGTGGGGGCGCCCCACTTCTTTTCCAGGACGACGTTGCGACCCTTGGGTCCCAACGTCACCTTCACGGCGTCGGCGAGGGTGTTCATGCCCCGCTCGAGGCCGCGGCGAGCCTCTTCGTCGAACGCGATCATCTTGGCCATTGCGAAGTGATCCTCCGGATTGGGGGTGACACGTTGCTGGCCAGGCCCGGTGCCCGCGACGGACGACCGGGGGTCACGAACACCCGGCCTCACCGTCCCGACCTGGCACTCACAGGTGGCGAGTGCCAAGTTCAGTTTTAGCACTCGGCACCCGCGAGTGCAACGCGGCCGCCGCCACCGAGTGGACGGGTCAGAGTACGACGAGCAGCACGACGACGACCAGGGCGACCACCAGGAGCACTCCGGCAGGCGCCACCCAGCGCCCGCCGTCGGGCTGGTCGACGGTGAACGCGGTGCCCGTCCGGGTCGGCAACGGGTCACGCAGGCGCATCGCGGCCACATCGACCTTCCCGAGCGACCGGGTGGGCGGGGCAGACCGAATGGGCGGGGCGGGGCGGGCGTTCACGGAGTGGGCGTTCACCGGGCGCGCAGGGCCGGAAGGTTCGGGCGGCGTCCACCCCGTCCGGAGCACCGGCGGGTCGTCCGGACGGGGGGTGCCCGCCAGCGCGTGGTGGGCCAGCGTCATCAGCTCGCGGCAGCTGCCGGGGCGCGCGTCGGGCACGGTAGTCATGCCGCGGCGCACCACGGAGTCCACGCAGGCGGGGAGCACCACCGCCGCCGACACCGCGGGTACCTCGCCGGACAGGTGACCGTCGATCACCTCGTCCACGCTGCCGCGGAACGGCGGATGCCCGGTGAGGCAGGCGAAGAACATGCAGGCGAGGGAGTAGACGTCGGTGCGGGCGTCCACCGCCTCCCCGCGCAGATGCTCCGGTGCCGCGTAGGTGGGCGAGCCGAGGAAATCGCCGCCGCGGGTGCGGTGGCCTACCGTGCCGCGGCGGGTGAGGCCGAAGTCGGCGAGGTAGGCGTGCTCGGCGCCCTCCCGTCCTGTGCTGCCCTCCCGTCCTGCGCTGCCCTCCCGGCGCGTCACCAACACGTTGGCGGGCTTCACGTCCAGGTGCACGAGCTGGCGACCGTGCAGCACGTCCAGTGCCTCGGCCACCTGACCGAGCAGCAGCAGCGTCCGGTGTGGAGCGAGTGGCCCGGCGGCCAGCAGGCTGGACAGGTCGGCCCCCTCGACGTAGCGCATGACCAGAAACAGCATCCCGTCGAGATCGCCGAAGTCGTACAGCGGGACCACGTGCGGGTGGTCGACGGCCGAGGTGTTGCGGGCCTCATCGACGAAGCGCTCGCGGAACTCGGGATCACCGGCGAGGGCGTCGGACATGATCTTCAGCGCGACGGTGCGGCCGAGGCGGACGTCGGTGGCGCGGTACATCGTGCTCATGCCACCCCGGCCGATCACCCCGTCCACCCGGTAGTGGCCCAGGCGTCGCCCCACCAGGTCGCCTGCCTGCTCAGCCACACGGCCGAGCGTAGTCGGCGCCGGATGCACCGCCGCCCCGCACGGCGGGTGGATTCAGGCTGCAATGATCACCGTCGTGCGCACCGTTGCCGAACACCAGTCCGTAGTCGCCGAGCTCCTGGCCCGCACCGAGGTGGTGACGCTGCCGCTGGCCGACGCAGCCGGGCTCGTGCTCGCCGAGGACCTCGTGGCCACCCGCGCCCTGCCCGCCTTCGACAACTCCGCCATGGACGGATACGCCGTGCGCGCCGCCGACCTCACCGGCGCCAGCGCCGAGCACCCCGTTCGCCTGCCGGTGGCCGAGGACGTCCCCGCCGGCCGGATCGACGGGCCCGCGCTGGCCCCCGGGACGGCTCACCGCATCATGACCGGCGCGCCCATGCCCGCCGGCGCCGATGCCGTGGTGCAGGTAGAGGCCACCGACGGGGGCACCGACGCCGTGGCCGTGCACGAGGCGCGCACCTCAGGATCACACGTGCGCACCGCCGGGGAGGACGTGGCCGTCGGCGAGACCGTGCTGCCGGCGGGTGCGGTGCTGGGAGCCGCCCAGCTGGGGCTCGTCGCCGCCCTCGGGGAGCGCACGGTGCGGGTGCATCGACGGCTGCGCGTGCTGGTGCTCTCCACCGGCTCGGAGCTGGTCGAGCCGGGGCTGCCGCTGCGGCACGGGCAGATCCACGAGTCCAACGGCGTGATGCTGGCCACGGCGGTGCGCGCGGCAGGGGCGCTCGCCGAGCAGGTCCGCTTCGTCGCCGACGACGTCGCCGAGTTCGACGCCGCGTTGGCCGCCCGGGGTGCGCACGTCGACCTGGCGGTCACCTCCGGCGGGGTGAGCGCCGGGGCGTACGAGGTGGTCAAGGACGCGTTGGCGGGCCGTGGCGTGGAGTTCGTCAAGGTCGCGATGCAGCCCGGTATGCCGCAGGGCGCGGGGCGGGTTCGGGGCATGCCCGTGGTGACGCTGCCCGGCAACCCGGTGAGCGCGCTGGTGAGCTTCGAGGTGTTCCTCCGTCCGGCCATCCGCGCGTCCATGGGCCACCGCGAGGTGCAGCGGCGGGTCGTGCGCGCCCGGCTCACCGAGTCGCTGAACTCGCCGGCCGGTCGCCGACAGTTCCGCCGCGGGGTGCTCGACGTCGCGGCGGGCACGGTACGGCCGATCGGGCCGCCCGCCTCCCACTTCCTGCGGTGGCTGGCGGCGTCGGACTGCCTGCTCGACCTCGACGTCGACACCACGCACCTGGACGCCGCGGCCGAGGTCGGGGCGTGGGTACTGGACTGAGGTGCCCTGAGCTGGCGATATCGCGTCGTTCGGTGCTCGGAGCGAGAACTCGCCAAGATCGCGCCGTGACGTCCGAGCGCACCACGCCCTCTGTCGTTCACGGCGCGACACACAACCTCAGGGAGAGAGCATGACCACCACAGTGGGCATCATCGGCTACATCATCATCGGCGGCCTCGCTGGCTGGATCGCCAGCAAGTTCATGGGCACCGACGCCCAGCAGGGCATCGTCCTGAACATCGTCGTCGGTGTCGTCGGCGCCCTGATCGGCGGCTTGATCCTGCGCGCGTTCGGGGTCAACGTGGCCGGTGGGGGCATCATCTTCACCTTCATCGTCGCGCTGCTGGGAGCGGTGCTCCTGCTGTTCGTCGTCAAGGCCGTTACCGGCCGAAGCACCCGCAGGTAGCCGACACCAGCAGCGGCGACGACGGGCGGGTCACGTACGGTGTGACCCGCCCGTCGTCGTGCTCGGGTGCCCACCGCACCGACCTGCCGAGGAGACCGTGGCCCGCCACCCGAAGCCGCACGACGACTCCTCCGGAGTGGGCCACCTGGTGGAGCTGGTCCGGAGCGTGGTTCCCCCGCTCAACCCGGCCGGCCGGCCGTTCGTCGCCGTACCCGCCGCCGTGGCCGTGCTGACCCGCCGCCACCCGCTGGTTCGTCACACCGCCACCGTGACGGCGGTGGCCTGCGCCGCCTTCTTCCGCGAGCCCACCCGCGTGCCGCCGCAACGCCCCGGGCTGGTCCTCGCCCCGGCCGACGGGGTGGTCGCGCTGCGCGACACCGCCGTGCCCCCCGCCGAGCTCGATCTGGGCAGCGCGCCCTTGCCCCGGGTGAGCGTGTTCCTCTCCGTGTTCGACGTGCACGTGCAGCGCAGCCCTGTCACCGCCACCGTGCACCGGGTGGTCCACACCCCGGGGTGCTTCCGCTCCGCGGACCTGGCCGCGGCCAGCATCGACAACGAGCGCACCTCGGTGCACCTACGCACCGACGACGGTCACGACCTGGCCGTGGTGCAGATCGCCGGGCTCATCGCCCGACGCATCGTCTGCCACCTGGACGAGGGGCAGCACGTGCAGCGTGGCGCCACCTACGGCCTGATCCGCTTCGGCTCCCGGGTGGACACCTACCTCCCGGCGGGCAGCCGGGTGCTGGTCGACGTGGGCCAACGCATGGTCGGCGCCGAGACCGTGCTGGCCGAGCTGCCGTGAGCACCGCCCGCGGGGTTCCCGTGGCGGTGTCCGGGCGCGCCGAGCGCGGTCGCGGGGTGAGCCTGTTGCCCAGCGCGGTGACGGTGCTCGCGTTGTGCCTGGGGGTGTCCTCCATCAAGTTCGCCCTCGACGGCCAGCCGGGGGCGTCGTACGCGCTCATCGCGGCGGCTGCCGTGCTCGACGCCCTGGACGGCCGCATCGCGCGGCTGCTCGACGTCTCCAGCCGCATCGGTGCCGAACTCGACTCCCTCGCCGACGCCGTCTCCTTCGGGGTCTCCCCCGCGATCGTGCTGTACCTGACCGTGCTGGAGGGCAGCCGTGGTGGCTGGGTGGTGGCGCTGGTGTTCCTCGTGTGCACCGTGCTCCGGCTGGCCCGCTACAACACGCTGATCGACGACGACAACGCCCCGCCGTACGCCAAGGAGTTCTTCACCGGGGTGCCCAGCCCATCCGGGGCCATGGTGTCGCTGCTGCCGCTCGCGGTGTTCCTGCAGTTCGGCGACGGCTGGTGGACCTCGGCCCCGCTGGTGGCGCTGTGGGTGCTCGGTGACGCCGCCCTGGTGATCAGCCGGCTGCACACCCTGTCCGTCAACAGCATCCAGGTGCCCTCGCGCTATGCAGCACCGTTCCTGGTGCTGGTGGGGGCGGTCATCGCCGGGCTCATCGTCTACCCGTACCTGGTGGTGGTGGGGCTCACGCTCGTGTACCTGGCGCACCTGCCACTCGCCACCCGACGCTGGCGGTGGCTGGCGGCGCACCCTGAGGTGTGGGACGCCGCGCCCGCGCAGCGCAAGGCCGTACGGCGACGGTCGCAGCGGAGGCTGGGCCTGCGGCCGCCGCGGGTCCGCCGCCTCGCCGGACGCCGCCGTCCTTGACCGTCCTTGCCCCGTTCACGCTCCGTTCGACCCGGCAAGTCGCGCGCGGTGGCCTAGGGTCGTCAGTGTCGACGCAGCCGATGCGCCGCAATCGCACCCGTCCCCCTTGGAGTGACGATGACGACCGAGACCACCCCCCGCCCGCGACGCGCCCCTGCGGCCAAGAAGACGGCCTCCACTGCGGGGAAGAAGGCGGCCTCCACTGCGGGGAACAAGAAGGCCTCCTCAGCGGCCAAGGCCGCCAACGGGGCAGCCGCAACCGATCCGGCCAGCTCGCGGCGCCCGAATCCGTCGACCGCCGACCCCGACCGTGGCCTGGGTTCGGACAACGCCGACGTGGCGGCCCCACTGGACTCGCTGCTGGTGGACGCGGTGTTCGGCCCGCTGCGGCGGTTCAACCCCGGGATGTCCGTGGTGCGGATGGCCGCGCGTTTGGCCACCCGCCCGCGCACGGTGGCCCGGCGCGCGGCGGGCACCGCGGGCGAGCTCGCCAAGGTCGCCGTCGGCTACTCCTCCGTGGCGCCCGCGCCGAAGGACCGCCGCTTCGCCGAGCAGGCGTGGACCGACAACCCCTGGCTACGTCGCGTGCTGCAGAGCTACCTGGTGACCGGGCAGGCCACCAAGGACCTGGTGACCGACGCGGGGCTGCGCTGGCGGGACCGTGAGCGGTTGGCCTTCGTCGCCGAGAACGTCGTAGAGGCGATGAGCCCCAGCAACAACCCGGTGCTCAACCCGGCCGCACTCAAGGCCGCATTGGACACCGGTGGCCGCAACTACGCCAGGGGAGTGACCAACTTCGTCAAGGACATGGCCGTCAAACCCCGGGTGCCTTCCATGGTGGACCGCACCGCGTTCAACGTGGGTCAGGACCTGGCGGTGACCCCCGGCTCGGTGGTGCTGCGCACCGAGGTCTTCGAGCTGATCCAGTACACCCCCACCACCGAGACGGTGCACACCACTCCACTGCTCGTGGTGCCGCCCACCATCAACAAGTATTACGTGGCCGACCTCGCGCCGGGCCGCAGCATGGTGGAGCATTTCGTGGCTTCGGGCCAGCAGGTGTTCCTGATGAGCTGGCGCAACCCCGGCCGCAAACACGCGAGCTGGGGATTGGACACCTACGTGCAGTCCGTCCTGGACGCGCTGGATGCGGTCAAGGAGATCTCCGCGACCGACAAGACCGTGCTGTTCGGGCTCTGTGCCGGCGGCATCATCTCCGCGCTCACGCTGGGCCACCTGGTGCACACCAGGCAGGAACACCGCCTGGCCGGCTTCTCCCTGGGGGTCACCCTGCTCGACCAGGCGCAGGCCGGGTTGATGTCCTCGATCACCAGCCCGGAGTTGGTGAAGGCTGCCGCAGCCAAATCCCGGGCCGACGGCTACCTCGACGGCCGTTCCCTGGCCGCGGTGTTCGCCTGGCTGCGTCCCGGTGACCTGGTCTGGAACTACTGGGTGAACAACTACCTGCTGGGCAAGCAGCCACCGGCCTTCGACGTGCTGTACTGGAATGCCGACACCACCCGGATGGCCGCCGAGCTGCACGCCGATTTCCTGCAGCTGGCGTTGGACAACTCGCTGACGCGCCCGGGTGAGGCCACCGCACTGGGCAGCCCAGTCGACCTGTCGCAGGTGACGGTGGACTCCTACGTGGTGGCCGGGATCGCCGACCACATCTGCCCCTGGGTCAGTTGCTACCGCACCGGGCACCTGCTGGGCGGGCACACCCGCTTCGTGCTGTCCACCAGCGGGCACATCGCGGCCCTGGTCAACCCGCCGGGCAACCCCAAGGCCAACTACCGGGTCAGCGACGACATCCCGGTCGACGCCCAGGAGTTCCTGACGTCGGTGGAGCCCACCCAGGGCAGCTGGTGGACCGACTTCGTGCAGTGGCTCGCCGAGCACTCCGGGCCGGATAAGCCAGCGCCGCCCACGCTGGGCAGCGAGGCCAACGAGGTGCTGGTCGCGGCCCCCGGCACCTACGTGTTCGCCACGTGAGTACGCAGCCCGCACTGGCCAAGGCGGAGGTGCGGGTGCTGCACATCGAGGGCCTCGACATCAAGGTCTCGGTGCGCGGCAGCGGGCAGCCGCTGCTGCTCATCATGGGCCTCGGCGGCAACATGGGGATGTGGGAGCCGCTCGAGCGCGAGCTGGTGCCGCGCGGCCTCCAGACCATCACCTTCGACGCTCCGGGCACCGGTGGGTCAACCGGGTGGCTGCTGCCCCGGCGGATGCCCGCCATCGCCCGGGTGGTCCAGCGGGTGATCACCGCCCTGGGCAGGGCCCAGGTGGACGTGCTGGGAGTGTCGCTGGGTGGTGCCATCGCCCAGCAGCTCGCCCGACAGGCCCCGCACCGGGTGCGCAAGCTGGTCCTGGCCGCCACCATGCCCGGAGTGGGCGGGATGCCGGCCGCACCGCGTGTGCTGATGAGGATGAGCACCCCGCGCCGCTACCGGGACCCCGAGTACTTCGCGGCCGTGGCCGGTGAACTCTACGGCGGCCGGTCCCGGCAGGCCGGGGGCTCACCGGTGCACGCCACCGCCTCCCGCTTCGCCGCCCCCCCGACCTGGGCCGGTTACCTGCACCAGCTCTACGCCATCCAGGGCTGGTCGTCCATGCCGTGGCTGCACCGGCTGCGGCACCGCACCCTGGTGATGGCCGGCGACGACGACCCCATCGTGCCGCTGATCAACGGCCGCATCCTGGCCTGGCGCATCCCGCGCGCGCACCTGCACATCGTGCACGGGGGCGGTCATCTGTTCCTGCTGGAGGAGCCGGCGAGCTCGGCGGCCACCATTTCCCAGTTCCTGCAGGGCTGAGGCGTCCTCATCCCGGGTCCGCCGGGTCGCCATCCTGGGTCAGGAGCGCCAGGAGTGCCAGAGGGCGGCGTAGGCGCCAGCACGGTCGACGAGTTCGTCGTGGGTGCCCACCTCGATCACGCGTCCGGCGTCCATAACGGCAATGCGGTCGGCGTACTGGGCCGTGTGCAGGCGGTGCGCAATGGCGATGACGGTGCGCCCGCGGCGGACGGCGGCCAGGCCCGTTCTGTCCGGCGGGCGGTGCGCGGGTCCAGCAGGGCGGTCGCCTCGTCCAGGACGAGGGTATGCGGGTCGGCCAGCACCACGCGGGCGAGCGCGAGCTGCTGCACCTGCGCAGCGTCGATCCGGTGCCCCCGGCCCCCCACCGCGGTGTCCAGGCCGTCCGGCAGCTCGACTACCCACCCCGCTCCCACCGTGGCCAGGGCCCGGTGCAGCTGCGTATCGGTAGCCGAGGGAACGGCGAGCTGCAGGTTGTCCCGCACGGTGCCCAGGAACAGATGCTGATCCTGGGTGATCAGGACGACCTGTCGACGCAGCTGGTCGGGAGCCAGGTCGGCCACCGGGACACCGCCGACCGTGAGGGTGCCTGCCCGTGGTCGGTCGATGCCCGCGAGCAACCTGCCGAGCGTGGTCTTGCCGGCACCGGAGGGGCCAACCAACGCGAGTCGCTCCCCGGGTTGCACGACCAGGTTTACCCCGACCAGCACGTCGTCGCCGCCGCTGTAGGCGAAGTGCACGCCGCGCAGCTCGATCTGGTCGTCCCGCGGAGCAGGGGTGGTGGTGGCGGCGGCGGGTCCGCCCGGCGCGGTCACCGCGGCGAGGCCCTCGACCCGGGCGAAGGACGCACCGCTGCTCTGCAGCTGCTCGAGCAGGTACAGGATCGTCTCCAGGGGTTGGGAGAGCTGTCGCAGGTAGAGCGCCGAGGTGACCACGGCCCCGGTGGTCGTCTGGCCGTGGCCGAGCAGCACCCCGCCGACGAGCAGCACGAGCACCACCGGGATCACATAGGAGATGTCCACGCTCGGGTACAGCACACTGCGCAGGAACAGCGTCCGGTCCTGCGCCCGGCGGCTGCGGTCGATGGCGGCGTCGCAGACGTCCCTGCGTCGCTGAGCAAGCCCGAGCGCGTCGATGGTGCGCGCGCCGACGGCGCTGTCAGACAGCTGCTCGGCCACGCCTGAGCTGGCTGCACCTTCGGCGAGGTAGCCGGTGCGGGCCCGGCGCAGGTACCACCGGGTGGCGACGCCGATCCCGAGCAGGCCGAGCAGGCCGCACGTACCGAGCAGCGGATCGACCACCAGCACGGCGACGAGGAGGAACAGTCCCTGCACGACGGAGACGACCAGGGCGGGTCCCGCATCGCGCAGGGCGGCGCCGATGAGGGCCACGTCGGTGGTGCCGCGGGTGATGAGGTCACCGGTGCTCGCCCGCTCCACGACGGTGGCCGGCAGCGCCAGGACCCGGTCCAGGAACTGCTCGCGAATGCGTTGCTGGGTTCGTTCGCCGAACCGGCGTCCGAGCGCCTGCGCCTGCCGTGTCAGGATCAGCTGCGCGAGGGCGGCCACTCCGATGCCTGCGGCCAGCCGGTTGACGGAGTCGAGCTGCGTGCCTCGTCCGACCTCGTCGATGATGCGGCCGAGCAGCCACGGGCTGACGAGACCGGCCGCGGCAGCCAGCCCGGTGAGGCCGACCGTCGCCGCAACGATGCGTGCGTCGTCGCGGAGCAGCTCCCGTGCGGCCCGGCGCACCTGGCTTCGGTTGGCGACGGGAAGGTACCCGGGCGCCGTCCCGCCGCAGGGGGCCGTCATCGGGCGTCCGTCGCCGTCGATGCGTCGGCCTCGGCCGTCCCGTCGGCGTCGCCGCGGACGATGAGGTCTCGGTAGGCCAGGTGGGTGTCCAGCAGTGTGCGATGACTGCCGATTGCGATGACCCGATCGTCGACGAGCAGCTGCACGGTGTCGACGTGGTCGAGGAGCAGGGCAGACGTGGTGGTGACGACGGTGGTTCGGTCGGCCCGGGCCGCGTGCAGGCGTCCGGCGAGGATGGCTTCGGTGTGGGCGTCCAGGGCCGACGTGGGCTCGACGGCGAGGAGCACCTCCGGGTCGGTGAGCAGGGCCCTGGCGAGCCGAATGCGCTGGCGCTGCCCACCGGAGAGGTTGCGGCCGTGTGCCTCGACCCCCGAGTCGAGCCCGTGCCGCAGGCCCAGCACCACGTCGTCGGCGGCGGCAGTGTGGATTGCGTGGGTGATCGCCTGCTCGTCACGGTCCGTGCGGCCGGCGAGCACGTCGCGCAGCGTCCCGGCGAACAGGTCCGCGTCGTTGTCCGCCAGCAGGATCCGCCGGCGCACCTCGGTGAGGGCGACCGCGTCGAGCCGGTCAGGGCCCCACGTCGCGTCGGAGTCGACGAAGCGGCCAAGGCGCTCGACTACGGCCGCGGACTCCGCCGGGCGGGCGCTGACGATGGCCGTCATCCGACCCGGCTCCACCCGGACGCCGGATGTCTTGTCGTGCAGCACGTCCGGGTGTGCCGGACCCGGACCACCGCCGTCGACGATCATGGGTTGCTGGTCCAGGAACCGAGTGACCCGCCGGGCCGCGACCAGCCCACGGGTGATGTCGTAGCCGCCCTCGATGAAGAACGACACCGGAACCACCAGCACCGCGACGTAGCCGTAGACCGCGACGAGCTGACCGGCCGTGATCGTGCCCTGCACGGCCAGCCGCGCGGCCATCCACGTCACGACCGCGAGGAACACCGCGGGCAGGCCCACCCCGAGCGCGTCGATCCAGCTGGTCACCGCGTCGACCCGGTAGCCCTGCTCGCGCAGCCGCGTCGAGTCGGTCCGGTAGCGCTCGGCGTAGGTCTGCTTGCCGCCGAAGGCGTTGAGCACTCGCAAGCCCTCGACGATGTCGACCAGGCGCGCACCGAGCTGACTCTGCCCCTCCCGGTAGGACGTCTGGACGCCCTGCAGCCGCCCCAGCAGCGGGCCTACCACCGCCATCAACATCGGCACGCCGAGCAGCACCACCGCGGCGAGCACCGCGGAGACCGACAGCAGCAACCAGGCCACCACCAGGTAGGCGATGACCGCGGCCGTGCCGGGACCGGTGACGGTCATCGACCGGGTGATGGCGGAGAGGTCGGCGCTGCCGATCGTCACCACCTCACCGGCGGCGACGCGGCGGGACAGGCTCGCGCCCAACCTCGTCACTTGCTCGAGCACGACCCGGGTCGTGCGGAAGCTGGCGTCCATGCGGACCCGGGTCATCGTGCGATGCCGCATGATCGAGAGCCAGGCGTTCACCACGCCGACGCCCAGCAGTGCCGCCGACCACCCCAGCAGCGCCGACGAGCGGCCCGGAACCAGCCCATCGTCGACGGCCCGGGACAACAGATAGGGCGGCAGCGTCAGGCCGACCATCGACAGCGTGCTGAGGACGGCACCCGCAGCCACCCGACGCCGCTGGCAGCGCACCAGCCACCAGAGGTAGGAAACCGGCCCGCGCGCCGGCGCAACATCACGCGCGCTCCCCATACCCGGCAAGCTAGTTGACGTGCGACGAGCCCACCCCGCTCGCCCGATCGGCAAAGTTCGACCGACGCGAGCGTGCACTTCACAGGCGTTGGAACATCACATGCAGGCCGACGAGCCCGTGCTCGGGATGGTCGAAGGCCTCGGGAACGGTGGTGAGGATCTCGAAGCCCAACGACCGCCAGAGCTGAATCGCGGCGCTGTTGGTTTCCACGACCGCGTTGAACTGGATGCTGTGGTATCCGGCGGTGCGGGCCCAGTCCACCACGTAGCGGCCCAGCGCACGCCCTACTCCGCGGGCCTGATGACGCGGGTCGACCATGAAGCTGCCCGTCGCGACGTGCGCTCCCCGGCCGGGTCGGTTCGGTCCCATCTTGGCCGATCCGAGGACCGTGTCGGCCTCGACGGCGACCACCGTCAGACCGGGCGGCTGCTCCATCCACAACGGTCGGGCGTCCTGCGGTGAGAGACCTTCGGGGTAGGCGTAGGTCTGGCCGACGGCGACGATGGAGGAGAAGAACGGGTAGATGCGGAGCCAGTCCCGCTCGCCGGCCGCCCTGATGATCACGAGCACTCTAACTAGCAAGCTCGCGCAGCCCCGGCTATCGGAGCAGGCGGACGCGGCGGGGCAGCTAGAGGTCGGCCCGGAGCGAGGCCCCGCGCGGCGCGGACGTCTGCCGGAATCACCAGCCGACCCCGCTGACCAGCACCAACGTGGCATCCATGCCACGCTTATGCTCGGCATGCGACATGGTCAAGAGATCGCGCCAGCGCATCAGGGTCGACGAACGTCCACGAGGTCGCGAATGATGAGCACGTCAGCGAGGTCGTGAGTGAGCAGCGGCACCCGCTCCACGATCGCGGTTGCGGCGATCGCGAGATCGATCTGACGGCGGCGCGGGTTGCCGCCACGGTGGGTGACCGCTGCGGCAAGTCGGCCCCACGCGCGGGCGATCTCGGGTGTGATCGGCAGCGGGTCGAACGCGGCCTCGACGGCAGCCAAGCGGTCCATCCGGCGCCCGCGCTCGTCGTCGTCGGTGGCCACCAGCACTCCGTAGTGGAGTTCGGTGAGGGAGGCGACGCTGATAGCTGCCTCGACCTCACGGACAGGCTCGTTGCCGATCAGGATGGAGGTGTCCAGCAGAGCTCTCACCGCGCGAAGGGGTCGGCCAGGTTCGCGCCGACCCCCGTGAGATCGTCGTCAAGCCCTCGGGGCGTGGGGCCCCGCCAGACACCCGCCAGCGTGTCGCCACTGACCCACCGGCGCCGGGCCGCCGGCCCGAGCTGGGCAACAGGACGCCCGGCCACGGTCACCACCACGCTCTCGCCCGCCTCGACGCGCCGGAGCACCGCACCGACCTGGTTGCGGAGTTCCTTCTGGGGGATCGATTCCATGCTGGCGACGGTAGCACTTCTGCGACGGGTTGCGGTCAGTTCCCGCAATCGCCACCTGGTGCCCCACCCTCGCCGCACGGGTTGCAGTCGCGGACCCGGGCGAGGGAGTCGCGGGTCTTGGCGCAAAGGCGGATGACGTCCCCAGAAGTGGTGTAACTCGGGGCCTTTGGATTTGGTGACCGCGTGTCGGTCCCGGATGTTGAGGGGCCACCGCGTGAGGCTCTGTGAGAACCGACCAAGGAACTCACAGAATGA
>JAABUV010000932.1_pt1 | contig 43777 bp, 55 predicted proteins | sample 5559971 | NCBI WGS metagenome assembly JAABUV01 (sample SAMN10711881, study PRJNA513362) | rock metagenome | isolation source: Antarctica rocks | place: Antarctica: Victoria Land, Knobhead nord | collected 2015-12-19 | reverse complement strand
CCCAGCAGCCGCTCCAGCCGCGCGCCCAGCAGGCCGTCCGGCACCACCAGCACGTCCGCGTACTCCTGCGCAGCGGCGGAGTGCGCCTCCAACATCTGATTGTAGGGTATGGGTTTAGGGTAGGTCAAGGGTGCCCAAGCAGCACTGTCTCTGACCAGAAAGGGCAGGTTTGGCATTTGCGCCCGCGGCGGCCTGGGCGCAGACGGGGGCGGGCCCTCGGGCGGGCCCTTGGCCGCGGCAGGCGCGCCGCGCCGCAGGCCAGCCGTCCGCGCCGGCTCCGTCTATGTGCAGGCATGACAAGCAGGTGCAGGGCATGCCGTGCCTGCCCAGCTGTCCCCGACAGGGCCGGGCCTCAGCTGTCGGGTGCCTGCGCGGCTGCTCAGCTCCGAGGGAGGCTCTGCTCATGAGCTTCATGGCTCGGATGCGCATCGCCGGAGGTACTCAAGGCTGGCTGCGCAGAGGCGCACGTCGCTGGCGGCTCTACCCTACCCTACCCCACCAGGATGAAGGGCCCAAAGGGGCAAGAGGAGGAGGGCCCGCTTCACAGCAGCGGCCAGCACACGGCCCAAGCACAGCGCCCCGGCCAGGCAGCAGCGGGCAGGTCAGGCGCGCGCGCGGCCCCGGGACTTTGGCTGCGGCACGCGCGGGCGCACCGGCGCCATGCAGCGCACGGCGTCGGCGTCGGTGTCGAGCAGCAGGCGGAGCGCCAGCTCCAGGAAGCGCGAGCTCACCGTTGTCTGGCCCCACTGCAGGAACTTGAGCAGCGCACGGACCGCCTGCATGGCACACGGAAGAGTGGGGTAGAGTATGTTCCTATTCTATCCTACCTACGCCCACGGGCGGCCCGGTCACCGCGCTGCGCCGGCGCGTGAGCGGGTCGCCCGCGCGCACGTGCGCCTGCGGCACGCGACCTGCGGAATGACGGTGCCCGAGACGGCGGCATGCATGTCCTGCGGGCGCGCCGCCCGCCACAGAACCCCGCTGCTTGAGTAGGGAGCGGATCACGAGGGCCGCACGCCTATCGCGCAGCAGACGCAGAGTCTTGCATGGCCGCGGTGCTAGGCAGCAGGACGGGAAGTAGCAAGCTGAAGGCATTCCATCATGAGGCTGTCATTCACCCGGTGCCCCTGGCAGACAGGGATGCCCCGGCCCGCACTGCGACGGCAGCACAGCAGGCCGCACGCAGGCCCGCAGACGCCCGCCCGCTCGGGTCAGCACTGGTATCCGGGAATTGTGAGCGCTTTCCCGCGCCGGCGACCGCCGGCCCCAGGCCTTTGAAACAGGCTCTTAAACTTAACATGCCTGGGTGCGCCGAAGGGCGCGCGCACACAGAGCCTTCGCCTTTGCTTCCATGTCTGGAACCCTAAGAAACCCTGAGGGCCGGGGGACGCGCCGGCTCGGCCAGCTGCGGCAGCACCAGCATGCCCTCGAGCATGTCGCTGCAGGTGAGGTCGGCGAGCGTGTCCGCGTCCAGGCGCGCGCGCGGCGCACGCGCGTCCAGCGCGTAGGGGTTGGGCGGGTGCGCGACCGGCTGCCGCGCGTCCCGCGGCTCCACCCAGTGCGTCCTGCGGCCGAGCGCGCGCGGCAGCCTGAGCATGGGCTCTGTTGGCGTGGGGGCGGCGCGCGCGCCACCGGCTGCCGCATGCTTCGCGGCTCCACAAGGTGCGCCCTGTGGTGGAGGGTCGGGTTAGGGCCCACATGAGCGCAGGCGCTGCACAGCATGTCGACTGCAGAGCGGCGTGTCAGCTCTGGGTGGCGCCGCATCCAGCCGGACCTGCGATCAAGGCTCCAGCGCACGCGGCGCGCCGGCGCAGCGGCGGCGCCAGCGCGCGGCCCAGCGCTGGGACCGCCTGCAACGCCCACGCCCGCGAAGCCGAGCGGCGCCGCACCCGGCAGGACCTGCAGCCATAATCACGAGTAGCTGCAACTACACCCTACCCTAACCCTACCACATAGCCGCTGGAACGCAGGCGCGCACCGCCGCGCCAGCAGCGACGTCGCGTGGTACAGCGCCAGCCCCTCCTGCGGCGGCGCGTCCGGCCAGCGCAGCGCGCGGTCGTACACGCGCGCGCACGCCTTCACCAGCGCGCCCGGCAGGCCGGGCGCGGCCGCCATCAGGCCGCGCTGCGCCGCGCCCAGCTCCGCATACTCCTGCGCGCCGCGCGCAAGCTCTCGGCTCGCCGACGCGGCCGGCGCGCACTCCGCGGCCGGGACACGCTTGCAGGCCTGTAAGTGCCTGTGAGCAACGCTGCACGCACAGCACGGTAGCCCTGGCCGCCCGCCGCACGTGCCGCAATGGAGCGCCCTGGATCCCTGGCGCGCCCTGGGGCTCTACAACTCTACAACCCTCGGACAATGGAGTCCTCGCAGAATCCAATCCGCGAGGACTCCACAGCGCCGCACTCCACTGCTCCGGGCGGCCGGCGCGCGCCTTGAGCACGGTGGCTACGGCGGCGTACGGCACGCGCGCCGGGCTGGCCACCTTGAGCGGCACGCGCAGCGCGGCCGCCAGCGCGCAGCACAGCGCGCGCAGCACAGCATCCGCGGCCGCGCGCCGCGCGCGCGCCTCTGGCCGCTCGCTCTCGGTCGCGCCGGCGTCTGGCGCGCCGGGCGCGTCGCCGGGCGCGCCGGCGCCGCGGTCCTGCTCGGCCGCCCGGCGCAGCGCGTCGCTGAGCAGCCGCGCGACCCACGCGCGCACGTCCTCCTGCGCCGCGCGCGCTCTGGTGGGCGCCGGCGCTGCACGCGAGCGGTGCACGCCGCACGAACCGCGCGCGCAGCGACGGGGCCGCGGCCGAGGCAGATCATCCCGCGCGGACAGGCGGACAAGTGCTGCACAGCGGACGGGCACCACACAGCGCCACGCAGGCGGGAGCAGGGGGCGGCGGCGAGCCGAGCACTACCCTAACCTAACCCTAACCCTACCCTGCGCCGTGGCAAGGCAGGGCGCGCGCCGCATCGCATTTGACTAGGAAGCTGTGGAGCAGGTGGCCGGGGAAGGCGGCAGGCGGCGCGGCGGCGGCGGGCTCGCGGCCGGGCGGGCCGGCGGCGCCGGCGCCTGCCTCGTCCTCGCCGGCGAGCAGGAGCAGCAGCTGGCGCGGCGCGTCGGGCGACGCGGCCAGCAGCGCCGCGACCGCGGCCGCCCAGTCGGCCATGTCGTCGCGCAGGCTGGCGTGCGCGCGCAGGTAGACCTGCGCCGCGCCGCACGCGCTCTCATCAGGCGCATCCGTCTGTGAACAGGCGCCGAGTGCGGACAGACGGGTTGACGTGCGGCAGATAGGCCTTGTGGTATCCGTTCTCACAGCCCTGCGAGGCGCGCGAGCGGAGGGGCGGCGGCGAGCGGTGCGTCCACTGCTTGCTGCGACACGCTGTCGGGAGACCCGGTGCGGCTGCGTGTGCGTAAACGTGACGCAGGTGGCTCGCCGACAGGGCGCACCCGGAACAGGAACTGCAGCGCCAGGTTGAGCGTGCCCAGCGCGGCGCGCTCCGCGTCGTCGCTGCGCGTCGCGGTGCCGCCCCGCGGCCCGCCCGCGGGCGCCGCGGGGTTGGCGCTCCCGCCGCCGCCGCTCACGCCGCTCATGCTCACCGCGCCGCCGCTCGCGGCCGCGCCGGCGGACAGGGTGTCCGCGCTGGACCCCAGGCCCAGCCCCAAGCCGCCGCTGCCCGCCCCGCTGCCGCCGGCGGCCGGGCTCGCTGGCGCTTCCGCCGCGGAGCCCGCCGTCGGCGTCATGGCGGGGCCCGCCGGCGGCGCAGCGGGCGCGGCAGGCGCGGCCGACGCGGCGGACGTGGTGGGCGACGGCTCGGTGCGGCGCAGCTTGCGCGCGCAGGCCTGCGGGCTAGCCTCCACCAGGCGGCGCAGGAAGCGGAAGTAGTCGCGGTCCAGCAGGTGCAGCTCCTCCACCACTGCCGCGCGCAGTAACCCTAACCCTCAACGGCGCCCGGATATGGCAGCTGCCTTGACCCTACCCTAACCGTACACCACGGCCGCCCAGAGCAGCGGGCGCGCGGGGGGCGGGTCCGTCGCAGCACCGCGCCAGGGCGGAGCCTGCCTGTTACATGCGCGCCCGGCAGCTGTACAAACCCAGCTTGGTGACTGCCATGCAGGCCCTTGACCAAGCTGCTCATGGCCATACAGTCGTAAGAGAGCTTTCGAGCTCGGGTGCGCCGGCGCAAACGCACCCTGCAGGTTGGTCTGCATGACGCGGCTAAAGATGGACGGTGCGGACGCGGCGACGTCCGGCACCGGCACGGTCGCCAGGCTGCGCCCGCCGCACTCGCCGCCGCCGCCGCCGGCCGCGGCCGCCGCCGGCGCCGCCGTCAGCGCCTCCGCGGCGCCTGGCCCGTTCGCCTCCACCGCCATCTGGACCTGCGCGTGGGAGCAGCCCTGGGTCACCTAACCCTGACCCTGAGCAGTAGGTCCCTCTGCGCACGCCTGCACGAGCTGCCACGGTAGTTGCAGACGCGCGAGCGGGATGATGGTGCAGGGTCTTGCTTCTGCATGGGCTAGCAGGAGGCCCGCGGCCGGCAGAGCAGCATCTTTGAAGCGCGTCCGCCCGAGGCGCGCCCGCCGGGTCAGAGACAGGCTGGCGCGCAGCAGCAGCCCGGCATGCGCTCATGCAAGCGCCCCGCACCTCGGACGGCTGGCCGGCGGCCGCCAGAGCAGCGTCCGCGGCGGGGCCGGGCGCGGCGTCGGGGGCGGGGCCGGCCGCGGCGGCCGCTGCCGCGCGCAGGCGCGACACCGGCTCCAGCGCCTCGGCGCGCTCGTAGAAAAGCATGTACGCCGAGTTGGGCCGGTCATACTCCTGCGCGGCCGTGCACAGGCGCGCGCGTGTCGCCCCGCGTGACGGAGGGCGGCGCCCGGCGTGCGAGCGCGAGCATCGAGCTCCATGCTGTGCTGGGCGCGCGTGATTCGCGCGGTGCAGCGCACAAGCAGCGTGTTTGGACGGGCCCCCCACGCCTGCCCCCGAGCAGCTGCACTCTTCGTCCTGCTCCGCGCTGCTTGTGGCCCGGCTGGATTCACAACGGCTGAGCGTTCATCCCGACTATTTGCTGGTGCATGGAGCCACCGGGACGCTGCTCACCCAGGCCGCGGGCTGGCGATAAGCTTAGGGTAGCAATGGGTTTACGGCATGCGCACCTGCAGGGGCCCGGCCGCCGCGTCCGGGAACGCATACTCCGCGGCCTGCCGGCCGCCGAAGCAGTCGCGCTCCAGGTTGCCCACGTCCCAGGGCTCCACGCTGCTGTCGTCGAAGCAGAACCAGCGCCCCGCGTTTGCGCCCTGGCCCGGCTGCTCCCGCACCTGCGCGCACGCGCGCCGGCCTGTGCATCTCCACTTCAGGTCCGCACACGCGGCTGCGCTGGTGCACCTGTCGCGCTCCTTCAGCACCTTCGTGCAAGGTATCCATTGCCAAAGTGAGGCGCGGCCGCCAAGACAGCCCTGCCATGCCGCCAGACTCTCATGCACCTCGTGCCATGCGACCCATCCAGAGTCCATATCCTGAGATGCCGATCGTCACAAAGCAGCGCACAACAGCCTACTTGCACTGCGACGTCCCTCACCGGGCTTCACCACGCTGCGAGGCACAGCAGGCAGCCGAGCTTGCCTGCAATCTCAAAGCTCCGGCGTGGCCCAGGGGGCGCGCCTTGATGTAGGAGTAGTAGTGCCCCGCAAACGCGGTGCCCGAGTGCACAACGATGCCCTTGAGCTGGTAGAGGTACGTCGGGCTCCCGCCGGCCGCCGGCCCCGCCGGCCCCGCCGCGGAGCCCGGGCCGGGCGCGGCCGCGGGCGCCGGCTCGGTGCCGGGCGGCGCAGGCGGCGCCGCAGCGTCCGCGGGGCCGGCGCCGGCGCCGGGCTCGGCGGCCGCCGGCGCGGCCGCGGCGGCCTCCTGCTCTGCCAGGCCCTCCACGGTGTAAGGGTACACGTCCAGCTCCAGCGGGAATTCGAACCTGCGCTCGCGCCCCTGGTCGGCAAACCTAACCTTGCACCCTATCTGGTGTAGGGTACTTGCGCCAGGCACCAGACCGAGGCCCGCCGCCCGCCAGCCAGTCTCCTGGCGGGCAGAGGTGGCCAGCTAGCGCAGACGTGCTGCATGGGCGCCGCCGCCCAGGCCGGCGGCCACTGTGGAGCAGCCCACGCAGCACCAAAGCTCACTGGCTGGCAAACCACGCCGCGCGCCCGACATTGCTGGGGCTGCGCGCTGAGGCTGCTGCAGCGGTTGCAGCAGCGCATCCGCACAGCTGGGCCCCACGGCAGTTAGGGCAGGGTTACGTTAGGGGGCCTGTTAGGGAGCACGCGCGCCTGTCCTTAATCTTCCAGCGCGCCATCGTCTCGTAGTCAAACTCGAAGCGCTTCAGGTGCATCACCAGCGTGTGCGGCAGCGCCTTGATGCAGTTCCGCTTCACAGCGTCCACCTGCGCCGCGGGCACGCCGGATGCGCTGACAGGCCTGTTACTTACCATGGCGACTCTGCTGGCGGCGGCGCCCACGCTCTGGCCTCGTGCGTCGACTGCCGCACGCACGCACTTCCCGCGCTCCGCGGCGCCGGCCCGCACCACAACCTGCAGCCGGCCTTCCTAACTAGGCGTTTCGGGCCCCGACGCACGCCCCATGGCCTGACCACTGCCCCGTCTGCAGACTGTGGCCCGGCGCGCGCCTTGCGGCCGGCCTCTTCGCAGAAGTACTGGTTGTCGCCCTCCATGAGCTCGCCCTGCACGTAGAAGTCCAGGCTCTCGCGCAGCGTGCGCTTGCCGCGCACCTCCAGGCTGACCTGCGCGCGCGCGCGCCCGCACGCTCGCACCCGCGCGCGCTCCCGCGCGCTCACACACACCCGCACGCCTCGCAACCGCGCGCGCACTGCGCCGCACGCACAGGCGCACGTGCGCCGCGCGCACGCTCGTGCGCGTGCTCGCAGGGCGGCTGCGCTGAGGGAGGGGCACCCTGGGCGCGCATCGTCGCGACGCGGGGACGCTGCATCACCACCAGCACTGAACATGACTCACCGCAGCAGCAGCAGCGGAGCTGCAGGCCGGATGCTCCTGCAATCCGCAGGGAATCGGCGCTGCCCCTGTGAAAAGGGGAGCGCATGGCAGGAGAGCGCGGGGCGCCGCGGGGCAGGGGGTCGTTGCATTCAATAAAGCAGAGGCCCGGGCGCGCGCCTGGAAAAAGTCGTCCTGCTTCTCGGACCGGAAGGGCACGCCGCGGCAGATGACCTGCTGCGCGAACTTGCCGCCCAGCACCGCCTGCATGGCCGGCACCTCCTTGCGGTCGCTCAGGTGCTGGTCCACCAGGTCCTGCGCGCGCGCGTGAACGGGGTATGGCCGCCGTTGGGGCATTATACCCTGATCAAACCCTGCTACACCGGCGCAGGGACATGGCGGCCGGCAGGGCATCAGGCCCTGGTCACGCGCTACTCCGCCAGCATGGCTGGGCTGGTCCGCTGCGCCGGGCGCGGACAGCCCAGGCGGTCTGCAGAGTGGGGCATGGCACAGGCGACAGGCGGCAGGCGACAGGCGGTTGCATCACAAGGGCGCCTTGCAGCATACGCGACAGAGTCCGCACGTCCCAGGCGTCCCGGTGTTGACGCACAATGCTGGGCTTGCCGTCACACCCCTCACAGGGGGCATAATTCTATACAACCATAGTGCCTGCGGCCGCAGTGGGCGTGGGCCGCCACGGCGCACGACTGCAGCCGCATGACAAACTCATACGCATCCCGGTGCTCGCATACTTTGATGGGCTCGCACTCGCAGCCCTCACAGGGCGCAAACACCCTAGTACACGATGCCGCGGGGCGCGCGCCTGCAGCCGCGTGAAGAACTCGTACGCGTCCTGGTGCTCGCGCACGTTGATGGGCTCGCCGTCGTAGTCCTTGAACGCGCGCCAGAAGCCCTCCGGGCGGAAGTGGTCCTGGTTGCTCAGCGCGAGCGCGCCGAACATCGTCTGCCGCGCGCCCCCGGGCGGCCTCAGGCGCGCGCCGGGCGCCGGCGCCCCGCATACATCGCCGCCCTCCGAGCGCAGCGCAGGCGGCGCGCCGGCCGCGCGGCAGCCCTGAAGGTGACGTTGTCCCCAGCAGTTTACCCTACCGTAACCCTAGACTCACGCGCCAGCGGCAGGCGCGCGCGCCTGCAGCTGGTGGAACACGCTCGCGTCGCGCTCGGCGGGCGGCGCCTCGCGCGCGCCCAGCACCAGCGCGCGGATGCTCGGCTGCATGAACAGCTGCTGGAACACCGCGTTCATGTAGCACGTCGCGCCCGCATTCTTCAGGCCCACAAAGCCGCCCGGCCGCCTGCGGCGCGCGCCCGCGCGCGCCCGTCAGCCGAGCGCCCGGGCGCCAACGCGCACGCCCACGTGTGCGTTGAGAGCTCGGGACGACGCTGGCAACGCCCTCATCCGCCTGACCTCCTGGCGTGGACATCGGTCGCAGGGGCATGCGCGCGTTGAGCTCGCGTACTGTAGTGTCTGCCCTTGTGTGCTGGTAGAGGCCAGTCGTGCAGCCTGACCACCTGGCCTGCGATGTGGGGCGCAGGGAGCCAGACTGCCAGATTGACAACGCTCACATGAATTGACAGTGGCTGTGGGGAGCTTGCTGCCACGGAGCCTGCTCACATGCTGTGGACAAGCTCGACGACATGATCAAGCTTGGACCGGATGACTGCGCACTCTTAGCAGGTAATTGTCCGATTCAAGCTTGTCAATGTCCTCCAGCTTGTTCATAGCACATGAACATGAACATGATCCCTGGCAGCAGACTTCCCACAAACACTGTCAATCGATGTGCACATGGCCGATCTGGCAGTCCGGCTCACTCATCGCACACGAGGGCGTGCGCGACGAGACGCGCCTGCTCTCTCTGCGCGCAGGAGGAGGCCTCGTGGCAGGGCGCGGCGCGGCGCGATCCGCCTCGAGCAGGTGAGAGGGCAGAGAAGGGCAGGGCGCGCGCGGGCGCCGCGCGCCTGAGGGCGGTGCCGGGCAGCGCATTGAACACGCTGTCCGGCAGCGCGCTATGCGAGAAGTGCATGCGCGTCAGCAGCGCCACGCCCTCGCGCACGCCCTCTGGGCTGCCGATCATGAGGTCCATCACCAGGTTCAGCGCGGCCTGCAGGGCGGCCGCCGGTAGGTTCAGGGTGGGGTCAGGGTGCGCGGCCTGCAGAGCGGTTGCCGGCGGTGTTTAAAGGACAGAGCATAAGTGGTATTTTCATGCGTCTGGGCGCGCCAGCCCCCTATCAGCGCTCATGACGCTCACGGGAGGGCCAGCTACAGCTGTACAGGTATTGCGCCAGGGCGGCGCGGTGCGCTGTGTGGCTGACGCTGGCGGTCGCAGAGTCAGATGCGCGCAGGGCAGGTCAGCGCTCCATCAACACAACACATCGATAGCGGGTGCGCAGGGCCCCCGAAACAAGTAGAGCATAAGCAGGATTTGATGGTTTGAGGGTTTGACAGGCTGCGTGCAGGCGTCGAGGCGGTAGGGTAGGGTAGGGTCGCGCCTTGCGCGAGGACTTGCTGGAGCAGCGCGCGTGCAGCGCGTCGTACAGCGCCGAGGCGGGCAGCGCAGCCAGGTCGCCGCCCGCGCCCGGCCGGCCCGCCAGCAGCATGGCCTCCGGGAACAGGTACTCTGCGAGCATGGCACGCTTGCCTGTTAGGGTATAGGGTAGGGTACAGGGTAGGGCTACTGTGAGCAGGCATGCGCATGCCCGAGCACGAATGTGCGAGCGCAAAAGCCCTCTCCGCCGTCGAATGCCCGCACCAGTTGCGATACTGTGACCACCAGTTGCCGGCCGTGCGCATCAGGCGCGCAGCCAGGTCCCGGGCCGAACGTGACACCGACAAGCAGGCGAGAGCGGCGGCGACGCTACTGCCGACCTGTCGACCGCGCGGTGCAGTTGCATCTGTTCATGAGCGGGCCTGTCCGGCGCGCTGCCAGCGAGCAGGCAGCTGCCAAGGCGGCCGTCGTCGCCCGGCCGGCCGACCGAGCTCCCGCCAGTCTGCCTCCGAGGCGGCCCCGGGCGGGCGCGCGCACCCGTGAGCAGGCAGTGGATGAGGCGGCCGCCCTCGCCCGGCAGGACGACCGAGCTTTTGCCAGTCGGTCCCCCCCGGGCGGGCGCGCCCCGGGCGGGCGCGCACACCCGTGAGCAGGCAGTGGACGAGGCGGCTGCTGTCGGCGTCACCCGCTTGGCCCATTTCACACCCGCCAGTCAGCCTCCCAGGCGGCCGCGGGCGGGGGTGGCGCACCTGTGAGCAGGCAGTGGATGAGGCGGGCGCCGTCAGGCAGCGCGGGCTCCTCCTGGCAGTGCACCAGCTGCGACGTCAGCGCCAGCTTGCCCTCCAGCCGCTCGTCCTCGCCGCCCTCGCCCGCCGGCGCACCGCCGCCGCCGCCGCCGCTGCCGCCGCCGCCGGCCGTGAGCAGCGCCGCTAGGCGCGCCAGCAGCGCGCGCGCTGCCTCCGCCTCGCGCTCCTCGAGCTGCGCGCGCGCGCGGCGCGGCGGGTCGGCGCGGCGCGGCGCGTGCCGCGCCCGAGGGCCCCGGTCGGGAGCAGACTGAGTAGGACCACTCACTGGCCTTCATAAGCACATTGAAAACGCGCAGGTTGCACAGCGACAACGGGGCGTCCAGGTCCGCCCGTGTCCCTCTCTACATGCCCTTATCCCGGTCTCACAAGCGCTTCAACTATGAGCGCATCGGGAATGGCAAGGGGTACAAGGCCTTTCCTGTGCGTGCCCTCCAACTAGGCTTTTTGCCTCAGCAAACCGCTCGCCGACCCGGTGCGCACTTGCCTGAGGCGCCGCCCGGATCCAAGACTCTGCCTCAAGCAAGTGCGCACCAAGTCGACGAAGCGCTTTGCGCAGGCTCGGCAGAGAGCCTAGTTAGAAGACATGCGCGAGAAGGGCCTTGTAGCTCATGCCATTCCCGATGCGCTCAAAATTGGCAGCTGAACCGGGACAGGGCCAGTAGAGAGGGGCACGGGCATCCCTGGATGCCACGTTGCGGCTGTGCAACCTGCACCTCATCGATGTGCCGATGCCGGCCAGTGAGACACGCATGCGCTGACGCGCCCGGCGGGACGCCGCGCATGGCGTCGCGTCCGCGCGCCGGCCACCGTCTGGCGCGCACCGGGCCCTGGCCACGCCGCCCGCGCCCCGCCCTGGCACCTCGCATGCCCTGAGCAGCCAGCAGGCGCCCTAACCCTGACCCTAGCACGCACCTCAACCGGCATCTCGCGGATGGCGGCAACGGCCTCCGCGAACGCGCGGTAGTACACGCCGCAGTGCGCCGGCTGCGCGTCCGCGGCGGCCATGCCCTCGCGCAGCACGCCGAGCGCCCAAACGTGGCCGCTGGGGCTGGCGCGCACGCGCTGCAGCAGCGCCGCGGCCGCGCCGCGCACATCCTCGTGCCGCGCGCACAGCAGCCCGTCCAGCAGCATGCGCCGCGCGGCTGCGCGCGTGCGCGCCCGCGCGCTCAGCGGCGCCCCGATGCGCAGCCCCTCGCCCGCGCGCAGCGCAAGGAGGCAGGGCGCGCCCGCTCGGGTCCACAAAAGTCCACAAAAGTCCACAAATGCTCCGGACAACAATGCAATGAGAGTATCATAAACCCAATGGACCCCAGCCCAGTCGCTCGCCGGCAATTTGGTGCTCTCACGCCAGCGCCCCTGCGCGCATGGGCCGCGGCGAGCGGGCCGCAAGTGCGCGGGGCTGGTGCGGCGCGGGGGCGCACGCGCGTGCGCCAGGAAGGCCGCCAGCAGCGTCGGCTGCTCGATCAGGCTCCGCAGGCCGCTCACCGCGTCCGCGTGCAGCTGCACGTCGGCGTCCCGCAGCGTGTTCTCGCTGCCGTCGGCCTGCGCGCGCCGGCGCCGCAGGCTCGCGGCCCCGGACCTAGGACTAGTCTTTGCACCGAGGTTCAGGTCGCAAGCTCGAAACGTCATCACTCCTCCTCGGAGGCAGTGGAGCGCAGAGCTCATCGCGCCCTCATTTTAGATGCACTGAGCGCCTGCAGCAGGCATGAGCGCTGCGCAGGCGCCATCCGCCACCCCGGCCGGGCGTCGCGGCGGAGCGCGCGTCCAGGCAAGACGTGCGGCGGGCGCGAGGCGCACCGGCACGGGCGCGCCCTCTGTGCTTGCCCAGCCGCCGCCCGCCGCGCGCGCCAAGGCGACGAAGAACTCCAGCATGCCGTGCAGCACGCTAGCGTCGACCGCGGCGCTGCGGCCGTGCGCGCCGCCGCCCGTGCCTGACCCTAACCCTGGCCGCAACCCTGCCAGCCGTGCGTCGCCGCTGCCGCTGCCGCCGCCGCCGCTCGCGCTGCTGCTCGCGCTGGGGTCGCCCTCGGGCGCGTCGGGCATCGCGGCGGACGGCGGGCCGGCCGGCGAGCACGCCGCGGCGGCCGCGCCGTGGTGCGCGGACCCTGGCGGCGCGCCCTTGTCCAGCGCGGCAACGGTGACCTCGGCCGCTGCGTCCGCCGCGCCCGCCTGCTCGGCCAGGCGCTCGGCGGCCTTGCCGGCGGCGGTGATGGAGGCCAGCACGCGCGCGAGCAGCAGCTGCGTGGCCGTGTACAGCGCGCGCTGCATGTCCAGGTCTGCGCGCGATCGATCGGGGGCATGTGTAAGGTATGATTTTAGGGTCAGGTATGGGCAGGGGTCCGTGGCCAGGTGTCTGCGCGGCTTTGGGGCACTGGTGGGTCTGGGCAGCGGTCCATGTCCAGGTGTGCGCGCGGGTCAGGGGCACAGGTAGGTCTGGGCGGGAGTATGTGTCCAGGTCTGCGCGCATGTCAGGGGTAGGGTATACCCTCTGACCCTACCCTAAACCTACTACAATATACGTAGGTCTGGGCGGTGGCCTATGTTTAGGTGCGCGCCCAGTGAGGCAGGACCATGAGACCCGCTCCGCGCCAAAGGAGTCAATAGACCCTGTGAGGGGCGGAGCCGATCGACGCCAGCACGCCTGCAGGAGCGCCGGTGCACGTCCGGCTCTGCACGCATGTGCGGCACCACAGCGCGCCCGCCCTTGCGCGGGCGCTCGCATGCGCAGCGCCGAGCGCGGGCCCGCACCGCCGCGCTCCGCGCTGGCCGCGGCGTCCACCGCGTGCAGCACGCTGAGAATGCAGCGCGAGTGGATGAAGCCGCGCTGGAGCGCGGCCGCGGCCGCGCCGCCCCCGTCCGCCATGGGGTACAGCAGGCTCGTCAGCGCCTGCGCGCATGCAGGTGGGCCTGATTAGGCGCCAGCCGGGCCTGACAAGGCGCCTGATGCTCGGGGCTCACCCGCAGCCGGTTCTTCCGCACGGGGTGGAGCCCGACCGGGCAGCAGGTCAGCTGGTGCCTCGCCATCACTGCCTGTGCTCTCTGCAGGTCTGCCGCAGCCTGGGGCAGCCGACCTGCGCATGCACCTCTACCTATCACCGGGCGTCGACAGGCGGAGTGGTGCGCAGCCCCTGCACATCCGTCTCCAAGCACCGTGGCCCCGCAGCAGCGCCTGTTCAGCGGCGCGGACGCCCCGACGCGTTGTCACAGGCGGCGGTGGCGCCGCGGCGCGAGGTTTATGGTTAGGCAGCGCCAGCCCTACCGGACACGCCTCAAAGAGGGCCACCGCTGAGTCGCCGCGCGTCAGCACGCGTCTGATAGAGCCGGTGCGCCCTATCGCTCTTGCCCCCGCGCCGGGCGGCGCACCTGCAGCGTGTACAGCAGCCGCGCCAGCCGCGTGGGCGCGCCGGCGCGCGGCGCGCCCGGCGGCGCGCCGCCTGCGCCGGCCAGCAGCTGGCCGAGCGCCTGGTCAGGCGCCGGCGCGGCCAGCGCGCCGCGCAGCGCGCCCAGCGCGCGCGCGTCGGTCGGCAGCGCGTCCAGCAGGCGCGTCGCGCACGCGCGCACGCCGCCGCCGGCGCAGAAGTCGGCCAAGCACAGCAGCACGTCGTACACCGCCGGCTGCGGGGTGTCACTCGCTGTCAGCTCAGGTGGCGCTCGCAGCTCTGTGCTCTGATGCGCTTTCAGGAGGCCACACATTGTCATCAGGCGCGTGGCGCCAGGACGCACAGGTTTAGGGTTGGGTTAGGCTACGGCCGCACCTCCGCCGCGAGCAACGTGGCGGGCGAGGCGGCCGCGAGCGCGGCCGCCTGCTCCGGCGGCGGCGCGCTAAACGCGTTGGCCTGCGCCGTCGGCACCGCCTGCACCACGCTCAGGTCCGCCAGCCGCGCCTCGCGTAGCAGCCGCGCGTCGTCGCGCAGCTCCTGGCCTGCGCGCGCGCCGCGGGCGCCGTGCACCTGTGAGACCAGCAGGAGCGCGTCGCGCTTGAAGCGCCCGCCTGCATGGGCCTTGGGTCCACCCCCGCGCCTTGCGCAGCAGCCGAGCTTGGCTGGCTTCGTATCCTGTCCACATGCGCACAGCGGCGCGCCCACATATTGACCTGCGTGCACGCCCGCTCACAGCCGGATGGCAGCATGCAGGAGGGGCCTACCCCAACCCTATCCTGCCGCAGCGCCCCGTCGGAGGAGGGCGGGGCCGCGGGCGCGCCATTAGACAGCAGCCGCACATGCGCCGGCTGCGCGCCCATCTTGGCCGCCACGCGCCGCCGCAGCGCGCCGACGTACTCGTTGGCGTGCGCGTGCAGGCGTGCGCGCGAGCCGGACGGCTTGCCGCCCTGCCAGGTCACCTCCAGCTTCAGGCCCGCGCCCTGGAACGCCGCCGCGTGCACCGGCGTGGCCGGCATCGCCTGGCCCTGCGCGCCCCGCCCGCGCGGCTGTCAGGCCGGGCGCAGCAAGCACGTTCGAAGGGGCGCGTTGGCTTCATCTGCACAGGCGCGCCGCTCTGCAGCCTGTCGCGCGGCTGCCCGCGCTGCTCATGCTGCGCCCGCATCGCCAGGCGCCGCCCATGCCCCGCTCGTGCACCGCCGCGCAATGATAGCGCACGGAGGCACCCACATTCGTTCAAGGCCGGCTGGTTGTCTGTTGCGGACTGGTAGCAGGCCCGGACTCGCTCACGAGCAGGGCCCGGGCATCCTGGCAGCGGCCCTGGCGCGACAAGCGACAGGGCGCAGTGCGGCCGCAGGAAGGCACACGACCTGCTCTTTGACCCTAACCCTGACTCGCCCAGACGGGGCATGGCTCCAGCAGCTGCCGCAGAGCCTGCTTGCAGCTTGCCAGGCGTGCCGGCCGTGGCGCCACGCACACAGAAGGGGAGGCTAGGGCGGCGGCCGCGCCTGGCACTGCTCCAGCAGCTGCTGCAGCAGCTCCATGCAGCGCGCCGCCCGCCGCAGCGCGGCCGCGCCGTCAGGCGCGGCGGGCGGCGGCGGCGGGCCCGCGTAGGCCGCCCAGCCGCCGCCCGCGGGCAGCTCCCCGAGCAGCGTCCGCGCGGCCTCCGACAGCCGCTGCAGGCACTCGCTGCGCGGCCGGCACATTGGGCCTTGCAGGCGGGACGCAACCCGTGGCCCATGAGGCGCCCGGCTGCTGCTGCTGCTGTTACGCGCTGGCCCCGAGAGCTGCCTGAGCAGCGTTGGCAGCCGACGTAGGCAACCCCCGCACAGCAAACTTTTCCCCTGCTCTCAACACGCACGCCGCCCGCTTATCGCAAGCGGCACGCGGCGCAAACGGCTGCACGTCGCCGGGCGCGGCGGCCTGCGCGCTGCAGATGTCCAGGGCAGCCGCTGTTGGGGCGGCGCGCACGAGATGAAGGAGCGCCGCACGGCGACGCGGTCGGCCTGCAGCGCCGGCGCCAGGTCCACGTGGCACGCGACCAGGCGCTGCCGCGCCAGGCCCGCGATCGCCAGGTGCGGGCAGTCCAGCGCGACACGCCACAGGTACGGCAGGCCTGCGGATCTAGGGTAGGGTTAGGACCCATGCAGGCGCGGGCAGCCCAGCGCGACGCGCCATAGGTACGGCAGGCCTGCGGCGCACGCAGCATTGGCTCGACACGCTTGGGGCAGGGGCAGTGGAGGCCAACCCCGCTTATCATTACCCCACGGGCGCGGGCCTGTGGCAAATCGCCGCGCAGGCGCGCGCGCAGCATCGCCGAGCCGGGGGCCGGGACGCCGGGCAGCGCGCGCGCCTGCACGAGCGATCTGCCACAGGCACAGGCCCGCGCCGGTGGGGTGGGGTCAGGGTGTTGGCCTCCGGCGCCCCTGCCCCAAGCGTGCGCCGAGCTCGCAGCGTGGGGAGCAGTATTGTCTGGTCGTGGCGGCACCCGCTTCGGCGCGGCTGCGAGCTGTGCCGCCGAGGCCGGCGCCGCCCCAACACGCGGCCCGGGCCTCGCGCGCGGCCCAGGGGCGACGCGCATGCGCGGGCGGGATGCTGGGAGGCCGGGCGAGGCAGGGGCGCCGCGCGCGTCGCACCCGTGACGTTTAGGTCGCGGGTGAGGTAGCGCGCGCGCTGCTCCTGCGTCCCGAACTCGTCCGCCGGCCGCGCCTCCTCCTCAAGCTTCCCCTCCCACACGCCGACCTGCAGCGCTCGGTAATAAGGGCTGTGTTATGGCCAGAACTAGGGCTAGGGCAAGGCCTTGACCCATGCTCTGCGCCTCCCTCCCGGCCACGGGCCTGCGCATCACCCTGCACCGCATGCACGTCGGATAGCGCGGGGACGGGCCAGCGGGGCTCTCCAGCCGGCAGGCCCCTGTATGGCTCAGTCGGCAGCACTGCTTGACAGGGGCAGCCCACCAGGCCGGCGGCGCAGGCGCCCCGAGGGCGAGCCGCCGCGCGGCGCCCCGGTCGCGGCGAGGCCGGGGGCGGCTACCCTAACCGTGCAACCGCGCCGCGCGCCTGCTCCACGAACTGCTCCAGGCACGGGTACGCGTGGCCGTCGAGCAGGCCGGGGTCGAGCGCGAGGAAGTTGTCGCGCAGCAGCGCCGCCGTGTCCGCCGCGCCCAGCAGGCCCTCCGCCTCGCAGTGCCGCAGCAGCTCGAACAAGTGCCGCCGCTGGCCGCCGTCCGGGAAGATGGCCGGGTCCACCAGGCACGCCCACACGCTGCGCGCGCGGCCGCCACGGTCGGCTGCAGCTGCGGCCTCTGTGGTCTAAGTAGGGTTTCTACCTCCGCCGGCTTACACCTAGGGAGCACGCCCACGCGCTGCGCGCGCGGCCGCCACGGTCGGCTGCAGCTGCGGCCTCTGTGGTCCAAGTAGTTTTTCTACCTCTGTCGGCTTACACCTAGGGAGCACGCCCACGCGCTGCCGCGCGCGCCCCGTGTTTCATTCGGACCCCGCGGCCGGAGCTGAGGCCGGAGCCGGACTCTGAGCTCATGCAGTGCTCGGGGTGGAGTGTTGGGGTTGCAACTAGGGAGCGGACGGCGCTGTGCACCACGGTGAACGCGGCTACTAAGGGCCGCTGGGCGGCAGCGTTGAACGGCGCCGGGCGCCCGGCGCGCACCGCTTCAGGTGCACGAGCTGCAGCGGCTGGCTGCTGGTCTTTGCGAGCGAGGTCAGGAAGTTGAGGTACTGCGCGGGCCAGTCCTGGCCGGCCTGCGGCGCCGCGCCGGCCGCGCGGCGCTCGCCCACGGCCACCTGCGCGCTGCCGCCCTGCCTCACCAGACCGCCGGGGGTGTTTGAGATACCCTATACCCTATACCCTAACCACAGACCCCCGCCCAACTCGCCCTACCATCTTCGCGACAGCACGCCCGCCGGCGACGGCGACGCTCCGTCGCGGCGCCCCACGCGCGCGTCCCGGCAGGCGCCAGGAGCAATCAGTGCGGCGTGCGCGCCCCAGCAGGGTGGGCTGCATCCAGGCCAGCGCCGCCCGCAGCTCGCAGGGCGGCATGGGCACTCGGGCCGGCCAGCCCCGCGGGGCTCCCTGCCCCGCGGCGCCGGGCACGGGCGCGCGCCTCCAGGCTGCCGATGACGACCTCCTGCAGGTTGTAGGTCTTCTCCATGCGCAGCATGGCCTCCTGCACCTCCCAAAGGAGCGCTCTGTCGGCAACCTTGGCAGAAAGACAGACGGCACGGCCGGCACCCAACCCAGCAACCAGCTCACCAGCATGGCACGCAACATCCCAGTCCTGATCCCACCCAATTACGGTGCCGCCGCCCCTGCATATCAAGTGGGGTAGCAGAACCCCAGGGTGACCCTGCCGACGCACCTGCACCTCCAGCTGCTGCGCCAGCTTCTGCCGCGCCAGCTGGCCCATGAGCAGCTGCAGCACCTTCAGCGCGGCCGCCGCGCCCTTGTTCGCCTTTACCTGCGCGCGGCCGGCGCCGCCGCCCGGGTCAGGTTCGAGGTCGTTGTTCAGTGTGGTTGCATGCGCGCGGCGCCCCAACCTGGGTACGCGCCGCGCCAGGCTGCGGCACTCTCTGTGCAGCGCCGGGCACTCCCGACAGGGCGTGCCGGCGCGCGCGCATTGGGCTCCCACAGGCGGCGAGGAGGCGCGGTCCGGCGCCGGCCCTACCGCACAACGCCACCGACTTGGGCGCTCGCGGCTCCTCCCCGCTACAGGGTTAAGGGTTAGGGTGTGGCGAGCGAAGGCCGGCCGGCGCGCCTGCGCGACGCAGCGGCCAAGGTAGTCCCAGACGAGCGCGATGCCGTCAGCGCCGCGGCAGGCGTACGCCATGAGCGCGCCGACCAGCTGCGAGCCGCGCGCGACCTCCGGCGGCGCGCCCGGCGCCATGGTCAGCTCCCACAGCAGGCCGACCACGCGCGGGCCCATGCGCAGCTGCGCGCGCCGGCACACCGTTGGCTGCGTGCCGGTGACGCACAGCGGCCCGCACAGCAAATGATCCAGCCACCGCGCGCGCGCTGCGGCGCAAGCAGGCAAGCCCGATCAGCTCCCGCGGAGCAGTCAGGTGCACACCTGCACGCCGGGCTATGCAGCAGCAGCCTGCAAGGCCCCAGTGGCACATCTCTGAGGCGCAAAGACCGGCGCAAAAGCCCTCCCAGGGCTTTGCGCGCGCGCCTCCTCGTCCTTGACGGCCAGCAGGAGCAGCAGGTCGGTCGCGCGCAGCGCCATGGGCGCCGGCCAGGCGCCGGCCGCGCCAAAGTGCTGGAACAGCAGCTCCAGCTGCGCCGGGCCCAGCTGCGGCGCCAGCTCGCCCAGCAGCGCACACACATTGACCTGCACCGCCTCGTGCGTGTCCGCCTGCGCGCGCGCGGACGCTTTTGCCATCGCACATGCGCCGGCGCTGGACTGCTGCACGGCTGCGCCGCCCAGCCGCCAGCTGAGCACGCCTTCGGTGCTAACCTTCGCGGTGCTGGGCCTGTCCGCAGAGCGTGTCTGCAGAGCGCGGCAGGCGGCTTGCAGGACTGGCCGCGGCAGCCGCGTGCTGGCGGGCCCGCAGGCGCGCCACCCTGGTCTGCGCCCGTATGGTGTCCTGCCACGACCTGGGCCGGGATGCGCTCTCCGCCCCAGCAAGCAGCCACAGGGCCCAGGACACGCGAGCGCCGGCGCGCGGACCATCTGGCCGGCGCCCAGCGCCGGCCCGCGCGCGCGGTGGCCAGGCTGCGCGCCTTGTCGCATGTTTCTTTTTGGAAAAGGGTTACAAATCTAAGAACTTTTCTTTTTCTTCCGTAAAGAAAGAACGCCCCGCGCACGTGCCAGTGTGCGCAGGGCAGGGCAGGGCAGGCCCCCAGGGGCGGCGCGGCGGCGCGGGGCCGCGCGCCTTCTCGGTCAGCGCCCAGAGCAGGCGCAGGTGCGCGTCGGCCAGGCCGGCCTCCTGCACCAGGATGCGCAGCACCTTCTGCACCTGGTCCATGTACTGGCGCTGGTGCAGGTGCGCGCGCAGCAGCGCCGGCACCACGTCGCGCTCGTTCAGCCACGCGACGGCCGCCTGCGCGCGAGCGTCGCGGCCGCGCGTCGGGGGCCTGCGGGATGGGGTCAGGGTGAGGCGTCCTTGGGAGTTAGGGTGTACTTGCGGCCGCGGGTTGGGCGCCCGGGCGCCTGGGCGCAGCGCTTCTGGACGGCAGGACATGCGCCCGCCGCGCGCCGGCACAGGGGGGGGAGGGGCGGGCGTGCTGCTCGCCCAGCGCAGGCTGCTGCGCGAACACGAGTGCGGCGCAGGCTGCGCAGCGACAGCTCGCTCCCGCCTGCAACGGCCTCTAGCGGCTGCCTATGACCGCGCGTCAATGTGCAAAGAAGGTGTGAGGTCAGGGGATGGCGGCGGCAGGGGCGCGCACCCGGATCGAGCTCCCGCCGTCGCTGGGCTCCGGCGGCCGCGGCCGGTCGCGTAAGTCCAGCGCGCAGCGCAGCAGGCCGTGCGTCTCGCGCGCGGCCGCCATGTGCTTGTGCAGCGTGGTGTTGGTCAGCAGGCGCCCGATGAGGTTGCGCTGCACCGCGCCCACCTGCGGCGGCGCGCGCAGTGTCGGCGCGCGCGCGGGCGGCGCCCCGCGGCGCCCCGGCCCGGGATGCTGCATTGCGGTGAGGGGTGCGAGGGTCCCCTCCGCGAAGGGCAGGCGCGGATGTCGCTGCCCGGCTCACCGCCCGGCAACCGCAGCTTCTGACGGCCGTGTCGGTGCCTGAAGCCCATGGGACGTGGGCGGAGCGCGTGCGCCAAGCCCGAACGCAGCGCCTGCTCAAACTGACTCAGACCCTATGCATTCGTGAGCGGGGCGGCCGGCCGCGGCCGCGCCTTCTGCTCGCACCAGCGCGGGGCCCAAGCGCCGCGCCTGCCCAGACCCAGACCCCACAGGGTTCCGAGCGGGGCGCGCGCCAGGCGGTCGGCCGCAGCGGAGCCCTCCGCGCGCATCAGCGCCAGCGCGCACTTCTGCAGCAGCTGGCTGGCCACGGAGAATGCGCGGTCGCGGCTGCCGTCGCTGAGCACTGCCGCGTCGCCCGCCAGAGCGGCGTCCAGGTGCGCCAGCAGCGCGCGCACGGGCGGCCCCAGCGCCGCCGCCACCGCATGGCTCAGCAGCGGCAGCGCCTGCGCGCGCGCGCGCCGAGGCAAGGTGGGCGGCGCTCGTCGCTCTGACACGTGCGCCACGCAGGCGGCTGCGCGGCTGCATGCTCTGTATGCGCACGCATGTGCTGCCCAACCTACACATGCCGCACCATCCGCCACAGCCGCCACGCCTCCCTGTTCTGACATTGCGGGGGCAGCACGCTCGCTGCGCGTCTCCGCCCTGGCGCGGTGCAGCAGGCGCCGCAAGGAGGCCCGCGCGGCAGGGCAATGGGCGCCCTACCCTACCCTGGCAAGGCGCGCGCGCGGCGCACCCGCACGACGGGCATGAGCGCCAGGTCCAGCAGGCCAAAGGGAAGCGACGTCTCCATCAGGACCTGGCGGGCGGAGCAGCAGGGTAAGCTTAGGATAGGGTTAGGGTAGGGTTAAGGAGCAGCAGCTTGTTCATGGCCCTCGGCAGCACTGAAAAGGCCGCAGCGGGCTTTTGAGCGGGGTGCCACCAGCGGGCATGCTGAGAGGCCGGGCAGGCGACGCGCGCAGCAGCCAAACATGGGCTGTCAATCTGCAAGTCTCTGTTGCAGTCAGCGCCAGGAATGGCTCGCAGCGCATTCCCGCCCATGGCGCAGCGGGCACGCCAGGCGGATGGCCAGGCAGGGCGGGCGCCCCGCGCGCCCGCGCGTGCGCACCTTGACGAGCACGTCAAAGCCGCCGCGGCTGCCAAAGCGGTTGAGCAGGTACGCGAGCCAGGCGTGCCGCTCCTCGCCAACAGCCTCGACGTCCGCGCCCGGGCCCCCCGGCGCGGCGCCGCCGTCCGGCGCGCCGCGCGCGCCGAGCGGGCGCGCGAAGCCGTCGGCCACCTGGCCGCGCGGCGGCGCGCCCGGGTAGCCGCCGCGACCGCCGGTGGCCGCCAGCGGCACCTGCAGATTGCATGATCGTGGGAACTTTGAATTGAGAAATATATCTTGAGAAATAAGGCATGGCTCCACAGCCTGAAGCGAAGACGGGTGCTGGGTTCAAGGCAGGTGTGAAGGGCTGTCGACCTGCGCGCGCGCCGCGTTGTGCTGGTGGCAGAACAGGATATGCTTAGGGTCGGGGTGAGGGTTTGCGAACCCCAAAAGCCGCACCTGCGCAACCGCCGCGTTGTGCTGGTGGAAGAAGGCGTCCGGGTCGAACGTCAGCGCCAGCGCGGCCAGCAGCACCGCCGCCTCCTCCTCCAGCTCGCCCTCCTCGTCCGGCGAGTGGCACGTGTCCAGCATTGCCTGGCGCCGTGCGGCAGGGTCTGCCTACCTGCCTGCCTGCGGTAGCGGGGTTGAAGATGGGTCCCTGCAATATGTCTCCAACAGTCAAGCCCCGATGAACAAGCTCCTGGAGTCTACTCAGACCGCAGACACCCAGGCTGCATGCAGCGGCGCGCGCGGACGGCGCTGGGGTCGCGCAGGCAGCCGCCGCCTCCGAAAGCTGGGCGCCGCCGGCGCTTTCGGCCCGCCGCGCGCCGTGCCAGGAACGCGTGACTTGAATGCCGCATGCGAGCACCAGGCTGAGGCCCCGCGCTACCAAGCACAACCGGAGAGGCTGCGGCGAGCTGTGACACGCAGAGCGTGGGGAGGTTAATGCGCGTGCACGGCACGGCCGGCCGCTGCTGGCCGGCGCGGGCAGGCGCGCCCCCCCAGGCGCAGCCGCGCAGGCGGCCCGATGCCTGCGGGCGGGTGAAGTGTAGGGCAGGGCAGCGGCGCGCACGTGCAGCCGCAGGACGGTGAGCTCGCCGAGCTCCGCCGCCGCGGACAGGATGTCCGCTTGCACGCGCTCGCTCCAGCCGCTCACTGCGCGGTCCTCGAAGCACTTCTCGAACGCCATGGGCAGCGCATCGCGGATCAGCCGCCGCACCTGCGCCTGCTCGTGCTGGCCCGCCCTGCGCCCGGGCAGCGTGCACAGCGTGCTCGGCAGACCGCGGCGCGCAACAGCCACGCCGCCGGGGCGCAGGCCTCAACGTGACCGTGACTCGCGGTCGTGCATATAAAGCATATGAAAACATACTGGGCAGGGCAGGCAGGCGCCGCTGCAATGGTGTCGGTGTCCGCTCGGCGCGCATGCCTCGCGCAGGGCTGCTGCGACACCGGCGACCGCGAGCCTCCGGCGCCGACCGGCGGGTGCACAGCACCACGCACGGGCATGCACGGGCAGAGAGCGGGACATGCAGCCCGCGCGCAGCGCGCGGCGCATTTGCAGCGCCGCACCTGTCGCCCTCGCGGGCGATGGCGGTCGCCGCGTGCAGGCACTCGGCCACCTCCAGCGGGTACACCACCCAGCTGGGCAGCCGGTTGAGCCCGGCCAGGACGTGCTCCAGCTTGTCGCTCGGGAAGCTCTCCGGGAACAGGTCCTGCTGCGCCGGCGACGGCACGTCCGTGACCATGTCGTCGTCGTAGTCGCCCAGCTCCTCGGTGTCGAGCAGATCGTCTTCTTCCGAGCTGTTCGGAGTGAGCTCCATCAGCAGCGTCCTGGGGGACCCCCACAGGCCGCCTCATCAGGGCACGGCTCCGCTCTGTTGCCTGGCTATGCAGCTGCGCCCGCCAGCGCATGCGCGGGTGCGGGCGCGCGCGCGTTCACATGCTAATCGCGTTCGCGGCAGATGTATGTGCTTGCGCGCCGCGTGCGGGAACATACGGCTGCCTCTAGCAGCGGCACAGACACAAACAAGGCAACGTGCTCGGGCACGCCGGGACCGGGCATCACCCGGCCGCGCTGACAGCGGGCGCTCGCTGCCGCGCGCTAGCAAGCAAAGTGCTGCGCCTCTAGACACTGGCCACGCCTGGGCCGCGCCAGGCATCAGCCACGCCGACGCAGCGCTCGCGCCCGCAGGCGCACACGCCGCCTTCAGAGCTGGCTCTTATTGCTCGCACTGATGCCTGTGCTGATGCTTGCGACACCGACGCTGTGTGCAACACGAGACAGCAGGCGCCACCTCTCACGACCGCTGCAGCCTGCTGGCAGCCCAGCCCGTGCGCTGCCTGGACTCGTGCGAGCGGTGCACACACACCTTTGTAGCAAGCCAGCAGTAGGGCTACGGCTGGGCCCTCTGCTCCCCAGGCGCACCGGCACAGGGCGAACTGTGGATCTGCACGGCGGCAAGCTCAGTTCCCATTCCCACTGAGCACTCGACTCCCAGCTTCTGCAGACGGCGCACAGGGGCCGAGGCGGCGAGCGATGCCAGCACGCCCATCACAGGGCAAAGTGATCCTGTACACCACGTCCACGCCATCCACGCGCTTCCAAAAGACTGCCATCAGGAACGTCACGGCGCTGCTGGCAGCCAAGAATGTCGGCTATGAGGAGGCGTGTGCCCCTTCGCGTGCCCACACGATGGCCAGCAGCCTGCCGGCCCTGCTGGCTCGCGCGCCTTGTGCAGCCTGGTGACGCTGCTTCCTGCCAAGCCTACAGGTCGACCTTGCGGAGGAGCCTGCTCGGCGCAGCGCCATGCTCAGAGACAGCGGCGGCAAAAGCGCACTCCCGCAGCTCCACGTGAACGGCAAGGTGATGCCTGTGCTGTGGCCCTGCCTGTGACAATAGTGTGGACATCCCTTGTGTCTGATTTAGGTGTGCTACTTGCACGAAGGCCTTGCTCGCGCAACAGAGGCTGGCCTGCCTTGTCTGAGCACACCGCTGCCCTGCCTCTCCTGCCTGTCTGCGAGCTTTCTGGCGACTGCTCTCGGGTCTTGTGCCAGCCAAGCCGACCTCGCCTGCTCGTTCCCTGTCCCTTGTGGGGCTGCTCACCCTGCCGCCGGCCAGTGCACATCGCCTATATATCGAGCGCTGCGCTGCGCGTGTGATGCCTCCTGGGGCTGCTCGCGCTGGCTGCACAGCAACGGCGCAGGCGCTCAGGCCTTGGTAGGGCTGCGCGCGGTGCAGTTTCTGGGCGAGGCGGCGGACATCCAGGACCTCGAGGACTTTGGCGAGCTCGACCAGGCGTTGCACGGCGGCAACGCAGCCAGTGAACCCTTGGCAGACCCTGAACCCTCAGCAGACCCTGAAGCCTCAGCAGACCCTACCCCAGCGCCAGACACGGCCGCAGCGCCCGCGGCAGTGCCGCCGGCGGCTGCCCACCGGCACGCGGACGAGGCGCCAGCCCTGGTGCCAGGCGAGCCGGCGCTGCCCAGCACCGCAGAGCTCGAGGTTGCGATCGGGGCAGCCGCGACCGCCGCGCCGCCCCCTGCGACGAGCGCGAGCTCCGCACTCGAGCCGGGCCCGACCAGTGCGGCCGAGCTCAAGCCCGTCCACGCGGTTGCTATTGAGCCGCAAGAGAGCGACTGGCTGGGCGACGACCTGCTGCCAAAGGGCCTCGCCGCCGAGACCGGCCAGGCGGCTGCTGTGTCTGCCGCGCCCGCGGAGGACGGGGCCGGCGCGCCCGAGGGCGAGCAGGACGCGGGGCCGGGGTCCGCGCAGGGCGCCGCGCCGCAGCCTGCCGCCGCCGAGCTGCTGCCGAGCGGGACGGAGGTCGAGGAGGCGATTGAGAGCGCGGCAGCCGACGTGGTCGCAGCGGGAAGCGGCGCGGCAGGCCTCAACCCCGCAGCCGACCCTGTTGCAGCCCCCCCGCTGCAGACAAGCGCCGCGCCGGCGGACGCCGCGCCCGGCGGCGAGGCGCGCGGCGGCCCGGGGCCCGACCCGGCCGCGCCCGAGCCCGGCCGCGCGGCCGACTCCGCGCGGGTCGTGGCCGCGGCCGTGCGCGGCTTGCGCCTGGAGGACCGCGCGGCCGAGGCGGGGCAGCCGGACGCGCAGACGCCCGCCGCGGAGCGAAACACGCAGGCTGAGGCGAGCGCTGAGGCCGCGGACCAGGCCGAGCTGGCGGCCGGCGCAGCCGACGCGGCCGAGTTTGTGCTCTCCGACGAACCGGGAGACGAGGCCGCACCCAAGGGGGCGCCAGCGAGCACTGCGGGGGCCGCAGCCGAGCGGGGGACTGGGGCGCTGCACGGAGGGGAGACCGAGAAAGCAGACGCCGCCGCAGAGGGCCTCACGCCGGGCGAGCGGCTGCTGCAGTGGGAGGAGGCGCTTGTGGCGACGCCAACTGCCAGCCTTCTCGGCTCAAGCGCTGCGCGACCAGCCGAGCTCGAAGGGGTTCCGGAGCCGACAGGGAGCGCGCACGGGCCTGCGTCAGGCCATGATGAGCCAGAATCAGCAGACGGAAAGGCTGGGGCCGGCGGCGGTGAGCATGGAGGCGGGGGCCTCGGCGCGCGCGGCGCCGGGCGCGGGTGCGACCAGTGAGGCCCTGGCGGGCCTGCTGCGCGCGCAGGCCGCGCCGGACGCGCTGGCGCCGCTGCTGCGCGGTGCGCGTGCCGAGCTCTAGGCAGCGGCGTGCCGGGCCGTGCGTGGCGCGCCCGGCCTGTTGGATGAGGGCGTTGCAGTGCACATGCAGGCTGAGGGTCGTGGGGCCCGAGGGAGCAACAAACCAGCTGTGAGCGCCTTGCATGTCGGAGACAGGCGTGAGGCGCGTGCCTGTGCGGCCCTGCTACGGAGCGCAGCGGTGGGCGAGCCGCCCGCATGTTTGCCTTGTGGATGTGCGACAATATTGCTCACGATGATTGATGGCAGCCCAGCGCTCCCATTCGATCTGCTATCCTGTTTTGCGAGCTCCAGGACTTTGATTGAGAAGCAGGAAGCGCCCTCTGCGTGGTAATATATTTGGACTGAGGCGAAGTGCATCATGGTAGCCACTACCGCCCCTGGGAGCTAGCCAGTGACGCCCCTGGAAGCTAGCCACTGACGCCCCTGGACGCGCTGCCGTGCAGAGCTGGAGGCCGCGGGGGGTCGCGGCTGCACCGCGCTCGTCCATAGCGCGCTGCGCGTCGCGCAGGTGGGCGCCTCTGCAGATGCGCCAGAGCCAGTGCTTGAGCCCAGGGCCTGTCAGACGACCAGGTCTCAGCAAGGCCATGAGTGAGCGGGCTATGTTGCCAGCCGCTGCAGCTGGTTGCCTCTGTGCCGCGTGCGAGTTTGCTGCTCTGGCTCAGCATCAACAACCTGGGCACAAGGTTTGCTGCTTGTTTTGTTTCTGCATTGTCAGGGTGGCGTGCACAGCACATGTTTATCCGGACGGCCCATGCTGTCACGGAGGCCTGGTGTCCTGTGCGGGCTTGGGCGCCACGCCGGGATGTGCATGCATGTGAATGAGCATGTGCATGACACGTCCAGTGCTACTGACCTGACTGTGCACGCGCGCAGACTGGCGAGCATGCGGGCGCTGTTGCTGACGCACAGATCTTGCAAGAGGTGCGCCTCTGAGCAATGAAGTGCGCCACACTGTTCGCTCGCCTGGCACGAGCGTGCTGCAGCTGGCACAATGGTGCTCCTTGGCCAGCCGTGTGAGATGTGTGCGCCAAGATATCAAGTGGGTTTCAAGTACGTGGTGCCACCACGGCCCAGGCGAGTGCGCACTGTCCGCAACTCATCCGTCCCCAAACGCCATTTCGCTTTACACCCCCTTCCCACCCTTTCCCATTCGCCAGCACACCAAAGCGCGCCTGGGGCGGGCGCTGGCCAGGCGGCGTGGGAGAAGCTGCACACGGGCGCCTGGCAGGACGCGGCGCCCGCCTGGCGCGACGCCTACGCGCTCGCCTGCCTCGCCTGCGCCACGGCCGCACTACGCGCGCGCGCCCCGCGCCCTGCAGACCCTGCAGGGCCCCTGCGCGCGCCGCGGCCGGATGAGGCGGAGCTGCCGGACGCCGCGGCCCCCGCCCCGGCTGCCGGCGAGGCGGGGCCTCCGCCACAGCCCTCGACTGCGGCGCCCCCTGGCGGGGTCTTGCATGCAACGGAAAACCTGGCGGCGGCTCTTGCAGCAGCTGCGCAGCCGCAGGGGGTGCCAGGCACCGCGCCGCCTCAGCCAGGCGCGGCGCAGCTGGGCGCGGCGCCCACCGGGATGCACACGGGCGGGCCGCCGGCCGCGGCGCCGGCTGCGCAGCAGGACGAGGCTGGCCGCCTGGTCAGCGCGCTGCGCGAGTGCGACCTCGCGCTGCTCATGGGCGGGCCGCGGCTGCGCTCAGCGGTGCTGCGCGCCGTTGCCGCGCTGCAGGCGCGCTGGCGCGCGCTGGGCGCGCCGGGCGCGGGGCCGCCAGCCGGCGCTGGTGGCGGCGCGGGCGGCGCTGGAGACCCTGCGCGCGCCGCCAAGCGCCCGCGGATAGACAGCGGTAAGAGGGCGGCAGCCTCCAGGCAGGATGGGCTGGGCGCTTCTTGCAAAGGGCCCGAGGGCGGCGCTCTGGCGGATGACTGCTCGGCCGGCGGGGCGGCTGGAGGCCGGGCGGGTGCAGGAAAGGCAGGGTCAGGTCAGGGAGTCGGGTGGGGGGACCAGGATGCTGGCGACCAGGAGCTCGACCAGCGCAGCCTGCCAGGCGGCGCCCTGGCGGCCGGGCGCGCGCTGGCGGAGGAGGAGCTGCCGTCGCTGGAGCGCTTCGTGGGCGCGTACATGTGCGCGGCGGGCGGCGGCGCGCCCGTCGTGATCACTGGCGCGCGCTGCGGCCAGTGTGATGCTCGTATACTCTTGCGGTTGTGATAAACTAGCAGCTGGCGTGCGGCGCAGCCCGCTGTCGAGCGCCGTGCGACAGCTTGCCGCTTGACTGCGTGGCGACTCTGGTGTTTTTGCCGCTTTAGCCAGGCGCGCAAAGTTCGCCTCGTTCCTTTCCTGCCGTCAGCAGTCCAGCAGCAGCAGCGCACGCAGGCGCGATGGGCCACTGGCGCGCGCTGGTGGCCTGGCGCGAGCCGGGTTACCTGCTCGCGGCGGCCGGGCCGCGCACAGTGCCCGTGGAGCTGGGCGAACACTACCTGGCGCCCGGCTGGGGCCAGGCGCTCATGCCGTTTTCGGAGTTCCTGGCGGCCCACGTGCTACACGGCGCAGCGCCGGCCGGCGCCGCCGCGCGGCGCGGCTACCTCGCCCAGCACGACCTGTTTGCGCAGGTGCACCTGAGCTCGGATGCGTCCGTGGCATGGCGCGCATGTAGCATGCGCTAGTTGGGGTGTTGCGGGGTATGAGGGCGCCTGTAACGTGGACAAGATGGTGCAGAGCCTGCTTACATATGTGGTATTTATACATTTCGCTAACTCCATTTTGCCGCCCCCGAGGCACGTATCTTGCCTGAGGATGCTAGCTGCTGCACAAACAGCGAGCTGTCTTGGTGCGGATGCGAGCACTGCTCAACACACGCTCGACCCTGCGGCGCTCTTTGCGTGACGCTGTAGCTGAAAGCGGCTGTGCCCAGGTGCCCGAGCTGGCACGAGACATTGCCACGCCGGACTACTGCACGGCGACAGGCGAGCTGCGCACCATCAATGCCTGGCTCGGCCCGGCCGGCACGGTGCGCTCACGCTCGCACAGCATGCGTGTCTGCTGGCAGGGTAGGCTCGCAGTACACAGCATTTCTCTCTCCAAACGCTTTTTCCTACCTAGCTGGGCGCACTTTGGTTCAGAACAGTAACCTCAGCGCGCCAGCCCGGTGCAGACTGTGAGACTCAGAACAGGCGTGCAGTTGTTTACCTGGGCTGCGCAGGTGACGTCGCCGCATCTGTGCTCTGCAAAGCCGAGGCTCCTCCCTTGCGTGACAGGCATGCCCGCGCCGGGCCGTGCAGGTAACGCCGCTGCACACGGACCCGCACCACAAACCACCGACGTAGGTTAATGTCGCAGGCGTGCGTGCGTCGGGCCGCGCAGGTGACGCCCCTGCACACGGACCCGCACCACAACCTGCTGGCGCAGGTGGTCGGTGTCAAGTACGTGCGGCTGTATCCGCCAGCCGCGGCCGCCATGCTGTGCCCCTTCCGCGAGGGCCTCACCACCAACTCCAGCCAGGCGCGCCGGGGAGGCGGCGTGTCCGCTCCAGACACACCCCCTGCTTTTGCATGCTTGGGTGGCATGCATGGCTCTCAGGCGTGTCAGGACGTGCACTGCCCACAAATCGGTGGGCTGCGAGGCGAGCGTTGGTGTATGTGAGGGTGATCGTGGCGGCCGTGGCAACGCAGGCGCTGTGAGCCTCTTGAGAGCCTGAGGCGGCGCGGCAGGTCGACCTGGACGCCCCGGACGCTGAGCAGCGCTTTCCGGGGCTGGCCGATGCGCCGTTCCGGGACTGCCTGCTGCGGCCGGGGCAGATGCTGTACGTGCCGCCGGGGTGGTGGCACTACGTGCGCGCGCTCACTGTCAGCTTCTCTGTCAGCTTCTGGTGGGGCGCCTTCGAGGCGGAGGACTAGGGGGCGCGCCGTGCGCATGCCGCCCTGCAAACTGACGGGCTGGGAACTGGCATAAAGTGGTGGCAGGCAGGAGTGTTTTGAGTACAGCTGAAGCGTAAGGAGCGCGGCTGCGCCTCTGGTGGTAAGCACGGCATTGCGCAGGTGTGAGAAGGTAGGTAGGCAGGTTTTTACTTTCTACATGCAGTCTGCATGCCAGCCTGCAACAGGGCTTGCCTTGTAGAGCCGGAGCAGGTTTGTACTGCTTGCCATGAGCTTGTCTTGAGAATGTAGCGCAGGCTTGAACCTGTTGTCTCAGACTGGTATTTGGTAAAGAGTTTGCTGGAGTCGCACCTGACAGAAGCTTACGAGTCTTGAGAACACCATGGTTCTCTGGAGTTTGCTTGTAACTCGTGCACAGTTCTCCAGGGTGCCCGCACTGCCAAGCGCAAGGGGCAATCAGACGCATTGGCCTCGTGCTCCGCCCCCCGCTCCATGCTGGCTCACTTGCGCTCTCTCCATCACCTGCACGCTGTTGCAAGACAGACAAGACCACCCAGTTGCCGCTTTTTTGCCCGACGCTCGCGTGTGCGTTCGCCAGCGCAGCAGATGGCGGACGTAGTGCTGCCTGAGGTGGTGAAAACCAAGGGCGTGCCGGCACGCAGCCTCGCTCTGTGCACAGCTGTATCAACCAAATGCACTAGTGCACAGAAACAGATTTGCTTTTCTTGTCAAACTCTGTTGCTCTGCTTGCCGTACTCTGCACAAACGCTGGCTACTATGTTTTCAACCGTAATAGAGGCCTATGCAAGGACTACTGGCTCTCTGGATGAGCAGTCCCCGCCTAGCTCAATGTTGCCAGCTAGAATGACACGTTTGTGTCTCCCAAATTGCTTGTGCAGCCTTAGCTGTAAGCCGCATGAGTGCGCTGCCAAAGTCGCTGCGCTTTCGCCTTGTGCAGTAGAGCAGCACTGTGTTTGTGCAAGGAGTACAGCCCTCCATGCTCAGCAAGCGCTGTATGCATACCCGTGCGACCTGCGCACCCCCAAGCGGGCTGGCGCCCAACGCGGTGCAGCAGCACTTTTCGTTGCGCAGTTCCCGCTGCGGTTGGCAGGCACCGCTGTGGCTGTGCCGTTCGGCCTGAAAGTACTGCAGAGGGTGCTGCATCCCTCCCAGCCAAGTGCTGAATGCCCTCCAGCGCAGTGTGCTCTGCAGGTATTCTCGCACATATGTCAAACCTGGAGCTGTGGGTGCGCTGCAGCTGCTGGTCGTCACAGAGCTCGCCCGCTGCCAGTGGCCGACAATTTTAAGGGGCGACGCTGCCAGCTGTGGGTCTGGGCGGGCCTGGGCAGGGGTGCTGCTTCAGCACGCCGCTGGACCTGGTGCAGGTGCTCCTGTACACGCCCCGGCGCGAGCTGGAGCCCGAGGCGCTGCAGCAGCTGATTGCGGTCGCGGAGTCCCCGCTGCCGGCGGACGACTCGTTCGTGGCGGCCATGCCCGATGTGCATTTAGGAAAGGGGGTCACCATCGGCACGGTATTTGCAAGCGCGCTGTATGTGTGCCCCAACGCCGTGGGAGTCGATATAGGTGCGTTCACGACGCGCGGTTGCCTATGGTGCTGGTCTAGCTCACTGTCTGGTTCTTTCCAAGCACGTTCGTACTTACATGAGTCACGTGCACGTGAGCGAAGTGTTACCAAGCGCTTCCGGCATGCGTCCTGGTAGGTTCTAGATCTCATTTAACATAATTAGGATCTGGCGTCCCGGACGGCGTCGCGCGCGGCTGCAGGCTGCGGGATGTGCGCGGTGCCGCTCAAGGGCCTGCAGAAGGACGACCTCAGCCTGGAGCAGCTGCAGACGCTGCAGAAGCTCATCAAGAAGCGCATCCCGACCGGTGCAGAGCGCCATGCCTTGCATAGGGCGGGAGGGTGCGACAGGCACCTGTCTGGAGGCGACGTGTATAGGCACCTGCATGCACGTGTTGGTCTGTTGTACATGGATGGCTGCAGCTGGAGCTTGTTGTGTTTGCCAGCTGGCCTTGTGAGAAAGAGGGAACGGATTGCATGCAGAGGGAGCACCACAGGTTTTGGAAAGGACTGTCCAGGCTCGTTGTTCGTTGAACGGGTCGGAGGTTCGGAGATGATGCTTTGCTAGTCCTAGCTGTCAAGGTGCGGCGCATAACAGCCCCCGCCCCGGTCCGACCTGATGCAGGCGCCGCGCACGCCCGTCGCAGGCTTCAACGAGCACAAGACGCCGCTGCCCGGCTCAGCGCGTGCGCTGGCCAACATCAGCGCCCGGCTGCCGCCGTCCAAGCGGCTCGCGGCGGAGGCGGCCGCGCCCAAGGCCGCGCGGCAGCTGGGCACGCTGGGCGGCGGCAACCACTTCCTGGAGCTGCTGCACGACGAGGGCGGCCAGGTCTGGATCATGCTGCACTCGGGCAGCCGCAACATCGGTGCGGGCGCCCGGCCGCCTGCCCGGCACATCATGCATCTGTGAAACTTGTTGCAGACGGACTGGCGCGCTGCGCTTGAGAGCATCCTGTTGATGAAGGCTCATGCCATTGCGGCTGCTGCAGCAATGGGAATAGCGCACTGCATGCACTGCAAGCCCTGCAGCACACCCCATGTCCGCAGCGAGGTCAAGGCGCGGTCACGCGTGATGTGATTATGTGGTCGGGCCGTTGCGCTGCTGGCCCAGCAGGTGCCCAGCGTTTGCCACACTCGGTGGCACTGTGGTGACGCTGTGCCACGCCGTGCACGGCTTGTCTGGCATGCGCCGGGCTTGGGTTAGGGTAGGGATGTGTGCACACACGGCATGTCTGGCACGCGCCGGGCGTGTTACCGTTTTTATACTGCGCCGCGCTCCGGCAGCTGTGCACCCGGCCGCGAGCCGTGCTTGCGTTACCCGAAGCCCTGCATCAGGACTCCGCGCCAGGGTCTCCAAGGGGACCTGCATTGTGCGGACCTGTGTGCCCAGCCTGCATGCACGCAGGCTCAAACCCCGCACAGTGCAGGCGCCGCGCGCGGCGCGCGCAGGCAACCAGACGGCGCAGCACCATGACAAGGTCGCGAGGGCCTGGCTGAAGAACCACGGCACCGAGGTGCCGGGCGGGCTCAACTACCTGGAGATCGACTCCAAGGCTGGGCGGGAGTACCTGCAGGTCGGCCTGCGCCCTCGGCCTGGTGCCTGGCAGCACGGTCCTGCACTCTCTGGATCCGCTGCCTGCATGCAAGTTGGAGCCTGCCCGTCTTCAGCGGTGCGGCCTCCCAAACCTGGCGGCTCTGGTAGCACACACTGCGTGCGAGTGCTTCGGCATCGGCAGGCAGCAAGCATGCCTCGCGCAGTCCAGGTGATGCCGAGCCCGCGCGCGCGGCCCTTTGCCGGCGCCGCCCTGGCAGAGGGCGTGTGCCACGATGCATGGCGCGCGCGCGCGCAGGACATGGCCTGGTGCCAGGAGTATGCGATGCAGAACCGGCAGGCCATGCGGCGGCTCATGGAGGAGGCGGTGGCGGAGGTGACCGGCGCGCAGCCCGACCACGCGCGCGCGGTCAACATCCACCATAACTTCTGGCGCGCCGCGCCGCGCGGGGCTGCTGGACTACAAATTTCAGTCTGATGGTTGATGACAGTGACTGACTTCGAGTCTGATGGTCGGTGACAGTGACTGATGCTCTGGAGGTGCTCTGCTGCATCGGACAGTTGCGGCAGCCAGATGCAATGCAGTGTGCACTATTGCCGCAAAGGCATACCTGTTGTTTGATTTATCGTGTGTGCGGGGTCGCAGCCAGTGCGAGCGGTGTTCGTACACGGTGCGCGCCCTGCCTGCTGCCACTGCAGTGGGTAAATGTGAAACCCTTGCTTACTTCAACTAGCTGGCTCACCATTTCCGTACAGGAGTATGAATGTATGATCTGATTTTTCTATCACAAGGACATCTGTCTGCAAGCAGCAGCTCTTGGTCTGGTCACCAGACTTCATCCTTATATGTGAGCGATCCGAGCAAGTCCACATGATGCGGGGCGTGTCTTGGGGACAGGACCCGCGCACAGGCGAGGCAGTGGAACGCGACCTGTGGGTGACACGCAAGGGCGCGACGCCTGCCAGGGAAGGCCAGCTGGGGCTCATCCCGGGCTCCATGGGTGCGCGCGCAGAATATTGTTACCATGAGCCAGCTTGCGGCCAGGTCGCCAGTCTGAGACTGTCAGCCCGGCTCTGTCAGCATGCGCAAGCAGCCTGCTGTCAGTCTTAGCGCTGGACTCGGGGCGGGGCGTGCACAACAGAGATGTCACCAAGGGGGAGCTGCCAGGTACATCAGCGCACCTAGGGCATCAAGCTGAGCGGCTGTGGCGGGTCCCGGTCTGAAGCGCAACAGGGCAGGCAGTTGTTGCACTGCCAGCTCCTGCAGCTTTTCGTGCGCTTCAACAGCTGAGACGCCTGCCCACGCTTGGGCGCAGGCACAGGGTCGTTCGTCGTGCGCGGAAGAGGTAATCCAAAGTCCTGGAACTCGTGCTCACATGGCGCGGGGCGCAAGATGAGCCGGACGCGCGCCAAGGCGGAGATCAGGCCGGTGTGCTGCGCTGCGGTGCTGCGCACGGGCGACGCTTGAGCGGCGCACGCTTGTGAACAGGGCGGAGCTTGCGTGTGACAGGTGCCAATGTCAGGCAAGTCTGGCGCTGTGAGCGTCACGCTGAATGCAGTCCGTGCCGGCGTGCAGGAGGACATTGTGCGGGCAATGGAGGGTATTGTATGTGACGCAGACCGCCGCGTAATTGATGAGGCGCCTGCCGCATACAAGGACCTGACGCAGGCGCGTCTCCGCCGCGTCCCTGCTGCGCCGGTCGGCGTGCCCACGCAGACGCCAGCCCTCCTAGTGCACTGCCCATGCCTGCTGCTGCGCCCTGTAGGCTCCTTGCCGGTCCTTGCTTGTCACAGCAGGCACGCAGGCGCTGCCAGCTGCGCGTCTTTGGCAGTCCATGCATGGTCGGCTACTTCAAGTGGAGATCAGGGTTAGGGTAGGGCTAACCAGTACCTGCACCCGGCGCAGGTCATGGCATACCAGGCGGACCTGGTGGAGGTCGTCCACCGGCTCCACCCGCTGCTCAACGTCAAGGGCTTCTGACCCCATGCATGCTGTCAGCATGATGCAAGGCCTGTGCCACAAGGTTTGAATGCGGGTTAGCTAGGGTCCAGGGCTGCTCATGCTGCCATCCTTGTACCAGGCCTCACACTCACACTGAGCATTGTGCTACCCCGTGTAAACAAAGAGACAAGGTACTGATTCTGGCCTAAACTCAGCGCTGCGCTTTTGTTTGGACGAGGTTGTTGCATATGCGCCGTGCGCTGGTGCCCTGCTGGGCGTGCATACGTGCAGCCTGTGCGGCAAGGCATCCTTGGCACGCAGTGACCTAGAGCTGTACGCGCAAGCCCGAACACGCGCGGGCACAGCAGCCTGGCAACGCGGGCCGGGGGCTGCCATGGGCGTCCGCGCCCTCCTGGAGGAGCGGTACAATTTCGACACAGTCACCTGGCTAGTCCTGGTGGCCGCGCTGGCCATGCCGCTGTCGCTCTGGGTGCTGGCCCAGCAGCGCCTCTGGGGCCATTTTGGCAGCCCCCAGCCAGCCCATGTCATTGCTCAGTAAAGTTGTTAGCCATGCAGCGTGAGCAGCATCACGCCATCTCCCTGTCACTGTCAGCTGCATTGCCGCGGGGGCAAGCAAAGACAGAGCCCCCTGACTTAGGCCGGTTGTCAGGAATGCGAACCAGTCCTGGTCCCTGCAATCACTCAGACCGCGCACATTGGCCGGAGTCAGCAGCCTGGCACATCTGCTGGCCGGCCGCGTAATCCGAGCGCTGCATAGGACGCCGGCACGTGCATACAGCGCTGCCCTGACGCATGCGCGAGGCGTCACCATGCAGGCGCCCGGCCACGCTGGCGGCAGCGTGGCGGCGCTGCTTGCGGACGCGTGTGCGGACGGCGGCGCGCTGCGCGGCGTGTCGCTGTGCGCCGCGCTGCTGCCAGCGGGGCAGCTGGCAGCTGCGCTGGCGTGGGCGGCGCTCGTGGCGGCCGCGCTGCGGTCCGCGCTCAGCCGCCGCCGCACCGGCGTCTTCCTGCTCGACTTTGCCTGCTTCGCACCGCCGCCCGAGTGCGCGCCCGCGCACAACTTGAGTCAGCTGCTGTGTGATGCATGTCAGTCCTCTATAAAATGTGGCATGTGGAGGGAACAATGCTCGGCTGCGCCTGCTTCGCGCCGCCGCCCGAGTGCGCTTCCGCGCTAAAGTCAAGTGAGCTGCTGTGTGATGCATATCGGTCCACGGAAGGTGGTGTGTGAAGGGGACGCGGCTCGGCTGTGCCTGCATCGGGCCGCGGGCCTTCGCGCGCCAGCATGCAGGATGCGCTGCAAAGGGAGGCCAGCGCCGCAAGCTTGTGTGCATGCAGCCCGCGTGCGTGCCAGAGGAGGGTGCAGGCTTCATGCGGAGTGTTGCGTTATTAAGTGCCAGAGGCTGTACCGAATGTACAGTGCCCCTGCATACCTTGGGCCTGGGCTAGGGACCCCGATGGCGTGACAAGGAGGGTGCCTGCATTCCAGTGCTTGCCGCGCCTGTGGCACGTGAGCAGGCACTGTGTCAGAGTGGGGGTGGGCTGTCCGCTGTCGCTTCTGAGGTGCATGTGGAGCTGCACGGGGGGAGTAAAGCGGGGCTGGCATGTGCGCCATGGGCCAGGGCAGGTGCCGCAAGGGGCGGGCCGCAGTGCTGTGCCCTGCGCATACCTGCCGCCCGTCCTGGCCCTAAGTTTATCCTATTTTTTATGCAGGCTGCGTGTGACGCGGCGGGAGACGGTCGCCATCCTGCGCCAGGCGCTTGTGCCCCAGGTGCTTCTCCACCCGGCTGCCAGCGCTCTCTCACAAGCTGCCCGCCCGCTCTCGCATCAAACTCCACCACGCAGGACGGCAGGCGACGGGCTGCCGGTCAAACACCGTGCATGCGCGCCGCTCATGCTGGGCTACGTGTTGCTGCAGCGCGCGGCCAGCGAGCGCTGGTTGCCGCGCACTGCAGCCCATGCATGCTGCACCAGCGCGCACAGGCACAGACGGGGCGGCCCCGCGCCGCTGACAGGCTGTGTTGTCGGTGTGCATGCAGGGCTGACAGGCTGCGCTACCTGATCGGCGCGCGCGCAGGGCCTGACTGAGGCGACCCTGGCGCACGTGGAGGCGCAGCTGTTCAATGACGCGCTCATCGGCGTAGGCGACGCGACCGCCGTCCCGCCCGGTGCGCGCGGCGTCGCTTGGATGCGCGGACCCAGAGGCGCTCCCGCATGTGACACGCATCCTGGCGTGCCCGCGCGCGCTCCCGGCCCCTCAGGCGGCGGCGCGCGCAGCGCGCTTGGACGCGTGAGCCGGGACGTGCTCAAGTATGTGAAAGGCATCTTGGCGAGCCAGGGAGCGCTCCCCGTCCCCCAGGCCGCCTCGCGCGCAGGGCTGCGGCGCACGCCGGCCGACCAGAGCCTGTCGGCCGCGCTGGAGGAGCTGGAGATGGCTGCCTTCGGCGCGGTGGCGGCCGCGATGAAGACCTCGGGCATCGAGGCGTCGGAGGTGGCGCCCAGCAAGCGCTTATGCTTTGTGCAGTAAGCAGTTACCCAGTTGTCTTCACTCAAGGGAGAAATATGACGGATGATTGAGGTTGTAAGTGTGTCTGGCAAGTTGAGCTGCAAGCCGCGCACCTTCAGGCCAGGCACAAGGCACAGAAACTCCGCTCTACACTGCATGCGTGGAGCTAGAAGGAGTCACGGTGTGCGGCGGGCCCATGAGACGCACGTCCTGATCCCTGGTGAGGCCGAAGCACGACAGGCACCTCATGGCCCACACAAGCGCGCTCAGGCGCCTTGAAACGCGCTGCGGGCTGCCGCGACAGGGTCTGCCGGACGCGCCAGGACTGAGCGCCGCGCACGGCCGCTGCAGGCCCTGGTCCCTCATGTAAGTTCACTTTCACACGGCCATGGTGACGCGGCGCAGGTGGACATCCTGGTCAGCGCGTGCTCGTCGGTGGTGCTGACGCCCTCGCTGGCGGCCATGGTGGCCAACCGCTTCGGCCTGCGGCCCGACGCGGCCACGTACGCGCTGGGCGGCCACGGCTGCACCGGCGGCGTGCTCGCCATCGACCTGGCGCGCCGGCTCATGCAGGCGCGCGCGCGCGCATGCGCGCCGCCCCCTGCCGCGCACGCGATGGTGTTCTGGACCAGCGGGGCTCATGTTGGGATTGACGTTAGTGTGGATGCCTAAAGTTGACATTAGGGTATGCCGAGGGCGGTGCGCGCTGTACGTGCAGGCGCGCCCCGGGAGCGTGGCGCTGGTGGTGGCGTGCGAGCCGATCACGCACGGCATGGCCGCCAGCAACGACCTGGACTTTGTGACCAACCTGGCGCTGCTGCGCATGGGCGCCGCGGCCGTCCTGCTGACAAACAGGTCGGCGGCCCAGGGGCCTCGGCTGTTCAAGCGCGCCTTGTCATGCCCTGCCGAGCGGAGGCAGGGCATTGTGCGGGATGCGGTATCGGCCTGGCTGGTGAGCCCTCAACCACTCTTGCTGCTCAGACTGGGCTTCCACGGTCAGAAGCCGAAAAACCCCACGGATTCACAGGAATTTGGACACAAGCGCGCACCCAAAGCGCGGCAGGCTCAAGTCGCTGTACGCGGCGCACGCTCGCTGCGGCACATTGCTGCCTGCAACGTGATGCGGTGGGGTGGAAGCAAGCAGGGACCAAAACGCTCACAGATCTGCAGCATGCAGGGGCGTGCAAAGCCAAACTAAGCGCTCTGACCATGCCGCAGGCGCCGCGACCGACGCCGCGCCAAGTACGAGCTGCTGCATGTGGCGCGCGTGCTGCTGCCGGACGACGCGGCGTTTGGCGCGGTGCAGTGGCGCGAGGACGGCGCCGGCGTGCGCGGGCTGCGCTTCCGCGCGCGCGACATCGTGGCCGCGGCGGCCGCCGCCATGCGCGCCAACCTGGCCACGCTCGCGCCGCACGTGCTGCCGCTGCGCGAGCTGGCGCGCGCACGCGACCTATCATAGGGCTTTCTGCAAATGTAAGCTTCACCCAGCAGGCAGCGCTTGTGCCCAGCGCGCGGGGCGCTGGCCGCGGCCGCGTCCACGGACCCGTGCGCGCCAGCGCGACAGCCTGCCGGGGGGCCGGGCGCATGTGGAGCCCACGCTCTTCATGTTTGCGGCGGGTGGCGCTCAGCTCTGAGGCGTCTGCGGTGCGCAGGTGCATGCGCTGCTGCACAAGGAGTACGAGCCGAACTTTGCCGCCGCGTTCAGCCACGTGCTCATCCACACCGGGGCCGCTGTGGTGCTGGCCCGCAGGCTCCCTGGTTGGTGGTGGGCATGTGCTCTGCGCCTGCGCCTGCTGATGTCTGGAAGTCGACGTTGTTCAGTGCGTTCATTTCTGCCTGCGCGTATGCAGCCATAGTGGGCATGTGTCAAGACATGCACGCATGCGCCAGCATGCAGAGCTTTGTATATCACACGGAACTGATCGGAGCACATGCTGAATAGCGCATTCTCATACATGCCAAGTGCAGGGTGCTAGAATACGCATACCTGCGTTTGCCTTAAAACAAGACAAAGGCCTGAGCTCGCTGCATTTGGTATGTGCATTGGCGCCCAGGCGCATCTGCCAGGGCACCTGCTGCTGCCAACGGCCGCCCTGGGGAAGAGAGCTGAGGGCGAGCAGGCGGGGGCGCACAGGTCATCGACCGCATCGTGCGTGAGCTGCGGCTGCCGCCGGGCGCGGCCACGCCGTCGCGCGCCACGCTGCACCGCTTTGGCAACCTGTCGCCCGCGTCCACGCTCTACGTCCTCGCGCACCTGGAGAGCCATGTGCGGCCGCCCGGCCGCCGAGAGGCGCCACTGCTTGAAGCCCTCACTTACCTTCACTCAGCGAGCGTGTGCCGTGCCAGCTTTGGCCGTGCAACAGCCATGTCTGCCTGGCATGCAGACTGGTGCTTGTGAGCACTCCACCGCACAGGTTTTTTCTATAGAATTCCTCTGCCGAGACATTACCGCGCCTTCGCAGCACATGCACAGGCGCAGCATGCTTTTGTCTGTGTCTCAGCCCCCCCTGGGCGGCCTCGCAGCCTTCCAGCAGGTGCTTGGCATGTGGCGCATTGTGGTGAGCGATGAGCAAGTTGCTGCTGGCACCAAGGCTGGAAAAGCATGCGTCACACGTGCTGTGTGGCTGTGTGTGCGCACCATGCAGCCGCCTGAGGGGCGCTGTTGCGCGCCAGGCGGGCGTGCGGCGCGGCGAGCGCATCCTGCAGCTGACCTTTGGCTCGGGCTTCAAGGGCGCGGCCGCGGTGTGGCGCGCTGTGCGGGACGTCCGCTGCGCGCACCCTGCATGGGCGTGAGGGCAGCGCTGCGGAGGTGGGGCGGCAGACACAGGCAGGCACGGGAGGGACGCGTGTCGCCTGCGAACTACTTGTTCGCGCTTAGCCCGCTGGGGCGGCTGGCTGCAGGGGCTCTGCTGAGCCACTCAACAGACTTCTTACGATATATTTGTAGAGTTATACTGTGCACAGATGGATGTCTGGAGCTAGTACAAAGCTCATCTTGCAGGCAGGTCGTTAAGCATGCACTTACGCTAGCAGCAACGGAAGTAGACGTGTTATCAGCACTCACAAGTCGACGTAGTATCTGTTCATGCGCATGACAACACACGCCCTGCCGCGCCTGCACAAACATGCAGCGGGCTCCCTGTTCACATAACAGACTCACGACATGGTTATGGAGCTGTGATGTACACTGCTGCCCTGGCCGCGTGCGGTGATCCGCTCCGGATCAGCCAGTGGGGCCATCCCCGCAGGCACCAAACACCCTGACTAATCGTAGCGCAGCAGCGCGTCCCCATCATCCTCCTCCTCATCCCCCTCAAACTCCTCGTCCTCGTCCGTCTCCATGTCGGCCTCCGCCGCGTCCTCCGCCTCCTCCCTCGCCAACACCGCCTCGATGACCGGACCTGGCACACGGCCCACATAAGAGCGTGGCTGCATGAGGTTCACACCTTGCTTCAGGGCACGCAGCCTTGCACCCAGACAACAAGCAGGACCCTGCAGCCAAGCCGGACCCTCCTGCTCAGCGCATGGGCGGGCGCGCCTAGGCCCTCGCTCCACTGCGCGCTCGTGTCCCACATGCGGCCCGCCGCGCTGGCCGGCACGCCGCAGCCCTGGTGCCCCTACGATGGTAAGTTGCAAGGCAGCACGCATGGTCACGTACGCGATGCGGGGCTGTCACATCACACGTTACCGGCTGCTCTTCAATCTTGGCAAGGCTGCTCATGTCTGACGAGCAGGCTGAGTGGCCACCAGTGCGTGCTGCCTGGAGCGGACAGTTCTGCTCTGCAGGCGCCTGCACGCCCTGAGCACCCGACAGGCGCGTTCGTGCACTCCCCGAGTCGCCCCGCGCCGCGCCTGGGTGAGCCGCAGGCGCGGGAGCTGGCGCAGGCGCCAGTGCGCCAGCACCGGCAGCGGCAGCGTCCAGCCGTGCGCGGTGACCGCGCGGATGGCGGTGTACCAGACGGCGTCGCTCGGCTGCTGCTGGCGCTTTCCCAGCAGGTTGATGCGCAGGTACCGGCCGAGGCAGGCGCTCGCCGGCAGCGCATACGTCTGCGGCAGTGCCACGCCTGTCAGGCCCATGCATGCGTACGTGGAATGTTAGAGCTAAATGGAGGTTGATGCGCGGCGCGCTCTGCTGCTCAGGCCAAGCTATCTGTTGTGCAAGCGCCGCACCTGCCAGCGATTTGTGGCGCGCACGGGGTGCGGCCCGCCGGGCACGGCGCACAGCGTCTGCGGCGTGGCCCCCACGGCAAAGGAGATGTACCGGGGTGGATACACGGGAGCCCTGCTGACAGCAAAGCCACGCTGTCAAGCAAGCGCGGTCACCCAAAGCTGCGCGCACAGGTGCACTCCGTCCACAGCGCGCGGAAAGGAGTTGCGTGCAAGAGCGCACCCCGGCTGGAAAGTTGCGCGCTCGACAGCCACACGCACGAACCGCACGCAGCACAGCGACTTCTTCAAGGTGTAGAGCAGAAACTCGTTGCGCTCGGGCCCGCTGCCTGTGCTGCTCCAAAAGGTGTCCCTCTGCACGTCCAGTGTCTGCTCTGCGCCATGCAGAGGGGCGGGTGCCTGGCTCAGCTTCCATGCTTCCAGCAGCCTCCAGCTTGCGCTCATGCTTGCTTTGCAGGTTGCGCGAGGGTGCGTGACAGGGCAAGGAACGCCGGGCGCAGGGTGTCACCGATGCCTTGCTCCTCCGGCTGGTCACAACTGGACGACTCGCGACCAAACATGATGAGGCTCGTGAGCGCAGAGGCCGCAGCAGACCATGACGCCTGCAAACGCTTCGCACATGTGTGCTTGCACTGTGCGTTTTGCAAGGCTTGTACATGAAGCGTGGCTCGCGCACAGACGCGCGGGTTCCAGCGTCCTCGGACCTGTTTGGCGGCCTCAGACTCGGTCAGTGCTGCGCATCGCCTGGCGCTGTCGCAGAAAGGCAGGCCATGAGCCTGCAGCTGGCGACGCTCCTCCCTGGGTCCAAGGACCAGCACACGTCACCTCCACCGCCACGCGCAGTAACTAAAGCGCAATTCAAAGTTGCTGTCTGCGTGGCACACTGGATTTCGCGACGCTGGCCCAGGGCAACCTCACCAACCCAGCCTTCCTCCATCAGCACTTGCTTCAGGTGCCAAGCAGGAGGTTGCTCAACAGGCACATGTTTTGCGTGAGTATGCTCAGATGCTAGAGAATGGGAGACGGGCCTGGCTGGTAGAACAGGAGCTACTCATAAAGGGCAAACAGTGCTTCGGTGTGTATTGGAACGGAAAGAGTCTGCACAGTCACATTGAAGGACCCGGATTGCAGGGCACATTAAGGGGGCTCATTAAGGGGCCCAGGGAAATGCATGCTCTTTGCCCGGATGCCAACACATCCGCTACCAGGCAGGCGCATGATGGCACCACAAGCAGTGGCTGCAAAGACCATCTGCTTCTGTGACAGCCCAGGTCTGCTTTTTCAGGTCGAGCAGCGCGCCATGCACTGTGACAGGGGCTAGGTGCGAGAACAGACTAGTTGCATTTGTTGCAAAGGCGTCCATAGAAGGTCATGGGTCATGCACATGACCACAGGGCATGATCACTAAGCTTGTTTGGCGCAGCGGGCCCTCACTCGCTGCTTGACGTGGGCGCCACATAACTCGGTAGTACTGACAACAGCGTGGTGCGGTAACCGCAGAAAGCGATCTCGCTGGTCCAGCTCATGTCCTCCCGCACAGCATGATGCAAGTGTGGCACACCTGCGCACTCTCACACAGGTCAGCCACGCTCAAATTGTCAACAGAAGCAAGCATGCATGCATGCCGCCGAGACGCAGCCGAACCTCCAACTACCACAGCGGCACCTCCACAACAAGCGTATACCAACAGACTGCGATTCTGCAACACTGCACACTGCAAGGGCAGCCAGGTAGTGCAGGCGCGCATGCACATGCAAGCAAGCGCATGTGGAGCACCTCTGCTGCCTCGCGGCAAAAAACTCGCCTCACTCTTGTTTTTAGCAAATGGCATGCCGCAAACACTCCAGTACCTGACAGGCCAATATGTGTTAATATGCATGTTTGCCTACAAAAGGACAGCGGGAGTTCGTTAGGGCCTCAAACAGGCTCAGAACAGCAGTACAAGTTTAGGCACCAGTTAGGCATCCAGGAAGCTAACACCAGCAGACAAGCGCGAAGCAGGGACGGTGCGCACCGATGCATGCATGCACGCAAGTCC
>JAABUV010000934.1_pt1 | contig 43799 bp, 45 predicted proteins | sample 5559971 | NCBI WGS metagenome assembly JAABUV01 (sample SAMN10711881, study PRJNA513362) | rock metagenome | isolation source: Antarctica rocks | place: Antarctica: Victoria Land, Knobhead nord | collected 2015-12-19 | reverse complement strand
GCCGTTCGTGATCTGGACAGCTTCGCGAGCACCTCTCGCTGGCTGTCGGACAAGGGCATCGGGGCGGTAGGCAAGCGCATACACCACCCTACCGAAATCCACACTTATTTACAAGACACTACACTAGGTGGAACAGGACACGCTCGAGTGTGGCGGGATCTGCACCGCCCCACCTCTCGCCTGGCTGACCGACGTCGCTCAGCTCATGCTCCTCGACGATCGAGCGGCTGATCGCGGCCTGGACGTGCAGACCTTCGACCAGATCAGCGAGGCTCTCGTCGGCAGAGACGTACCAGCGACCCGCACGCGTGTCACCCCATGGCGTCGGAACGGTCCGGCCCGCGAAACCCCAAACCAGCCAGCGGAGTTCGACGTGGGTCAGGTGCTTGAGCAGTGCAATCGGTGCCCAACCCGACGGGAGCCGGCTTCCTCGCAGCTCGTCGTCCGCGAGCCCCTCGAGCTTGGAAACCAGGATGAAGCGGAAGTAGTCGAGGTAGTTGAGGAAGACCTCCGCCCGGGAGGGAAGAGGATCGGTCGGCGACGGGAACGGCAAGCTCATCGGTCGACCGGCGGCTCACCCGGCGGGCGCCCGTGCTCCAGCTCGGCCTTCAGCTCGAACGCCACGGCCTTCGCGGTCAACCGCCGACGGTGCCGCTGCGCATCCAGCTCCGCCGGAGACGCTCCAGGCAGCTCCGCCCGCAGGAAGTGGTGTAGCACGGTGCCGTCGAGCACGGGCTCCAGCCACACCTCCATGGTGCCCCGCAGCGCCCCGGCCACGCTCCAGCGCACGCCCTGCGGGCCGCGGTCGTGCACCACCGTCAGCCGTAGGTCCGGCCACCACCGCCGCCAACGCTGGGGACGGCCCATCGCGGCGGCGACCTCGGCCGGCGCCGCGGCCAGGAACGTCTCGTCCACCACGTCCAGCTCGTTCACGGGTAAAGCTTCACACAGCGGGGGTGCCGGCCCGGCGCGCGCGGATCCCCCTGCCGGCCGGCGCCGGCGGCACGCTAGGTTTCCCGGCAGTAACCCACGTCACGTTGTCGCGGTGGGGTTGCGCCGACGTCATCGATGACCGTCACCACCAGCGGAGGCCCCCCGTGCGTGAGTACAGCGTCCCGTCCACCATCACCGTGTCAGCCGAGGAGAACCTGACCGACTCCGTCTTCTCCCACGCCGAGCATTTCGCCTCCGCGGTCCTCTTTCGGCGTCGCGTGGACGGGCGCTGGACGGACGTGACGGCCGCGGAGTTCGCCGAGCAGGTCACCGCGGTCGCGAAGGGGTTCATCGCCGCCGGAGTGCAGCCGGGTGACCGGGTGGGCCTGCTCTCGGCCACCCGCTACGAGTGGTGCCTGCTCGACTACGCGATCTGGACGGCCGGCGCCGTCACCGTTCCGGTGTACGAGACGTCCGCGGCTGACCAGGTGGGTTGGATCATCGGTGACTCCGGCGCGGTCGGCATGGTCGTGGAGAACGCCGACCACGCGGCCACGGTCGATTCGGTGCGGTCAGCCTGCGCCGACCTGGCCCACGTGTGGCAGATCGACGCACCCGCGGCCCCCGCTGTCGCCGCCCTCACCGCGGACGGAGCCGAGGTCAGCGACGCCACGGTGCTTCAGCGCCGGCACGGTGTCGGCGCGGACGAGCTGGCCACGCTGATCTACACCTCCGGCACCACCGGTCGCCCCAAGGGCTGCGAACTCACCCACCGCAACCTGCTCACGGAGTCACGCTCCGCCGCCACCACCTTCTCCGACCTGATCTCCCCCGGTCAGACCAACCTCTGCTTCCTGCCCATGGCCCACGTCTTCGCCAGGGCGATCAGCGTGGCCGCGCTGGACGCGCGGGTAACCATCGGGCACACCGCGGACATGAAGAACCTGCTCGGCGACCTCGGCGAGTTCCACCCGACCTTCCTGCTGGCCGTCCCCCGGGTGTTCGAGAAGGTGTACAACAGCGCGCGTCAGAAAGCGCACGCCGAGGGCAAGGGCAAGATCTTCGACGCCGCCGACGCGACCGCGGTTGCGTGGAGCCGGGCGAAGGACTCCGGCGGTCCCGGCCTCGCCCTCAGGGCCAGGCACGCGTTGTTCGACCGGCTCGTCTACACCAAGCTGCGGGTCGCGCTCGGTGGTCAGTGCACCGCAGCCGTGGCAGGTGGTGCGCCCCTGGGGGCTCGCCTCGGTCACTTCTTCCGGGGCATCGGGTTGCCCGTCTACGAGGGTTACGGGTTGACCGAGACCAGTGCCGCCGTCACCGCCAACACCCCCCGCAACCAACGGATGGGCACCGTCGGCACCCCCCTGACCGGGTGTGGGGTGCGGATCGCCGATGACGGGGAGATCCTGCTGTCCGGCGACGTGGTGTTCCGCGGGTACTGGCACAACGAAGCCGCTACGGCGGAGGCGCTGCGCGACGGCTGGTTTCATACCGGTGACCTCGGCTCGCTGGACTCCGACGGATTCCTCAGTATCACCGGGCGCAAGAAGGAGATCATCGTGACGGCGGGCGGCAAGAACGTTGCCCCCGCCGTGCTCGAGGACAAACTTCGTGCGCATCCCCTCATCAGCCAGTGCATGGTCGTCGGGGACAACAAGCCGTTCATCGGTGCGCTCGTGACCATCGACTCCGACGCGTTCCCCGCCTGGTCGAGCCGGCACGGCAAGGACTCCGCCGCCGAGGTCGGCGACCTGGTGGACGACGCGGACCTGCGCGCCGAGATCGACCGCGCCGTCGCCGAAGCCAACACGGCCGTCTCGCATGCCGAGGCGATCAAGAAGTACCGCATCCTGCCGGTGGACTTCACCGAGCAGGGTGGCGAGATGACCCCGTCGCTGAAGATCAAGCGGACCGTGGTGGCCGACCACTTCGCGCGCGACATCGCGGCGATCTACTCCTGACCATCATCCCTGCAGCAGGCGGGCCAGCCGGGCGGACAGACCGTCCCAGCGCCACTCACGCGCCACCCATTCCCGGCCCGCGGCTCCCGTCGTGGCCGCCAGTTCGGGGTCGCCCAGGTAGGTGCTCACCGCCCGCGCCACCTCCGCGACGTCGGTGCCGTCCACCACCCGCCCGGTCACGCCGTCGACCACTGTCTCCGGAGCCCCGCCCGAGCGGCCGGCCACCACCGCCAGTCCGGTGGCCGACGCCTCGAGGAACACGATGCCCAGGCCTTCGACGTCCAGCCCCGCCCCGCGGGTACGGCACGGCATCGCGAACACGTCGCCCACCGCGTAGTGCGCGGCCAGCTCCTCGGCGGGCACGGTGCCGGTGAGCACCACGTGCGCGCCGACACCCGTCGTCGCCGCCAGCGCCCGCAGCGGTGCGGCGTGCGGCCCCCCGCCGACGAGCAGCAGCGCCGCACCGGGCACCCGCCGGCGGATCTCCGGCAGTGCGCGGACCAGCACGTCCTGGCCCTTGCGGGGCACCAGCCGGGAGACGCACACGACGACCGGGCGCCCCCCGAGCCCGTAGCGGGCGCGCAGCTCGGTTCGGGCCGCCGGGTCGGGGGCGAACGTCGCAGTGTCCACCCCAGGTGGCAGGTGCTCCAGGCCCGCTCGCGGTCCGAACGCCGAGGAGAAGCGCCCGCGCGTGTAGCGGCTGACGAACGTCACGACATCGGTGGCCTCGCCGATGCTGCGCAGCGCCTGCCTGGCCAACGGCAGCATCGACCAGCCCACCTCGTGGCCATGGGTGCTGGCCACTAACCGCGCCGCGCCCGCCCGGCGCAGACCGGGTCCGAGCAGGGCCAGGGGGGCAGCCGCCCCGAACCACACCACCTCCAGGCGGTGCGCCCGCAGCAACTCCCGTGCCCGGCGGGCGACGTCGGGCACCGGCAGCATGAGGGTGCCGGGGTGGCGCACCACCGTGAACGGCTGCTGGGCGTCGAAGCGCACGTGCGCGTCGTCCCGCCAGGACGGCGCGTACACCACCACGTCCCGCGCCGGCAGGTGCGCGACGAAGGTGTGCAGGTAGGACTGGATTCCCCCGGGCCGGGGCGGAAAGTCGTTGGTCACCAGCAGGGTTCGTCGCATCGGGGCACGCTAGCGCCCGGCCGTCGGCGCTGCGCCCACCTGCTGCTTCAGCCACTGCCCCCACTCACCCACCAGGGTGTCCAGCGGTGCCCCCAGTACGGGCCCGACCGCGGCATCGAGCTGCGCGGTCGTTGGTGAGGGCAGCGCGGCGACGGCCCGGTAGACCTTGGTGAGGACGTCCTCCCCCCGGTTCTGGGCCAGGAACACCGCGAACGTCCAGGACAGTTGATAGGCGAGCTCGGCACGGTTCGGGGGCCCCGTCGGGGAGAAGTCGGCGTCGGTGGGCAGGGAGTCCGGTGGGCCAGCCGAGCGCACCAGCGCGGCCACCGCGGGCGCCCCCTGGGTGACCGAGATGTCGCTGCCCCGGTAACCCGAGTAGTCGGCGAAGCCCTCGAGCATCCACAACGGGGCTTGATCGAGGGTGACGGAGCGGGCCGCGGCGTGCGTGAGCTCGTGGCGCAGCACGATCCGCAGGGTGACGGCGGTGAGCTGATCCATGACGGTGGGGTTGAACACCACCCGCACACCGGTGGCGGTGCCCGCGGCGCGGTTCACGGCGTCGGCGGTGGTGACGGCGGCGACTCCGACCCCGGCGAAGTCCTTGCCCACTAGCGACTCCAGCTCGGGCCGGGAGTCGGCCAGCAGCACGAGCGCCCGCTGCGGCCACGCCTGCCCCCAGACTGGGTGACGGCGGGAACGGCGGTCACCAGCTGCTGCGCGACGGAGTCCAGCTCCTGCTCACGACCGGGGTGCCCCAGCACCACGCCCTGCGGTGTGCTGCGCGCCACCACCGGGCCGAAATCCCACGGCCCGCGCCACGTGGTGCGGCCGTAGTTGGTGAGCGCAGCGTCGCTCACCAGCCGCCACTGGTCACCGCGGCGCGCCAGCACCAGGCCCACCGGTTTGCGGGTGGGAGTGTCGTCGGCTCCGGCCACCGCGTAACGCAGCACCACCGGTGGCGCCCAGACCTCGTCGGCGTGCAGGCTCTCCGTCAGCGTGGGCGGGACCACGGCCGCCGGGTCACTGCCGAGTTCGTAACCCCAATCCGACAGCGGGACACCGGCCAGGTTCGCCGCCCGACTCGCTTCCGCGGTGACGAACGCGGGATCAGCCGAGGGGTCCATCAAGGAGTCGAGGACGGCGGTGTCGTCACCCCGTACCGCCTGCGCCCACACCCGGAACAGCTGCTCGACCGCGACGACGCGCTGGGCGGTGGCCTGAGCCGCACCGATGCCAACGCGGCCCTGCTCGGCGGCGACCCCGGAATCGACGCCACGCTGGGCCACAGCCGGCGCTGCGGGCGGTGGTGCGGTGTGGAGGACGACCAGCCCACTGACCACGCCGACAGCCGCTGCCGCCGCGACAAGTGCCCGAGCCAGGGCCGCAGCTCTCACCCCCGCATGGTAGGCGGCCGGGGGGGGTCCGTGTTGGGCTGTTGTGTTCACTCGGGGGCGACGGTGATCTGGAACCCCTGCTCTCGCAATCGCTTCACCAGCGCCGACCCCATCGCGGTGGCCGGGGTGAGTACCCCGGCGCGCCGGGGCAGGGAGGCGCCGTCGAGCGCCAGGCACAACGCGCTCTGGCCCAGCATCACCGCGGTGGCCGCGTACCCGGGGTCGCCGGCAGCCGAGACCGTGACGACGTACCGCCTGCCCCGGGTGGTGGTGGCGTGGACGTCCACCCGGAAGTGGCCTGCGGTGCGGGCGCGTTCGTCCGGGCGCTGGCCCGGTTTGGCCAGCACCCGGTCGAGGACGACCCGCGCCGGGCCAAAGGCCAGGCCGGTTCCTACGGCGCGCAGGCCAACCGTCACGCCAGCCGCGAACACTGGGGCCAGCGCGCTGCTGCCGCACGACATGACCTCCCGGTAGCGGAATCGCCGGCCGTAGGCCCAGCCGAGCAGCGCGTTGCTGCGGCGCACGATCCTGGTGTTGTGCGGTGCCATGACGAACGGCGCCGTCCACATGCCGAGCGCGCGGTCACGCTGCACACCGGAGCTGTCCGGCTCGGGGCCCAGCTGCGGCTCGGCGACCCGGTCGCTGGACAGCGCGTACGGGTCGACGAGTAATCGCCGCAACGCCGGTTGCGCCGACACCTCGTCGACCTGGTTGCGCAGCGAGTCGATGGTGCCGCCACTGAACCCGCCCCGGGCGGACACCAGGACGAAAGTGGTGTCGGTCAGTTCACCCGCGTCGTCGGCCCGAGCACGCTCGTGGGCGCAGAGCACCGCGAGGTCGGACGGGACGGAGTCGAAGCCGCAGGAGTGCACGATCCGCGCCCCGGTGGCCTGGGCGGCCTCGTGGGCGAGGTCGATACTCCGACGGACGAAGAGCACCTCCCCGGCGAGGTCGACGCAGTGGGTACCCTGCCCGGCGCAGGCCGCCACCAGCGGCAGGCCGTACTTGGCGTACGGGCCGACGGTGGTCGCCACCACGGTGGTGGCCTGCGCGAGCGCGGTGAGGGACGTGGGGTCGGCGGAGTCCGCCACCAGGAGGGGCCACGACTCGGCGACCGGCCCCAACCCCGCGCGCACCGCTGCCAACTTGGCCGGTGAGCGAGCAGCGAGGCCGATGCGCACTCCGTCGGGTGCGTGCGCGGCGAGGTGCGCGGCGGTGAGCCGGCCGACGAACCCGGTGGCGCCGAACACCACCACGTCGAGCCGGCGGCGGCCCGGTCCGCGCCGTGCGGCCGGCTCAGCTGGGCCAGGGTGCGCCGCGCCGTCCTTCGTCGTCATCAGGCAAATCTAGGGCGCCGCGGTCGCCGTGCTCACTCGAGTTCAGCCGGCCCGCCGAACTTCGGCGGTAGCGCGGGGTACCAGCCGCAGGTGTGGCACCATGCCCGCCGCCGCCAACACCCCGAGGGCACGGTGCTCCTCCTGGCTGAGGTCCAGCGGCGGCCCCGATGAGGTGGCGGACACCGCGGGTGGCGCGTCGTCCGCGGAGCGCTCCGGCATGCCGGGGTTGCCGAGGAGGACCGACACCACACAGTCACCGCACGCCAGGCCCCGCACCGCACACGAATCGCAGTCGATCTGCATGGTCTGCTCCGTCTCACCGGTGGCCGAGCGGTTCCCGACCGGGCTGTGCTCGAACGGTAGGACGGACCACCGACAGGATCGGCGCACCCGGAAAACCGTCGGTCTGGATACCTACCGTGCGGCCATGTCCACGACCGCCGGGCTCGATCAGCTCACCTTCGACGAGCTGGGCACTCCGCTGCGGGAGGTCACGTTCGTGGTGGTGGACCTGGAGACCACCGGTGGCCGCGCCGGAGCCGACGCCATCACCGAGGTCGGGGCGGTCAAGGTGCGCGGCGGGCAGGTACTCGGCGAGCTGGCCACGCTGGTGGACAGCGGCCGCGGGGTACCCCCGATGATCGCCCAGCTCACGGGCATCACCACGGCGATGCTCGTGGGCGCGCCCACCGTGGGCGCCGTGCTGCCGAGCTTCCTGGAGTTCGCCGCCGGGGCCGTGCTGGTGGCGCACAATGCGGCCTTCGACACCGGTTTCCTGCGCGCCGCGTGCGCGCAGCAGGGGGTGGCCTGGCCCAGCCCGCAGGTGCTTTGCACGGTGCGCCTGGCACGCCGGGTGCTCACCCGCGACGAGGCACCGTCGGTGCGGCTCTCGGCCCTGGCCCAGCTCCTCGGCGCGCGCACCACCCCCACCCACCGGGCCCTGGACGACGCCCGCGCCACCGTCGACGTGCTGCACTCGCTGCTGGAGCGGGTGGGCAACCTCGGGGTGCACAGCCTGGAGGAGTTGCTCGCCTTCCTCCCGGAGGTGACGGTCAACCAGCGGCGCAAGCGCGGGCTGGCCGAGCACCTGCCCCACGCCCCTGGGGTCTACCTCTTCCGTGGGCCCGGTGCGGAGGTGCTCTACGTGGGCACGGCCACCGACCTGCGCCGCCGGGTGCGCAGCTATTTCACCGGAGCTGAGACCCGCAGGCGCATCCGGGAGATGGTGACCCTGGCCGTGCACGTCGACCACGTGGTGTGCGCGCACCCACTGGAGGCCGGGGTGCGCGAGTTGCGGCTGCTGGGTGCCCACGCCCCGCCGTACAACCGGCGCTCGAAGTTCCCGCTCCGGGCCTGGTGGGTGGTGCTCACCGACGAGGCGTTCCCGCGGCTGTCGGTCGTGCGCACCGAGCGGGCTGGCGCGCTGGGCCCCTTCCGCAACCGCGGCCGCGCCGCGGCGGCAGCCGAACTCCTCGCCGAGGCCACCGGGATGCGCACCTGCACCCAACGCATCGCCGTCCACTCCCCCGCCGCCATCCCGTGCGCGCTGCACGAGATGGGGCGCTGCGGGGCGCCGTGCGCCGGTGTGCAACCGGCCCTCGAGTACGCCGCCGGGCCACGCCAGCTCGCCCGGCTCGTCGCCGGAACCGACCGGGCGCCGCTGGACCGGTTGCGCGGCCGCATCGGCGTCCTCGCCAGCAGCGGACGGTTCGAGGCTGCGGCGGTGGCCCGCGACCAGACGGCGGCGCTGGTGGAGGCGCTGCGCAGGAGGCAACGGCTGGCCGCCCTGGCCGCGGTCGACGAGCTGGTCGCGGCCCGGCGGGACGGTGCGGGCGGTTGGCACCTGGTCGTGGTGCGGGCCGGGCGCCTCACCGCCGCCGGCCACGCCGTGCGGGGAGCGGCCCCGATGCCCGTCGTGGAGCTGCTGGTGGCGTCGGCGGAGACCGTGTTGGCAGGGCCGGGGCCGCTGCGGGGGGCACCCGTGGAGGAAGTTGCCCTGGTGGCGCGGTGGCTGGAGAGCCCCGGGGTGCGGCTGGTGCGGATGAGCTCCCCATGGTGCGAGCCGGCGTCGGGGGCGGGCAGCCTGGGCGGATGGGCGGTGCGGGCGCGGGCGGCAGCGTCGCGCATGCCGAGGGCCGCGGCTGGGGTGGCCACTAGGCTCGCGGCCACCGGCTCGACCAGCTCGCCGCCACCAGGAGGTTCGACGTGATCACCGCGATCGTCATGGTGCACACCGCCGCCGACCGAATCCCCGACGTGGCGCAGCGTATCGCCGACCTCGACGGGGTTGCCGAGGTCTACTCCTGCGCGGGCGATGTCGATCTGGTCGTCCTGCTGCGGGTCCGCGACCACGAGCAGATCGCCGCCATTGTCACCGAGCACATCAGCAAGGTCGCCGGCGTCGAGCGAACCGTTACCCACATCGCGTTTCGGTCGTACCCAGCCAGGACACCGACGCCGGTTTCGAGCTCGGCCAGTAACCCTGGCCCTGGTGTTCAGCCCGCAGCCAGCCCGGTGGACACCGCCACCCAGCGCGCCAACAGGTCGGCCGCAGCTCCGGAGTCGATCGCGGCAGCAGCCCGGGGTAGCTGCGCGGCCAGCGCATCGACGAGCGAGCCGGCCAACCCGCCGTGGACCGCCAACGCACCCGCGGCGTTGAGCAGCACCGCGTCCCGCACGGGCCCTGCCTCGCCACCCACCAGTCGCCGCAGGACGGCGGCGTTCACCACGGCGTCACCACCGCGCAGGGCGGACAGCTCTACCCGGGCGAGCCCCAGCTCGCGGGCGTCGAGCACCTCGGTGCGCATCGCTCCGTCGGCCACCACGCGCACCGTGGAGGCGGCGGTCGTGGTCAGCTCGTCCAGGCCGTCGTCCCCCCGGACCACCAACACCGACGACCCTCTGGCGGCGAACACCTCGGCCATCACCGGGGCCATCCGCGCGTACGCGCAGCCGATCAGCCCGGCCCGGGGGCGGCCGGGGTTGGTCAGCGGCCCAAGCACGTTGAACGCGGTGGGGATGCCGATCTCCCGTCGCGGACCGGCCGCATGGCGCAGTGCGGGGTGGTAGACCGGGGCGAAGCAGAACCCGATGCCCACGGTGTGCACACAGGACGCCACACCGTCGGGGCCGAGTCCGATGGCCACACCCAGCTCTTCGAGCACGTCGGCGGTACCGCTCCGCGAGGACGCGGCACGGTTGCCGTGCTTGACCACCCGCACACCGGCGGCGGCGACAACGACCGCCGCCATCGTCGAGATGTTCACCGAGCCCGAGCGGTCGCCTCCGGTGCCCACCACGTCCACCGCGTCGGAGTCGACCGGCACGGGCCGGGAGTGTGCCAACATCGCGTCGGCCAGACCGGAGACCTCGGCCGCCGTGGGGCCCTTCATCTGCAGGGCCACCCCGAAACCGGCGACCTGCGCCGGCGTGGCGGCACCCGACATGATCTCGTGCATGGCCCAGGCGGTGTCCTGGAGGGCGAGGTCGTCGCCGTCCACCAGGCGCCCCAGCACCGCAGGCCAGGAACGCACGCTCACCCCGGGTTCACCCGCGCACGACGGGCAGCGCGGCCGCCCGGAGTACGTCAGCCACCGTCTGCGCTGCCGTGAGCGGGTCCAGGGGGTGCACCAGCACGGCGTCGGCCAGCGACCACGTAGCCAGCCAGCGGTCGTCGGCACGGCGCACCACCACCACGATCGGTGGGCAGCTCGTGATCTCGTACTTGACCTGACGGCAGAGCCCCATCCCGCCCGTGGGCTGGGCCTCACCGTCGAAGACGGCAAGGTCGACGCCACCGGCGTCCAGGAGGGCCAGCACCTCCGCGATCGTCCCCGCCTCGACCCAGCTCACTCGGCCCAGGTCGGGTGCCGGCCTGCGGCCAACGGCGTTGACGATCGTGTCCCGTACCTGCGGCCGGTGGCTGAACACCAGCACCGTGCTGGGCGGGGCCTCGGTGGCTGGCGTACTCATCAGGATCCTCCGACGATGCTGGGGTTACCTCCGCGATGCTATCGCCCCGCCCGACCCCGGAACCCGGCCCAGGGCTGCCTCGACCAGCGGTCTCGGTGACCCGCCGTCCGGGCGGCGCGGTGCCCGAGGAACCCGGTCGCCACACCGCGGGACCCCCGGGAAGCCACGTCAACGACGAGGCGTCATACTTCTCGTCGTGACGAGTGCAGCAGCGACCTCCGGGACCGCCATCACCCAGCGGGTGCACTCGCTGAACCGCCCCAACATGGTCAGCGTCGGCACCATTGTGTGGCTGTCCAGCGAGCTCATGTTCTTCGCCGGCCTGTTCGCCATGTACTTCACGGCACGGGCGCAGGTGGGCCCGACCGAGGGGTGGCCGACGCCGCCGACCGAGCTGAACCTGCCGTACGCGGTGTTCTTCACCACGATCCTGGTGTCCTCGTCGTTCACCTGCCAGCTCGGTGTCTTCGCCGCCGAGCGCGGTGACGCCTTCGGCCTGCGACGCTGGTACCTGCTGACCCTCGCGATGGGCCTGGTGTTCGTGCTGGGGCAGGCGTTGGAGTACCACACGCTGGTGACCAAGTTCGAGACCACGATCTCCAGCAGCGCCTACGGCACGGTCTTCTACATGACGACCGGGTTCCACGGTCTGCACGTGATCGGTGGCCTGCTGGCGTTCGTGTTCCTGATCATCCGAACCAAGCTCAGCAAGTTCACCCCCGCGCAAGCCACCGCCGCCATCGTCGTCTCCTACTACTGGCACTTCGTCGACATCGTGTGGGTCGCGCTGTTCGCCACGATCTACTTCGTCCGATGACCGGACAAGCTCGGCGCGCACCCCGCTGTCCCCGACGTCCCACCGTCCCCGATCGCAAGGGATCCCGATGAGCTCCTCGCCCCCGAACCCCACCCCCGACGCCGTCGAGCCCGGCCCGCGTCGCGTCGGCTCGCGCCGGCTGCGGGGGGCTCGCAGCAGGTTCCGCCGCCGGGTCGGCGGCCTGTTGGTGCTCACGATGGCGCTGGTGGGTGCCGGTTTCCTCGCCTCCGTGCTCACGCCGACCCCGCAGGTGGCCGTCGCCCAGGACGATCCGGCGCTGGCTCGCGAAGGCAAACAGCTCTACTCCAATACGTGCATCACCTGCCACGGCGCGAACCTGCAGGGCGTGCAGGACCGTGGCCCCAGCCTGATCGGGGTGGGTGAGGCCGCGGTCTACTTCCAGGTGTCCACCGGGCGGATGCCCGCCGCCCGCAGCAACGAGGCGCAGGCCGACCGCAAGCCACCGAGGTTCACCGCGGCCGAGACCGACCAGTTGGCTGCCTACATCCAGGCCAACGGCGGTGGCCCAACGGTTCCGCGCAATGCCGACGGTTCCATCGCCACGACATCATTGGTGGGCAACGACATCGCCAGGGGCAGCGAGCTGTTCCGCCTCAACTGCGCCTCCTGTCACAACTTCACCGGTCGCGGCGGCGCGCTGTCCTCCGGCAAGTTTGCGCCCAACCTGGACCAGGCCACCGAGGCCCAGATCTACACCGCCATGACCTCGGGGCCGCAGAGCATGCCGAAGTTCTCCGACCGTCAGCTCACGCTTGAGGAGAAGCGGGACGTCATCGCCTACGTGACGTCAGTCACCGAGAGCACCAGCCCCGGTGGATACGGTCTCGGCGGTTTCGGACCGGTGTCCGAGGGTCTGTTCATCTGGATCGTGGGCGTCGTCGCCATGATCGGCGCTGCGCTGTGGATCGGGGCGAAGTCGTGAGCGGGACTCCCAGCAACGGGCCCGCCGACCCGACCAGGGACGAACTGGCCGGCATGAGCCGGGACGAACTCGTCCGGCTGGGCACCCAGCGTGACGACGTGGACGTGGCCTACCGGAGCGAGCGGTGGCCGGTGGCCGGGACCCGGGCAGAGCGGCGCGCGGAGCGCTCGGTCGCCGCGTGGTTCCTGCTCTCGGGCGTCTCCGCGTTGGCCTTCATCGGAGTGTTCCTGTTCTGGCCGTGGGAGGTTCAGCAGGTAGGGACGTCCAAGAACGGCCTGTACGTGCTGTACACCCCCCTGCTCGGCGTCACGATGGGCGTGGCGATACTCGCAGTCGGTGTCGGCGTCATCGCCTATTCCAAGAAGTTCATCCCTGAGGAGATCGCCGTCCAGCAGCGCCACATCGGCGGATCGCCGGAAGTCGACCAGCAGACCACCGTCGCCCTGCTGTCGGACTCCCTGGATACCTCGGGCATCGGCCGCCGCAGCCTGATCAAGCGCAGCCTCGGCTTCGGGGCAGGTGCGCTGGGCATCATGGCGATCATGCCGCTGGGCGGATTGATCAAGAATCCGTGGTCGCAAGGCGCGGACTCACCCCTGTGGACGTCTGGCTGGACGCCAACCACGAACGAGAAGATCTACCTGCGACGCGACACCGGCCGCGCCGACGACGTGGTGCTGGTTCGCCCGGAAGACCTCAGCGCGGGCGCCATCGAGACGGTGTTCCCCTTCCGCGAGTCCGAGCGCGGGGACAAGGAGGCCCTGCTGCGGGCACTGCGCCAGTCCGACAACCCTGTCATGCTGATCAGGCTCCGCCCCGACGCGGGGGCGCGAGTGATCAAGCGTCAGGGTCAGGAGGACTTCAACTACGGCGACTACTACGCCTATTCGAAGATCTGCACGCACCTCGGGTGTCCGACCTCGCTGTACGAGACGCAGACGAACCGGATTCTGTGCCCCTGTCACCAGTCACAGTTCGACCTGTTGACGTACGCGAAGCCCATCTTCGGCCCCGCGGCGCGAGCCCTTCCCCAGCTCCCCATCGAAGTCGATGCGGACGGCTATCTGGTCGCGAAGGGCGACTTCATCGAAGCGATCGGCCCGGCATTCTGGGAGCGGAGGACCACGTGAGCACAATCATCCCGACCAAACGGGACCGGGCGGAGCAGGCAGCCGCAGGCGCGGCCACCTGGGCCGACGACCGCTACCACCTGGCCGGTGGTATGCGGCGTCAGATCAACAAGGTCTTCCCCACGCACTGGTCGTTCCTGCTCGGCGAGATCGCGCTGTACAGCTTCATCATCTTGCTGCTCTCGGGGACCTACCTGACCTTCTTCTTCGACCCCTCGCTGACCGAGGTCACCTACAACGGGGCCTACCAGAACCTGCGGGGCATCGAGATGTCGCGTGCCTACGAGACGTCGCTGAACCTCAGCTTCGAGGTGCGCGGAGGCCTGTTCGTCCGGCAGATCCACCACTGGGCGGCGTTGTTGTTCCTGGCCGCCATGGTGGTGCACCTGTTCCGGGTGTTCTTCACCGGCGCGTTCCGCAAGCCGCGCGAGGCCAACTGGGTGCTCGGCGCGCTGCTACTCATCCTCGGCATCGTCGAGGGCTTCGCCGGTTACTCCCTGCCCGACGACCTGCTCTCCGGTACCGGGCTGCGCATCATGTCGGCGATCATCCTGTCGCTGCCCGTCATCGGGACGTGGACGCACTGGTTGATCTTCGACGGCGAGTTCCCGGGAACGTTGATCATCGACCGGCTCTATATCGCGCACGTGCTGCTCATCCCGGCGATCCTGCTGGCGCTCATCGCCGCGCACCTCGCGCTGGTCTGGTACCAGAAGCACACCCAGTTCCCTGGCCCCGGACGCACGGAACAGAACGTTGTCGGTGTGCGGATCATGCCGCTGTTCGCGGTCAAGGCCGGTGGCTTCTTCGCCGTCACCTTCGGCGTACTCGCCCTCATGGCCGGTCTGTTCCAGATCAACCCGATCTGGACGATGGGTCCGTACAACCCCGCGCAGGTCTCCGCCGGTTCGCAGCCCGACTGGTACATGGGGTTCACCGACGGCCTGGCCCGGCTCTGGCCCGCCTGGGAGATCTACCCCGGTAACTACACGGTGCCGGCGGTCCTGCCGGTCGCGCTGTTGCTCGGCCTGGTGTTCGCAGTCCTCATCGCCTATCCGTTCATCGAGGCGAAGCTCACCAAGGACACCGTCCCGCACAACATCCTGCAGCGACCGCGGGATGTTCCGGTACGCACCTCGCTCGGCGCCATGTCGATCGCGTTCTACGTCATCCTCACGATCTCGGCCGCCAACGACCTCATTGCCTACAATTTCGACATCTCGCTCAACGCGATGACGTGGATCGGGCGGATCGGCGTGTTGCTCGTGCCGCCGATCGCCTACGTGGTGACCTACCGCTTCTGCCTGGGTTTGCAGCGCTCGGACCGCGAGGTGCTGGAGCACGGCGTGGAGACCGGCATCATCAAGCGGCTGCCGCACGGTCAGTTCGTCGAGGTCCACCAACCGCTGGGTGGCGTGGACGAACACGGTCACCCGATCCCCCTGGCGTACCAGGGTGGTGTGGTACCGAAGAAAATGAACAAGTTGGGTTCTGCTGGCCGGCCCGGGCGGGGCGGCCTACTGCGGCCGGACCCCGCGGAGGAGACCGAGGCACTCGAGGCAGCTGAGCACCGCGAGCACCTGGTCAGACAGCACCGCGAACATGACCAGGCCCGCCGCGCCCTGGCCGGGAAACCCGACGCCGGCAAACCCAGCGCAGGCCGACCCAGCGACGAGCGTTAGCTAACGGAGCTCGACCCGACCACGCTTGCCTACCGGGCTCAAGGGGGGCGTCAGGGCTGCCCACGATCCCGGCGGGTGACCCTGAGGCGCCCCTCCCTCGATGCCAGCCGGAGGGGGCGCGATGCCAGCGGAGGGCTCGGGCGGGCGGTCAGTGCCGTTCGGGGCCGAGGTGGTACTCGAAGACGAGCCCAGCCGCCATGAGCACGACGCCGATCAAAGCGATGATGATGAACCACCACTGGAAGAAGGCAAGCGCGATGGCCGTCGTCCCGGCTGCGGCCGCCAGCGCGATGGGCCAGTAACTGCCTGGGCTGAAGAACCCGAGATCGCCCGCGCCGTCGCTGACCTCTGCGTCGCCGTAGTCCTCCGGTCGCAGCGCCAACCGGCGGGCGACGAAGCGGAAGTACGTGCCGATGATGAGCGTGAGGCCACCGGACAACGCCAGCGCCGTGATACCCACCGGTTCGCGGGAGAACACCCCGTAGATGATGGCCAACAGGAAGAAGAACGCCGTCAACAACTCGAATATTCTGGACTCGACCCTCACGTCAGCTCCTCACTTGCCACCGGCCACAGTGGCCGAGCGGGCGTCGGCGGCGGTGTTGAACGGCGTGGTGGTGGTGGCCACCGGGCCGCAGAGGTCACCGCATCCGATCTTGGCCAACGCGTCGGCGGCGGTATACGGGGCGTTGGTGGCGGGGTTGGACTGCGTACGTAGCGCGATGTAGCTGTCATACACGCCCGGGCTGACTGCGCGCAGCTCGAAGTTCATCATCGAGTGGTAGGCCCCGCAGAACTCGGTGCAGCGACCGACGAAAGCGCCCTCACGGTCGATCGTGACCTGGAAGACGTTGTCGGTGTTGTTGCGCTCCGGGCGCGGGAACACGTCGCGCTTGAACAGGAACTCCGGAACGTAGAATCCGTGGATCACGTCGCGGGAGGCCAGGGTGAACTGCACCACCTTGCCCGCGGGGACCACCAGCAGCGGAATCTGGGCGCTGGAACCGGTGGTGGCGACGTCTCGGCCATCTGGTGTGGTGTTGCCGGGGTAGGAGAACTCCCAGTTCCATTGGAACGCCGTGACGTTGACGCTGACGTCGGGATTGGTGACCTTCTTGTCCACGAAATTCTGGGTGATCACCGTGAAGTAGAAGAGCACCGCCACCATGAGGAACGGAACGACCGTGTACACGATCTCCAACGGCAGGTTGTACTGCGTCTGCCGAGGAAAGTCCGGGGAGCCCTTCTTCTTCCGGTGAAAAGTTGTCGTCCAGAAGATCAGGCCCCACACGATCACCCCGACAGCAAGCGCGGTGATGACCGACCAGGTCCACAGCTCGCGCATGCGCGCCGCCTGCGGGGTCACCCCCGTTGGCCACCCGAAGCGGAGCACCTCGTCGGCGGAGCACCCCGATACCAGCACCGTGGTGAGGGCCAGCATTGCCGCGAGCCCACCTCGCCTGGTCCTACGCCTGGTCGACACGCTCACGCCTTCCTCGTCGCCGCTGCCCTCGTCGCCGCTGCCCTCAGCACCTGCGCTCAGCACCTGCCCCGGTGCCTGGCCGGACGAGGGAAGGGTAGCCCAAGCCCGCGCCGGCGCACGCTGTGGGGCAGGCACCGTGCGGCACGTCGTCGTGGTCTACGGATGGCATGCTGGGCGTTCGGCCGCTCGCCCCGGCATCGACCACCAAGCCCGGATAGAGGTGCTCACCACCCGTGTGCGGACTCCTCGGATTCCTGAGTGCGAACGCGGATGCGTCGAGCCGCGCCGACGCCGTCGAAGCCGCCATGCGCTGCCAGCGGCACCGCGGCCCTGACGAGCGCGGCAGGTGGCACGACACCGACCTGGTGCTCGGGTTCAACCGGCTCTCGTTCATCGACCTGGAGCACTCCCACCAGCCGCTGCGTTGGGGGCCGCCGGAGCAGCCCGACCGGTACGTTCTGGCCTTCAACGGCGAGATCTACAACTACTTGGAGCTGCGCGCGAAACTGGCCCGCGAGCACGGGGCCGTGTTCGCCACCGAGGGGGACGGCGAGGCCGTCGTCGCGGCGTTCCACCACTGGGGTGTCACCGCCCTGCATCGGCTGCGCGGCATGTTCGCCTTCGGCATCTGGGACACGGTGACCCGCGAGCTGTTCCTGGCCCGCGACCCCTTCGGCATCAAGCCGTTGTTCCTCGCCACCACCGCCGCCGGCACCGTGTTCAGCAGCGAGAAGAAGAGCCTGCTGGAGCTGGCGCCCACCGTGGGCATCGACGGCACTCTGGACCTCCGAGCGCTGCAGCACTACCTGGTACTGCAGTATGTGCCGGAGCCGGAGACACTGCACGCCCAGATCACCCGGCTGGAGTCGGGCTGCCACGCCGTCGTGCGGCCGGGCGAGGCCCCGGTGGTGACCAGGTACTTCACCGCGGATTTCCCCGTCCAGCGCTTCGCTCAAGGCGACGAGCAGCGCCGCTACGACGAGATCTCCGAGGTGCTGCAGGATTCGGTCGCCAAGCACATGCGCGCCGACGTCACCGTGGGGGCGTTTCTGTCCGGGGGCATCGACTCAACCGCCATCGCCGCGCTGGCCCGCAGGCACAACCCCGACCTCATCACGTTCACCACGGGCTTCGAGCGCGTGGGCTACTCCGAGGTGGACGTGGCCGCCGAGACCGCCGCCGAGCTGGGGGTGCGGCACATGGTGCGGACCGTGGGCCCCACCGAGTTCGCCGCGGCGCTGCCGGAGATCGTCTGGTATCTGGACGACCCGGTGGCCGACCCGGCCCTGGTGCCCCTGTGGTTCGTGGCGCGTGAGGCCCGCAAGCACGTCAAGGTGGTGCTCAGCGGGGAGGGTGCCGACGAACTGTTCGGCGGGTACACCATCTACCGTGAACCACTGTCGCTGGCGCGGCTGCACGCGCTGCCCGCCGGCGTCCGCCGCGGACTGGGCCGGCTATCGACCGTGATCCCCGAGGGCACCCGCGGCAAGGACCTGCTGCGGCGCGGGTCGCTGGACCTGGAGGACCGCTACTACGGCAACGCCCGGATCTTCCAGGACGCTCGGCTGCGTTCGGTGCTCCGCGGCTTCGACCCGGCGTGGGGGCACACCGACGTCACGGCCAGGGTGTACGCCCAGTCACGCGGGTGGGACCCGGTGACGCGGATGCAGCACCTCGACCTCTTCACTTGGCTGCGGGGTGACATCCTGGTCAAGGCGGACAAGATGACCATGGCCAACTCCCTCGAGTTGCGCGTGCCGTTCCTCGACCCCGAGGTGTTCCGGGTGGCGTCGCGGCTGCCGTTGGAGCAGAAGGTGTCGGCTGACACCACCAAGTACGCGCTGCGTCGAGCCCTCCGCGACATCGTCCCCGCGCACGTGCTGCACCGCGCCAAGCTCGGCTTCCCGGTGCCGCTGCGGCACTGGCTGCAGGGTGCGGAGCTGCACTCGTGGGCCCGCGATGTGGTGACGCAGAGCCAGACCGACCACCTCGTGGACAAGGCGGCCGTGCTCCGCCTGCTCGACGAGCACCGGGCCGGCACGTTCGACCACAGCCGGCGAATCTGGACGCTGCTGGTGCTCATGCTCTGGCACGGCATCTTCGTGGAGCAGCGCATCCACCCGCAGATCGCGGAACCGCACTACCCCGTCGCGCTGTAGCGGGCCCGTCGCGCTGTAGCGGGCCCGTCGCGCTGTAGCGGGCCCAGGCGCGCGATGCGGGCGGGACAGGCGGGACAGGCGGCGGCGGGCTGCGGCGGTGCCGGTCAGCCGGGCAGGACGGTGGCGAGTTCGGTCGCCGCCTCGTCGCCGTAGGCCGCGCGCACGCGCTGCAGGGCCACTGTGCGGTCGAGCTGCCACTCCTGGGTCCCGACGGTCTCCAGGACGAGCACCGCGACCAGCGAGCCGAGCTGGGCCGAGCGCTGCAGGCTCAGTCCGGCGCTGCGGGCGCTGAGGAAGCCGCCACGGAAGGCGTCACCCACCCCGGTCGGGTCGGTCTTGGCGATCTCGGGCACCACCGGCACGTGCAACGCGGTGCCGTCGGCCCCGACGAGTTCCACGCCCTTATCCCCCAACGTGGTCACCCGCAACCCCACCTGGGCCAGCACCTCGGCCTCGCTGAGCCCGGTCTTGCCGAGCAGCAGATCCCACTCGTAGTCGTTGGTGAACAGGTACTGCGCTCCGGTGATCAGCTGGGTGGTCTGCTTTCCGCTCATCCGGGCCAGCTGCTGCGAGGGATCGGCCGCGAACGGGGTGCCGGTGGCGCGGCAGCCCTCGCTGTGGCGGATCATGGCGTCCGGGTCGTCAGCCCCGATGATCACGATCTCCACGTCGTCCCGGGCGCTCACCAGCGCGGCCAGGTCGATCTCGCGCGCCTCGGCCATGGCGCCGGAGTAGAAGGACGCGATCTGCGCCATATCCTCGTCCGTGGTGCACACGAATCGGGCGGTGTGTGCCGTCGCCGACACCCGGACGCCGGAGCAGTCCACGCCATGCTCCTGCAACCAGTCGCGGTACTCCGCGAAGTCAGCGCCGACGGCTCCCACCAACAGCGGACAGCCACCGAGAACACCCAACGTGAAGCTGATATTGCCTGCCACCCCGCCCCGCCGGACCACCAGGTCGTCCACCAGGAAACTCAGCGACACCCGGTCGAGCCGCTCGGAGACGAACTGCTCCGAGAATCGCCCCGGGAAGTGCATGAGGTGATCGGTGGCGATCGATCCGGTGACGGCGATGGTCACGGCGGGGAAACCTTCCGTAGGACTGCGGACAAGCAGCTGCCGGGCGAGACGTTACGTCGTTCCGCGGCTGGACACGCGCCAGGGCCGCCACCCTCACGGGTGGCGGCCCTGGCTGCGGGCTGCTCAGCTCAGTTGAACGAATCCCCGCACGCGCACGAACCGGTGGCGTTCGGGTTGTCGATGGTGAAACCCTGCTTCTCGATGGTGTCGACGAAGTCGATGGACGCACCCTCGACGTAGGGCGCGCTCATCCGGTCGACCGCCAGGGTGATGCCACTGAAGTCCTTGACCAGGTCCCCGTCGAGGGAGCGGTCGTCGAAGAACAGCTGGTAGCGCAGACCGGCACAACCACCCGGCTGCACGGCGATGCGCAGCGCCAGGTCGTCGCGGCCCTCCTGGTCGAGCAATGCCTTGGCCTTCGAGGCGGCGGCCGTGGTCATGGCCACCTTGTGGGTCTCCTCGGCGGTGGAGCTCGTGGTGACGGGCCCGGTCGTCGTGGTCTCGATGGTGCTGGTCTCGTCCTGGACGCTCATGCTGACTCCCTCACTGCAATGAAGCTCTAGGGCGCGGTGGTACTCGCGCTGCCGGGTGCAACGGTACTCCGCAGGTGGATGTTCCTGCGTCGGCGCCGCCCGCTGACGTACTCGATGGTTCGCACCGGCCCGCGTGCGGCACGCCTATCCTGGACCGGTGAAACTCTTCCGGCGCACCACCACCGTCGACAGCGCCGCCTCCGCCCAGCCGGAGGTGGCCGCGGCGCTGGTCGGCAAGGGCCGGCCGACGCCCAAGCGACGTGACGCGGAGGCCCGCAAACGTGGCCCGGCGCCGCCCCCGCCCACGACCCAGCGCGAGGCCTACAAGCGCTCCAAGATCACCGGTGGCACCAAGTCCGACCGCCGCACCGCGGCCGCCGAGCGGCGGGAACGGATGATGTCCGGCGACGACCGCTACGTGCTGCCCCGCGACCGCGGCCCGGCGCGGGCGCTGGCCCGCGACGTCGTGGACTCCCGCCGTAACCTGATCGGGCTGTTCATGCCGCTGACCCTGCTCGTCGTACTCTCGTTCTTCGCCGCACCCCGCATCCAGTCGGCGGTGTCACTGGCCATGTTCGCGATGATCATCGTGATGGCCGTGGAGGGTGTATTCCTGGCCCGGTTGGTGTCCGGCCGGGTGCACGAGCGCTTCCCCGACGAGCCCGCCGGTGCGGGGAAGCTCGGCTGGTACGCCTTCGTCCGCGCCTCCCAACTGCGCCGGCTGCGCGCCCCGCGTCCCCGGGTGCGACCGGGCGACGCCGTCTGATCCCTCACTAGGCTCAGGGCATGAAGTTTCGGCGCCTCGGGCGCAGCGGCCTGTCCGTCAGCGAGATCTCCTACGGCAACTGGCTGACCCACGGTGGGCAGGTGGAGGAGGACGCGGCCCGGGCGTGCGTCGCCGCCGCCCTGGATGTGGGCATCACCACCTTCGACACCGCGGACGTCTACGCCGCCACCCTCGCCGAGGAGGTGCTGGGCCGCGCACTGAAGGGTCAGCGGCGCGCGGCCGTGGAGATCTGCACCAAGGTGTACTGGCCCACCGGCAGCGGGGAGAACGACAAGGGCCTGGGCCGCAAGCACCTCCTGGACTCGATCGACGGCTCGTTGCGTCGACTACAGACCGACCACGTCGACCTCTACCAGGCGCACCGCTACGACAAGACCACGCCGCTGGAGGAGACGATGCTGGCGTTCGCCGACATCGTGCGCTCGGGCAAGGCCCGCTACATCGGGGTGTCGGAGTGGAACGCGGCCCAGCTCACCGCCGGGGCCGCCCTGGCCCGCGAGCTCCGGGTCCCGTTCATCTCCAACCAGCCGCAGTACTCCATGCTCTGGCGCGTCATCGAAGGCGAGGTCGTGCCCACCAGCGAGCGCGAGGGGCTCTCTCAGATCGTCTGGTCACCGGTGGCCCAGGGCGTACTGAGCGGCAAGTACGTGCCCGGGACGGACTACCCCGTCGGCAGCCGCGCCCAGCACGCCGACACCCGGGGCGCGATCAAGCGCTGGATGACCGACGATGTGCTCACCCGGGTGCAGCAGCTGCGTCCGCTCGCCGAGGCGGCCGGGCTCACCATGGCGCAGCTGGCGGTCGCTTGGGTGCTGCAGAACCCGAACGTGGCCTCCGCCATCATCGGCGCCAGCCGTCCCGAGCAGGTACGCAGCAACGCCGAAGCCGCGGGTGTGGTGCTGGAGGCGGACCTGCTCGCGCAGGTGGACACCGCGCTCGGCGACGCGGTCGTCTCCGACCCGACGAAGTACGCGGGCACCCTGTAAGGGCTACGGGCTGAGCAGCATCGGCCCGTAGACCACTGTGTCGGCTTCGGTGTCCCCACTGCCGTCAGCGCGCAGCAGCACCACCTGCTCCACCCCGTCCTCGGCGAGGGACTCCCAGTTGTCACCGAACCACGCCTCGGCCTCGGCCTGGTCGGCGAAGGTGAGGCCGGGACCGTCCACCGCCGTGCCGTCGGAGGTCTCGTACCGCCACCGGTGCGTCATGAGCGCAACGGTACGGTCGCCGAGTGCGCACACTGGTCCTCGGGGGCGCCCGCTCGGGCAAGTCCGCCCACGCGGAGGGGCTCCTGGTCTGCGACGGCGCGGTGCGCTACGTGGCCACCGCGAGCTCGCCCGTCGACGATCCCGACTTCGCCCAGCGCATCGTCGCGCACCGTCGGCGCAGGCCCGCGCACTGGCAGACCGTGGAGGGCGTCGACCTGGTCGCCCTGCTGGGCGAGCCCGCCGGCGGCACTTCGGTGCTGGTGGACGACGTGGGTACGTGGCTGACGGCCGAGTTGGACGACGCCCGGGCGTGGGAGCTGCCCCGTGGGACGATCGTCCCGCGCTGCACCGAGCTGGTGAGCGTGGTGGCCGCGAGCACCGACCGGCTGGTCCTCGTCAGCCCGGAGGTGGGCCTGGGTGTGGTCCCCGCGACCCGCTCCGGCAGGCTCTTCCGCGATGAGCTCGGCACCCTCAACGCCCGGCTCGCCCAGACCTGCGACGAGGTGGTGTTGCTGGTCGCCGGCATCCCGCTGCGACTGCGCTAACCACCGCCCTGACGACACCCAACGCGATCCACGAGAGGCTCCCGTGAGCACTGACTTCTCCCCCGTCGTCCCGCCGGACGTCGAGGCGCACCGACAGGCCGTCGCCCGACAGCTGCAACTCACCAAGCCGGCGGGTTCACTCGGGCGACTCGAGGAGCTCGGGGTGTGGCTCGCCGCGTGCCAGGGCGCGTGCCCCCCCAAGCCCCTGGCCCGGCCGCGTGTGGTGGTGTTCGCCGGCGACCACGGGGTGGCTGCGCAGCGCGTGTCGGCCTACCCCAGCGAGGTCACCGCCCAGATGGTGGCCAACATCCTCAGTGGAGGAGCCGCGGTGAACGTGCTGGCCGAAACGGCCGGTGCGACCGTCCGGGTCGTCGACGTGGCCGTGGACGGCGACAGCCCCGCGGTGGTGTCACACCACAAGATCCGCCGGAGCTCCGGCCGCATCGACGTGCAGGACGCGCTGAGCGAGCTGGAGGTGCAGGCCGGGATCGCCGCGGGACGGGCGATCGCCGACGAGGAGGTGGACACCGGAGCCGACGTGCTCATCGCCGGTGACCTGGGCATCGGGAACACCACCCCGTCCGCTGTCGTCGTCGCCGCGCTCACCGACACCGAACCGGTGGCGGTGGTCGGCCGCGGCACCGGCATCGACGACGCCGGATGGATGCGCAAGGCCGCCGCCGTGCGCGACGCGCTGCGCCGGGGCACCCCGGTGGCGCACGACCCGGTGGCGCTGGTGCGCACCGTCGGCGGCGCGGACCTCGCTGCCATCGCCGGGTTCCTCGCCCAGGCCGCCCAGCGCAGAACACCGGTGGTGCTCGACGGACTGGTGATCGGCGCCGCTGCTCTGCTCGCGGAGGACCTCGCTCCCGGCTCCAAGCAGTGGTGGGTGGCCGGGCACCGCTCGGCCGAGCCGGCGCACACCCTCGCGCTGGCGCACCTGGGCCTGGAGCCATTGCTCGAGCTGGACATGCGCCTCGGCGAAGGCTCCGGTGCGCTGGCTGCGCTGCCGCTGCTGCAGGCGTCGGTGCGGCTGTTGAGCGAGATGGCCACGTTCGCCGACGCGGGTGTGGCCGGGCCGGCCGACGGCGGCGACGGCGCGGACACGGCGGCCGGGCCCGACGCCGGGTGAGCCGCGCGGCGGACGCTCTGCGGCTGTCGCTGAGCTGGCTCACCGTGCTGCCGATACGGATACGCGGCCCGGTCGACCGGCGGGTGGCCGCGGCGGCCATCGCGCTCGCCCCGCTGGTCGGGCTGGGGCTGGGTGGCGCCGCGGCGGCAGTGCTGTGGGTGCTGGTGCGGGTGCAGACCCCCGCGCTGCTCGCCGGGGTGCTGGTGGTCGGGGCGTTGGCGTTGGGCACCCGGGGCATGCACCTCGACGGCCTGGCCGACACCGTCGACGGCCTCGGCTGCTACGGCCCGCCCGAGCGCGCGCTCGCGGTGATGCGTGACGGTGGCGCCGGGCCGTTCGCGGTGGTGGCGCTGGTGCTCGTGCTGGCCGCACAGGCCGCTGCGCTCGCTGCGTTGGCGGCCGACGCCCGCTGGCTCGGGGTGGTACTCGCCGTGGCCCTGGGTCGGGTCGCGGTGGGTTGGGCGTGCCGGCGCGGGGTCTGTGCGGCGCAGGCGGAGGGGCTCGGCGCCCTGGTCGCCGGGTCCCAGCCGTGGGCGGTGCCGGTGGGCTGGGGCGTGGCGGCAACCGCGGTCGGCGGGCTGGTCGTCGACGGGCGGTGGTGGCAGGGCCCGGTAGCGGTGCTGCTGTCCGCCGCGGTCGTGGTGCTGCTCTCCGCGCACACCCAGCGGCGCTTGGACGGCGTGACCGGTGACGTGTTGGGGGCCTGCTCGGAGGCCGCCGTCACCGCGGCGCTGGTGGTGCTGGCACTGGGCTGAGCCCCGCCACCAGCGCCGGGCCGAGGCCCCGCTCAGCCGCGCAGCGTGGTCATCCAGCCATGGGCGTCCGCGACGGTGCCGCGCTGGATTCCGGTGAGCGTCTCCCGGAGCTGCATCGTGACCGGGCCAGTGACGCCGCCCGCAACGGTGAAGTCGCCCTCGGCGTGCCTGACCCGCCCGACCGGGGTAATCACCGCCGCCGTCCCGCAGGCGAACACCTCGCTGAGCTCGCCGGATTCGGCCTTCTTCTCCCACTCCTCGGTGGAGATCCGCCGCTCGGAGACGGTGAGCCCGGCGTCGACGGCAAGCTGCAGCAGCGAGTCGCGGGTGATGCCGGCCAGCAGCGAGCCCGACAGCTCCGGGGTGAGCAGGTGCGCGTCAGCGCCGGAGCCGAACACGAAGAACAGGTTCATTCCCCCCATCTCCTCGACGTAGCGACGCTCCAGGGCATCCAGCCACACCACCTGGTCGCATCCCTGCTCCGCCGCCTGGGCCTGGGCGAGCAGCGACGCCGCGTAGTTTCCGGCGAACTTGGCGGCCCCGGTGCCGCCGGGCGCCGCGCGCACGTACTCGGTGGACAACCACACGCTCACCGGCGTCACCCCACCCGGGAAGTAGGCGCCGGCCGGCGAGGCGATCAGTAGGTAGCGGTACTCCTTGGCCGGCCGCACCCCGAGCCCCGCCTCGGTGGAGAACATGAAGGGGCGCAGGTATAACGAGGCCTCGCCACCCCCGACCGGCACCCAGGACTCGTCCACCGCGAGGAGCTCGGCCAGCGAGCCGAGGAACAGCTCGTCAGCCATCTCCGGCATGGCCATCCGGCGGGCGGAGCTGCGGAAGCGTTCCGCGTTCGCGTGCGGCCGGAAGCTCCTGATGCTCCCGTCGGCCTGCCGGTATGCCTTGAGCCCCTCGAAGATCGCCTGGCCGTAGTGCAGGACCATGGCGGCGGGGTCGATCTCGAACGGCGCGTAGGGCACCACGCACGCGTCGTGCCAGCCCTGCTCGGTCGAGAACGTGATGCTCACCATGTGGTCGCTGAAGTGCCTGCCGAACCCGGGGGCAGCCAGGATGTCGGCGAGGGCGTCGGCGGCGGTGGGGACCGGGTTGGCGGTGCGGGTGAACGGGGGCGCGCTGGTCATAGCAAGCACCGTAGTACGCGTCCGCGGCCACGCCAGTCCGCTGCGATTCCTAGCGCGTTCGCACCGCGACGAGGCGTGTGGTGGTCGGGTTGGGTGTGGGGGCTCCGGCCGGCGGGGTTGGGACCGTGGCGACCCCGGGCCGCTTCCGCACCCGGGCCTGACCAGCGGGGTCACCCCGTCCCTGCACGTCGACTACAAATACACCGCGATCAAGCAGTACCACAAGGAAGGCAGGGCATTACGCACCGAAACCACCATCAACGACACCCGGGACTTCGGGATCGGGAAACGGCTGCATAATCTGCCCGCCTGCGGGAGATCGGCTTCTCCGCCAACCGGCGCCTGCTCGGCGTTCAACGACTCAGCCACAACCCGATCCGCGTCACCGAGGCGTTCACCACCCTCAACGACCCGGTGCTCACCCCGACCGGCACCCGCATCGCCGGGTTGCGGTTCACCGACCGCCGCGCCCAAGCGCTGCTGCAGGTCATGCTCGTCTTCCGGCTCCTGCCCCACGGATTCGCCAACCGCGACCTACGCGAACTCCGCGCGCCCGCTGTTACCCGAGTCCCACGACCAGCCGCAGGACGATCACCGTGGCCGGTTCCCGGACCACGGCGAAGCACAGGAACCCGTGATCGTCGAGCGTGATGCTCCATTGATTCGACGGTTCGTTGCAGACAGCATCCGGGTCTGCGGTCGGGTTCTCGAACAGTTGGGCCAGCCGTCGATCGACGAGGTCACGGACGTCCTCGGGCAGGTTGCGGTACTGCTGATCGGCGATCTCCAGCCAGACCGGCCGGTAGCGCGGCATCCCGATGTCCCGGTCGCGGGGCTACAGGGTGATCCAGTTGCCGTGCTCGTCGCGGGCGCGCAGTCCGGCGAGGTCGCCGGCCTTCGCACGGGCAACCTGGGCCTGTTCGTCGTCGCTCAGTGGGTTGGCGGCCATCGTGGCCAGCGCGTGCCAGCGACCCAGGACCGCATCGACGCCGGCGAGGTCGAGCTCGCCGGCGGCGCGGACGAGTTCGGCGCGCATCTCGTCCTCGAACCGTTCCAACTGTCCCGAGACACCGTGCTCGGCCAGCGCTGCGCGGATCGCTGGGCCGGACCGCTGGATCGTTACTGCGGTGACCGTCGCCATCGGCTGATTATGGCGGTTCGCACCGACGGGCGGCGACATCGGGGGTGGCTCGGCGTGCCGACCGCAATCGGCGTGAAGTCACCTCCGAGTTGGCACTGGGGCCCGGCAAGAGCTGATCATTCTACGTCCATCAGTCGGTCGGGAGCGCGGCTCGCTTCCGATACATGATCCCAGACCGGAACTGGTGGCGTGGCCGGCAGGTCAAGGCGCTGAACTGAACGGCGAAGTCCCGAGACATTGGCGATTGGCGAAGTAATCTAACGCGTTCGGACCGCGACGAACGGTGGCGTCACCACCTCGCAACGGAGCCGGCGCCCACGCACGTCCAGCATCACCTCGGTGCCCGCACCCAGCTCTGCGGTGGCATCCAGCATCCCCAGGGCGATTCCGGTGCGCAGCGTCGGGGAGAACGTGCCCGAGGTGGTCTCGCCCACCGGCAGCTGTCCGGCGAGCACCGTCATGCCGGCTCGGGGCACCCCGCGCTCCCGTGCCTTCAGGCCCCACAGCCGTCGGCGGGGACCGGCCGCCCGCTCCGCCGCCAGCGCCGCCTTGCCCCAGAACTGCGGCTTGTGCCAGCCCACGGCCCAGCCGGTGCGCGCCTGCACGGGGGTGATGTCCGCGGAGAGTTCGTGGCCGTGCAGGGGGTAACCCATCTCGGTCCGCAGGGTGTCCCGCGCTCCCAGCCCGCACGCCTGACCTCCCAACGGGGCGGCGGCGTCCAGCAGGGCGCGGAAGAGCGGGTCGGCGTCGGCCCAGCGCGGCAGCAGCTCATAGCCGTGCTCCCCGGTGTAGCCAGTGCGGCACACCCGCACGGGGTGGTCGGCCCACCAGGCGTCGGCGAAGGCCAGGTAATCCATGTCGTGCGGCAGCCCGAGCGCGGCGAGCACCTCGGGCGAGCGCGGCCCCTGCACGGCCAGCACCCCGTGCTCGGTGTGCCGGTCGGTGACGGCGAGCACCGGCGGCGCCGCGGCGGCCAGCGCGCCGACCACTGCGGCGGCATTGGCCGCGTTGGGCACCAGGAACACCTCGTCGTCGGACACCCGGTAGGCGATGAGGTCGTCGACCACCCCACCCGCCGCGTCGCAGCACAGGGTGTACTGAGCCTCGCCGGCGCTGATGCGGTCGAGGTCGTTGGTGAGGCAGCCGTTGACGAACTCCGCCGCGCCTGGCCCCACCACCGAAGCCTTGCCCAGGTGGCTCACGTCGAACACGCCGACGGCCTCTCGGACGCTGGTGTGCTCGGCGACCACCCCGGTGTAGGAGACCGGCATCTCCCATCCCCCGAACGACGCGAAGGTGGCGCCTAGCGCCACGTGGACCTCGTGCAGTGCGCTGCGCCGGAGTTCGGGCGTGCTGTGGTGCGGCGGTGTGCTCACGGCAGGAGACGCTATCGCGGCGCACGGTCGGTCACGGGGCACGGTCGGTCAGCCGGCACACGGACGATCACTAGGCTCGCCGCGGCGGGAGATCCCCGCCACGACCTGAGCACCGGAGCCGCCACCGTGACCGTCCAGCCCACCCCGAGCCGACCCGCCGGCCCCGAGCTCACCCTCGCCGGCGCGGTCGGTGATGCCGTGGAGGTGCTCGTCGTCGGCATCGCCAAGGCCACCTCCGCCGGGGCGAGCACCGCCGCCCCCGCTGAGCCCGCCGCCGACGACGCCCGCGGTCCGGTGCTGCTGGGCGCGGACGTGCTGGCCGGCACCCCGCTGCTGGCGGAGCTGGCCTCGCTCGGGGCGAAGGGCGAGGTCGGCGAGCTGACCAGGGTGCCGACCCGGGGGGCGCTGGCCGCCGCGACGGTGCTGGCCGTGGGCCTGGGTTCACTCGACGGTGCACCGACGCAGGAACAGGTGCGGCGGGCCGCCGGGGTCGCCGCCCGCTCGCTGGCTGGCACCACCCGGGCGGCGTCCACGCTGTCCGGGCTGGACCTGGGTGCGGCGGCCGAGGGCTTCGCGCTCGGCAGCTACGCCTTCACCGCCTACAAGAGCAAGCCCGGTACCGCTGCGTTGGCCGCGGTGGAGCTGCTCGTGCCGGACGTCGGCGACGACGGTGCGGCGGCAACGCTGCGCCGATCGCGGGCCGTCGCGGCGGCCGTCGCCACCGCACGCGAGCTGGTGAACACCCCACCCAACGACCTGTTCCCCGCCGCCTTCGCCGAACGTGCACGGACGCTGGGCACCGACGCCGGGTTGCAGGTGGAGGTCCTCGACGAGCAGGCGCTGGCGCGCGGCGGCTACGGCGGGATCCTCGGGGTGGGCCAGGGCAGCTCCCGGCCGCCGCGCCTGGTGCGGCTGTCCTACTCCGGAGGCGGCACGGTGAAGGTGGGGCTGGTCGGCAAGGGCATCACCTTCGACACCGGCGGCATCTCCATCAAGGCCGCCGCGGGCATGGAGGCGATGACGTCGGACATGGCCGGGGCGGCGGCGGTGGTGGCCACCGTCGTGCTCGCCGCGCAGCTGGCGTTGCCGCTGACGGTCACTGCCACCGTGCCGATGGCCGAGAACATGCCATCGGGTAGCGCCCAGCGGCCCGGCGATGTGCTCACCCAGTACGGCGGCACCACCGTCGAGGTGCTCAACACCGACGCCGAGGGACGCCTGATCCTGGCCGACGCGATCGTGCGGGCGTGCGAGGACGGGGTCGACTACCTCATCGACACCGCCACCCTCACCGGCGCGCAGACCGTGGCGCTGGGCACTCGGACCCCGGGTGTGCTGGGGACGCCGGAGTTCCGCGACCGGGTGGCCACCATCTCGCAGGCCGTGGGGGAAGATGGGTGGCCGATGCCGATGCCCGAGGAGCTGCGCGCCGACCTCGACTCGCCCATCGCCGACCTGGCCAACATCACGGGCAATCGTTGGGGCGGGATGTTGGCCGCTGCGGTGTTCCTGTCGGAGTTCGTCGCCGACGGCGTGCACTGGGCGCACATCGACGTGGCCGGGCCGGCGTACAACACCTCCGCACCGCACGGGTACACCGGCAAGGGGGGCACCGGCGTCCCGGTGCGCACGATGATCGCGGTGCTCACCGACATCGCCGAGAACGGCTGAGCCAGGGTCGGTGGGTTGCCGGCTACTCCAGGTCCGCCCTGCGCTGGCGATAGCGCAGCACCCGGGCCCGCGCGTCGTGATCGCGCATCCGTTGCGGGTAGCCCGTACGCTGCACGTCGTACACCGGGATCGCCAGCTCCTCGCCCAACCGGCGGGCGCCGCGCGCTCCCGCCACCCGCCGCCGGGTCCACGCTCCGTCGTGCGCCACCAGGACCACGGTCAGCTCCGTCATGGCGGTGGGCGGCTCGACGTAGGCCTCGACGCCGTGCCGTGCCCGCGCCCAGGTCGCCAGGTGCGTTGCGTCGTCGGCATCTGCCGCCCGCCGGCGACCTCGCGTCGCGCCGCTGCGCACCCGCCCGAACAAGCCCATCGCCGCACCTCCGCCCACGGTCGGCCCCCGTGCGGGCCGACACTGCTGGTGACCGTCGATGATGCCACCGGCACCTGTGCGGGCCCTCAGCATGGACACGAGCGCCCTCGACACCCGGGTGGGCCGCCGAGGTGGAAGGATGATCTGCACCAGCAGGGGAACACGCCCCGCATGGCCAGCGCGGTCGCACTCAGGAGGTGCCCGGACGCGGGCCCGGACCGGGACGACGAACGAGGAGATGACGTTGACCGACACCGACCTGGTCGTCCTCGGCGGGGGCTCGGGGGGCTACGCGGCCGCGTTGCGCGCCGCCCAGCTCGGGCTGACCGTCACCATGATCGAGAACGACAAGGTGGGCGGTACCTGCCTGCACAAGGGCTGCATCCCCACCAAGGCCCTGCTGCACGCCGCCGAGGTCGCCGACTCCGCCCGCGACGGCGATTCCTTCGGGGTGAAGACCGCCCTGGAGGGCATCGATATGAGTGGCGTCAATTCCTACAAGGACGGGGTGGTCGGCAAGCTGTACAAGGGCCTGCAGGGGTTGGTGAAGTCACGCAGGATCACCGTCGTGCAGGGCACCGGCCGTTTCGTCGGTGACCGCACCGTCGAGGTCGCCGGTGCGCGCTACACCGGCCGGGCCGTCGTGCTCGCCACCGGCTCCTACGCCCGCACCCTGCCCGGACTGGAGATCGGCGGTCGGGTGATGACCAGCGAGCAGGCCCTGAGCATCGACCACGTGCCCGACCGTGTGGTGGTGCTCGGCGGTGGCGTCATCGGCGTCGAGTTCGCCAGCGTCTGGCGCTCCTTCGGTTCCGAGGTGACCATCGCCGAGGTGCTACCGCGACTCGTGGCGGCCGAGGACGAGTGGTGCTCCAAGCAGGTCGAACGCGCGTTCCGCAAGCGTGGCATCGCCTTCACGACCGGGGTGCGCTTCGCCGGCGTCGAGCAGTCCGATTCCGGTGTGGTGGTCAGCCTGGAGGACGGCACGACCATCGAGGCCGATTTGCTCCTGGTCGCGGTCGGCCGCGGCCCCCGCACGACCGACGTCGGGTACGACGAGGCGGGCATCGCGATGGACCGCGGCTTCGTGCTCACCGACGAGCGGCTGCGCACCAACCTCGACGGCGTGTACGCGGTGGGCGACATCGTGGCAGGGCTGCAGCTCGCGCACCGTGGCTTCGCCCAGGGCATCTTCGTCGCCGAGGAGCTCGCAGGGCTGGACCCGCAGGTGATCGACGAGACCGGCATCCCACGCGTCACGTACTCCAACCCCGAGGTGGCCTCCGTCGGGCTCACCGAGGCACAGGCGAAGGAGAGATACGGCGAGGTGAGCACCCTCGTCTACGACCTCGCGGGCAACGGCAAGAGCCAGATCCTCAAGACCGCCGGCGGCGTGAAGCTCGTGCGTTCCGGCGGCCCGGACACCCAGGGACCCGTGGTCGGGGTGCACATGGTCGGCGCACGGGTCGGTGAGCTCGTTGGGGAGGCCCAACTCGTCTACAACTGGGAGGCGTACGCCGACGACGTCGCCAAGCTGATCCACGCGCACCCGACCCAGACCGAGGCCTTCGGTGAGGCGCACCTCGCGCTGGCCGGCAAGCCCCTGCACGCGCACGGCTGATCCGCGCCAGACTGCGACCGACCCACCCACACCACTGATCAGGAGTCAGACGACATGGCCTTCTCTGTCCAGATGCCAGCCCTGGGTGAGAGTGTCACCGAGGGGACGGTCACCCGGTGGCTCAAGCAGGAGGGTGACACCGTCGCCGTCGACGAGCCCCTGGTGGAAGTGTCCACCGACAAGGTGGACACCGAGATCCCCTCACCGGTGGCTGGCGTGCTGCAGCGCATCGTGGCGGCGGAGGACGAGACCGTGGAGGTGGGCGGCGAGCTCGCCGTGATCGGTGACGCCGACGCCCAGGCGACGCCGGCGGCCCCGGCCGACGCCGCCCCGGCCGCGCCCGCTCCGGCCGCCCCGGTGGCGAACGCACCGACTGACGAACCCGCTCCGGCTGCCGCGGCACCGGCCGCCCCGACTGGTGACTCCGCTCCGGCTGCCGCACCCGCCGCATCCCGGCCGGCGGAGGGCACCTCGGTGACGATGCCGGCCTTGGGCGAGAGTGTCACCGAGGGCACCGTCACCCGCTGGCTCAAGGCCGTCGGCGACGAGGTTGCCGTGGACGAGCCGCTGCTCGAGGTCTCCACCGACAAGGTCGACACCGAGATCCCCTCCCCGGTCGCCGGCACCCTGCTGGAGATCTCGGCCGCCGAGGACGAGACGGTGGAGGTCGGCGGTCAGCTCGCTGTTGTGGGCGCGGCAGGCGCAGCACGCGCAGACACCCCGACGCCGGCACCGCGGCCCGAGGAGACCCAATCCGCGACAGGCGGTTCGAGTTCGAACGCTGCGGGCGATGATCCCGACTCAGGCCACAGCGCCGAGACCCCGCTGGAGGCGGAGGCCCAGCAGGACAGCGCCGCCCGTACGCAGGCCGCCGCCGCGGAGGAACATCCCACCCGCATGGCGTCCCCGGATACGGCGACCCCGGATACGGCGTCCCCGGATACGGCGGACCAGAACGGTGTGGACGAGGGCCGGCATCGCGGCACCGACACCCCCAGCGCGCCCTACGTGACGCCGTTGGTGCGCAAGTTGGCCACCGCGCAGGGCGTCGACCTGACGTCCCTCGCCGGCACCGGTGTCGGCGGGCGCATCCGCAAGCAGGACGTCGAGGCGGCTGCGAAGGCTGAGGCCGCTGAGCAGGCTGAGGCCGCTGAGAAGGCCGCGCAGGCTGAGGCGGAGTCGGCGGCAGCCCCGCCGACCGAGCCGGCTTCCGCACCCGTACCGGCACAGGCATCCGCGGCCACCGGGGTGCGCACTGACCTGGCGGCGCTGCGCGGAACCACGCAGAAGGCCAGCCGAATCCGCCAGATCACGGCGACCAAGACCCGGGAGTCACTGCAGGCCTCGGCCCAGCTCACCCAGACCTTCGAGGTCGACATGAGCCGGGTCGCGGCGCTGCGCACTCGTGCGAAGGCAGCCTTCCTCGAGCGCGAGGGAGCGAACCTCACGTTCCTGCCGTTCTTCGCGAAGGCCGTCGTCGAGGCGCTCAAGGCGCACCCGAACGTCAACGCCTCCTACGACGAGTCGAGCAAGGAGATCACCTACCACGGGGTCGAGCACCTGTCCATCGCGGTGGACACCCCGGCGGGTTTACTCTCGCCGGTGATCCACAACGCCGGTGACCTGTCGATCGCCGGCCTGGCCCGGGCGATCGCCGACATCGCCTCCCGGTCGCGGGCAAACCAGCTCAAGCCCGACGAGTTGGCCGGAGGAACGTTCACCATCACCAACCTCGGCAGCCAGGGTGCCCTGTTCGACACCCCGATCCTGGTGCCGCCGCAGGCCGCGATGCTGGGCACCGGCGCGATCGTCAAGCGCGCCGTGGTGGTCACCGACTCCCTCGGCGGGGACACCATCGCCGTGCGGTCGATGTGCTTCCTGCCGCTCACCTACGACCACCGCCTGATCGACGGTGCAGACGCGGGCCGATTCCTCACCACGGTGAAACGCCGCCTTCAGGAGGCCGCGTTCGAGGCGGATCTCGGTCTGTAGCTCCCCCACCAGCGAAGGGACACCACCCCTGTCATGCGCGTCGTCGTCGCCGGCTCTTCCGGCCTCATCGGAACTGCCCTGGTCGCCTCCCTGCGCGCGCACGACCACGAGGTGCTCCGCCTGGTGCGTCGGGCACCAGCGGGTCCCGACGAGCGCGGGTGGGACCCGACGGTGGGGACCATCGCCGAAGGAGCACTCGACGGAGCGGGCGCGGTGGTCAACCTGTGTGGCGTCGGCATCGCCGACAAGCGCTGGACCGGTGCGTACAAGCAGGCCGTACGCGACAGCCGACTGGGTCCCACCGACGTACTCGCCCGCGGTGTCCTCACCCACGAGGTCCCGGCGTTGGTCAATGCGAGCGCGGTGGGCTACTACGGCGACACCGGTGACCGCGAGGTCGACGAGACGGCACCGGCCGGGAAGGGCTTCCTCCCCGAGGTGTGCCGCGACTGGGAGGCCGCCACGGCCCCGGCCGCAGCGGGCGGCACCCGGGTGGCCCAGCTGCGGACCGGACTGGTGCTCTCCCGGGCCGGTGGCCTGCTCGCACGGCTCAAGCCGCTGTACTCCCTCGCCCTCGGCGGCCGCCTCGGCAGCGGCGAGCAGTACTTCCCGTGGATCTCCCTGGACGACGAGGTCGCCGCTATCCGGTTCGTCGTGGAGCACCCCGACGTCTCCGGCCCCGTGAACCTCACCGGCCCTGCTCCCGTCACCAACGCGGAGTTCAACCGGGCCATGGGCGCGGCGCTGGGCCGCCCGGCGCCATGGGTGGTGCCAGGCTTCGCGATCAAGGCCATCCTCGGCGAGTTCGCGCAGGAGGGTGTGCTCGCGGGTCAGCGGGCCGCCCCGGCCAAGCTCACCGCGCACGGCTTCTCCTTCACCCACCGCTGGGTCGGCGAGGCTCTGCGCGCCGCTGTCGGCCCCTGACCCCGCTCCCCTGACTGCGCTCCCCCGACTCCACTCCCCCGACTCCACTCCTCCGACTCCACTGCGGAACCCGACGCGGACGTCCTGGCGTGGCGTGCCCGCCAACCCGGCGTAGCGTGCCCGCCATGAGCACACCGAGCCGCTCTGTGCGCCGCTCGGCCGAGCCGGTCAACGTCGTCGAACACGGGATCGTCGACTACGCCGAGGCCTTGGCGCTGCAACGCGCCCGCGCGAACGCCCGCGCCGAGGGCGCCGGGCCGGACACGCTCATGCTGCTGGAGCACCCCCCGGTGTACACGGCGGGTCGGCGTACCACCGACGACGAACGACCGACGGACGGCACCCCGGTCGTCGACGTCGACCGAGGCGGCAAGATCACCTGGCACGGTCCCGGACAGCTGGTGGGCTACCCGATCGTCGCGCTGGCCGACCCGGTGGACGTGGTCGACTACGTGCGGCGGCTGGAGCAGGCCCTCATCGAGGTGTGCGACGGGTTCGATTTGCCGACCGGTCGGGTGCCTGCCCGCTCCGGCGTGTGGCTGGCCGCGGGCGCAGGACGGCCGGCGCGCAAGATCGCCGCCATCGGGGTGCGCGTGCAGCGGGGTGTCACCCTGCACGGCTTCGCCCTCAACTGCGACCCCGAACTCGGCGCGTTCGAGGCGATCGTGCCCTGCGGGATCCCCGACGCCGGGGTGACCTCCTTGAGCACGGAGCTCGGCCGGCGCGTGCGCACCGCCGACGTGCGCACCGACGTTGCCCGCGCCGTCCTCGGCGCGCTGGAGGGCACCCGCCCGGTGACCGCCCGCGATCTCCCGAATACGCCCGTCGTGCCGCCGTCCGGGCTGGCGCTGCACCTCGCGGACTCGCTGCGCGGCTGAGCCCGGGGGTGCGTCCGGCCGGTGTGCGTCGGGTGCTGCTGACCGGCACGATGGGCCCATGAGTTCCTGGACCGCCTCCGACATCCCCGACCAGTCCGGCCGCATCGCCCTGGTCACCGGTGCTACCAGCGGGCTCGGGTTGAGCACCGCAACGGAGCTGGCCCGGCACGGTGCGCGGGTATTGCTGGGCAGCCGAAACCCCGAGAAGGGTGCTGCCGCGCTGCGGCAGGTGCGGGCGGTGGCCACCGGCGCCGAGCCCGAGCTGGTCACCCTCGACCTTGCCGACCTGGCGTCCGTGCGGGCCGCCGCGACGGACGTCCGCGAGCGCAGCGGCGGCCGCCTGGACCTGTTGGTGAACAACGCCGGGCTGATGGCGCCCCCACTGCGGCTCACCGTCGACGGCTTCGAGTCGCAGTGGGCTACCAACCACCTCGGCCACGCAGCACTGACGTGGCTGCTGTACCCGGCACTGGCCACCGAGCCCGGTTCGCGGGTGGTCACGGTGTCGAGCCTGGCTCACCGGCAGGGCCACATCACCCCCACCGAGCTGGCCGCGGCAACCACGGGTGCCGGGTACCGCCCGTGGCCGGCCTACGGTCGGTCGAAGCTGGCCAACCTGCTGTTCGCCTTCGAGCTGCACCGCCGGTTGCGAGTCGACGACCCGGCGACGCTGAGCGTGGCCGCCCACCCGGGGTTCAGCTCCACCGGCCTGGTGCCCGCGATGATGGCCGGCGCTTCACGGGTGGCCAGGGCGGTGGCCGACGCGGGTGCGCGCGTGACCGGTCAGTCTGCCGACCGCGGTGCCCTGCCGCAGCTCTACGCAGCCACCGCCCCGGGTGTGCGCAGCGGCGAGTTCTACGGCCCGTCCGGCCCCGGCCAGCTCCGCGGTGCGCCGAAGCGGGTGCGCGCCAACGACGTTGCCCGAGACGTGCGGCTTGCCGAGGCGGTGTGGGCGCTGACGGCGGAGCAGACGGGCGTCGACCCGATGCCCAGCCACACCCACCCGTCGGGTCCATCCGACGTCAGCGCGCACGGGTGAGCGTGCCCCGCCCCCACGCGTAAAGTCTCCTCCGTGACCATCGCACCCGAGGGACGCAGGCTGCTGCGCCTGGAAGTCCGCAACTCGGTGACCCCGATCGAGCGGAAGCCGAGCTGGATCAAGACCCGTGCGCGGATGGGACCGCAGTTCACCGAGCTCAAGGGGCTGGTGCAGCGCGAGGGCCTGCACACCGTGTGCGAGCAGGCCGGTTGCCCCAACATCTACGAATGCTGGGAGGACCGGGAGGCCACCTTTCTCATCGGCGGTGAGCAGTGCACCCGCCGCTGCGACTTCTGCCAGATCGACACCGGCAAGCCCGCCGACCTCGACCGCGACGAGCCCAATCGCGTCGCCGCCAGCGTCCGCCAGATGGGCCTGCGGTACTCGACCGTGACGGGCGTGGCCCGCGACGATCTGGCCGACGGGGGTGCGTGGCTGTACGCGGAGACGGTGCGCCGGATCCACGCCATGAACCCAGGCACCGGCGTCGAGCTGCTGATTCCCGACTTCAACGCGGTGCCCGCGCAGCTGGCCGAGGTGTTCTCCTCCCGGCCGCAGGTTCTGGCGCACAACGTGGAGACCGTTCCCCGCCTGTTCAAGCGCATCCGACCGGCGTTCCGTTACTCCCGTTCCCTCGAGGTCATCACCGCGGCCCGCACGGCCGGCCTCGTCACCAAGTCGAACCTCATCCTCGGCATGGGTGAGACCCCGGAGGAGGTCCGTGACGCGCTGCGCGACCTGCGCGACGCCGGGTGCGAGATCCTCACCATCACCCAGTACCTGCGCCCGAGCCCACGCCACCACCCGGTCGAGCGTTGGGTGAAGCCGGAGGAGTTCGTCGAGCACTCCGCCGTCGCCAGCGGGCTGGGTTTCGCCGGCGTCATGGCCGGCCCGCTGGTGCGCTCCAGCTACCGCGCGGGACGGCTGTACACGCAGGCGGTCGAACACCGCGGTCACGTCGTGCCGCAGAACCTGCGACACCTGGCCGAGGCGGGTTCCGCGGCGCAGGAGGCTAGCTCGCTGCTGGCGCGGCTGGCGTCGTCGGGCTAGCGGGAGTTCCGGGGCCCCGTATCGTCTTGACCCATGGCGAAGGTCAAGCTCTCCAAGGCGGACAAGGCGGCGGCGAGGTCGGCCCGGCGCGCGGCGTCCAAGCAGCGGCGTAGCCAGTTCTGGCAGGCGTTCCAGATGCAGCACAAGGACGACAAGGCGCTCGTCCCCATCCTGCTCGCCGCCGTCCTGGGCACCGCCGCGGTGTTCTTCGGTGTCGGACTCCTATTCGGGCTGCAGTGGTTCGCGTTGCCGCTGGGCGTGGTGGTCGGGGTGCTCATCGCCGTCGTCGTCTTCGGCCGCAGACTCCAGCGCAGCGTGTACAGCAAGGCCGACGGCCAGCCCGGCGCAGCAGGCTGGGCGTTGGAGAACTTGCGTGGCGCCTGGCGGGTCACCCCCGCGGTTGCCGGCACCACCCAGCTCGACGCCGTACACCGCGTGGTCGGCCGTCCGGGCGTGATCCTGGTGGCGGAGGGTGCACCACACCGGGTCAAGGCCCTGCTCGCGCAGGAGAAGAAGAAGGTCGCGCGGCTCGTCGGTGACACCCCCATCTACGACGTCGTGGTGGGCAACGACGAGGGACAGGTCTCGTTGGCCAAGCTCCAGCGTCACCTCACCCGGCTGCCCCGCAACATCGACACCAAGCGGATGGATTCCCTCGACTCGCGGCTGGCGGCACTGAGCTCGCGGTCCGGTAGCGCATCGATGCCCAAGGGGCCCGTGCCCCCGGGGGCGAAGATGCGCAGCGTGCAGCGCACCGTCAAGCGACGGTGATCGGTGCGCGCCGCTCGGCGGCGCGGCGTATCGCTTCCGGGCAGCGCGTCGCCCTGAGCCGGACCCGCCGGGTGGTCGACGCCGGAGCGCTCACCGTGCTCATCACCGACTCGGGGCCGGACGTCTTGTCCTGCGCGCTGGTCACTGACCCGGTTCATCCCGTCGACCCGGCCGCGGTGGCCGAGGCGGTGGTGGCGACCCGAACGTCTCTGGAGGGCCGACGTGTGCGGATCGAGTTGGTGCAGTGTTGTCCCGCTGGCATGGCCGAGGCCCTGCAGGCCGCTGGGCTGGAGGTCACCGAGCGCCCGGTGCTCCTCGCCGCCGCCCCCGACGAGCTGCGGGCGCCTGCCCTCGCGGAGGGGGTGCGGCTGGTACCGGTGGACTCGGTGACGCGCAGGGACCAGGTCGACGCGGTGTGCGCCGAGGCGTTCGGGCAGGCCGTCGGCTCGGGTGCGCCGCCGCTGCCCCCCGAGCCCGCGCTGGGGGGTTCGGTGCTGGCACTGCGCGGCGACACCCCGGTCGCGGCGGCGTCGTGGACCGCTGTCGGGGAGGGCACCAGCGAGGTGGTCGGGGTGGCGACGGTGCCCGCCGAGCGCCGTCGCGGTCTCGGTTCGGTGGTGACGGCGGGCGCGGCAGCGGGAGCCGCATCGGGCGGGGCCGACCTGGTGTGGCTCACCCCCGGCGACAACGGCGCCCAGCGGATCTATCTGGGGCTGGGCTTCGGTGAGGTCGGCGCGGCCGTGCACCTGGCCGAACCCGATCCCGCCTCCGAGACCGCTCCGCCTGAGCCCGCAGTCGCTACCGGGATCGGATGACCGCGGTGCCCGTAGCCCGGTCCTGCAGCCCCCGACCGTCGACGTCCCACACCAGCGGGGGCACCACCAGAAACACCAGCACCACCCGGATCAGCGAGCGGAGCACGCCCACCGGTGCCGCAGCGTCGACCCGCGCGACCCCGATGCCGGCGACGGCCTGCCCGGGGGTGGTGGCCAGCACGGCGACGGAGAGTACCGACACCACCACCCACACCGGTAACCGCCAGTACCCGGGGTCGGCGGGGGCGGTGAACAGGTACGCCACGCCCGTGGCGAGCAGCCAGTCGGCGGTGATGGCAGCGACCCGCCTGCCGGGTCCGGCGAGGGAACCGGGCCCGTGCTGCGGCAAGCCCAGGCGCTCACCGCGGTAGCGGTCGTCGGTGCCGTCACCGTCCTGAGGCAGCGCCGCCCGCGGACCCGACAGCCACGACCCGGTCATCCTCGACATGCAGCGAGGATAGGACCCGGCCTCCGCAGGCCCGCGCGGCGGCCCAGGCGCGTGATGCGTAACACCGGCGAAACACCCGGGTGACGGACGGGCAACACCGCCTGCCTACGGTCGGGCGCTGACGACCGGCTGCGCTTCACGCTGCCGGGGACCGGATGAAGGAGTCGATGCTGGTGTTCACCAATTCCGCCGAGGCGCTGAAGTTCATCGCGGACGAGGGGGTCGAGTACGTCGACATCCGCTTCTGCGACCTACCCGGCGTGATGCAGCACTTCAGCGTGCCCGCCAAGGCGTTCACGCAGGACGTGTTCGACGACGGACTGGCGTTCGACGGCTCGTCCGTCCGCGGGTTCCAATCGATCCACGAGTCGGACATGTTGCTGCTGCCCGACATCGCCACCGCGCACCTCGACCCGTTCCGCGCCGCCAGGACGCTGAACGTCAACTTCTTCGTGCACGACCCGTTCACCCGCGAGTCCTACAGCCGCGACCCGCGCAACGTCGCCCGCAAGGCCGAGGAGTACCTGGTCAGCACCGGCATCGCCGACACCGCGTACTTCGGTGCCGAGGCCGAGTTCTACATCTTCGACTCGGTGCGCTTCGGCTGCACCGCCAACGGCACCTCCTACGAGGTCGACTCGGTCGCCGGCTGGTGGAACACCAACCAGGAATACGAGGCCGACGGCGGCCCCAACCTCGGGTACAAGACCCGGTACAAGGGCGGCTACTTCCCCGTCGCGCCCTACGACCACTTCGTCGACCTGCGCGATGACATCGCCACCAACCTGCAGAACGCGGGCTTCGAGCTCGAGCGAGGGCACAGCGAGGTCGGTTCGGGGGGGCAGGCGGAAATCAACTACAAGTTCAACACGCTGCTGCACGCGGCCGACGACCTGCTGCTGTTCAAGTACATCGTGAAGAACACCGCATGGGCGGCGGGCAAGACCGTCACGTTCATGCCAAAGCCCCTGTTCGGTGACAACGGCTCCGGCATGCACTGCCACCAGTCACTGTGGAAGGACGGGACGCCACTGTTCCACGACGAGGCCGGATACGCGGGGCTGTCCGACACCGCGCGGCACTACATCGGCGGCGTCCTGCACCATGCGCCGAGCCTGCTGGCGTTCACCAACCCTACCGTGAACTCCTACCACCGCCTGGTGCCCGGTTACGAGGCACCGATCAACCTGGTGTACTCCCAGCGCAACCGCTCCGCCGCGGTGCGCATCCCGATCACCGGCAACAACCCCAAGGCCAAGCGTCTGGAGTTCCGGGCCCCGGACTCCTCAGGCAACCCCTACCTCGCCTTCGCGGCGCAGATGATGGCCGGCCTGGACGGGATCAAGAACAAGATCGAGCCGGCGGCGCCGGTGGACAAGGACCTCTACGAGCTGCCGCCCGAGGAGGCCAAGAACATCCCCCAGGCACCCACCTCGCTGGGCGCGGTGATCGGCCGGCTCGAGGGCGACCACGAGTACCTGCTCGAGGGCGGCGTGTTCACCGCCGACCTCATCGAGACGTGGATCGACATCAAGCGCACCCAGGAGATCGACCCCATCCGGTTGCGTCCGCACCCGTACGAGTTCGCCCTCTACTACGACGTGTGAGCGTTGCAGTGCTCTGAACTGCAAGAACCCACAGGTCGTGTCATCGTTCCGCGGTAATCGCCCGCTCTGTGTCACCGACCGGGCATGTCCGACGCCGAGTAGCCCCGAGGCGTGGTGTGGGCAACGTCAGAGCGTGACGAGGGTGAGCGACGGGTCCAGGGCGCGCAGATCGTCCGGGTCGGTGGTCACGACAGCTTGCCCGGTACGCCGGGCGCACAGGACCACGTGGGCGTCTGCGATGTCTGCCGTACCGGATGCCGCCAGCAGTCGTCCGACGCTGATGGAGTCCGTGCGATCAAGCGCCACCACGTCCGTTGCCGGCTGGCGCACCAGGCGGGCGAGGCGGGCTTGGCGCGCCGGGTTTCGCACTTCCTGCGCGAGAGCGGTGGCAGGGACGGTGACACGCGCGGAGGTCTCATGCGCCCGGGCCAGCAGCGCGACGACTCGCCGGTCGCCGCGGTCCAGGCCGATGAGGGCACCGGCATCCAACGTCACGCCGGCGGTCATGCGGCGCCGGCGTGCCGACCATGGCCGAGGACGCTGTCCGCCCAGGCGCGCTCCTGTGCCGACAGCTCGCCACCGGTACTGACGAGAGCTTCGTTCAGCGCCGCACTCCACCCGGCCACGTCGTCTAGGGCCACTCCGACAGCGTGCTGCACGAAACCAGAGACCGAGGCTGCCTGGCCAGCGCCGACAATCCGACGCACTGCGTCGAGCGTTGCGACCGGCAACGTGATCGTGACTTTCCGGGTGTCCGCCATACCGATAACCATACCGCCAGAGCGAGTGCTCGGGCCAGTGACGGGCCGCCATGACCGCAAGGGGATCGATGAACGTAGGTGGTAGGTGGCGCCGCGGGCCGCCGCCGACACCAATGTGTTGGTGGCCGCCGCGATCACGCCCCGAGGGCGCTGCGGCTGGTTGCTCGTGGCTGCCATCGACCACCGATGGCACCGACCAACCGGTGACCGGCCATGACTCCGAAGCGCGCGTGTCGATAGACGATCCCCATCTGGCACCGCTTCCCTTCGACCGGACGGTAGTGGCCATTGAGGTGCTGCGGGTTCAGGCATGCTGGCCGCTGCGCCCGGTCAGTGGACTCAGGAGGAGGTCCTGCTCGCGCCATTGCCGTAAATCCGCGGCCGCGACATCGACGAAGCCAAACTCCGTGGGCACCGCCAGGTACTTCAGCCCGGCCGCGCGCATGCCTCCGCCGCCGAGCAGATCAGCAAGGCACTGGGTTGGAGAGTTCTGTCGAGAACATCCCTATTTCGGCATGGGCGTCCGTGTTGATAGATGATCGTTCTGCGCGTCTAGACCGGCCGTCCTTCGCCGCGCCGACCAAGACGGCAACGTGCTCGATGTGATCGCCGCGCTGGATCCGGACCAGCTGATCGTCACCCACGTGATGCCGCACCGATGGAAGGAGCGTCCATGACCACCACGCAGAAGGGAACCACCCCAGTCCAGCTGCCCGATGGCGCGGGTTGAGACCCACTACGACGACACCGAGGCACCGCTCGCTGCGACCAAACGCTCGCTGACGAACTGCTGGAAGCGACCCGCCGCTACCAGGACCAGCACCCCGAGCTGCCCCCCGGTCGGCCGTCACTGTCAGCGCCGGGCACGCACTCACCGCATGTCTCGTTCCGCGTACCGATCGAGCTGGCCGAACAGCTTGATGAGCAAAGTGCGGTCGAGGGTGTGTCCCGCTCGACGTTGGCACGGCGTGCGTTGGCCGCGTACCTCACAGCTACCCGCCGGGCCGGATGAAGCAAGTCGTGACTCTGCTCCACTAGAACCGCCGGGGAGCCGGGCGCGGCTGTGGGCAGCTCCGCCCTCACTAGTGTAGTGTCTTGTAAATAAGTGTGGATTTCGGTAGGGTGGTGTATGCGCTTGCCTACCGCCCCGATGCCCTTGTCCGACAGCCAGCGAGAGGTGCTCGCGAAGCTGTCCAGATCACGAACGGC